>Ga0265292_1001246_pt1 | contig 23872 bp, 30 predicted proteins | sample Munlanlewell296A_FD_189080 | JGI IMG/M metagenome (GOLD analysis project Ga0265292, IMG submission 189080) | Leachate microbial communities from a municipal landfill in Southern Ontario, Canada - Leachate well 296A | ecosystem: Engineered > Solid waste > Landfill > Unclassified | place: Canada... | reverse complement strand
AGATTCCTTACATTATTACTATTCACGGATCAGAACTTCCAACCGCTCAAAAGGATAAAAGATATTTAGCGCTTACGATGGATGCGCTTTACAGGGCTCGTCGTATTATTCCCAATTCTTTTTACACTAAAGAGTGGACCTTTAAGGTTTTTGGAGACAGCTATCGTAGGCGAGTTAGAGTTATTCCCGGCGGAGTTGATATTCATAAATTTAAAAAGGTAGCTACCGATGATATTGATTCTCAATTTAATATTAAGGGAGAAAAAATCGTCGTATTCGCTGGAAAATTAACCGTCTATAAGGGAGTAAAATATTTGGTCCGGGCGGCTAAAAAAATTAGGGGGAAAGTATTAATTTTAGGCGATGGACCGGAACGAAAAAATTTAGAAAAAATGGTTAAAGATGAAAAAATTACTAATGTTCAGTTTATAGGCCACCTAGGAGCCAATACCGATTTTTTAATTAAATTTTATAGTCGTGCCAATGTTTTCGTTGCCCCAAGTGTCTGGGATGAACCTTTAGGATTGGTCATTCTTGAATCAATGGCTTGTGAAACTCCGGTTGTTGTGACCCGTAAAGGGGGAATTCCACTAGCCGTCAAAGATGGACAAAATGGCTTTTTTATTAGACCGCGTAATTCTCAAGATATGGCTGAAAAAATTAATATGCTTTTTGAAAATGAACCAATGCGTTTAAAAATGGCTAAAAAAGCACGGGAAATTGCCGTAGCCAGATTTTCTTGGGAAGTAATCGCGCATCGTTTTGAAAATATTTACGAAAAATTTGCCTATTTTAATCACACAAAGTAATTTATAAATCTGCTAATATTATTCTAATGAAGATTTTAATCGCCTCTCTTTTAAAACGAGCTGTTAATGAAAAAACTCTCTCTTCCCGACCAAGAATTATTTATGAATTAATAAGCGGATTAGTCAAGAAAGGTCATCAATTAACAATGATTGGAACCGCTGATAGTCAAATTCCTGGTGTGACCACTATCCCTATTATTGACAAATCCTTTGTTGAACTCCCCGCTTTCGAAAATCCTTTTTATGCCGAAACTTCTTTTTTAGTAAGGCTGGCTAAAAAAATTCAAGAGATTGGAAACAATTTTGACATTATTCACAACCACACTTATCCAGAATTTTTTAATCCTCTGATCGCTCAAAATTTAAAAGCTCCATTTGTGACGACGATTCACGCCCAGGTAACACCAGAGCTTGATGAAGTTCTAAGCCTGTTTAATAACACCTATTATATTTCTATTTCCCAAGCCCACAAAAATCAATTTAAAAAAACAAAAATATTTAAAATCGTATACAACGGAATTGATACGCATATATACTCCTATCAAGAAAAAAGGGGGGATTATCTACTTTGGCTTGGACGACTTTCAAAAGCAAAAAATCCCGATGGCTCATTTATGGATCCAAAAGGAATAAGATGGGCAATCAAATTAGCAGAAGAAACTAATTCACGACTCTTGATGTCCGGAAATATTGAAGATATGAAATTTTATGAGACTGATGTTAAACCACATTTATCAGATAAAATTCAGTGGGTCGGACCTTTGTCTTCTGAATTAGTTTTAACTAAAGCTGAAATTGCTGCGTTGATGCAAAAAGCAAAAGTTTTTTTGATGCCAATTAATTGGTATGAACCTTTTGGTTTAGTGATGGCCGAAGCAATGAGCTGCGGAACTCCAGTAATTGGATTTGACCGGGGGGCCGTTTCCGAATTAATTGTCGACGGAAAAACTGGTTTTGTCGTCCCACCAGAAGACGGAATTAATGGTTTAAAAGAAGCATTGAGTAAGATTGATCAAATCCTTCCCCAAGACTGTCGTGATCATGTTGTCAAAAACTTTTCAACGGAAACTATGGTTGATAATTACGAAAAAACCTATTTAGAAATTATAAATTTAAACCATAAGTGACCTACCTGTGGTGAGCGTAGCCGAACCATGAAAAAAATCGCCCTTTTACATTTTGCCTATCCGCCTAATATTGGCGGAGTGGAAAGCATGATTAAAGAACACGCTGAAATCCTCTCTAAACTCGGTTTTGAAATCACTATTGTTACTGGGTCAGGTGAAGAAAAAGATTCAAAAATCAAATTAGTCGTTATTTCTGAGCTACAGTCAGTATTAAATTTTAACCCATTTTTACAAGAAAAAATTCTCAATAAGGGTGTTATTGACGATGATTTTTATAAATTAGCTGACACAATTGAACAAGGATTGGAAAAAGCACTTGAAAAAATAGATATCGTTATCGTCCATAACATGATCACAATTGTTAGAAATCTGCCTTTTATTTTTGCTTTTAAAAATTATGTCAAGAAACATCCTAAAAAAAAGTATTTTGGCTGGATTCATGACCATTCTTATATTAATGAATTTAAAATTAAAGATTTGAGTAAGGTTGTCAATTCTAAATTTGAAAAAGAGCTCCTGACAACGCCCATAAGAAATCTAACTTATGTGCTCATTTCGGAAAGTTTTAGAGAGCCTTTTGTAGAACTTATGGGACTTCATGATGGTGAAACGGTTGTTATTCCCAACGGTATTGATATCAGGCATTTTTTGGAAATCGATGATCTTATCTGGGAGATTATTGAAAAATATGATTTGATAAAAAGTTTTCCTTTAATTCTTTCCCCAGTCAATGTTATGGACAGGAAAAATTTAGAGTATTGTTTAGATATAATTTTTTATTTAAAAAATCATTATCCTAAAATAAAATATATTATTACTGGCAATCCTTCAAAACATCATTCAACCGTTGAATATCAGGATAAATTAAAGAAAAAAATAGACGACCTTAATTTAAATGATAATGTAATGTTCTTTAATACCTTTCTTAATAGAGCTCTAATCAGGTCTGAAGTCCATGATCTTTATCAAATTTCTGATATGGTTTTTTTCTTATCCAAGAGCGAAAATTTTGGACTTCCTCTGCTTGAGGCAGCATTAACCAAAACTCCTATTATAGTCTCTGATCTTAAAGTTTTTCATGAAGTTGGTGGTAAATTTATAAAATATGTTGACTACAAAACTGTCAGTCCAGAAAAATCCGCCGAAATCGTAAAAAATTTTATTGATAATAGTTTGAGAGTAGAATTAAATTACCGTAGCCGAAGTCAATATGATTTGAAAACTATTCTCAAAGAGAAATTTATTCCTTTGATAGAAAAATAACCATGCAATCCGTCCGAGATATTTTAAAAAAATTTAACCCGCTTGAAGATAAGTATGTTTCCCGTGAATTTCAAACATTTGGCGTTCATTTGGCTAAAAAACTAGGTGATGAAAGACGTAAGGGTCTCTATATGAAGTTAGCCAAGACTATCCCCCGGGCAATTCTTGAAGAAGCCCTCAGATTTGTTGTTGATTCCAATGCCCGCAATATGGCAGCCTTGTTTATGTGGAAACTGAAAGAATTAAATGCGTTTAGTAAAAAATCTATTGACAAATAATCATCAGTTCTTCATAATGAAAATAAGTTATGAAAATTACTCTTTACACAATTAAAGATTGCGCGTTTTCCAAACAGGAAAAAGAATATTTAAATACTAATAAGCTTGTTTTTGAAGAAAAGGATTTGGAAACAAATAAGGATTTTTTGACAGAAATGCTGGCGATTTCTAATAACTTTGCCGGCACTCCCGTTACCCGGGTTGAAAAAGATGATGGAACGATTGCTGTCTTAAAAGGATTTACCAAAGAAGAGTTTGATACAACGTTTGGACTGACACCAACAACAAATCCAGGTGTACAGACGCCCAATTTGGGCGTCTCTACGAATGATTCAACCGTTCCACCTGTCAACGATACACCAATTCCTCCAGTTACCGAAGTTCCTCCTACCCCTCCAGTAGAATCGGTTACTCCAGTCGCCATTCCAACGCCCTTCGACTCCGCTCAGGGTAAACCTGTTGAAACACCAATCGAAACTACACCGGACCCTTTAAAGTCAGTCATGGATGATTTGCAATCAAAAGTAGATGAGTCGCTTACACCTGTGACACCAGTTGAGCAACCATCGGTTCCACCAGCGCCACCTGCGGACCCAACCGCTCCCACCATCCCCGACTTCCCTGCGAAATAATTTAAATCTCTAAGACCAACTCATCCGTCGCGGCAATTGTGTTTTGAAAAATTTTCTGGGCTTTTTTTTCAGCCTCTTTTCTTTTTTCCAAAGTATCGTAAAGGTGGGCAGCAAAATGCGTAAGAGCAAGATTCTTTATTTTTGCGCCACGAGCAAGTTGTGCGGCTTCAGTAGGATCGGCGTGGCCCCAGTTAACTTCAGGAGAAACGATATTTGAACATTCGTGTATAAGTAAATCTGCTTTTTCTGCCAGTAAGTAACTATTGGGGACGACTTTTGTGTCACCTGAATATACGATTGATTTTCCTTCCAGCACTACCCGAAAACCATGATCTTCGTAGGCGTGAAACATTCTCATCATTTGCACCGGAAATCCAACGTTGTTATCCCCTTCTTCAAGTTCGTGAAGTCTAACTTTTGTTTTTAAATTTAAGACATTCTTTTCATTATGAACAATTCCAATTGTATAGGGTCGATTAACCAAAGTATTAAAATCTTTCTTTCTTCCTTTGGCAAAATATACATCAATCCCCTGCTTAAAATTAAATTTATTTAATGTATGAAGGCCTGAAACATGGTCAATGTGAAAATGACTGATGAAAAGTAAAATTGGTTTATTTACTGTAATATATTTATCGATTTTATAAATTCCGTTACCAGCATCAAAGATAACATAGTGATCTTTACTATCGATCAGAATGCAAGGAGTGTCGCCGGTAGGAGAACTGTACCAGCCGTTAGTTCCAAGAAAATAAATTTTCATGCAGGGACTTGTGGACGACTTCCGAACTGCTAATTGGTTAGAAATCGTTCCTTATCCAGAATTAGTATATCAAAAGTCGATGATGTTTTTAGAACTTCAACTTAGAATATAGAGATTGATCTTTTAACAATAAGTGATAGCTTATAGTATAATGTAGCTCTAACAAGGTAAACTATATAATTTATGAAAAGAGAAATTTGTGTAGATGTAGGGGGTGGTAATGGTGATTTTTATAAACGAGGATTGAGTCATTCATTCTCTATTTTAAGTAGGCTATCTAAAAATCACATAGTTCTTGACCCTCGTGCACAGAATAAAACAGAAGGAGGAATAAGATTTATACATGGAGGTATTAGTTCCGAGGAGCGATTACCTTTTCCAGATAGTAGCGTTGCCCATATTGATGCAAATTTTATTATTCCTCATGACGACTTAAGCCGTTTTACTGTTTTAGTGGCAGAGGCAAAAAGAGTATTACAACCCAAAGGAGAGGTTTATATTTGCGATTATGATAAGGTTGTAACCAAATTGATGAACATTTTACCATCAAACGATTTCCAAATAACAGAACCACGACTGCCAAAACTAGGAGAAAGAAGCCACCAAGTTGATTATTTTTTAATTGGCACTGGCGCAGTTAGTCTTGAAGAAGCCACTGAATATGGAAATGATTTTCAAGACGAAACTATTTTGGGGATGATGACGTCGATATTGTTAAGCGGCGATTTGTCTCCTGAAAAAATAAAACAGCACCGAGAATTTATTCCAAAGATTTTTTCCATTAAAAAAATAGCTTGATCTTCCAAACGAATCATATTCTATCTGGCTTAAAATCGTTCCTTATCCAAAATTAGTATATCAAAAGTCTATGGTGTTTTTAAATCTCAACGAGCAAATAACTATATAAACCCCTGTCCTTGCGGATAGACATTGTTTAAGTATTTAATAAAGATTATTATTGCTTATTTTTTTACAGGAGCTTTTTTTAGATTTGATTTTGGTTTTTCTTTTGTTCGAGTTGTGCCAAAAATAAAAGGTTTTGATATTTCAACAAAATAAGGAGAAGTCTGTTTTATTTTTGAGCTTGCTGATTCAACCGTAACCATAGGTTTCATTATAAATTAGACTACTATAAATTGCAAATTAGCTGATAAATTTTAGCCTCAATTCCGTCTCTTGACCCAACTCCATAAGGATAGACATTGATTGAAGAGAAACCTTAATCGTTTGAGATTTTTAATTTTCCTTCACATTGTTTTTGATAATAGGTATGTGTAAACACAGCTTTACATTTGCTGACTATTCCCTTACCACTATACTTCAATGATTATTGTTAATACTATCCGCAATTACTTTACAAACATTTAAGATATTATCTTTAAATTTGCTATTTTCTCTGACAATATACTTTATTGATAATGTGATTCCTGCCTTTAATTCATAAAACTTGATAAATATTATTCCTGTCAAATTTCTCGGTATTATTTTTAAATCTAAATTCCGATTTATATTATTTATAAAGTCTTCATGATTTTTAATTACTATTGATTCAGAAAGATCAATTATAAGTATTTGACTTTCCGAACAAGCTTTTTTTAGATTTTTATTGATTATAAATTTGTTTATATCTAATGGATTAAAACTGTAGTGTATGTTCAAAACATATTCTTTCTCTGATGACATACATATGATTCCCCTCTTATTTATATTAATTGGAAAGTAAATCTCGTCTCCTTTATTACATTTATTTATAATCAAATCGTATTCATTATTTTTGTATTCTTGAGGAAAGTTATTCTTGGAGAATATGCATTTCAAATCTTGCCTAAACTGTTTACTTATTTTTTGGCTATTTAGAGTATTCAAGATGATGTCAAAACGTAAGAACTGATTAATATGTTTCTCAATATTCTTTTTTAATATCCGTCTTATTACCTCCTCCTCATCTGCAACTCCAGTTAGTTCTATCTTTATACCTGTATTAGTAATAATATCTATTCCATTGCTCTCAACTTCACTTAACAAATTTCGTTTGAATAAAATATGCGCAATATTAAGATGTACCCAGTATCTATTCAATTCGCCTTGACCCATCGTTGATTTTTTTGACAAACTCATTTTTAATCTTATTAATACCGTTAACATTAACCAATTCGCTTGCTTTTTTATTAAATTGATCTATTAATATTTGTGTATTATTACCCATAAAATCTAAAGAATATAATTAATAACAGGTCTTTGTGCTTCTTACATTTTATCTTAAAATTGATGTAGATGTAAATCTCTCTGCGGAGAAACCCATAATTTGGGCAATTTCACGCAGTTTTTTGCATTTATTATAAAGAAATTCTTATTTCTCCTTTTGTATATTTCCGCAAAAGCATTGATATTAAAGTCTGATATGGTAGATTATTCTCAGCCGCTTTGACTTTAAGCTTCTGAATATCGCGCTCCGGTAGGCGGATATTGATATTTTTGGTCTTTTGAAGAGTGTTTTTGGCCGCTTCCCGAGCTCTTTTTATCTCTTCCTTTAAATTATCTACTGATTTAAATTTACCTGCTTCCACGTCTCGTAATATTTGTAATTCTTCCGCATCAAGTTTATAATCTTTCATAAGTTTGTTTTAATTTATAATTTGTCTAAATATTTTTTCAATACTTTTCTACTTGGAATAATAGTTTTTAAAAAAAACTTTTCTTCATCTTCAACAAATGGAATATAATAAATATAATTATTGATCTTAACAACAAAAGCTTTCTGTTCAGGAAAATTGTTACTCGGATTATCTATTGTGTCTAATAAGCCGCCTTCGATCAGTGCTATAACAACCTCATCAAAACCAATATTTCTATTTTTCTTTAACCATTCGTTTTTCTCCAAACTCCAATCCAAGTATTTCACAGAATTATTGTAAGACAAATGGTATGGAATGTCAATATCAAAACTTTTGCAACTCTAAGAGAGCTTTTTCATAAGAAACGCACCATAAATAGAGCCATGAAGATAATCTTTTTGCTTTTGTTTTTAAATCTAAAGTTAAATTATGTTTTCTTAAATATGTTATTTGCTCTTTAAAAGCCAATAGTTCTTCGTTAAAGCGAAATTTTGAAGAAATGATATATAAAATACTCCATTGAACAATTCCTTTTCTTTTTTGTCTTTCAAGATGAACTTTTTCGTGTAAAAGAACTGCTACTGACTCTGATTTTGGGGTTGGAGAAATAAGATCCTTATAAATATCTTCCGGCAAAAAAATAAAAGGGTAGATACACTGAGCCGTTTTAGTAGATACGATTTTTGGCAAGAACTTCCAGAAACCAGTTTTAGGTTTTATGCTGTTCGATAGATTCATTTAGCAGGGGTGGAAGGAATCGAACCCTCATCAAAGGTTTTGGAGACCTCTATTCTACCATTGAACTACACCCCCTTGGTGCTCCCGAGCAGAATTGAACTGCTATCAGAGGTTCCGCAAACCTCTATTCTATCCGTTAAACTACAGGAGCAAGTATTGATATTTTATCACATTTTTACCAGCTCCCACCACCTCCACCACCTCCCCCGCCGCCAGAAAATCCTCCACTAAATCCAGAGGAATGACCTGTTGATGAGCGTACCGGTGTTGCCGCAGTGGCAAAGCTTTTCATCGAAGAATTTAGACTATTAACAAGCAGATAGCTATTGAAGTTTGTTGATGAATAACTGTGGTACCAGTTTGGCTGAGTAATATTTAAACTTTCAAATCGTTTTGCCCAGATCCGTTCCACTCCGAAAGCAACTGCAAATGGCAGTAATCTTTCAAACATCATTTGTTTGTCCGCTTGAAATTCTAACTGCCTCTGTTGACTGCCTAAGAAATTTTTCAATGAGGAAGAAACGTTTTTTGCTTCAACGCCAAAGACAGTTTTTCTTGGCATCACCCGACCAAATAAAAATGCCACAATTGCTAAAAAGAAATTCCCGGTAAAAAGGGCGATTCCAGCCACAACATAATAGCCTGTCCGGGTAGTTTCCGGGTTTTTATCAAATAGCTTGTCTTCAACAACCTGTTGATAAAGCTTATTTTTTACTTCGCTAACCGCCACGGACAGATTTTTGCCTTTTAATTTGACAATATCGTCTCCTGTATTAAAAATTCCGTCTAATAATTTTTTTTCAAATGATAATAACCCCCCATTACTACCAAATTTTTTTCCTTTAAGAAAATAAAAATCACCTTTACTCTTTTCATCTATGACCAAATATCCTCGTCTGGCTAAATCAACCACTGTTGCGGAAATATCTTTCATGTCAACCGTCTCGTCTCCAAGAGTTCCCACTTCTCCAGGAGTTAAAAATCTTTTTCCGTCTTGGGTCTTTGGAGGATCAAACCAAGCAGAAACAATGCCAGGGACCTGTCCTGAGCGAGCGAAGCGAGTCGAAGGATCACGTCCGTATCTTATCCATCGGTAGATAATATAAAAAGGTAAACCGGCATACCACATTAGTCCAATAAATCCCATAAGTCCCATTACTAATTTACCAATAAAAGAATCCCAAAAACTAACAAATTCTTTTGGCTCCAAAACCGCTACAACATTTTTTGGAAAGCTAACTACGATTGTTAATCCCTCCCCGACTAATAATGCCCTATTTGATTTAAAAGTATCAAGATAACTACAGTCAGAAACTTTGCTGCCAGATACACCCGTATAACAAGCAGTTTTTATATCTTCTTTTTTTATGCCAGCCGGAAATACAACCTCCGAGGTTGAAACAGCGATTGGCACGGTCCATTGATTTCCCGTTGCGTTCCAATAAAGTTCATCGTGATCGGAAAAATAGGTCAGCGCTCCGGAAACTTTGTAAGAAATAATATAAGTGTGAATTCCGGTTATCAATTTATCAGCATCCCCTATTTTTAACCTGATAAATTCTTCATTGATCCAAGATTTAACAAAAGTATACGATCTTCCATTCTCATCAGTGACTGAAAAATTATTAAATTTTAGTTCATATTTTTTCCCGTCTTGATTAGTCTTTATATATGGAATCTCTCGATAGATTCCGTGTTTTTGTAAAGAATCAAAGTTATAAATAATTTTTTCCTTGACATCAATCGTCCCGTCTTTGTTAATAACAATGTTTGAATCAAACGATTTCACATGTTCTCCGGTTATTTGAGTGTAACTTGTTGTTTCGTTATCGACAAATTGATTAACGTTAATTGCATCAGGCTGAATATCATCGATTTGTGCTGAAACAGGAATAGTTAAAGCAAAAAATAATAGAAGTCCAAATACAATTTTTTTCATTATAGAAATGTTATCATATAATCCTTATGAATTACAAACTTGCTCCTGAAGTCAAAAGACAGATAAGAGCTTTAATTAAGGAATTAAATTTCACCCACATTAAGCCAAACCAAATTTGGTGTATTCGTTCATTTGATGCCAAAACAAGAGCCTACGCCCGCATCTGGGGTATGTCCCGCTTGTTTAAGGAAGTAGCCGGACTTGAACCAAACTATATTATTGAAGTGATTGCTCAAAGATTTGATAAACTTGACAGACGGGAGAAAATGAAAACATTGATACATGAGCTTATGCATATTCCCAAAACTTTTTCCGGGGCATTACTCTCTCATCGTGGCCCGCATCATGAAATTAATGACCGAGAAGTAGAAAGAATTCTCCGAAGTTTAAAATAAGTTAATATGAAAAAAAAAATAATCATTATCATCGGTATTTTTTTAGCATTCAGCCTATTTTATTTTTACAAAAATTTTAATCTTAATAAAAAAAGCACATTGCTTGTAATACAACCAAAACCAGAAAAAACTGCCTATAATTTTCTCCTTTTAGGTTATGGCGGCGGAGCCCACGAAGGGACTTATCTAACCGATACAATCATGGTTGTCCATATTGATATAAAAACAAAAAAAGCAACTCTTTTTTCGATCCCTCGAGATCTTTGGATAGAATTACCAACAAAGTCTGGGACAGATTTTTATACTAAGATTAATTCCGTATATCAACTAGAACTTTTCCCCAAAGATTATCCTGATCTTAAACAAGTGTTGACAAAAACTGTTATTTCCCAGATTACCGGTCTTCCAATTGACGGTTATATTAGTGTGAATTTTGAAGGTTTTACTAAGGCGATTGATATTTTGGGAGGGATTGACGTTGAAGTCAAGAAATCATTCACTGATCCTGAATACCCTATTGAAGGAAAAGAAAAAGAACTTTGCGATAAAGACGTGGAAGAATTATTTAAAAAATCCGAGCCTTTTATTACTCCTGGATTTGATCCCGAGCAGCGTAATCAACAGTTTAAAGATAATCCCAAGCTCGAAGAATTTGTTAAAAATGCCACCGATTCGCCCGAACTAGCCTTTCCTTGCCGTTATGAAAAATTAGAATTTACAAAAGGTTTGAGCCATATGGATGGGGTAACGACACTAAAATTTGCGAGGTCTCGTCACTCTCCTGACGACGGCGGCGATTTTAATCGTGCTCTACGGCAACAATTGGTCATTGAAAGTATCAAAGATAAAGTCATTAGTCTTGGTTTCATTCCTAAAATAATCCCGTTGATGAATGAATTTAAGAAAGATGTCAAGACTGATATTGGGCTCGATGAGATTAAAAAATTTATTAGCCAAGCAGATAAAATTAAGGAATATAAAATAACCTCGTTTATCTTGACTGATCAAAATGTTCTGAAGAATGCAGTTTCTGATGACAGACAATATATCCTAATCCCCAGAGAAGGTATGGATAATTGGGAGAGTATACAAAAAATAATCAATGCCTCAACATCGGCTAAATTAAAATAAGTTGCCTATTATTTTGGCCAATCTCCACTTCGATAACAACAGTTTCCAGACACTTGTTCAAAATTTCCGATATCTTTATTAGCTAAACAAACAAGTGCTACCTTAGCAAAAAATCCACTCATTGTTTGTTCATTAAATTGATTATTTTTATCTGTGAGAGATGCGTTAACGCAGTTTGGTTTACATTTCATATCCAATTTTCCTATAATTTTCTTTTTGTCAGAGTTATACATTGTTATACTACTACAAAACTTATCTTGATCTTTAGTCTGTTTTATCGCATATCCCTTGTTGCTAATACAACATCGAGTCTCATAATCAGTAGCCATGAATTTTAATGCTTTCAACTTATCATTATTGTACTTTGCCAGGTATTGTTCATAACTATGCTTATAAGTTCCAAGTGATTTATATCCAGAATTACAACCGGAAGTAGCAGTAGTAGTTGGATCCTGCCATCCTGCGTCTACGTCTACATAATTTTTGTTTTTATCTTTACACTCACTAACAGTTAAAGGATATGAATTGGTATATAAATTACGACGAACTAACCTTCTTGCTGCCTTTGGCTCTTTGCTGATTTTTGAGGTATTGATAAAAAACGTAATTAAAATTAGGACAATTAATGAAAAAACTAAATAGAAAAAACCTGGAGAAAATTTTTGTTTTACCGGTCTGCTGATTCTTTTTGATTTTTTTACCATATCTTTAAAAAATATTAACTACTATCATTATCAATAAACTATTTCCCAAATGCAATAGTAATTGCTTTGATTTTTTTAATTACTTGATCAAGTGTTCCATAAATAGTTGCTCCGGCAGCATTCTTATGACCGCCTCCGCCAAATTTTTTAGCAAGTTCTGAAACGTCAACTATTTTGGAACGAAAACTAAGAGCAAATTTTTCTTTTTCATATTCAACGGCCATAATGCCAAAATCAAATCCCTTAATACTTCGAGCAAACAAATTAGCAACTGTCTCTCTGGCTCCTTTATGCCCTCCAAATTTTACAAATGTTTCATAGTCGATAATTGAGTAAACAAAACCATTTCCCTTTTCTAATTTGACTAAAAATTCACCTATCATCTTTATTAAATCAAAATCAAAGCTGTCAAAAGCCTGATCAATTATTTTGTTCTTATCCGCGCCTTTGTCTAATAACTCCGTCGTAATTTTAAATGTTTGTTTAGTATTTTCTCCATATTTAAAAAACACCGTGTCTCCGGCGATGCCGGCAAATAAAGAAGTGGCTATTTCGGGATCTATCTCCGTTCCCCAATCCAATAAAAGTTTATAAATTATTTCGGCCGTTGAAGAAGCTTTAACTTCCAAAAGTTTATAGACATAATTTTCCCAATTATTAGTCTTATGATGATCGATGACTATTTTTTTAACGTCCGGTAATTTTATTTCTTTATTTCCGGTGACAACGTCGTATGACCCAGAATCCAGGATTAGAAACAAATCAAAAGAGTTTATAAAGTTTGTAAAGTTTTTAAAGTTCGTAAAGTCGAGAGTTATGACTTTATCGGCGCCTTTTAAGAATTTAAAATTCTCGGGAATCTCATGAGGGCAAACTAGAGTTGCTTTCTTTCCCATTTTAATCAGAGCTTGATACATGGCCGTCGCTGAACCGATTGAGTCAAGGTCAGGATTACGATGAATGTTAATCAAGATATTATTTGACTGTTTAATTATTTCGAAAATTTCTTGAGATTGTTGATAGTGCATAGTTATTTGATATTCTGTTTTTTTGTTATCCCAGAAGTTTCTTCAATAAAAATATCAATTCCGTCACTTTCTAATACTACGTATGCTAGATTATTGATGCCTCCCTCTGATAAATTTTCATATGTTGTCCAACCTAGATGAATTAAAAGAGTTTTTATTGGTCCTCCATGGGTAACGATTAGAACTGTTTGACCTTGATAAGCAGTTGAGATTTCTCTTAAAAATGTCAGTAGTCTGCCAACGATGGCTTCATCACTTTCGATTTCATTTTTAGCAGATTGATGTGCAGATTTTAATTTATTTATCAAATTTAGAATATTTTTATTTTTTTCCCCGCCAAATGATTGCCCTTGATATTTGCCAAAATATCTTTCCCGAAGAGCTTTTGATTTAATTATTTTTAGTTTTCTTTTACCGGTAATTATTTTGGCCGTTTCCGTTGCCCTCTTTAAATCAGAAGAAAAAACTGCATCAAATTTTATATTTTTTAATTTTTTTCCAAGTATTTTTGCTTGTTCTTCTCCTTTTTTATTGAGAGGGATATCAGTATGTCCCTGAATTAATTTCTTTTCATTCCACTCCGTCTCTCCATGGCGGGTGAGATAGATCGTACAGAAATTTTTTTTCATAATAATAAAGTTAATTTTTTAATTAAATCATCAAAATCTTTATAGACAATAAATTTATCGGTTAATTTGTTCAAGGAGGTGGAATATTTACTACCTTCTTTATAGATACAAATGATTGGAATCTTAAAAATATCGGCCCAACCGAGCTCTATTCCCTGACCTGTTGAAGCGTAAGAAACTTCGGCAATAATAACGTCCGTATTTTTAATCATCTGTTTAGTAATGATTTCTTTGCCGTTTTCTTGAGGCATAAAAATTTGATGTTTTTTATTTAATTCCGATTTTCTTAAAGGAAGATACAGTTCATTTTTAAAATCAAAATTACTTGAGTGGGCTACAAATATTTTCATAACAAGATTATATCAATTTACAGTAAATTTTTATGAATGAATCAAGTTTAAACAATAGTATAATATCTGTTAGTTGCCGCAGTGGCGGAATTGGCATACGCGCACGGTTCAGAACCGTGTCCCAGCAATGGGGTAGAGGTTCAACTCCTCTCTGTGGCACTGTATAATCATAGTCTTAGGAAAGGTGGCTGAGTGGTCCAAAGCGAGGGGTTGCTAACCCCTTGAGCAGCAATGCTCGCGCGGGTTCAAATCCCGCCCTTTCCGCACGATGGGATCCAAGAAAGCAAAGTTAGGAGTATAGCTTATTGGAACAGTACTTCTTGATAGTTCGAAAGTAGCAACTTCATTTTTATCATATTTTTGTACTTTCGAACTTTTATTAGTTAACTCAACCAGTTTAGAAAGTATCAAGAATCCCTTTGTATATTCAAACAATAATTTACCCTTATCCAAACTAAATTTAGAGTAAATTAATTGAAGTAAAATACGTTTTTTGTCCATATTCATTAATGGGTTAGTAAAAATCTGTTCAGCTCTTTGAGAAAGTTCATAAAATTGAATACTTAAATTCTGAAATTTATCATTAGCTTTATTGTGTTTTTGAATAGAATCCTCAATGTCAGTTTTTTCTTTTGAATATTCTTTAAATTTTTGGTTATAAAAATCTTTAGTAATAACTTCATCAACTTTATCATCATAAAGATTACTTAATCGTTTATTGACTGATATTAATTTTTTACCTAATTGCTCAACAAGTAAATCATTGTAATTTGAAATGTCTTGATTACTTTCTTTTAGAGCTTTTTTAATCCACTCCATAATTCTTTTATTGTTTATTTGTAGTTTAACCAGTGCTTTTTTAATTTGGCTCTCAAGACTGTCTTCTCGTACCCAAATTTTATCGTTACAAGGCCGGTAATGATTACAATGACCATAAGTAATACCTTTATGTGTCTCAAAAGAGATAGTACCCGAACAGGTCTGACATTTGACCAATCCTTTAAATAAAAAGAGATGTTTTTGAACTTTGGGAGTAGTTTTTGAGTGTAATCTCGTTTGAACCCGATCAAATAATTCTTTTGAGATTAACGGCTCGTGTTTACCCTGAAAAAGATTGTCATTCCAAAGAATCATGCCGGTATAGGTAGGATCAGTAAGGAAACCATGAATCCGACCAGTAACGATTTTATTACCACCTCTTGACCTTAAACCCTGAGAGTAGAGATAATCAGTTAAACGTTCGACAGAATAATTACCAGAATCATAAAGCTCAAACATTTTCCTAATAATGGGAGCGTAATTTTCATCAATAACGTGAGTTTTATGACCGTTAATATCTTCGTTTTTATAACCCAACCTTGGTTTAGAGGGCGACCAACCTTGCTCTATTTTTTCCTTTTGACCTTTTTTAACTTCTTCTGATAAATTATCAATATAGTTTTTTGCCATAACAACTTTAATATCAAGATTAAATTTTTCTTGTGATTTGGAATTTTTATGTAGGATTAAGCCGTCTTTAACCAAATGTAGTTGGCGGTCTAAATCCTGTTCAAGCCAGTTATATATCCCAATCAAATCTCCTAAATTACGGGTTAATCTGTCTGTTTTTTCACAGATGATAATTCTAATATTGCGTTTTTCAACATACTTCATCATTTCAATAAATGTTTTTCTTTGATGTTTACCGGAGGCCGATTCTGAAATAGCAAAAGTTTTATCAATAACGAATCCTTTTCTATCAGAATATTCTGATAATAGTTTTTGTTGAGAGGGTAAAGAATAACCGACTTCTTCTTGTTCACGTGATGAAACTCTACAAAATAATACTGATTTCATAAGTGTCAATAATATACACCTAAATTTATAAAAATAATAATTTGATCTATAAACCTAAAGTTAAAGTTTTAATAGTTGGATCAATAATAGTAAATTTTTCATTTGAAGTTTCAGGAATATAATAAATACTAAACTGACCACGAGGAACTCGATAACCACGATAAGAAATTGAGCCTAACCATTCAGTCTCAGAACTATAACTACAAATAGGTTTCTTAAAATATAGTTGGTAAGCAATTAAACGAGCCGGTTCACCGTAAAGAGAAATAGGGCGCGTAATATTTTTTGAAGCATAGAAACGACGACGACCTTTAAACTCAGCAATATACGTATTTTTAGATATATATTTTGTTAAATAAAATAAACTTTTATCTAGTTCTTTGATAGCGTCAATACTGGAAAATCCATAAATCCAATATTTTTTAAATAAACCTTTGGGAATATATTGAAGATTACAAAGAATGTGATAATGAACAGCTCCGCGCTTTTGATATTCAGGAACAATAATATATTTTAAATCAGGTTTTATTTCTTTTAATTTTTTAACAAACCTTTCTTTTCTAAAATTACAATAAGTCAAATCACGAATATCAAACTTTTCTGTATCTTTAAAAGTGAGAGTAATAAATTTATCGAATATTGAAAAATTACCAAATATCAAAGACCGGAGAGTGGAGAAAGATTTTCGATTACTAACTTTTTGATACTCTTCTAATCTATCGCTTGAACTATCTCTGGCAATTTTAGAACGTTGAATATGTAATCTAATTGGAAATTGATATGAGCTAACCTCGATAAATTCTCCGGTAATTAAAACTTTATAAATACTTTGCTCCAAAGTAGAAATTTGACGATCGGCGTACTGACTTATAACGGAATAATCAAGTTCAATCATTCTGCTATCTGCGCTACCGCGCAGATGAGCAGACCGAGAGTTAGACATATTTTTTTAAGGGGCTTTTATCAGGTAAAACTATTAACTTTTTATTATCTGATCCAAGAAGTATTTTGAAAGAATCCACAAGAAGATTACCTACATCTGATATCTCTTTATCAGTTAGGTTTAGATCGTAATCCTCTCGAATTATGTTTTGTAACTCTTTTAAGAGTTTTTGACTGACCATACTTTGAGCGAAAAAGGTATTTCGTCCTTTCTCTTTCAAAGCAAGTGAGAAAATTTGACCACAAAAAAGCCATTTGATTAGATTAAAAATTTATATTTTTTACTTCAAAATATTTGAGGAACTAAAAAAACTACCAAAGTAGATTGGTTATATTTTGAAGCCTGTTTGTGTTATTTCAAACACTTTCATTATTTTATGGATCGCAACTCTTAGCAAAAGCATTGTAGTACCGAAATTTTACGAAGTCAAGGACAACTTAATTTTAAGTTTACGTACCTTTTTTTAATTGTCCACGCCAATATTCTAACATTTCTGTAGTATCTGCCTCATTCTTTTCCTCTAATAATTTAATTAAATCTTCAGCTTTTTTTCCACCTGCTAAATGTCTTGTAAGAGTATCAGCCACTTCTTCGACATCCTCTTGTGTAGCATTAATTCTCATTGGTTCACCAACAAATTTATCTTTACCTTTTTTATCTTTTCTCAAAAAAGCAACTTCTAAATCATCAACTCCGTCTCCATTAGGCTGTATTGAAACTGTTGTATTTCCTACGATTCCTGTGGCTCCTTTACGAACAATTTTTCCGTCCTGAACAGGAACATCATAAGTCTTAAATAATTGAGCTGGTTTTGCTCCTTCAGTTGCACCGGCTGAATCTATCATGTTTTTATTATATCACTTATTTTAATTTGTCAAATTTAAATCTAAAGATTTTTTATCTAACTTAATAACTCGTATGTCTGCTTTAAATAATTTTCAGAATCTTCTATAATATCTAACCAGTTAGCAGTTCTAAAATCATCCCACCCTTCCCGCAACATTTAATTTATAAGGAGAGGTCGCATAGTGGCCTAGTGCAGAGGTTTACTAAACCTCCGACCCGCTCAGCGGGTCCGCGAGTTCAAATCTCGCCCTCTCCGCACAAATTTTTAACAAGCTGATATAATATTTTATGAAAATTAAAATACTTTTTGCAATATTATATTTTGTAATATTTATTTTAATTACTTCAATTCTTCAATGGATAGACGTGATCCATTTGCCGTGCGTCAAAAATACTTGTCTTTTAGGTGGTGTTTGCACAACTTTTAACAAAAACAATTTGTGTCTTAATGCTAAAAACGTCAATGAACTTTGTAGTAAATACTGTGGAAAGAAAAAGTGTGAAATTGGAATTTCAGAGCCGATTGTTATCAATTGTAAATAATTGCTTGTTAATATAAAAAGTTCCAATATCGTACCACGCTCTCCGCCACGTAAAAAATTCCGAATTAAACAGAATTTTAACGTGGCTGGAACGTTGAAATTTTTATGAAAAATTTCTTATGTTCCGCCTTCGTCTCGACAAATTCATCTTTAATGAGCTAAGCTTCCAGCTGCGATAGTGGACAAAATTGGTTCAAAAAATTCGGAAGTTAAGTTTCGAATAAAATCATTGCCTAAATAATTATTAACAGCCACTAAACCCGTCCCAACATTTATAGCCAAATAACGTCGAGAAACTTTACCCATGCCGACGTTTACCGAATCATAAAATCCTCTACCGTGTTCATGAATATCTGGATATGATTGTTTAAAACGTCGTAAGTTTCTGCAAACTTTATCGGGAGAAATTTGGGTTACTAATAAAGAAGCGTATGGACTTATAACGTTTGATTCAATATGGGCCGAATTAGCCGCTAGCTCCGGAATTCCAGCCACAACATATTCATAGTCTCCTATTCCAGGATTATCCGCCGGCATATGGCCCCATAAACCATTAGAATACCTCTTGGCATATTCTCTTTCAGCACGAATCATTTCAATATGTTGGAGTCTCCAATCAGAAGAAATTAATTCTTCAGAAAAAAATAATGTTGGCATTGCATCTTCAAATAAATTTCCTCCATTAGTTTGATATGGCGGTTTATGTTTAAGCATGCGAACTTCACGATGGTCCAAATCTTTATCTGTATATTCTGAAGGAATATCTCGTAATAACCGATTATAATAACCATAATCACCTGTTTGAACCATATATGCATAAGCTGCCAATCTTGTTTCCGAAGCTAGTGCACCATCATGATAATCATAAAATTTATTTGTGTTTAAGTCAAACACTCCATGCAATAAACCTTTGGTTTCGTCAAGAAAGAAAGAAAAGTTCATATTACTATTTATTTTTTCTGTCCCTTCGCGTAATTCTGGCAGTATTTTACCAATGGCAATATTAGCTAAAAATAAATGAACGTTATCTACAGCAGCAATCTTTAAATCGTTTATGATAGGTTCTGCTGTGTCAGTTTCACAGGCAGTTGGAAAAAATCCAGCATAACTAACATTATTCAGACTTTCTAATGAAGATAGAGTAAGAGCTAGCCGACTAGTCGTATCCTCTCTGGTTCTTTTGCCAGTTTGAAATCCTATTAATTCACCTAACATACCATAGGCGGTATCTGGAATTAGCGAATAACCACTATTATCACCACTGAAGTTTTTCCAATTATGATATAGGCCGCTTATAGGTGATCTGAGAGAATCCATCTGACCTGTCATTTCACTTTGAAGAGAAGTAAATTCTTGTCTTAATTGTAATTCTTTTAGCGATTTGTTAAATATGCCTGAATCACTTAGTCGTCTACTAGGTCTCTCCCGTCCATTCATTCTGTGATGATAGTAGTAATTTCTAAAATAAGCAATGAAAGAAGAATATAATCCTATTCCGTTATAATATCCTCTGTATGAAATCCCCTATCGACCTACAACTGGAAAAAGTTCTTCATCATCTATACATCAATCCATTGGAAAAATGTAATATCAAATGCAAGATATGTTATACAAGAAAAACCGATCCGATACTTTCTGAAGAGGCAATTTTGGAATTCATTAATAGGTACCAAAAAGCCTACGAGCTTCAGACAGTTACTTTCTGTGGGGGCGAAGTCTTTGCTCTCAAATATTTTCCTCATCTTGTCAATACTCTGACCCAAAGAGGTATTTTTGTACAAACAATTACTAATGGCACGATTGATCGATTATCTGAAATAGAAAATCCGAATTTAAACAAAGTGATCGTCTCAATCGATGGCCTTGAACAATATCATGACGAAAATCGAGGACTAGGAAACTTTAAAAAAAGTATGAAATTTCTAAAAAAAGCCCAAAAAAAAGGTTTTCATACTGAGATTTTCAGTATTATTACCCATCAAAATTATCCGCTCATCGATCAGTTTGAAAAATATATGAATCAACATCTTGATCAAATCGAAGTTACTTATCACCCACGCAAACCCCCGGAGTATTTATTACACCACCCCCTGAGCAACATTGAAGGAACCATCAAAGGCTTTGATTTTTTAAGCGAAGATGAATTAGTTGAAATCATAAAAACAAGGCGGGTTTTTCCTCCAAAAGAACTTGGCTGTTATCAAGTTGCTTTGGCTTCAACTGGTAAAATATATGGATGTTGTGAAGGGTTTCGCCCAATTGGAATGATTGATGATAAGATTGAGAATATATTTGAAGCGCTAAAAAAACGGATTGGAGGACCTTGTCTGGGTTGTAGTCAAACGGAGTTTATGTGCGGGATAAAAAAATTATATGAAAAACATACAATCGTCCATAATTAGAGAAAAAATTATCAAAGATATCCGGTCTTTCTTTTATGAACGTGATTTCCATGAAGTTATCCCTGATATGTTAAATAAATCCCTACCTTTAGAGCCAAACCTCTTTCCTTTTTCAACGACGTGGAAGACATTCACTGGCGAAAAAACTTTTTATTTACCCATGTCTCCCGAACGTGGTATCAAAAAGATGTTAGCTCAAGGAATCGGCAACTGTTTCGCCATCTCAAAATCGTTTCGCAACCTTGAGAGATCAGGCAGTCTACACAACCCTGAATTTCTCATGCTCGAGTGGTATCGAGAAGATGCTGTTTACACGGATATCATGGCCGATGTGGAAAAACTTTTTGCTTATTTAAAACCTAATGTCTTTAATAAAAAATGGCCCGTGTTTTCCATCAAAAAATTATTTAAAAAATATCTAGGGCTTGAATTAGAAAAGGCTATTAATGATATAACCTGGGCACAAAATTATGACCAATTATTTGTTAATGAAATAGAATCAAAGCTTCCAAAGGAACCCCTATTTCTTATCGATTTTCCCACACGTTTATCACCTCTCTGCAAACCACAGAAAAATAATCCTATTTTTGCTGAACGTTTTGAGTGTTATATCTCCGGAGTCGAAATTGGAAATGGTAATACAGAAAATACCGATGTTAAGTCGATTCGTAAAGTATTCGAGAATCAACAAGCTTTGAAAAATTTACCAATAGATGAAGAGTTTTTAGCCTCTCTAAAAATTATGAACAGAAAATCATATGCCGGAGTCGGAATCGGGATTGACCGCCTAGCTATGGTTTTTAACAATGAAAGTTCTATTTAAAATGTTATAATATAAAAATTATGGAAGATTCAGTAAAAGTAATCTTGAAAAAATTGGATGAGATTGATAGCAGATTAAAATCAATTGAAGGCGTCAAGGTTGCAACCGTCACAACTCAAAGAGTGTCTGAAGCTAAAGAAGCTAAGATCGAACGTGATCCTCTATTTAGTAAAGCTCTTGAGATGATGGATAAGTTTGACGAAATGTCATCAAAACAACTAGTGGATACACTTAAGATTGATCAAAAAAGAGCTGATACCATCCTCGATCAATTAGAAACTGCCGGTCTTGGTACCTGCTACATGAAAGAGGTGTGAGAGTTTGTAAAGTTATAAAGTTCATAAAGTTTATAAAGTCTTCCTTATTTTTTTTTCAAAATCATCCGGGTGGAACCAAAGCTGGGAGGATGTTACGACTTCAGTGGTACGGTGACGATTTATTAATGTTAGCTGAAGTTTTTTTAGAAGAGACTCAACCTTATTAAAAATTCTAAATCCTAAATTCCAAGTTCCAAATAAATTTAAAATTTTAAATTTAAAACGTTTAAGTTTTATTTGTGATTTGAGATTTAATATTTGAGATTTGCTTTTTCCGTTAGGGAAAAGCTCATACACCCACCTATTCGCCTCCAAAAATCTCTCATAAATATTATCCTTAACAATGATCGGCTTCATCTGTAAGACCTCATGACCTACAAACTCCGTTTGTTTAAATTTTGGCACTTTTAGATTACTTTCATCAAAGAAAAGATTAAGACAAACTTTATTTTTGTGAAAAATTTGCGTTGCTGAGTCCCTAAATCTTTCCCTAGATCTTCGTAATCCAAGTATTTGCGCTAAAACTAAAGCTATTAGTCTTCCTGTGAACAACCTATTTTTCGCCGTAATAATAAATAGATCTATATCATCATCCTCGGTCGCATTCATCATCGAAATTGATCCAGAAAGACCAACGAGTTTGATTTGGGGAAATATTGAAATAAGCTTTATATACGCTCTAAATCGCCAATTATTTAATTTATTTTCTGAATTCTTAATTTTTAATTCTAAATTCTTAACTTCTTTAATACTATACTGGGGTGGAGTATATTTTAGCTTTTGTTTATTAGTCTTTACCCGTAAAAACGTGTGAATTTCATCCAACGTAGGGTGATAAGCAAAAATAGCAAAGTATTTTAAAACTTTAGTTATTTCCTTTTCCATTTTTCTTGAAGAACTAATCTTATAAATTTTAAAAGTCGCAATTGACGCCTCCATCTCCAAGGTTGAATGATTAAACGATATAACCACTCAAGCCCTAACTTTTGAATAACGATTGACGGACGATTAATATTACCGCTAAAATAATCAAATGCCCCACCGACTCCCATGACCACATAATTAGTGAATTCCTTTTTATAACGGTCTATCCATAGTTCCTGGTAAGGCGACCCAAACGCTACAAAAACTATGTGGGGCCTATAGTCGGTCACTATTGAGTGAATCTTATCTTCTTCTTCTTTCTTAGGATTTTGAATAGTCTCTATTCCTTGTAGTCCTTTAAATTTAGCCTCGGGAAATTGGTCTGAGTAGCACTGAGCAAGCTGAAGTGCTAATTTTTCTTTCCCCCCAATCATTAGCACTCTTAAGCGTCTATTTGACGCTACCTTTATCAACTCCTCCATCAACTCCACCCCGGTCACTCTCTCTCCGACCTCAACCCCAAACCATCGGCCCGCCAGGACAATCCCTATCCCGTCTACAATCTTGATTTGGGCTGTCTCAAGAATCCTTTTGAATGATTTATTCTCTGTAGTGACTACAAGGTTTTCCGGGTTAAGAGAGACGATGTGGAAAAAACCAGCTGGTTTCCTTATGTATAATAAAATTTTCTCTAGGATACTTGATTTAGATTGTGGAGTTATGTTAATTCCTAATATTTTATTTGCTTTCATTTTAGTTCTTTACTATAGGAAAATTTCTAATTTCTAATTTATAATTTCTAGGTCGCTTTTGTTCAAATTATTTTATACTAGTTTTTCTTATGATATCAAAGAAAACTTATCTTTACTAGCAAAAGCACAAATTTAATAATAAATAA
>Ga0265292_1001245_pt1 | contig 23874 bp, 27 predicted proteins | sample Munlanlewell296A_FD_189080 | JGI IMG/M metagenome (GOLD analysis project Ga0265292, IMG submission 189080) | Leachate microbial communities from a municipal landfill in Southern Ontario, Canada - Leachate well 296A | ecosystem: Engineered > Solid waste > Landfill > Unclassified | place: Canada... | reverse complement strand
CTCGACCCTGCCCTGATCGGGCTTCTTCAGGGAGTGGCCCGCCTCCCTGCAGCGGATGCACCTGCACCGCCCGCCCCGCGCCACGAGGCGTTCCTCGGCGAGCTGCCTGAGGTTACTCATGTCGACCCCGGCATCGATACGTGGGAGGGGTATGTCGCGCTGGACGCGCATGATCCGGACCCACGGGGGCGTGACCTCCATGACTTTGGAGACCAGCTCCGCCGCCTCCTCCGTCTGGAGTGGGTTGTACTCCCCCCTCCTCCACCAGTCGTAGAGGCGCGTCCCCTTCACCACGAGGGTGGGGTAAATCTTGAGCATGTCCGGCTTGAAGCGGGGGTCCTCGAAGATGGTCCTGAAGCCCTCCAGGTCCCTCTCGGGGCTCGAACCGGGGAGGCCGGGCATCATGTGGTAGCAGATCTTGAGGGCGGAGTCCTTGAGGCGGGCCGTGGCGTCGACCACGTCCCGTACCGAGTGGCCCCTATCGACCCGCTCGTATATGTCGTCGAAGACGTTCTGGACGCCCAGCTCGACCCGTGTGACGCCGAGGTCGAGCATCCCGTCCACGTCCTTCTCCCTTATGCAGTCGGGGCGGGTCTCGACGGTTATCCCGACGTTCCTAATGTTTGATTTCTCGGCGTTTAGCTTGGCCTCGGCCAGGTCGGCGGAGGGGACGTCGGTGAGGGCGCCGAGGCAGCCCTTGACGAAGCCCTCCTGGTAGGGGCGTGGCGAGGCGGGGAACGTGCCGCCCATGATTATGAGGTCGACCTTGTCGACGACGTGCCCTATGGTCTGGAGCTGCCTGATTCGCGCCTTCACCTGCCTGTAGGGGTCGTACTCGTTCTGTGCGCCCCTCATCGCGGCGGGCTCGTAGCCGGTGTAGCTCTGCGGGCTGTCCTCGTCTGGGCCGCCGGGGCAGTAGGCGCAGCGCCCATGCGGGCAGGGGTAAGGCTTAGTCATCACCGCGACGACGCTGACCCCGCTCAGGGCACGCGCCTCCTTCCTACGTAGGACTGGGAGAAGTAGCTCAACCTCCTCCTCGGTGAGGGTGGCGAGTAACTCCGAGTTGCGGGGTATCCGGGGCAGCCCGTGGGCGCGGGCGACCTCGATCTTTATCCTGTCCAGATCCGCCCTGCTCGGCCTCTCTAACAGAAGTAGCTTCTCGACTATCTCCCTGAGGGCGCGATCCAAAACCGAGTTCAACTAGTACTGGCGGGGCTTAAAAGCGCTGCCCGCGTCCGCCGCCGCGCTCGTCGCGTGGAGCGTGGATGATCCTCTTGGTGTAGTTTGCCCTCGTTCTCCTCTTGGGGGAGAGGTGGGTCCTGGGCTGTGGCTCGATCTTGGGCGTCTGCGCCCTGACCTTGCCCGCCTTCGTCAGTGATCCGTGCGTCGGCATGTGCTTATCGCGGTCTTCTGGGTGTTCCTTTCTCTATAAACCTTTCTAGGGGCGGAAGGCGGTGTCGTGCCCGGGTATAACGAGCACAGGTTTGTACGCCGCGACCCTCTTCAGGCTCTCGACGGCGGTGGCGCCGCTGATGTTCTTCGTCACCACCATCGGCTCCCTGAACTCCAGGTAGTCCTCCTTGACTATCGCGGCGTCGCCTATGCAGGCGACGAGCCCCTCGCCCGTCTCGACGAGTGCGGAGATGCTCCCCGGGGTGTGGCCGAAGGTCTCGATGAGGCGCACGTTCTTCGTGACCCTCTTCTCCCCCCTGAACTTCTTCACGTCGAGGATGTCTATGAAGGCTGTCCTCCACTCGGGCCAGTATAGCTCCGCGGCGTACTGGTACTCCGCCTCGTGGATTAGCAGGGGTTTACCCCGCCACATGTAGTTCGCCTCGGTGTGGTCGTAGTGGCAGTGTGTGTTGACCACGATGTCGATGTCGGCGGGCTTGAGGCCGAACTCCGCCAGCCTCTTGGGGAGGCAACCGTATCGGCCGAGCTGTATGATCCCGGGGTCGATGAGTATGTTCTTCCCCTCGTCCCTGACGAGTATCGTGTTCGTGGAGCCGAGGTTGAACGTGACGCCGTTGTAGGTCTGCCCTATCGCGGGCGGCGGCATCGGCGTGAGCGGCCACCTGAAGGTCAGCATCGGGTGCCCCTCGCGGACACCGAAGCTCATGTAGAAGCACTCGAAGAGGACGTCCACCCTCGCTTTCTCGCTGGACATGGATGGAGGGTGCCTTGGGGGTTGAAAACGGTTTCCTCAGTGGTCGACCCTGACCATGCGCCCCGAGGCGTCCATGCGCCTCCTGCCGAAGTCGGCGGCGACCTCGCGCAGCCTCGCCGTGTCGAAGACGGGGCCGTCCCTGCAGACCCTGTAGGGGCCAATGGCGCAGCTCCCGCAGAGCCCCACGGCGCACTTGCACAGCCTCTCGAGGCTCGCCTGCACCGGGACGCCGAGCCTTTCCGCCTCGGCCCAGATCTTCGCTGCCATTATCTCCGGGCCGCAGACATAGATGTGGTCGAACCTGGTCTTGGCCATGAGCTCCGCCGCGTAGTTTGATGCGTAGCCGTGGTAGCCCTCGGAGCCGTCGTCGGTCGAGACCATGAGGCTGGGGCCGAGGAGCCGGGATAGCCTGTCCTTGAACAGAAGCTGGTCCCGACTACGGGCGCCGATGAGGAAGGTCGGCTTTACACCCTTCGCCACCATCTCCTCGGCGAGGGGAGCCAGGGAGGCTATCCCGGTACCACCGCCGACGAGGAGGGGGCGTTCGCCCTCGATGTTGTAGCCGTTGCCGAAGGGGCCGCGGAGCCCAACCTTGTCCCCCTTCCCAAGCCGGGAGAGGGCGCGCGTGGCGTCGCCGACCACCCTGACGGTGATGCTGGAGGGGTCTCCTATAGTCGAGAGGCTCATGGGGACCTCGTCGACGCCGGGGAGCCAGATCATGAGGTACTGCCCGGGGCGGGCCCCGGCGACGGCTGGGAAGTAGAGTGTGTATATGTCGGGCGTCTCCCTCACGACCCTTTCGATAGTAACGGCGGTCAAAGCATCACTTCCTGTGGGCCAGACCCACGACCTCCGAGATCGAGTCGAACCCGTTCTCCCTCAGATACTCGGAGATGCCCTCGTTCATCTTGCCGTAGACCTCGAAGCCGTGGTCCATCACGGCGGTCCCGACCTCGACGGCGGAGGCGCCCGCGAGCATGTACTCGACGGCGTCGCGCCAGTTCGAGACACCACCGCACCCCACTATCGGTATCTTGACCGCCTCGGCGATCTCCCAGACGCATCGGAGCGCGACCGACTTTATGGCCGGCCCGGAGAGGCCGCCGGTCACGTTGGCGAGTACGGGGCGCCTGAAGTCGGCGTCTATCGCCATCGCCTTGAGGGTGTTCACGGCGGTGATGGCGTCCGCGCCTCCCCTCTCGGCGGCCACCGCTATCCCAGCGATGTCGGTGACATTTGGTGAGAGCTTAACCAGGACCGGGGCCGTGGTGACCCTCTTGACCGCGGAGGTGACCCTCTCGACGCTGACGGCGTCTGCGGCGCACATCCCCGGCTCCCCGCCCACGTTGGGGCAGCTGAGGTTTAGCTCCAGCGCGTCCGCCCCCGCATCACACAGCGCCGCGGCGCCCGATTGGAACTCCTCCAGCGTCGAGGCGAAGAAGCTCGCCACGACTGGCACGCCCTCCCGCTTCAGCTCGCGCAGCTCATCGAGGTAGCCCTCGACGCCCGGGTTGGGGAGCCCCATCGCGTTGAGGAGGCCGCCATCCACCTCGACGACCGTGGGGTTGATGTGGCCGGGCCTCCCGGCGGGGCCGAGGCTCTTCGTCACGACGGCGCCCGCCCCGGAGTCGTAGACTCGCTTCAGAAGCGGGGCGGACATCCCGAGGACGCCCGAGGCGTTGAGGGTGGGAGAACGGAGCTTCAGCCCGGCGAGGTCCACGGCTAAGCCTTTGCCTGTCAAACTGCCCATCTAAACTCGACCCACGCCCACATAAATCTGTCCATGGGCCGGGCATGGTTTACATTCAGGGATCGAGGTGAAAACTCAGATGCCCGGCAACAGAAGAGTGGTCCACGCCCTCATCCTCATACTCGTCGCCGTAGTGGGCATAACCCTGATCTACAACTACACGCTCAAGGAGGGGACGATCGAGGGGACCGTGACCATAGGCCCGTGGACCCCGGTCGAGCCCCCGGGAGGGAGCCGCCCGCCGCCCGAGGTCTTCACGTCGAGGCGCATAATCCTAGAGGGGAGCCTGTTCAGTAGGATCGAGGTCCCCATGAACGGCTCGGGCTTCTTCCGCGCCCGGATCAAGGCGGGCACCTACAGGCTCACCATGACGAACTGCACATTCATGGGGTGCGTGAGGGCTCTCCCCGTGACGGTCACCGTGAGACCCGGCGAGACGACGTCGGTAAATATTGATATAGACACCGGGATACGCTGAATCTGGGATCAGGCGACCTCGCCGCCCGATAACGTTAGAAACGAGGCGGCGATCACTGAACCGACGACACCCGGGGACCACAATGGGAACCAAAGCGTACATCGAGGAGACACTGATCGGCGTCTTCGCCCTCACACAGGACGGGGAGATCATAGAGAAGGCGTTCTACCCCAAGGACGCCGAGAAGATAGCGCGCGCCATCACCCGGCAGAGAAACGGCGAGATCACACGCGAGGTCTCCAAGGTCACAGAGGGACTCATCAGGCGGGGGTTCGACTCAGTCGCCACCACCAACCCCGAGCTCGCCGAGACCCTGAAAACAGAGACCAGCTTCGACGTTGAGCTAGTCGACACCTCCCCGAGCGACGACCTCAGGGAGAGGCTCCCGACCCTCGCGAAACAGGGCAACCTCATCAGGGACGAGGAGGAGTTCAACGAGCTGGGGAGGCAGGTCTCCACCATACTCGCCCGCGGCGCCGTGCAGGGAGCCCTCGGGGGGAAGGAGGCGCTGATAACGCAGACCGTCCAGCTCCTCGGCGAGCTAGACACGAGCCTAAACGGGCTGAGCAGCCGCGTAAGGGAGTGGTACGGCCTCCACTACCCTGAGCTCAGCAGGATAATCCGCGACCACCAGGGCTACCTGCGCTTCATCACCGAGGTCGGTGACCGCTCATCCGTCACGAAGGAGAGGGTGGAGGCGCTCGGCCTCCAGAGGAGGGAGGCGGCGGCGATAATCAACGGCGCCGACGGCTCCATGGGCGCCACACTCGGCGAGGGGGACATGGCCGAGATCAAACGCCTCGCCCAGCAGACGCTCACCCTCTACGACTACCGCACCAGCCTCACAGACTACATCTCAGGCCTCGCCGCGGAGGCGGCGCCGAACGTCTCGGCCATAGCGGGCCCAACCCTCGCGGCGAAGCTCATAGAGCGAGCGGGCGGCCTCCGCAGGCTCGCCATGATGCCCTCCAGCACCCTCCAGATACTCGGCGCCGAGAAGGCTCTCTACAGGGCGATAAAGACGAAGGCTCGCCCCCCGAAGCACGGCCTCATCTTCCAGCACCCCTACGTGAACGGCGCCCCGAGGGGGCTGAGGGGGATAAGGGCGCGCCACTTCGCCGCGAAGCTATCTATAGCGGCCAGAGCGGACGCCTTCTCGGGGAACATGATCGCGGAGCAACTAAAGAAGGATCTAGAAGAGGCGGCGCGGGGCTAGCGCTTCCCGCGGCTGAGGGTGATCACTATCGTGGAGACGTTCCTCTCCCCATTCTCGCCCTCCAGCCTCTCCGTCCCTATGTCGATCCCGTCGATGATGATGTCGGGTAGGAACCTGTTCCTCGTGACTTCGACGACGTCGACGGCGCTGGAGATGGCCCTGCCCCTGGCTTTGACGGTCACGTTCTCAGCCCTCTGCAGGGCCGAGGCGATGGCTGTGACGTAGTTCAGTATCGGCTTCGAGCCGATGTAGACGTTCTCTGACATATCCACCGTAAGCGAGACACGCGCAAGTCTACTTAAAGTATACTACCCGCTAAAACTGAAGGGTTGGCTACCCCTGAAAGGTTTAAACCTAGGTGGGTCCGCGTATCCTAACGAGGCTGACCTTTGTCCACGTTCTCCGAGGCGTTACAGGAGAAGTTCGGGCGCAGGGACTGCCCATTCATCTTCGACTGCAACATAGAGATCACTAAGGACTTCTTCAGCCGAGTCTGCAAGACCCCCGCCTACCCGAACTGCCACCACTTCGCCAAGCGGGTAGGGGAGCTGCGGGTCCCGCTTACCTGGCTCCAGAAGCTCGCCGTCGACCAGGCGAGGGCCGTTGATGCCGCCGGGCCCGACGTCGAGGTGGCGGACCCTACGCCGAGGTAAGGCCCCCTTGGGCTTGACCGCGACGGAGCACACACCGGGAGTCTACTTCATCGACGACGGCGCGCAGAGGCTCCTTGCCACGCGTAACCTCGCCCCCGGTAGGAAGGTGTACGGCGAAGAGCTCATCACCATCGGCGGCGTGGAATACAGGCTCTGGAACCCGTCTCGGAGCAAGCTGGGCGCCGCCATCATGAAGGGGCTTAAGAAGAACCCGATAGGACCGAGCTCCAAGGTACTGTACCTAGGCGTCGCGTCGGGCACGACCTGCAGCCACGTCTCCGACATCGTCGGTGACGCCGGCCACGTCTGGGGGGTCGACTTCGCCCCGCGCCCCATCAGGGACCTGATCGACCACGTCGCAAGATACAGGAAGAACATAACTCCCATACTCGGCGACGCCCGGCAGCCGCAGGGATACTCCTTCCAGGTCCCCAGGGTCGACGCCATCTTCGCCGACGTCGCCCAGCCGGACCAGGCCGAGATAGTCGTCAAGAACGCGAAGTTATTTCTCAAGAAGGGGGGATACGCGCTTCTCTCGATAAAGTCGCGTAGCATAGACGTCGCCAGGGACCCCGCCGAGATATACAGGGAGCAGGTCAAGGTCCTCGAGGCAGGCGGCTTCAGGGTCGAGGAGCTAGTGGAGCTCGACCCCTTCGAGAAGGATCACGCGCTGGCGTTGGCCAGCCTCGTCTGAGCGGCGTCCCGCTCTATCCTCTTGACCGGCGCCCAGCTGCGGCGGACGATGTTCGGCCAGCACCTGTGCTCCGCGTAGTATGCCTCGAGCCAGTCGATCGCCCTCCCGTCGCTGGGGTAACCGGAGTTGAAGTCGCCGTACTCATCCCTGAGCAGGGCCACGAGCTCGTCCCGCCTCACCTTGGCGAGGATCGACGCCGCCGAGACGACGGGGTAGGTGGAGTCGGCCTTGTGCTCGCAGACGAGCCTCGGCCGGGACGGGAGGAGCCTCAGTATCGTCTCGCTGTACCTCTGCTCGTCGACGTCCGAGGCGTCGACGTAGGCCGCATCGGGGCGGAGGTCGCGTATCACGCACGCCATGGCGACCGCCTCGAGGTAGTTGAGCCTCCTCAGCCTGACCCCCCGGTTGACGACGGCGTCTATCGCGGATGGCTGGAGATCGAAGAATTGGACACCCGAGGCGAGTTCCCTGATCTGTGGGGCCAGCTCCTCGCGCCTCGCCCTCGTTAGCTGCTTCGAGTCCTTGACGCCGAGCTCGATGAGCCGCGGGATCTTGTCCTCGGGGAAGGAGGCTCCCGCCACGACCAGCGGGCCTATGGCGCTGCCTCGTCCGGCCTCGTCGACCCCCGCGACCCTCATGGCTCAGTTGTGGGCGTCCCCCGATTAAAACGCTAGCGGGTGAGCTCGCGGTATAGCTCGGCGTAGCGGTCCGCCCCCCTCTCGGCGTCGAATCCTTCGACGATCGTTTTCCTCGCCTTTCGGCCCAGGCCGAGGTTTCGCGACGCCTCCACGATCTTCGCCGCCAGCTCTGAGTTGTTACCGGGGCGGTGGAGGTAGCCGTTGACCGAGTCGGCGACGACCTCCTCGGAGCCCTGGCCGCGGGCCGCGACTGGGACGCACCCCGCCGACATGGCCTCCTGGAGGCTCAGCGAGAGTCCCTCACGGGAGGATGGGAGGGCGAAGACGTCGAGGAGGGCGTGGAAAGTGGGCGCGTCACGGACCGCCCCCGTGAAGACGACGTTCCCAAGCCCCCTCGCGTAGCGCTCCAGCCTCGGCCTATCGGGGCCGTCGCCTCCGATGATGAAGACGGAGTCCATCCTCCCGCCGACGATCTTAGCTGCGTCGATGAGGTCGACGATGCTCTTCTCGGCGACGAGCCGGCCCAGCGTGCCGACGACCAGGGCGTTTTGGGGCAGGCCCATCCTCGACCTCAGTCGGCGACGGCTCGGCGGCGGTCTGAATCGCCGGGTGTCTACGCCGAGGTAGATCGTCTCGACGCGTCTGGCCCCCAGCCTCTTCGCTAGGCCCCCGACGTAGTTGGATACGGCGACCACCGCGTCGGCTCTCCGGAGGGCGTGTCGTGTGAAGGGGAGGTAGGCGGGGTTGTCGAGGGGGAGCGTGCAGTCGCTACCGTGGCAGGTCACCATCCTCGGCGCGTCGACGGGGGCGAGGGCCGAGATGAACCCGAGTGGTATGGCTATGTGGCTGTGGATCAGGCTCGGCCTCGCGCCCGTGATGTGGAGGAGCGCCGAGGCGAGGTACGGGGGGAGCTGCGCCAGGCGACCCAGAGAGGCCCCCTTCATAGTCGCCTCCGGGAGCAGCTCGAACCGTTGGAGGGGCAGGTAGGGGAAGCGCTGGACCCTGTACGGCGCCTCCTGGGCCCCGATGGTGCGGCTTCTCGGCGCCAGGACCTCCAGCTCAACCCCCCTCGCGGCGAGGCGGAGGCAGAGGTCCCTCACGAAGCCGCCGTGGAAGTCCCCCGGGAAGCGGGGGTAGCAGGGCGTGACGACCAGAGCCCGGGACTGCATCATTTAATAAATGCAGTTGAAAGTAATTATTGCTATGGACCTCCGCGTCTGTTTCGTGGCCACCGAGCTCTTTGCCTGGGGGAGGCTCGGCGGCTTCGGGGCGGCCACGCGGCTCATAGGAGGCGAGCTGGCGCGTAGGGGGGTCAGGGTCTCGGTCGTCGTGCCCGCCGGTGAGGGGCAGAGGCCGGTCGAGGAGCTCGACGGCATGGAGGTCCACGGCTTCCCCCTCCACCGGTACCCGTTCACCCGGCGGCTCTACGACCAAATGCGTGCCGACGTGTACCACTCGGAGGAGCCCAGCTGGGGGACGAGGCTGGCCCTCGAGGCAGCCCCCGCGGCGAGGCACGTGGCGACGTGCCAGAACCCCAAGACCGCCGGGGACTGGTCGAGGGTGGAACGCTACTACCCCGTTCGGCGCAGGGTCTACAACCGGCTCGTCGCCCCATCAGTCGACTCATGCGTCGCGCGGCTCGACGCCGTCTACTGCCAGGCGTGGCACACGATCCCGAAGGTCAAGGAGATATACGGCCTGAGCACCCCGCCGGGGTTCCTCCCCAACCCCGTCAAGATACCGCCCCCGAGCCCGAAGCCGACCGAGCCGACGGTCTGCTTCCTCGGGAGGTTCGACCGAGAGAAATGCCCAGAGGCCTTCTTTGGGCTCGCGGAGGCGTTCCCCGAAGTGAGATTCGTCGCGGCGGGCGCGGCCCACGACCGGAGGCGCGACGGGGAGCTGAGGAGGCGCTACTCCGGGGTGAGGAACCTGGAGCTGCCCGGCTTCCTCCTGGGCGCCGAGAAGGAGAGGCTCCTCTCGGAGAGCCGCGTACTCGTCAACACGAGCGTTAGCGAGTGCCTTCCGGTGAGCTTCCTGGAGGCCGCGGCCCACGGGTGCGCCATCCTCAGCCCCCACGACCCCGACGGCTTCACCATAAGGTTCGGTCACCACGTCAGGGACGGGGACTACGCCTCGGGGCTCCGCTGGCTCCTCGACGGTGGGAACTGGAGGGAGGCGGGGGAGAGGGGGCGCCGCTACGTCTCCTCGGTCCACGAGGCGGGGCGCGCCATCGACCGGCACATCGAGGCATACGGCAGGGTGCTGGCTACTCCTCGTCCATCCTCTTGAGCTCGGTTATCCCGAGCATCTCAAAGTCGAGGGGGAAGATGGGGCGCCTTATCTTCCTGAACTTGAAGCCGGCGAGGCGCGGCGAGGTCAGGCCGGGTGTGTCGAGCTCGATGATCTCCTTGGCGACGGGCTCGTGGCTTGCGCGGAAGTGGACGCTCGACTTGACTACGATGAACCTGGCGTCCGTGGGCTCGATTCCCTGGCTCCTGTAGAGCTCCAGGTCGAGGGGCTGGAGGCGCTTGGTTGTTATGATGAGGTCGTTGCCGGCGACTCGGAGGACGGCGGTGAGCCCCATGTCGGTCTCGGAGCCGGTCCCCATGGGCCCCTTCACGATCCACCTGCCGTCGCTGACCCTCTTGACGAGGGCCTTGAGTTTGAGGGGTTTGCCGTGGAGCCTGTCGGTGTGTCCTCCGAGGCTGACATCTATCTCCTTGCCTGGGCCAGCCTTCGCCGCCTTCGCGGCCGCTGCTGGGTCCCAGATGACGCCGAAGACGCCCCCGGTCAGGCCCTCTTCGATGACGGCTTTGAGGACGACGGTGCCGTCGCAGGGGGTCCCGCCTCCGGGATTGTCTCCGATGTCGGCGAGCACTATGGGCCACTCCTTGGCTGCCTTCACTCTCCTCAGCGCCTCCCTGATGGGCATCGGTTTCACAAGGAAGTCCCTGCGGATGCTCCAGGCTAGGTCGCTCAGCTCCTGGGCGAGGGAGTCCGCCAGCTTCTGGTCGTTGTCTGTTATGACTATGAAGCTCATTCCGGCCTCCTTTATGTCGCTCCAGGGGAACCCCGCGGCGACGGTGACGGCGGCGACGCCGGGCATCTGCTCCATCCTGTGTGCCTCGTCGATGAGCTTCGTCATCGGGTATCTGCCGGTGAACTGGACCTGGAGTGCGGGGAGCATCGGGGGCTGGCGGAGGGCGCGCGTCGGCTTGAGCTTGCCGTCCATGATCTTGGCGAGGAGGTCGACGGACTCGACGGCGCGCTCGTACTCGTCGATGTGCGGGTAGGTGTCGTAGCCGACGAGGATGTCCGCCTCCCTGACCATCTTCTCCGTGTAGTTGGCGTGTAGGTCGAAGCTCGCGACGAGAGGCTTCTTCCCGATGAGTCTCCTGACCTCCCCGAGGACGTCCCCCTCGACGTCGTCGTGCCCCTCGGCCACGGCCGCCCCGTGGAGGTGGATTGCGACGCCGTCGTAGGGCTTCGCGGCCTTTATCCCGTCGAGCATAGCGCCGAGGATGTACTCATATGCCTCCTCGGTGATCGTTCCGCTGGGCGTCGCCGAGGCGTGGACCGTCTCGACGAACTCGAACCCGTTCCTCTCACAGCCGTCTATGAGGCCGCCGGCCGCGGTCTTCGTCCCCCTGAAGTGGGCGGGTATCTCGTCGCCGCTGAATAGGTGCCTCTTCCGGAACTCGGAGAGGTCCGTCTTTATGTTCGATAGCACGTTCGTCTCGTGGCTGAATGTCCCGAGCACGATCCTCTTTGGAGCCATGGGGAGTGGTGTGCTTCTCGGGGGAAAATACTAGCGGTCACTTGAAGAACTTGAGGAGGTCGACGCCGGTCTCTGACTTGTCCTTTGGGGAGGGGAGGATGCCCTCCTGCGCGAGCAGCTTCCTTTTCCAGTCTAGGCCGCCGGTGAATCCGCCGATTCCACCGTCCGAGGAGACGACGCGGTGGCACGGCACTATGAGCCCCATGGGGTTGTCCCCCACGGCGTTTCCCACGGCGCGCACCGCCTTGGGGCGACCGATCTGTCTCGCTATCCCACCGTAGCTCGTCAGCTTCCCGTAGGGGATGCTGTGGATGGCCTTCCAGACATCCACCTGAAAAGGCGTGCCGCGCATGTCGAAGGGGCCCTTGAAGACGAATTTCTCCCCCTTGAAGTATCTGTCGAGCTCCGACTTGAGCGCCTTGAACTTGTCGGGGTTCTCGACATATTCAGCCTTGATCCGTGCCCTGAGCTCTCTCATGAAGCCCTCCAGGTCACCCGACATGCTGAACTGGACGAGTCCCTTCTCCGATGCCGCCGCCCACATGGTGCCCAGCGGCGTCTCCAAGCCTGCGATGTATATCTTCTCCACCCACTCACCATCCTTATACCCGGGGGTCCACCTACGTCTGTGAATCCCCCACCGGGATAAAACGCTGAGGGTGAAAAGACTTGAGCCGTCACCTGCTGGTACTGGCATCGACGTCGCCGAGGAGGATCGGGCTGCTGAGGCAACTCGGCATCGAGTTCGAGGTCGTCGACCCGGGGGACGCCGAGAACAGTTTCTCCCCCGATCCGGAGACGCATGTGAGGGAGCACGCCCTGGGCAAGGCCGAGGCAGTCGCCTCACGGCGCCCGAACGAGCTGATCGTCGCGGCCGACACGATCGTGGTTCTCGATGGTAAGATTATAGAGAAGCCAAGCGGCGCGGACGAGGCGAGGGAGATGCTCCGAATGCTCTCCGGCAGGACCCACACAGTGATCTCGGCGATTGCCATAATGAGAAAGCACGAGCCCTATTCTGACGTCAGGATCGAGGAGACCCGGGTCACTATGAAGATGCTGAGCCCGATGGAGATCGACGCATACGTCGCCACGGGGGAGCCGATGGACAAGGCGGGGGCGTACGCGGCCCAGGGCCTCGGCGCCATGATCATCGAGCGCGTCGACGGCTGCTTCTACAACGTCGTTGGGCTGCCCATGAGCCTGCTGTTCGACATGCTGAAGGCGGCCAGGATCAACCTCTTGACCCACCCATCTATATAACCACCATATTCTATATAGATTATCTTTAAATTATATACCCAATTCCGAATATGGAGTGATTTGAGTTCCAAGTACAGGAACGTGGCCGGTTCAATTGTGGCCCTGTACTTCTTCATCTCAGCCATAATGCTGATCAAGGAATCAGCCGGAATGATGGCCGAGTTCCTAGCCGAGAAGATGGTGCTGGTCATCAGGGACACGACGAGCGGAGTCTTCGCGGGGTGGCTCGGGACGGCGCTCCTCCACAGCAGCGGCGCCTTCGACAGCATAGTCGTTGCCTTCGTCTCCTCGGGGGCGATGCCGCTCGCCCTCGCGGTCTCAACCATCATAGGAGCCGAGCTCGGGACAACGGTCACCCCCTTCCTGATCTCCGTCCTCAACCAGGTTAGGGGGAGGAAGCACCAGGACGCCGCCTTCAACGTCACCCTCACGCACGTACTCTACAACCTCTGCACCCTCGCCCTCTTCTACCCGGCGGAGCTATTCTTCGGCACATTCACGTGGATAGCCCTGCAGGGGAGCAACATATTCGTCAAGGCCCCGTGGCTCAACGCCATCCCCGATGTACTGGACGTAGCTACCCCCTGGGTCCCCGTCGTCCTCGGGTACATCCCGCCGTGGACGGGGCTGATCGCGGGGGCCGTCATGCTCGTCCTCGCCCTGGCCGGCGTCGAGAGGTACATGACAGAGATATTCAACATGCCGAGGAGCTGGAACCTCATAAGGGCGACGTTCCAGAAGCCCCTCAGGGCCTTCGTGGCGGGATTCATCTTCACCCTCCTGATCCCGAGCACCACGGTCATGGTGTCACTTCTCGTCCCACTCGCCACGAGCGGCGTCCTCGGGGCCGAGTTCTACATACTCCCCTACATCCTCGGCGCAAACATCGGAACCGTCTTCGACGTTATGATAGCCGCGATGGCCACCGGCGACCCCATCGCGATGGGGGTCTGGCTGGTCCACCTGAGCGTAAACGTTCTGGGGGCGATCATCTTCCTGGCGCTCATGAAGCCCTTTAGCAGGCTGGTCAAGGCGACGGCGGACAGCGTCGCGGCGTCACCGAGGCTGACACTCGTGATAACAGCCGTATTTCACATCGTCCCGGCCGCGATAATCCTGTATTATTCGATGAACGCGTGATGGAAGGTTTCATAAACAAACAAATGTGTAGGATAGTCGGAAGGATTGTCTAAGAGACTCTTCGGATGGTTCGCCCCCAAGCGTGGGGAGGATGTCCTCGTCATGGCCGAGAAGCACCTCGAGCTCACAAAGAACGCGGTCTGGGAGCTGTACGGGATGGTCGATGCCGCCGCAAACTGCGACGCAGAGCAGTGCGCCTCCCGCTACATGAGCGTCAGCAAGATGGAGATGGAGGCCGACGAGCTCAGGAGGAAGATGGTCGACGCCCTCACGGTGAGCGAGATGTTCCCCGAGGAGCGCGACGACCTCATGGAGCTCGTGCGGGCGGTGGACTGGATCGCCGACTGGAGCAAGGAGGCGGGACGCATCCTGAACGCCATCCACCTCGACAGGGCCCCGCCCGAGATGAGGGAGGCCGCCCTCAACATGGTGAAGGCCGACGCCGACTGCGTGAGCGTCCTGACGGACTGCCTGAGGATGATGGCCAAGGACCCCAAGGAGGCGATAAACCTCGCAAACAAGGTCGAGATGCTCGAGGAGGACATAGACGAGCTCTACAGCATCGCCCGAAAACACCTGGCGACCCTGGAGTTCAAGGGCTGGACGGTAGGCTCGATAATCCTCCTGAACGAGTTCCTCGACTCGCTGGAGACGATCGCGGACTGGTGCGAGAACACCGCCGACATAGTCCGGGCCGTCACGGTCAGGATGCGCTAAAAACCAGGGGTCCAGAAAAAGGGGCGCTTTCTTCGCCCGAGTTTAAGGCTCTACGGTTATCGCCTGTGTGGGGCAGCTGTTTACGCAGGCCATGCAGGCTATGCAGTCCGCGGCCCGTGTGGGCTCGGACTTTCCTCCGACCATGTCGTAGACGTTCATCGGGCAGACGTCCACGCAGGTGCCCTCTCCATCACACTTGCTCTTGTCTACTGTGACTGTAGGCATGTATTCGCACCTCTCCATACCACGGAGCCGACGCTTTAAAACCGTTTCCCACGGTGGGACCCGGCACTTGATGCCCCCAGGTCAAGTTAATATCCGTCGATGCCTACGTTTAGATCAAATTGACCGAATTACTTTGTAGGGGGCTCAGGGACGAGACTGTGAGCATCCTGATCGGTGGCGAAGCCGGGCAGGGGATCACGAGGAGCGGCTCGCTGCTCGGGAGGGCATTGATGAGGGGTGGCCTCCACGTCTTCGGGACCAACGAGTACCCCTCCCTGATCAGGGGGGGCCACAACTACTACCTGCTGCGGACATCGGCACGCGAGGTCTATTCACAGGACGAGGGGGTCGACATAGTGATCGCCCTGAACAAGGAGACGGCCCTCCTCCACGAGGCGGAGATCCACCAGGGGGGCTACATTCTGGTCGACGAGGCTACGCAGTTCGCCGAGGGGGAGCTGAGGAGGGGCGACGTCCGCGTCTACAGGATACCGTTCTCCGCCATCGTGAAGGAGCTGGGCGGGCCGGACATCATGCGTAACACGGTCGCCCTCGGCGCCTGCGTTAGTCTCCTAGGCTTCGACCACGCGGTCCTGAAGGAGGTCGTCGCGGCGACGTTCTCCAAGAAGGAGGTGGCCGACATGAACAGGGCGGCGATCGACCGGGGCCACGCCTTCGCGAGGGAGAAATACTACGGCTTCAATTGTGAGTTGAACGGCTCGGGGGTGAGGGGGGAGAGGATTCTTCCCACTGGGAACGACGCCGTGGCGTTGGGGGCTGTGAGCGCGGGGTGTGGGTTCTACGCCGCCTACCCGATGACGCCGGCGAGCGCCATCCTCGACTACATGGCGGCACACGATCAGGAGACGGGGATGGTGGTCATCCAGGCGGAGAGCGAGATCGCGGCGATGAACATGGTCGTGGGGGCCGGGTACGGCGGGGTGCGCGCCATGACGGCGACGAGCGGCGGCGGCTTCTGCCTCATGACGGAGGCGCTCGGCCTCGCGGCGATGAGCGAGACGCCCGTCGTCGTGAACATAGGGCAGAGGCCGGGGCCGAGCACTGGGCTGGCCACACACTCGGCGCAGGGGGACCTCCTGTTCGCCATACACGCCAGCCAGGGGGAGTTCCCCCGGGTTGTGCTCGCCCCCGGCGACGCCGATGAGTGCTTCCAGCTCACGAAGCGGGCATTCAACCTCGCGGAGAGGTTCCAGATACCCGCCCTGATCCTGACCGACAAGTATCTGGCCGAGAGTGAGAGGGACACGCCACCGTTCGACGAGGGGCTGGTCCCCATCGACAGGGGCAAGCTCCACGCCGAGCCGGAGTGGGCCGGGGGGGAGTACAAGAGGTACGAGCTGACGGGGGACGGCGTGTCGCCGAGGGCCATCCCCGGGGCGAGGGGGGCCTTCGTCGTCGCGACCTCGAACGAGCACAGGGAGACCGGCTACTCAACGTCCGACCCCGAGGCGGTCGTCGCCATGGTCGATAAGAGGTTCAGGAAGCTGCCCCACATCGCCGAGGCTGTCTCAGGGCTTGAGACGGTCAAGACACACGGGGACCCCTCGGCGGAGGTCCTCATGGTGGGCTGGGGCGGCACCAAGGGGCCGATACTAGAGGCTATGCTCCTCCTGGAGAGGGAGGGCGTCAAGTCGAGGTTCCTGCAGGTCGTCTTCATGGAGCCCTTCCCCGCGGAGAGGGTCAGAGAGGAGCTTGTGAAGGCTAAGACCGTCGTGCTCTTCGAGAACAACGTCACCGCCCAGCTCGGCGAGCTGATAAGGCTCCACACGGGGATCCGCATCGAGAACACCGGGCTGAGATACGACGGGCGGCCCTTCAACCCATCTCAGATCAAGAAAAGGGTCATGGAGGTGTTGAGGACATGAGCACGAAGGAGTTCGACACCGGCGAGAAGATCACGTGGTGCCCGGGGTGCGGCAACTTCGGGGTCCTCAACGCGGTGAAGCAGGCGCTCCAGCAGCTCGGCCTCCCCCGGGAGAGTGTCGTCGAGGTCTCCGGCATCGGTTGCCACGGCAAGATGACGGACTACGTGAGGGTGAACGGCCTCCACGTTATACACGGTAGGGTGCTCCCCGCCGCGACGGCGCTTAAGGCCGTCAACCACGATCTGACGGTGATAGGCCACGCGGGGGACGGTGACGCCTTCGGCATCGGCCTCGGCCACTTCGCCCACGCCGCGCGCCGCAACGTCCCGATCAGCTACGTCATCCACGACAACATGGTCTACGGCCTGACCACCGGGCAGCTCAGCCCCACGAGCGAGAGGGGCTTCAAGACGAAGACCTCGCCGCGTGGCTCCTTCGAGCTGCCCGTCAACCCGATAGCACAGGGCGTCGCGGCGCAGGCGAGCTTCGTCGCCCGCGGCTACGCGGGTGACCTGAAGCACCTCACGGCACTCTTCATGGAGGCATTCGCGTGGAGGGGCTTCGCACTCGTCGACGTCCTCCAGCCATGCGTCACCTTCAACAGGGTCAACACCTACGAAGCCTACAACAAGAGGGTCTACAAGCTGGAGGACGAGGGGCACGACGCCTCCAGCCTAGAGGCCGCGTTCGCGAAGGCGTGGGAGTGGGGGGACAGGATACCCATCGGCATCTTCTACAGGCGGGAGAGGCCGACGTACCTCGAGAGCCTCCCGGCGCTGAAGGAGGGCCCACTCGCCTGGAGGCCGCTTAAGCCAGACATATCGAAGCTGATCGACGGACTAAGGTAGCTTAACCGAGGGGCGCCTCAACCGGATTTGACTTGTTTATATCCGTTTTTTCATGAGTTCAATCCGGAGGTTTGATGATGGCGACCAAGTTGATGGGTGAGTGCCCGTGCGGTTTCCAGTTCACGACCCCCCACGGTCAGGACGACGCCGTGGCGGTCTTGATGAACCACGTGGAGAGGATACACAAGAATGACATGCCGAAGGGCGTAACCCGGACCGAGGCCCTCAAGCTCATAAAGCCCGCCGAGGAAAAGTGGTAGACCCCGAGGCGCGGCTAACCCTCCCGTTTACCAATTTTATAAACCAGTCTAGGCTACCCTGTTCTTCGGCTCCCTCCCCTCTAGCGCGTCTAGTACGCCCTGGGCGACCTGGGTGGCCATCCTCTGCATGGCTTCGAGGCTGCTTGCGCCGAGGTGTGGGGCGAGGACGACGTTGCCCATGGCGAGGAGTGGGTTGTCGGGCCTTAAGGGCTCCTGCTCGAAGACGTCGAGGGCCGCCGCGGCTATCCTCCCACTTCTCAGTGCCTCCACGAGGGCGGCCTCGTCGACCACTCTGCCCCGGGCGGTGTTGACTATCATGGCGCCCCGCTTCAACAAGCCAAGCTCCTCGGGGCCGATGAGGTGGTGTGTCTCGGCCGTGCCGGGAACGTGGAGGCTTATTATGTCACTCCGCGCCAGGAGGTCGCGTAGTTCGGCCCACTCGAGCCCAATCTCCTTCTCGATGTCGAGGCGCCTAGACCGGCTCCAGTAGAGGAGCCTAACGTCGAAGGCCGCGAGTCGCCTCGCGGTTGCGGCGCCTATCCTGCCGAGACCGACGAGGCCGACGGTCTTGCCCATCAGCTCGGCCCCGATCAGGTCGCCGTACTTCCTCGCCCAGCCCCCCTCGCGGACCGCCCTGTCGGCGGCGGCTATCCTACGCGTCATGGAGAGCATCATGGCGACCGCCATCTCGGCGACGGTCACCGTGAGGGCGTCTGGGGTGTTTAGGACGACCTTCCCCAACTCCCTCGCGGCGGCGAGGTCGACGTGGTCGCAGCCGATGCCGTGGACGCCGACGGCCCTGAGGCGCGGGCTCGCCTCCATGATCTCACGCGTCACCCTGATACCGCCACGCGTGATGAATCCGTCAGAGCGGGGCGCGACCGCGAGCAGGGCGTCCTCCCCGGAGCCGGGTGGGAGCCCTATGACCTCGACGCCCCTCCCCTCGAGGAGCCTGACGCCCGCCTCGTTTATCGGCTCGGTGACGACGACCATCCACTTGGGCAAGCTGAGTCCATTGAGAATTGGTGGGGTCGGGTTAAGAAGCTTAGGAGCGGCCCCTGCCCCGTCGCGGGACCTTCGAGGGCTCGTGCTTCGCCTCCTTGAACGCCTTCTCTAGGGCTGACATTAGCCCGTCGAAGGTCTTGACGAGGTCGTAGCCCGCGTTGGATGTCTGGAACTGCTCGGTGGGGCTCAGGGCGCGCGCCGTCATCTCGTACCTCTCGTTCTCGCCCCCCTTCTCCGACTTCTTGATCCTCACCTGTACGTCGTTGATGTGGGGGTGTATCTTCATGCCGAGCGAGATGACCCGCCTCACCTTCTCCTCGGCTAGGCTCCTAGCGAGGAACTCCTCGCCCGCCAGGCCGACTATGGAGATGGGCATCTCGGGCTCCACCGGGGACTCGGCTATGAGGACGAGGAGCTCCTTCGGCGTGAGGATACCCAGGACCCCCTCGTTCTCGTCTATGAGGATGGCGGCGCTCTTCCCCTGATCCCTGAGGCCCCTGGCGACGTCGAAGGCCGAGGCGCTCGTCGAGACCGTGAAGGGGTGCTTGTCCATGATCCCGTCCACGTTCCCGGGATACCTGGTGACCTTCTCACCGGGCAGCTCACCGATCTTCCTCCTGCCGACGCCCTGCGAGAGGTATTGGACGAGCTCGGCGGCCGTGACTATGCCGGCGAGTTTCCCATCCTTGGTGATGGGGACGTGGCTGAAGCCCCTTTCGAGCATGATCTTCCTCGCCTCGGCGACCTTCGCCCCTACTTCGAGCGTCACGGGGGGCATCTTGGCTATATCCTTCGCCAGCGTCTTCTTCAGATCGTTACAGTCGGCCATGGCGCCCACGATGTCGACCTGCGAGATGATGCCTATTGGCTTCATGTTCTCCACGACGGGGAGGGCCCTCGCGTTGATCCTGACGAGCTCCGTCGCGACGCCCTTCACCCAGCTGTCCGCCGTCACGGGAGTCTGCCACTGGGACTTCCACAGCTTCTCGACCTTCGTCTGCTCTAGGGGCTCGGCGCCGAGCAGGTCTCGGACCGTCACCAACCCGATCTTGCCGCCGCCGACGACGATGGCCTCGTAGCGGCCAGTCCTCTCCAGCTCCCCCTTGACCTTGCTGGCCCAGTCCTCGGGGGTAAAGATGCTTATCCTCCTGTTGATTAGTTCGGATATCTCGGTCTGCGATAGTTCCTCGATGGTCTTCGCCAAGTTTAGAGCCTCATCGATCAATCGGCTTCGGCTGGTTAAATAGTTGCACTCGGTGGAAACCTTATACAGGGGTTCGGGAACCCTAATCGGAGCCCCAGTGTGCACCCTGATAGTCCTCCACAGGCTGCTAGACGAGTACCCCGTCGTCGTCCTCCACAACAGGTACCTCGGCGCGGGGACGCTGGAGGAGCCGCCGAGGGTCTCCTGGGGGCGGAGGCGGGTTTTCAGCCCCTACGACGTCGCCTCAAGGGGGACGTGGGTGGGCTTCAACGAGTCGGGGCTCCTCGTCGCCGTGACCAACCAGGAGACGGAGTTCAACGAGAGACCCGCGAGGAGCAGGGGGCTCCTCGCCATGGACCTCCTAGACGGGTGCGAGACCGCCGAGGAGGCGAAGGCGTTCCTCACCGACCCCGACGTGAGGTGGGACTACAGGAGGGGCAACTTCGTCGTGGCGGATGGGAACTCGGCCTGGCAGGTAGTCTGGGACAAGGAGACCGTCGCCCAGAGGCTCCAACCCGGCGGGCACGTCGTCACGACCCTGACCATCTTCCCCGGTGTCGAGTGGACGGAGAGGGCGGAGAAGATGTGGGTAAACGTCGAGAAGAGGAGGATAAGAGCCCTCCAGCTCCTCGGCGCGCTCGACGTGTCGGATTTAGACGGGACGGTCGAGGGCCTGAAGATAATAGGGTCGGACCACGGCTCGGAGAAGGGGCCCGGCTCGATCTGCTACCACTACCCGACGGGAGAGAACGTGCAGACCTCCTCGACCATAATGGCCCTAGGTCAGGAGATCAGCAACTCTAGGATCCTCTACTGCGTGGGGAACGCCTGCGAGAACGAGTACAAAGACTACTCGGAAATGTTGAAGGGCGGGGTCTAGGAGGGCAGCTCCTTCCCGATCTTCTTCTTCTGCGCCAGCTCGTAGACCTTGGCGGCCGTGCCGACGTCCTGTATGGCGAGGCCGGTGGCCTTGTAGAGGGTTATCTCGTCGGGGCTGACGCGCCCCTTCTTGTGGCCCGCGACTATCTCGCCCATCTCGGCGTAGATGTCCTTCTCGGAGACGGCGCCCTCCTCCTTCGGCTTGGCGAAGTCGCCGACGACGAAGGCCTGGGGCATGTAGTCGACGACGAGCTTCGTGACCTTCTTTATGACGCTGGTCTCCAGCTCGCGCTTGGCGGCTGTGTCGGCGCCGATGGCGGAGACGTGTGCGCCCTTCTTGAGCCACTCGCCCTTGAGGAACGGGGTGGGGCTCGGGGTGCAGGTGATTATTATGTCGCTGTTCTTCGTCGCCTCCTCCGCGGACTTGGCGGGGACGAAGTCGACGCCGGGGTACGTCGCCTTCATCTCCTTGATGAACGGCGGGATCGCCTCGGGGATGATGTCGTATATCTTGACCTTCTTGACCTTGGGGCGGACGAGCATGAGGCCCATTATCTGGCTCCTGCCCTGGACGCCGAGGCCGCAGAGGCCGACCTCGCTCGCGTCCTCACGGCTGAGGTACTTGATGCCGACGGCGCCTGCGGCGCCGGTGCGTAGGGCGGTGATGTATGTGCCGTCCATTATGGCGAGGGGCGACCCGTTCTCGGGGCTGTTGATCACTATCTTGGCCTGGACGGCTGGGAGGTTGTAGTCCTTCTTGTTGCCGGGGTGGACGGTGACGAGTTTTGTGCCCGCTGCGTTCAGGTTGGGCATGTAGGCGGGCATCGCGATGAGGACACCCTTGGGGAAGTGGAGGTAGACGCGTGGCGGCATCTCGATGGCCTTGTTCCCCATCTCCCGGAAGCCGTTCTCGACGGCCTCGAAGGCGCTCTTCATGTCGAGGACCTGCTTGACCTCGTCCTGCGTGAGGTAAAGAACCATAATTTAGTCTCCTAGGTGTAAGGCACCCGGACGCCGTATTAACGATTTTCGAGGCTAGGGGGTGAACTTCTCCCCGCCCGTGAAGACGCGCTGGAGCTCCGAGTAGAGGACGTGGAAGCCGTCGTTCGTCTTCGAGGAGACCGCGATGGGGCTGAACTCGACGCCCATCCTCTCTATTATCTCCAGCATGTCCTGGCTCATCTCCTTGTTCATGCCGGTGAGGCGTGCGTCCATCGCCGTGCGGAGTACGTCGGGGTCCTCGGCCCAGCTCATCATGCCCTCCAGCTCCTTCTCCTTGAGGAGGTCGACCTTGCTGAAGACCTGGAACTGGGGGAGCTGGAACCGGACGTTTATGGCGGAGGCGAGGAACATGTTCATGACGTAGTTGAGGGGGTCGCGGCAGTAGCCGGCGTCGAAGAGGTAGACGAGCCCCTTGTCGGCGTCGGTGAGCTTCTCGGCCACCTCGGCGCCTATGTTGCGGAACGCGAATAGCTCCATCTGCCCCGGGGTGTCGACTATGCAGATGTCTGGGGTGAAGTCCTCGATGTCCTGGCTCACCTGGTCGACGACGTCTTTTATCATGTCGGTGGCGGCGACTAGGCCGCCGTTGGGGCCGAGGCCGTACTCCTCCATGACGTCCTCGACCTTTATGTAGTCGCGGATGTCGACGTTGGCGGAGTATGGGGGGTTGGGGGCGCCTGGGTCGAGGTTGACCGCCATGACGTCCTCGCGCTGCATCTCCAGCCACCTGGTGAAGGCGGCGGTGAGGCTGGACTTGCCGCTCCCGGCGGTCCCGACCATGAATATCATGTGCATGGCGATTACCCTGTTAGGTCCCTGAACGCCTTGTATGCTGCTGCTAGGCTGGTGCGCGGCGCCCTCTTGAAGGCGTAGCCGCAGACGGGAGATACTAGCCCCTTCGCGCCCTTGTCCCTGGCGACCTTCATCCCCCTGACCGCGTCGAGGAGGATGGAGCCGCCGTTGGGGGCGTCCTCGCTGCTCAGCTTCAGGTCCATCGTGAAGGGGACGCCGCCGAAGTAGCGCCCCTTGACCCAGAAGAAGCTGTCGCGCCCGTTGCCTAGGAAGTCTACGAAGTCTGTGGAGCCCGAGACGAGTGGGAACTTGTAGGGGACGTGGCCCGTGACGGCCGCCGTCTTTATGCTCCTCTTGGTGTCCTTCGTCTTCTCCAGCGTGCTGATGGATTCGGCGCCGCCTCCGACGTCGAGCTGGTAGCTCTCGTCGATGTGTGCGCCGCGGCTGTGGAGGAACTCCAGTATGCCGATGTGGAGGGCGGTGGCGCCGACCTGATCGAGGAGGTCGTCGCCCGCCAGGGGGAGCTTCGCCGCCGTGAACCTCTTCACGAGTGCGGCGTCCCCGGCGACGCTCGACGGTGTCGTGTTTAGGTAGGCGCACCCCGCGTCTATGGCCGCCTGCGCGTAGAGGGCGGAGGCCTTGTCGCTGCCCCCCGAGACCATGTTGATGAGCGTGTCCGCCTTCGCCTTCCTCAGCTCGGCGGCGACGTCGACTGCCTCGACGGAGGCGCGCTTGATGCTGCTTAGTGCGCCCTCCTCGGTGAGGTCGGGGGCGGGTCCCATCTTCACTTCGACGCCCATTTTGGGAACGTCGACGACCTTCGGTGCGTTGTTCGGCTTCGCGAATATGGCCTCGGAGAGGTCTTTGCCGACCTTGGCCTCGCTTATGTCGAAGGCGGCGACGACTTTTATGTCGGATGGCTTGTATCCACCGAGTGTGGGGTGGAGGAGCCCGAGGGGCTCCTTCGCCTTGGCGTAGAAGAGTACTCCCTGTACCGTGCTTGAGCAGAGGTTCCCGGCGCCGGCGACGGCGACCCTTATCTCACCCACTGGTTCCACCTGCAGTGTGAGGGGCTGCTACGGGTATAGAAGTGTAACGTTTCAGGCGAGCGGCTTCTCCATGGTGAGGCCGTCCTCGTCCCGGTAGTAGCCGGGGAGCTTCCCCACCTCGGCGTAGCCGCGTTTCCGGTAGAGGCTCTGGGCTGGGGTGTTGGATGTGCGTACCTCTAGGTACGAGGCCTCCGCCCGCCTCTCCCTGAACCTGCGCTCCAGCTCGTCCA
>Ga0265292_1001244_pt1 | contig 23877 bp, 23 predicted proteins | sample Munlanlewell296A_FD_189080 | JGI IMG/M metagenome (GOLD analysis project Ga0265292, IMG submission 189080) | Leachate microbial communities from a municipal landfill in Southern Ontario, Canada - Leachate well 296A | ecosystem: Engineered > Solid waste > Landfill > Unclassified | place: Canada... | reverse complement strand
GAATGGATTTGCTTTCTTCGGATAATCTAAACTTGGAGAAGCTGTTGCAACATTATTATCAAAACTAAAGTTAACTTTAGTTTTAAGACTTTCTAATTCTTTATAGATATTAACATTAGGAGATTTTTCTAATTTATTTCCAGCCTCAGTTTTTTTAGTATAGAATGTTAAATCAATTATTAAAGAACCAGAAAAATTTGGATCAAGTTGAACTTTATCAGAAGTGACCAAACGGCCACCGGAAAAATTATAACTTTTTAAAAAATCAACAAATGATTGACTGTTTCCAACCCCAGTGACACTAATTTTTAATTTTTGGGAAGTAGATTTGCCAACATTGACTGTATAATTAGTAATTATAAAATTAGATTTTTGTGATAGCTTTTCCAAGGTGTAAATAATCGAGAAATATTCTTCTGAATTAGGGATCAACGTATTTAAAAATCTAACATCTTCGTCCAACTTGTCCGTATCTGGGATTGTACTGTTCATAAGGGTAACTTTATTCATTAAATCTATATTTTCTAATTCTAAGGAGTTGATCTTTGTTTTATATTTAGCGTTTTCAGTTAAACCTATTTTTATTGTTATAATGATTAATAAAAATATAAATACGTTGCCAATAATATAATAAATATTTTCCTTAATTAGCCGCTTGATAAATGGTTTAATTTTATTCTTCATTATTATTTGTATTTGGTTTAACTGGTATAAATTGACCGGTAAAACTTAATTCATAATTTTCTTTCTTATCTTTATTCCCCACAATATCAAGATTTTTTAAAGAAATCTTTTCAAAATTTCTTAAAAAAATTTCAGATTCAGCAAATTTTAAAAATTCCATCATTTTTTCAAAAACAGAAAAAGTAATTGTAAAAGAAGTATTGCGAGTCTTATCAACACCAAATGACTTTAAATTAGCTGACTCACTGCTGTTATTTATAGCGTTAGATAATATTTCATAGTAAGCAACAGAAGCAGCATCATCTTTTAAAAATAGTTTTAAATCTCCATATTTTTTTTCAATATAATTAATTTTTGCCTCATCCCCTCTTCTATTTGCTAATAACTCAAGGTAATTTTTTTTCCTCAGGTTTTCTTTTTCATAAATATTAAATTTATTTTTTATCGAAAAATAATAATAAGCAAATATAATCGACAAAATAATCGTTAAAATTGCGGTAGTAAGCTTTAAACGTTCAAAGAAATTTTCATATTTTTGATAATCTTCCCTATTTATAAGGAGATTAATATTGCTTTTTTTCATATTATCTTAAATTCCCGCCAAAGCATGGAATAAAAATAGGCAGCTGCTTTTTGTAGGTTTCTGTTAACTGAGACATTTTTAATAAAGGACTTACTTCAAAAATATTAATCGGTAATGAAAGCTCTTCCGTTAAACTAGTTGTCAATGAGGGAAATAAAAATATTTTATTAGTAAATAGAACTGTGGCAGGATTATACTTACTTACAAATAATTTTAATTCGCTAGAAAATTCTTTAACTAATGGTTGAACTATTTTTTCGACTGGATATGAAGACGGGTTTTTTTTATCAAAAGTTTTTAACATTTCTTCTGACTTTTTAATATCAGCACCTGTGTTTACTTGAGTTTCTTTTAAAAACAGTTGGTAGCCAATTGATAGATGATGAACCTCTCTTATAACTAATTCTTGAGGCGAGAAATATGTTAAAGAAGTAGAGTTGGAGTCAAAATTTGCAACTACTAATCCCTGAGTTTGGTTAATCTTATATTGTTCTGTTATCCTTTTGTTAAAATTGTTGACAAACCGACCATTACTACTAAGCTCATTTTCGACAGATTCAGGATTTAACCCTGCTAGTTCGACCGTTGTTTGAATTCGCTCAATAACTTTTTTAGGTGCCGCCACTATAAGTAAGAGAACTTTTTTTTCTTTTTGATCTTCGCTGATTACTTCTATATCAATATTTGTTTCTTCAATTGGCATAGGGATAAATTGGTCAGCCTGATATTTGATAGCAGTAATTAGCTCTTTTTCATTAAGAAGTGGCATGGATATTATTTGACTATAGGTTAGACTATCAGGAATAATAAGATTAACACCTTTTTTAGTAATTTTTGAAGTTTCGAGTAATTTTTTTATTACAACAACTTGATTTTCAATATTCTTTTCTAGGCTACTTGTGTAAAAAGACTCTGGAGTTTCTGCTATCCCTAATGCCGCAATCTCCAAAACATCTCCAACTCTTTTAGCGTCAACTACTTTTGTAAATTTTTCATCAATGTCCAAACTAAAATATTTATCTGCCATGAATTCAATATAGAAGAACTGGAGAATAATGTCAAATAACAAATAACAAACATCAATTGAATACTAAATAATAAATAACAAATGTTTTAAACATTTAAATATTTGATATTTGTTATTCAATTGTTATTTATCATTTGTCATTTGTTATTTCTTTAATAGTTTCTCAATTTAATTCTTGTTTGATAAAAAAGTGAGGCAGTTTCTTCGGGACGGGTTTGGTTACAAGCAACATCATTACAATACTCAATCTTAAAACTAAGGGAGATCGAGGCCGGTGAAAACAAATTTTCTCTTGAACAAGATAAAGAAAAGCTACTTATTTTAGCTTTTGATGAAGTTAGGTTGATTGAGGAAACGGCTGAAGAGGCAGAAGCAATCGTATTTACTCCATCTTCATAACCAAACCATCTTCTTGTTTTATCGAGAAAATATAAAGGAGGACCTGAAAATGAGCTATTAGCTAAGCTACAGGTAATATTAGCATCATCAGCCGGTTTGCCAGAATGAATAGTAATAGCGTCATTTTTTATTGTATTTTCCATGAGGTTAATGACGTAGTCACCCTCTCTTTTTACCTGGCTTAATCTGTTAATCTTAGTTTGTTGCCTCATAAGGATAAAGATAATTGCAAACAAAACCGGTAAAGTTAAGCCTATTACTGCAACAACCACGATAGTTTCAATAAGAGTAAACGATTTCTTCATAGTTATTCTAGTATTCTAAATACCGTTTTTATTGGAACTGACAAAACTGTCCCCATATCTTCCCAGGACACCGTCATCGTTGTTTCGACTTTATCAACCGGCGATCCAGAGTTTGTAATTAATAAATCTCTTTTAAAAAAGCCAGGAGTTCCTAAAGAATATGTACCACATACACCGCTGGTCCAAGCTAAAGAATTTAAGCAATAATTGGTACCGGTATGGGTAATAAAATCGGACCAATCATTTTCTTTTTCCTCCTTCAACCATTCAATAGCTTCTTCTGCGTACCTGGTAGCTAAAATTTTATGTTCTTGAATTTTCATATTTTTAAGGTTAAAAGTTGTTATGGTTAGGGCTGCCACAAAAAACAAACCTAATATGGTAGTGAAAACGAGGACTTCAACAAGAGAAAACCCCGCATGTGATTTTTTCATAGACAGGTTGCTAAAGTTTCATCTAACTCAACTATACCTACTACTGAGATTGTGATATTCACACACTTGTTAATAATAGAATTTTTTATTTGAATAGTTGGAGTAGCAGTAGGCAAAGCGGCTTCATTTGCTTTATACTCCAAACCAAGAGTCAACTGTTTAAATCGAAATAATCCAGTTCCAGATAAAGTAGAAATATTTAAATTAGGAAAATTATATGTTGCGATTAGTTGAGAAGCTGGGGCAGTCGAACATCGGAGATTTAAAGAATAACTGCCTGCTAGAATATTTACTTCATAACCCTTAAATTCTCCATCACATATTAATTGACTCAAATCTCCTGAAGCGGCTTTTTTCTTCGCTAATTCAAGAACGTCAACTAATTTTTTTGCCTCATTTTTTAATTTAGTTTGTTCGGTAAAAGTATTATATTGAGTTAACGTAATGCCTAGGAAAATAACGGTAATAGAAATGGTAACGAGGAGCTCAATTAATGTGAAAGCCTTTTTCATAATTATTTTTGTCCGTATGGCCCAACACAGTAATTACAGGGATTTCCAGCGCCACAACTATTACCACCTGGTGCACCACTGGTACAAGAAGAGGTATTTTCAAATTGAGCTGCTAAAGTATAGTCGCTGAGACTACCATTATAGTAATAAATATAAGTTGAATTTTTTGGGTCGGTTGGTACACTTTGGATATATACGGTTCCAGAAGTTAAAACTGATAGATTTGACCAACTGCCAACAGGATATGTATTGTTATTACTTCTATACATTTCGACGGCTGCTCTAACTTGTTCCAAATCAGCTTTTCTTTTTGCGTCGCGAGATTGTTTTAGAAAAGCTGTGTAGGTAACAACCGCCGTAGCCGTCAAAAGAACTATGATTGTAACAACTACGAGTATTTCGATTAAGGTAAAACTTTTTTTCATATTATTGTTGATTACTGACAGAAAAATTTGTTGTTGATGTTTCTAAATCTGCGGTAATGGTATAGGCTGTTGTCGTTGATGTCGTTATTGAATAAACATATGTTCCTGTATTCATCGGATCCGTAATAGAGAAAGTTATACTAGCATTGCCTGGACATGCAGCTGGAGTTAATGTTCCGTTTGAACTAGCAATAATAGGATATTGATAACTAGTTGTGTTTACTGAATAACACTGTTCCATTGCCTGCTGAGCCGCTTTGAGATCACCTTGTCTTTTTGCGTCACGAGCCTTTTTTTGAACAGTTGAATACGAAGCAAATCCCAGGGTTACTAATATGGCAATAATGCCTATGACAACGAGCATCTCCAGCAATGTAAATGACTTTTTCATAAACTGTTAAATGTTAAACTGTTAAAACTTAAAAAAACTATTTAAACGTTTAAACTTTAAAACTTATTTAGCTGTTTAAGTTTTAATATTTAACTGTTTAATTTATGGTTGTATTACTACATAACTTTTAGCACTGCTACAGGTATAACTAGCAGCACAATCAGCGGACGTTCCATCAGGATCAGCTTTATTTTCAAGACATGCACATAAAGTATAAGTCAAAGTACTATTATTAACTGTGTAATAATACTTTCCACTGTTTGTCGTTCTATTTGGGTCTTCTGGAACAGTATTCATATAGACAATACCTGATCCAGATGTCCACTGAGCTCCAGAATTAGGAAAACAAGTTGAGGTGTCACAGGCAACTGAATTCGGAAAAGTCGTTGGAGTTTGATCTTGTTTATATAATTCCAAAGCCTTTTGTATCTGTCTAAGATCTGATTTTCTTTGAGAATCACGCGCCCGCTCTCTTGCCGCCATAAAGTTAGGCAAAAACAAAGCAGAAAGACTTCCAATGATGGCGATGACGACGAGTAATTCGATTAAAGTAAATGCTCTTTTCATAATTTCTAATTACTAATTATTCTAATTGACCTAAATAATTTCTAAACTTCCAATTTCCCAATTGTTAATTGAGACTTGGTTATTTTTTAGAAATTAGATCAATTAGGTTAATTAGGTCAATTTATTTTATAGTATATGTTTTCCAAATAAAAATCAATGCCTGATCAATTGTTAGTTGCGGATTCAAATTATTATTCTCTAAAAGACTGTTAAGGTGTAAAATTTCCTTAAGAATTAATGCCGCTTTTTTATCAGAGTCCAATTTTTCTCGGAAAAAATTAATTAACTGGAAAAGAATTTTTTGTGCAGATTCTTTGTCTGTTATTTTAAACGTCATTAATGATATTTTTGTTTCATCAAAAACAAATTTATCCATATTCTCATGTTTATCATTTTTCTGCAATTTAACAATTTTTGTTCTCGATACAATTGTTGGAAGAAGATTATTTTTGTTATCCGTTGTCAAAACAAATTGTACTTTAGAAGGAGGCTCTTCAAGGAGTTTTAAAAACGAATTTTGGGCAGGAATAGAAGACAAATGAAAATTCTCAAGATAATATATTCTAGTTTTTGGATTATAAATTTTAGTTTCTTTTATTAGGTTTTTAATATCTTCAATAGAATATTCTTTAGTTGACGGAAGTATTTCAAAAAAAAGACAACCAACTTTGAGTTTATCAACATAATCCCGAATAAGTTTTGTATCCTTGGAAAGGATTAATAAAGGAATCATATTGCATTTCATTATAACAATTATGTATAGTTAAATTAATGAACATTTCTCCAAAAATATTATTGGCTCAATTGGTAAAAAACATGCAGATTACAGAAGCCCAAGCTAATCAATACGAAGTTGACAGTTTACAAAAAAATATTTCCATTCTCGATTATTTATATAAGTATACCAATATTCAAAGAATTGAAATTGTTAGAGCAACTGCCGAAATTGAGAAGATTTCCTATGTTGATTTGGAAAAAACACCTATCGATTCTCAAGCAGTTGGTTTAATTCCAGAGTCAATTACACGACGTTATAAAATTATTCCCTATAAATTTGATATCTCAAGCTCGACTATTTCAATTGCGACTGAAGATCCTTTTGATCGTTCAATCATAGATTTTTTGGAAAAAAAAACCGGTAAAAATATCACTTTATCTTTAGCTGATAAAGAGCAGATCCTTAAGATGATAGATCTTTCTTTCAGCCAGGGTTTATCTCCTGAAGTCCGTGATGCTTTAAAAGAATATTCACCAGATCTTCATAAAGAAGTTAGTAGTAATAATGTTCAGTTGCAACAAGCTCCGATTGCAAAAATTGTTTCAACAATTTTGGAATTTTCGGTCAAGGGGCGAGCTTCAGATATTCATATTGAACCAGAAGAAGGACGAACAAAAGTTCGCTACAGAATAGATGGGATACTTCAGGAAAAATTATCCCTACCAAGGACAATTCATGAAGCATTAATTTCCCGCATAAAAATTTTGTCCGAAATGAAAATAGATGAAAAAAGAATTCCTCAAGACGGTCGTTTTACTTATAGATCTGCAAAAGATGAGGTAGATCTTCGTGTCTCAACATTGCCAACTGTTTTTGGAGAAAAAGTTGTTATGCGGTTACTTAAAAAAACTGGCGGTATCCCCTCTCTTTTAGATTTAGGTTTTGGAGGGCCTCAACTGAAAGAGCTAGAAGAAGCAATAGCTAAACCTTATGGAATTATTTTGATTACGGGACCGACTGGAAGTGGAAAAACTACAACTCTTTACTCAATTTTATCGAGATTAAATAAGCCAACAGTTAATATTATGACACTGGAGGACCCGGTTGAATATCAGATAGCCGGTATAAACCAAGTTCAAATTAATACCCAGGCTGGTCTAACTTTTGCTACAGGTCTTAGAGCATTTTTACGACAGGACCCAAATATAATTTTGGTTGGAGAAATCCGTGATAAAGAAACAACTCAATTGGCAATTCAAGCGGCTTTGACCGGCCATTTAGTTTTTTCAACTCTGCACACCAATGATGCCGCAACCGCTATTCCCCGTTTGATTGATTTAGGAGCAGAATCATTTTTAATTGCCTCAGTTCTAACGGCTATTATTGGCCAGAGAATTTCAAGAAAGATATGTCCTTATTGCAAGGTTTCCTATCAGGCGTCTCCTGAAATTTCAGCAAATATCAAGTTAGTTTTGGGACCTCTTTTTCCTAAAAAATTTGAGTCAACTCCTATATTATTAAGTAAAGGAAAAGGTTGCCAGGAGTGTGCTAAAACCGGATATCTAGGCAGAATTGCTATTTTTGAAATTCTTAAAGTTACCTCCGCTATTAATCAACACATAATACATCAGGATCCTGCTGAAGTAATTGAAAAAACTGCCAAAAAAGAAGGATTTGTTAAGATGATAGAAGATGGTTATTTAAAAGTTCTGGATGGAGTAACGACGATGGAGGAGGTACTCAGAGTGGCAGAGACCTAAGAGTTCATAAAGTTCGTAAAGTTATAAAGTTTATAAAGAAAAACTTTTTCTGACTTTATGAACTTTAAAAACTTTATAAACTTGATAAACTAACTTATGGATTTATCTAATTTATTACAACTAACGATTGAAAAAAAAGCCTCAGATCTTCATGTGGTGCCTGGTTATTATCCTGCTATAAGAGTAAACGGTGAATTATTTCAGTTAACTACTTTGGAAGTTATTACTTTTGAAAATGCGGAAAAGATGTTAATTTCAATTTTAAATCATGAACAAAAAGAGATTTTAGTTGCCAATAGAGAGATAGATTTAGCCTATAAACTGTCAGATACCCGTTTTAGAGTTAATCTATATTATGCTCAAAATGTATTATGCGGTAGTTTTAGATTAATTGAACCAAGAATTAGAACCTTTGAACAGCTTGGTCTACCAGCGTTTCTTCACCAATGCACCGATTTGCGCCAAGGACTTGTCCTGCTTACAGGTCCAACTGGTGAAGGTAAATCTACAACCCTTGCTTCAATAGTTAATGAGATTAATCAAAAATACGCTAAACATATCATCACCATTGAAGATCCAATTGAATATGTTTATTCAAAATATAAATCAGTAATTTCTCAAAGAGAGCTTCATCAAGATACTCATTCTTGGACAGTTGCCTTAAAGTCTGCTTTAAGAGAAGATCCCGATGTAATATTAGTTGGTGAAATGCGCGATTTTGAAACAATTTCTCTCGTATTGACTGCCGCTGAGACTGGTCATTTAGTTTTTTCTACTTTGCACACAAATTCTGCCCCGGAATCGATTGATCGTATTATAGATATTTTTCCACCACATCAGCAAAATCAGATTAAAAATCAATTATCAAACGTACTAAAAATGATAATTACCCAAAGACTAATGCCGAAACTAAATGTCGTAGGCCGAGTTCCCGGGATTGAAATATTAGTTAATACGCCAGCTGTTGCAACTAGTATCCGCGAAGGAAAAACTTTTTTGATTAGTAATATTTTAGAAACGTCAGAAAGTGAAGGCTCTTTATTATTAGAAAAAAGTCTTCTGAATCTATATCGTGCCGGCATGATTTCAAAAGAAACTGCTTATTCTTTTGCGATTAGACCAAAGGAGATAGCAAGATTGATTAAATAAAAAAATTGACCTAATTAACCTAATTAATCTAATTTCTAAATAAATCCCAAATTATAAATTCCAAAATCCAAATAAATTTAAAATTTTAAGTTTAAAACGTTTAATATTTGTTTGTGACTTGAGATTTAATATTTTAGATTTATTTAGGTTAATTAGAATAATTAGAAATTAGAAATTTTAAAAGATGTTCTTCCAATACAAGGCGATAAAAAACGGTGAAGTAATAATAAAAAAAATAGAGGCATCAAGCACTGAAGCTGTAATTGACTATCTGCAAAAAAATGATTATTTCCCTATCTATGTTAAAAAACAAGAGGCGAATAATTTTGCTTTTCTAGATAATCTGACGCAAAATATTACTTATAATGACATCGTTGACTTTACCCGTCAAGTAGCTATTATGCTTAATGCAGGACTGACTATCATAGACTCTTTAGCAATATTAAAAAAACAAACGACTAAAGTACCTTTAAGAAAAATGCTTGAAGGCATCGATGCAAAAATAAAAGGAGGTTCGCCATTCTCGGTTGCTCTTAAAGACTATCAAGCAAATTTTTCTAAACTTTATATTTCCTTAGTTAAGTCAGGTGAAGCTTCTGGTAAATTAGGGGAAATCCTTCTTAGGCTGGCTGATAATTTGGAGAAAGAAAGAGAGTTTAAAAGTAAATTAAAAGGAGCCCTAGTTTATCCGGTTATAGTAGTCATCGGCATGTTGGTGGTAATGTTTATTATGATAACCTTCGTTTTACCTAAATTATTAGGGTTATATAAAGATTTCAATGTTGAATTACCTTTGTCAACAAAAATTTTAATTGCTGTTTCATCTTTTTCAACACAGTTTTGGCCGGTTGTATTAATTTTGATATTTGCCGGCTCATATTTTGTGAAAAAATACCTAGCAACGAAAGCGGGTAAAAGCGCTTTTGATAAATTTACTTTAAAATTACCAGTTTTTGGACGCATAATCTCAGTATCTGCGTTAGTTGAAGCGACTCGAACCTTGGCAATTCTCATAGGAGCAGGTATTTCTATACTTGATGCTTTAGCCATTGTAGTTGACGCAACAGAAAATTCTGTTTATCAACAAGCTTTTTTGACCGTTAGTCATAAAGTAGAAAAAGGGCTATCAATGGGTACTGCACTTGAACAAGAAGAAATTTTTCCGCCGATTTTAGTCCAGATGAGTCAGGTCGGAGAACAAACAGGCAATCTGGATGATACTTTACTTAGACTTTCAAAGTATTTTGAAATGGAATCGGAAATGGCGACCAAAACCATGACTACCTTAATTGAACCAATGATTTTAGTAGTTCTTGGAGTTGGGGTAGGTTTCTTGGTTATGTCAGTTATTACGCCGATTTATAACCTGACAAATTCGTTTAAATAAAGACAGTCTTAATTAAGACTGTCTTTATTCTAGTCTCTCGATATCCTCTCTCCCCTATACTTTTTTATTGCCTTTTCAAGCTCTTCCCAATCCTCAATCTTATATTTTCCCACAAAATACTCTACGGCTTTTTTTGTTTTGCTGATTAATTCGAAGTCTGCTAAATTGGCAATTTTTAGGTTTACAAATCCATGCTGTTCTGTTCCAAATATATTTCCAGCTCCTCGATTTTTTAAATCAAATTCAGCTAATTTAACACCAAGATTATTCTTACAAAAATATTCCAGCCGTTTAATAGTTTTTTCAGACAAATTTTCAGAAAAAAGCAAACAATATGATTGTTTATTGGAACGTCCGACTCTACCTCGAAGTTGGTGAAGTTGTGCTAGTCCGAAACGTTCCGCACCCTCAATAAACATAATTGTTGCGTCAGGAATATCTATCCCAACTTCGACTAACGAAGTGCTAACTAGCACCTCAGTTTTTTTATTTTTAAAATCTTCCATGATTTGATTTTTTTCTATAGATTTTAATTTTCCGTGTAATAATCCTAATTTGAAACCAGTAAATATTTTTTTTAAATTTTCAAATTCAACCGTCACAGCTTTAACAGATTTCAAAGTCTCCGACTCTGATTCTTCAATCAGTGGACAAACTATAAATACCTGTGCTTTATTTTCAGTAATCTGTTTTTTAATCCATTGGTAGCCGCTATTTCTTTTTTCTTTCGGAACTAAAAACGTTTTTATTACTTGTCGTCCTTTAGGCATTTCTTCAATATAGCTTAGATCAAGCTCTCCGTATAATGTCAGAGCAACCGTTCTTGGGATTGGGGTGGCCGTCATCGTTAGTAAGTGAGAATTCAAAGTTTTTTCTTTAAGAAGCGCTCGCTGATTTACTCCAAACCGATGTTGTTCATCAATGACAACTAAACCAACTTTTTTGAATTTCGTTTTCTTGCTCAATAACGCATGTGTGCCAATTAAAATATCAAATTTTTCATTTTTAATTTTTAATTTTTTAATTTTTTGTGACCCCGTAATTAATTGTATTTTTGGTATTTTAAATTTAGAATTTATTTGTGATTTGGAATTTATGATTTTGGATTTAACAAATAATTTGGAAATTGATTCATAATGTTGATTTGCCAATATTTCAGTCGGTGCCATGATTATTGATTGGTATCCATTTAAGAATGATAAATAACACGCTACAGCGGCAACCACAGTTTTACCCGACCCCACGTCCCCCTGTAGAAATCGATTCATCGGGGTTGTTTTCTTTAGGTCATTAATGATCTCATCAATAGCCTTATTTTGATCGTTTGTTAATTTGAAAGGTAGATTTTTAATATAATTATTAATTCTTAATTCATAATTACTAATTTTAAATTGATTGCCAACCCGTTCTTTTTTCCATTCCTTTTTAATTAAATTATTGGCAAGCTGCAAATTAAATAATTCATCAAATGCTAATCTCTCACGGGCTTTATTGGCTAAATCAATTGTGTCCGGAAAATGAATTTGTTGATATGCCTTATTCTCATCGATTAAATTATTATAGGAAATAATTTCCTTCGGCAATGTCTCTGCCACCCGATGTACAACCTCCGAGGTTGTATTCAGGATGGCATGGATTTTTTCACGGATTGTTTTTGTTGAAAGGCCTTTTTTTTCGGAATATATAGGAACTAGTCGTCCTGTATGAATTTTTTTATCTCCAATTTCATATTCTTTGGGTTCGATCGTTATTTTTGCTCCAAATTGTTTAACTAAGCCTGATATGGAAATTGTTTCTCCAATTTTAAAAACACGGATTAAATATGGCTGGTTAAACCAGTTTACCTCAACTGTACCAGTATCATCCGAAATTATTACTTTTTGAATCGTAATTCTTGATCGGGTGTATTGATTTTTTGCCTCAACTATTTTTCCAGAAATAGTGACGATTTCCCCAATTTGAATTCTATCAATCTTTGAAAGTACGGAATAATCTTCATATCGAGTGGGAAAATAATTAAGCAAATCAAAATAAGTATTGATATCGAGAGATTTTAGTTTACGGGTAGTGATGGAACTGGTTGAAGGAAGAGAAGTAATTGGAGTATTTAACATAATAACAAATGACAAATAACAAACATCAATTGAATTTTAAATAACAAATTACAAATGTTTTAAACGTTTAAAAATTTAATATTTGTTATTCAATTGTTATTTGTGTTTTGTTATTTGTTATTTATTTTATAAACAAGGGTGCAAATGACGTCAATATCAGTAAGATCGAAGAAATAATTACAATCACTTTCCAGATACTATCTCTTTTTATTTTCCTCCCAAATACTTTCATAGTTTACATTGTAACAAATTGTTATAATAAATATATGTATTTACCTCGTCGACTGCGATTTCGTTCTCAATACGATAAAGAAAAACTGATTGCTAAAGGGCTATTTTTCTTGACCGGAGCTGTTATTCTAGGCTTCATTTTTTTATTTATACTTTTTGCCTGGTATGCAAAGGATCTTCCATCCCCTAGTAAACTTTCCCAAACTACCGGCTACTCAACCGTATTCTATGATCGCGACGGTAAAGTTCTTTATGACATGTATAAAGATAAAAATAGAGTCCCAGTCACTTTCGAAGAAATTCCAAAAACACTCAAAGAGGCAACAATCGCCATCGAAGATAAAAATTTTTATAAACACGGAGGCTTTTCCCAGATGGGTATGATCCGGGCCGTCTTTAATATGTTTTTAGGAAAAGGTTTGCAAAGTGGCTCTACAATTACTCAACAATTAATCAAAAATGTTTTATTAACAAACCGCCAAACTATCACCAGAAAAGTTCAAGAAATAATTCTTTCTTTTGAAGTAGAGCGACGCTATAAAAAAGATGAAATTTTACTCATGTATCTCAATGAGGCTCCCTATGGTGGTACTTACTGGGGAGTAGGAACCGCCGCTAAAGCTTATTTTGATAAATCGGTTAAGGACTTGAGCTTAGCCGAATCAGCCATTCTTGCCGGACTACCTCAATCACCTAGCACCTACTCACCTTTTATTGGTAAAAATGATGCTTGGAAAACTCGGACAAAGAGCGTATTGCGTCGAATGAGAGAGGACGGATATATTACTCGTGATCAGGAAAATTCAGCATTGAAAAGAGTCGAAGCAACAAAATTTAGTGCCCCAAAAATTCTTATCGAAGCACCTCATTTTGTTTTTTATGTCAAGGATCAAATTGAGCAGGAATACGGTTCAAAGATCATTGATCAAGGCGTAAAAATTAAAACAAGCTTGTCACTAGACGTTCAACAAACTGCCGAAAAAATTGTCAAAGAGGAAATTGCAAAGTTAAAAGATTTTAACGCTACCAATGCTGCCGTTGTCGTCCTTGATTCTAAAACCGGTGAGATTTTAGCCATGGTTGGTTCCTATGATTTTAACGATGAAAAATTTGGAAAATTTAATGTAGCCGAACTTGGACAACGGCAACCAGGAAGCGCTTTAAAACCTTTTACCTATGGACTAGCTTTTGAAAAAGGCTATACTCCGTCAACCATATTTATGGATGTAAAAACTACTTTTCCCGATCAAGGTAACGAAGATTATATTCCGGTTAATTATGATGGTAAATTTCGAGGCCCAGTTCAACTAAGGTTTGCTCTTGGCAATTCGATCAATGTTCCCGCAGTCAAACTATTATCAGTCCTCGGTCTTCGAGATTTTCTAACAAAATTAGATGATCTTGGGATGCCGACTTTTGCTCCAAATGCCGAAAATTTAAAACGCTTTGGCCTTTCTCTGACCCTCGGAGGTGGCGAAACTACTTTGCTTAATCTGACTTCTGCTTATTCGGTATTGGCAACTGGTGGATTGAAACACGATGTCAGTTCAATCTCTGACATTACAAATTTTGGCGGGAAAAATATTTTCAAAAAAGTTCGAGTCCAGGAAAAACGGGTTTTTTCTCCAGAAGTTTCATTTTTACTTTCGCATATTTTGTCAGATAATAATGCCAGGATTGAAGAATTTGGCCCTAATTCTTATCTCAATGTCCCTGGAAAAACTGTTGCCGTTAAGACGGGAACGACCGATGATAAACGTGATAACTGGGCGGTTGGCTACACAAAATCGATCACAGTCGGGGTCTGGGTTGGTAATAATGATAATAGTAAGATGAATCCCAAGATTGCCTCAGGCGCAACCGGGGCTTCTCCGATTTGGTATAGAATCATGAGAGAACTGTTAAAGAAATATGATGATGGAATCATGGATAAACCAGATAAGGTAAAAGCTTTGACGATAGATGCCTTTTTAGGTGGACTTCCAAAAGATGGTTATCCAACTCGATCAGAATATTATATAGAGGGTGCGGAACCAAAAGATACTTCTCCCTGGTATAAAAAATTAAAGATATCAAAATCAAATGGTAAATTGGCCAATGAAGTCGAGGTAAAAAGTGGGAACTATGAGGAAAAGGATTTTATTGTTATTTCCGAAAGTGATCCGGTTTCAACCGACGGTAAAAACCGTTGGCAGGAGGCGATCAACTCCTGGGCTGGACAACAAGGTGATGGTAAATTCAAACCGCCGACGGAGACTTCTGATGCAAATGCTGACTCGGTTATTGTTTCTATAAAAAATCCCACGGACCATAGCACAGTTTCTTCTGGAAATATTAATATCAAAGCAAAAATCGTGTCGATTGATAAATTAAAAACAGTCAAAATTAAACTTAACGGGAGCGAAATCAGAAGCTGGAATGAAGATAAGAGAGACATTGATGAAACAATTTCTATAACTGAGGATGGAGTTTACGAGATTTTAATTGAGGCAGTGAATGAGAAAGAAAAAAATGGTAGTTCTACTATCAAATTTGGAGTCAATAAACCGTGGGACTATGTGACACCGACTCCAACATCTACACTTTAATATAAACAAAAAGGCCTTATTAATAAGGCCTTTTTGCAAAAAATGATTATTTTTTTCTATCTAAAAGACTTAATAATATATTTGTTGTTTTTTTAACCTCAGCAGTCTTTGGATCAGCTAAGTCTTCGACTTGATCTTGAAGGTCAGTAACTTGTACCTGTAGATTTGTCAACTCTACTCTTACTCTTGGAGGAGTAGGAGCCTGTGGCAATTGTACAGCTAATACTTCTGCAACTTTTCCTTTTGCAGGTGCTACAGCTACAGCAGGTTTTTGTATTATTTCTTTCATGTGTAAGAATCACCCCTTTTATTTATTAAATTATAATTATTACTTACTTATTATATGTTTAATTTCGCATTATACTATAAGCCTTATAGTTTTGCAAGTTCTATCTTGGCTTCGTCTTCGGTGATGTTGCGGTCAGGTGAAGAATAGTAAAACCGAAGAGTAAGCTTGTTTTGGTAAAGAGTGACGACTTGGACTTTTTGTAGTAATTTTGATAAAGATGCTTTTTGTCTTATAACCTCATAGGTTGTCTGAGGGTGGATTTCAAAAGTTTTATCAAGCTTAATAATTGCATAAGGATGCAAGGGTTTATATGTTGGAACCAATTGACAATTATCAATTAACGATTGGAAATCTATTTCGAACAGGAACATATTATCTTTCTCAATGATTTCTGGAAAGGACGATTCTTGAATCGCCCCTACATTAATATTTAATTCTTTATAAATTGCCTCAATTATGCCTTTTAAATCATAATAATCTGTATTTGTGGCAATGCCGAGGCGGTATATTTCTTGTGGTAGGGAACAAAGATCTTTATTCCCTACAGGCAAATACACCTTCCCTATTTCAAATAATTTTAAAATGTCTTTTTTTCCCTGATTTTCCTTTATATTTTTGGTTAATGAAGGGAGAAGACTTGTTCTCAAATATTCTATATCTTCAGAAATACTGTTTGACAATCTCAAATGATCCTCGATCTTCAATCCAGAATCTTCAATCATACCTCTTGAAATCATTGAATAATTAATTACTTCGTTTAAGCCTAAATGTTTTAAAAAAATCTTAATTCGATTTTGGAATACGAACAAATCCTCCATACCTTTAGGCTGATTGACGTAGGCTGGTGGTTGAAGAACTGATGGAATGTTTTGATAACCATATACACGTGCCACCTCTTCAACAATGTCTTCGGGAATATTGATATCGTTGGTACGAAATGACGGAATGGTAACCCAAATTATTTCGTTTTTAGGGTCAATCTCAACGATGAATCCCAAATTCGTCAAAATATTATTTATTGTTTTCCTATTGATCTTAACCCCAATTAATTTATCTATCAATTCATATTGGACATTAATCGTTTTTAATTTAGTAGGTGTTGGGTAAATATCTTGAATCTTAGATACAATTTTTCCTTGACAGTATTTTTCTAATAATTGAGTAGCATTCACAGTCGTTGCGACTACTCTTTGCTCATCAAGTCCTTTTTCAAAAAAAGTTGCTGCTATCGTGCGCTGCCCGGTAGTCATCGTTGTCTTTCTAATTTTAGACTTATTGTAGGTTTGAACAAAAAGTAAAACTCTTTTAGTTTTTGAGCTAATTGCCGAATTAAATCCGCCCATGATACCGCAAAGATCTATCAATTTACCACTTCCATCCTCTATGACAATATCTCCACCTGGAAGTGTGATCTCTTTTTCATCTAATGTTACTAATTTTTCACCTTTTTTCGACTCTCTAACAATCATGTGATGATTGGCGATCTTATCATAGTCAAACATATGAATTGGTTGTCCGAGCGTTATCATTAAATAATTTGAAATATCAACGACATTGTTTATCACTTTGACACCAGCTAAACGTAGCCTGTCTTGAATAAATTTAGGTGAATCTCCGATCTGTACCTGATCAAAAATAAGAGAGGTAAAACGCGAAACCAAATTCGGATTTTTTATATCAACTCTCAGATCGAACCCCGATCCTGCTTTGATTTGATCAAATTTAAAATCTGTTAAAGGATTCAATTTTATTTTAGCTTTTTTTCCAAACATTGGTAAGATAGCTTGAGCCTCTTGGGCCACCCCAATCACAGACGCCGTATCAATCCGATTCGAAGTAATCTCGATATCAAAGACGTAATCGCTACCAACTTTTTCTACGGTTTCAATTGAAGGGCCACAAAGTGAAAGGTATTTTTGCATCTCATAAGGTGTCGCATCAGTATCGAGATAATCGAGAAGCCAATTATATGTGATTCTTATGTTCATATTAATTAGTTTATAAAGTTTTTAAAGTTTGTAAAGTTCTTAAAGTAAATACAAAGTTCTTTATAAACTTTATAACTTTATGAACTTTAAGAACTATTTAAAACTGCTCCAAAAACCTTATATCCCCACTATAATAATTCCTAATATCATCAAGTCCGTATTTCATCATTATTACCCGTTCAATTCCAAATCCAAATGCCCAGCCGCTATATTTTTTCGAATCTATTCCGCCTTCCTTCAATACGTTAGGGTGAACCATGCCGGTTCCGCCTAATTCAAGCCATCCGGATTTACAAACCTTACATTTTTGTAAGGAACGCATATATGCGTTCCTTACGGTCCCTTTTCCCCCACACACATTACAGGAAATATCCACTTCAAACGATGGTTCGGTAAACTGAAAATGGTGAGGTCGGAGACGAGTCTTAGTCCCCTTACCAAAGTATTTTTCGGCAAAATAATCAAGAGTTCCTTTTAGATTAACAATGCTAATGTCTTTATCGACACAAAGCCCTTCAAATTGATGAAACATCGGTGTGTGGGTGGCATCCCAATTTGGACGGTAGCATTTCGAAATATTGATCATTCTAATTGGTGGCTTGCCCACTCTCTTCATCTCGCGATTTTGTCCGTTTGAAGTATGAGGTGTTAAGACCATTTTACCGAGGGTTTTATGGGCGGGTGTATCAATGAATGAAGTCTCAACATCGTCGCGGGCTGGGTGATTAGCGGGCATATTTAATGATTCAAAAGCTCCATATTCCCAGTCAACTTCAGGATAGGAGACTCGGATAAAACCGATTTTTTCAAAGACATTAGTGATTTCTTCTATGGCAAAAGAGACGATATGCAGACTGCCTTTTGGATAAGCTTTCCCCGGCATTGTTTTATCAAAAAAAACCTCAGATTTTTTTGAAGATAATTTTTTTTTCATCATTTCGATCGATCGAACGATCGAAGTCTTTAGTAGATTAACTTTTTGACCATACTCCCGCTTTTCTTCATTTGGAATATCTTTAATTGCAGAAAGTAATTTATTTATTTCTCCGTTTCGTCCTAAGTATTTAATTTCCAGCTCATTAAGTTGAACTAAAGATTTAGAATTATTTATTTCTGCTTCGTATTTTTTGTTGTCCATTATAAAGAAGATTATATTACTTTTACTTCGCCTTTTCCACTACCTTTTTGAAGATTTCTGGATGTTCGACCGCAAGTTGAGATAAAATCTTGCGATCAAGTTCTATTTTATTTATTTTAAGTTTATTGATAAAGATACTATATTTCATTCCTAATTCTCGAAGGGCGGCATTCATCCTCATGATCCAAAGCTGTCTAAAATCACGTTTTTTAGCTTTTCGTCCGGCAAAAGCATACTCTCCAGCATGAAGAACGGCTTCCTTGGCTTTTTTAAATTGCTTATGCCTGGTCATCCAAAAACCCTTAGCCATTTTTAAGACCTTTTTATGCTTCGCTCGAGTTCTAACTCCACCTTTAATTCTTACCATACTTTATAAACTTTATGAACTTTATAACTTTATAAACTATTTCTTCCCCAGCATCATCAACACTTTTCTCTTCATCCTTCCAACTACTTCTAATGTTTTCTTTTTTCGTCTTAACCAGCTTTTATTTTTTTTACCCCTTAAATGACGGAATCCTTGTCCACGGTTTAAGACCTTGCCTTTAGGAGAAACCCTAAATCTTTTAACCGCAGATTTTCTTGTTTTTGGTTTATTCTTTGCCATATTTATTTCTTTTTTGCAACCACCGCTCTTACAATCTTTCCTTCAAGCTTTGGCTCTTTGGAAATATTGACTTCGCCTAAACTAACAATAAACTTGTTAACTAAAGCAAAGGCCATATCCCTTTTAGCATTTTCCCTTCCTCTAAGTAATAAATTTATTCTTACCTGGTGACCTTCAGACAAAAATTCTTTTGACCGTCTTTCCATCCTTTCTAAATCTGCCTGTCCGATGAACAACCCTAAATTAATATCTTTGACAACCCCTTTCTTTACACCCTTTCTTGCATCCTTTTCCTTCTTCTCTTCTTGATATAAAAACTTTTTGAAATCAACTATTTTTGCTACCGGTGGGACCGCTTTTGGTGCTATTAACACCAAATCCCCACCTAATTCTTGAGCTTTATTTAGAGCTTCTTGTTTGCTCATCACCGCGATCTGTTCACCTTTTTCATCAAGCACCCTTAACTCAGGAGCTTCGATTCTGAAGTTTATAAAATAAAACTTTCTTGGCGTAAATTTGCGCTTATGAAAAATTCTCAATTTGAGATTTTAATTGATTTATAAACTTATTAACTTCCAACATTCCCAAATCTTTACCATCTCTTGTCCGTACGGTTACAAATAATTCGCCTTTTTCTAATTCCTTTTCACCAATTATAATCATAAAAGGTATTTTTTGCAAGGTTGATTGACGGATCTTTCCTCCAAGCGATTTATTGTCATCATTTAATTCAACCCGAATATTATTTTTTTCTAGTTCCTCTCTAACTTTTTGAGCCGATTTTAAAAATTTTTCAGAAATTGGTAATATAGCCACTTGAACTGGAGATAACCACAAAGGAAACGCGCCGCTAAAGTGTTCAATTAAAATAGCCATTGTCCTTTCAAGCGAGCCAGTTAGTCCCCGATGTAAAATGACAGGATGCTCTTCTTTACCTTCCTCATTGATATAGGTCAAATTTAATTTTTTCCCCATAAATAAATCTAGCTGGAGTGTACTCATCTGCCATTCTCGACCGAGCGAATCTTTGACTATAAAATCTAGTTTTGGTCCGTAAAAAGAAGCCTCGCCATGGCCAATTTTGTATTCTAATTTATTATCTTTAACAATTTTTTCCAATTTTTCGCCAGCTTTTTTCCAGGTTTTTTCATCTGCGATATACTTGACTGCATCAGACGGATCAGCTAAAGAAAGACGGACATAAAAATTATTTAACTGAAAAGCCTTAAACATTTTTTTAACCATCTCAATACAGAGTTTGAATTCACTTTCAATCTGACTTTCCCTCATTAAGATATGACTGTCATCAATACTTAGAGCACGTACTCGAAGCAGCCCGGCCAACTCCCCTGTTTTTTCAAAACGATAACAAGTACCGGGTTCAGATAATCTCATAGGAAGATCTTTGTAACTGCGTGGTCGTGATGTATAAATCATGTAGTGGTGGGGACAGTTCATCGGTTTGAGAACATATTCTTCACCATCAATTCCAAAAGGAGCATACATAACGTCGCGATAATGTTGCCAGTGACCGGTTTTTTTATACATTTCCGATCGAGCTATATGTGGCGTAAATACCTGCTGAAAACCAGCTTTTTTTTCAAGCTCATATTCATAATCAAGTATCGATTTTCTAATGATATTGCCTTTTGGAGTAATTAACGGTAAGCCTTTTCCGATATTTTCTGAAATCACAAATAGGTCAAGTTCCTTTCCTAGTTTTCTATGATCTCGTTTTTTTGCCTCCTCAAGCATTTTTAGATGGGCTTCGAGCTCTTCTTTTGTTGGAAATACCGTTCCATAAATACGAGTTAACATTTTATTCTTTTCGCTCCCACGCCAATAAGCACCAGCGAGAGATAAAAGTTTAAAATGTTTTAATTGTTCCTTAGGATTATTTACATGGCCTCCTCGACACAAATCTGAAAATTCTCCTGCTTTATAAATGGTAATTTCTTCCTTACGGTCAATAATTCCTTTTATTAGTTCTTGTTTATATTCATTATTGTTCCATTGCTTAATTGCTTCATTGCTACTTACTTTTATTCCTTCAAATTTTTCCCATTTTTTAACTAATTCATGCATCTTTTGTTCAATCTTAGAAAAGCTTTCTTCGGAAAATTTGTCTGATCCAAAATCGATATCATAGTAAAAACCATTCTCGATTGAAGGCCCAAGTGTCAACTTCGCGTCAGGGTAATAAACAAGTACCGCCGCCGCCAACAAATGCGCACATGAATGTCGAAGATTATCTAAATTATTTTTATCCATATTTTAATTATAAACTACTAATAGATTTTTCTTCTTCAAACGCTTTTAGTAATTGGTCAATATCTCCTTTTGTATGGACGGCTGATATCTGAACTCTGATTTCATCGCGGCCTTTCGGTACGACGGGATAGCTAATGTTTGTAACAATAATATTTTTTTTAAAAAGTTTTTTTACCAAATCGCTAGTTTTAATTGGATCACCAATTAAAACTGGTTGAATTGGATGAGATGAATCGGCGGCGAACAGATATCCGGCCGTTTTCATCCGCTTTTTAAAATAAATAACGTTGTTCTTTGAATTTTTTAGCAAATTTTTTCCGACGGGCTTATCTAAAAGTTCAATTGACTTTAGAGCGGCTCCTGCTGTTCCAGGAGGAATTGAATTCGAATATATATAGGTGGCAGCAGATTCTCTCAAGTAATCAATGATTGTTTGATTAGCCACTACGTATCCTCCATCAGCCCCAAAAGCTTTGCCAAAAGTAGCAATTAAAACATCGGCCTTAACTCCTTCAACCTCCTCAATCCCTCGTCCGGTTTTTCCGGCAATCCCAACTCCATGAGCATCGTCAACCACAAGTAAAACCCCGCTTTCATATTCCTTATCAAATTTATCAACGATCGCTCTGATTTCCTTAAGCTTTTGATATTCTCCTAACATGCTGAAAACTCCATCTGTCACAACCAGAGCCCTTTTATAATTTTTTTTATTTATCTCAAGGACTGTTTCCAAATGAATGGGATCCATATGTTTGAAAATTGCTCTTTGCTCTTTAGGGAGATTAGCGACTCTTATACCATCAATAATGCTTCGATGATTTAGAGCGTCGGAAATAACAATCACGTTGGAATCAACCAATGAATCCTTATTTTGTCCGGCAATTAGACAGAATAAAACTGCTAGATTAGTGGCAAATGACGAAGAAAAAATCATAGCATCATCTTTTTTATGAAAAAGCGCCAAAGCTTTTTCAAGATCTCGGTGAACTTTTAGACTACCAGAAATAAATCTAACTGCGCCAGGTCCTGTACCAAAAATTTCTGAAGCTTGAAGCTCGGCTTTTTTTAAAAGCGGATTATGACGAAGACCAAGATAGTCGTTAGAATTAAAGACTTGGAATTTTTTTTTGCCAATAATTGCTTTAGGAGATTTTTCATTTGTAAAACCATCAATAATTTTTTCAAAACGTTTTGAAGTTTTGGCTTTGTCAATCCTACTTACCTCCTGATTTAAAATAGAAAAAAAGTTTTTCCTCGACATATTATTTCTTTCCGCCAGCTGGCGGATTAATTTTTAATTGAGAGAACATAACCTTCGTCATTTTTTCAAGATTATATTTATGATTCCAACCCCAATCTTTCCTTGCTTGTGAATCGTCAATTGATTTTGGCCAAGAATCGGCGATCTTTTGTCGGTGATCTGGTTTGTAATCACATTTAAATTTAGGAGACAATTTTTCAATTTCGAAAACTAGTTCAGTCGGAGTAAAGTTGATTGCCCCAAAGTTATAACTTGTCCTTACTGAAATTTTTTTGGCAGGTGCTTCCATTAATTTTATAGTTCCATAAATGGCATCATCAATATACATCATCGGCAGCTGAGTATCTTTTTTTAAGAAACAAGTATATTTATTTTTTTCTATAGCTCCATAAAAAATATGGACAGAATATTCAGTTGTTCCATCACCTGGCGGTGTTTTATAACCAATTAAACCTGGATAGCGGAGACTGCGGCTATCGACTCCATATCTTAAAAAGTAATATTGACATAAAAGTTCCCCAGCCACTTTATTGACTCCATACATTGTGGTTGGTTCAAGAATAGTCCTTTGAGGGGTGTTCATTTTGGGAGTTGTTGTTCCAAAAGCAGCAATTGAACTGGGCCAAAAAAGTTTAAATTTATATTTCACTGCCAAATCAAGAATGGTTTTTAGGCTGCCAAGATTAACCTCCCAAGCAAGATCTGGATTTTTTTCACTGGCAACTGAGAGAAGACCGGCTAGATGATAGACGGTGCCAATATTGTATTTTTTAATAATCCTTTCTAAATTTTCTCCATCGCGAACATCACCCTTTTCAGAAATAACGTCAAACTGATTATGAGTCGTTTTGTGGGAAAGAGTGATAATATCACTCTTTTTGTATTTTTTGCGAAGGGCCAATACCAAATCAGTGCCAACCAATCCATACGCACCTGTAATTAATATTTTTTTCATAAAACTAGTGGTGGGCGCATCAGGACTTGAACCTGAGACCTTTACAATGTCAATGTAACGCTCTAGCCAACTGAGCTATGCGCCCGTTTTAATT
>Ga0265292_1001243_pt1 | contig 23879 bp, 17 predicted proteins | sample Munlanlewell296A_FD_189080 | JGI IMG/M metagenome (GOLD analysis project Ga0265292, IMG submission 189080) | Leachate microbial communities from a municipal landfill in Southern Ontario, Canada - Leachate well 296A | ecosystem: Engineered > Solid waste > Landfill > Unclassified | place: Canada... | reverse complement strand
ATTTTCCGGGAGATATACGGATTCATTATACGAAATCAAATCATTATTTAATAGAAGATTCCTTGCAAATACCCCCGGTATCACATCAGCTTCATCGGCAATTGCAGTCAAATCCAACAACAAAGTGTTGTCAATTCCAGTCGAATCCGATTGCATTTCTATCAGGATGTCAAACAATGCCTCGTAAAGTGAATGATTATTCCATTGAGCGGTATTAAATGAAAAATCGACTGGTATACCATTTAATATGTCTGTTAATTCGGCGGTATCCCCTGAGTATAACTTGCAAAAGGCCAATTGATAATGTGTTTCAGGTGAATAATCATTTTCAAAATATACCAATAGGCTATCTTGAGATGACGCATTAACGATCAGGATATTTCTTGCGAGCGCTTTCAACATGCCGGTAGAATTGTTCATGATGGAATTCATGGATGTTAGATCAGATATTAATTTACTTAACAATGATAAACTTAGTATTCGCTTTAATTATTTGCCTTTCCTTCAGTACAGCCAGGTACATCCCCCGCGGATAACCCTCTACATTGATTTGAACCTCATCTTGCTTATCCGGAACTTTGATTTCCTTAACGTTCCGCCCGAAAATATCATAAATCTCCAATCTAAAATCCTTGTAAAATCGTCCATCGTCCATGTAAAATCGTACATGAATCTGATCCCTCGCCGGATTCGGCCATATGATAAGCCCTCCATGCCCCCATGCCTCCATGCTTCCATGCTCTTCGGCAATGCCAACCGTCGTATCGCACCCCGCCGAATCACACCCGATGCTATCGAGCTTGATGACCCAGGTATCTGTGCTTCCGGTATCAGGTAAATACGGATTAACATAACCACAAGCGATGAGACCATTATCGCTCGTTTCAATAACATCATACAGATAATTCTTGCTTTCCTGACCGGGAAGATTATAATATTCCCGATACCAAAGACTGTCTCCATCAGAATCGATTTTTAGTATCCATCCTACCCAATCAGGTTCTGGATTATATTTTCTTAATGCACCGGTGGCGATAATGCAACCATCATTTAATACCCTTATATTTCTTAAGTAATTATTAGGTTTACTTGAGCCAAATTTTTTATTCCAAAGGATAGTGCCTTCGTTATCAAGTTTAATTATATTTATCCTTGAAAGCGGAATATCTGGCGTTAACATACTGTCAGCATAACTTGTACCCACGAGAATATTTCCATCGATTGCAAGGCTAACTAATGCATTGAAGTCTTTAAAAGGTCCTCCTAAATTTTTTGTCCATTTCTGGTTTCCAAGACTATCTGTCTTTATTATTATAGGATCTACGGTATAAGGGTAACCTGGTGTTTGTTTAAAACATCCTATTATAAAACCTAAATCAGTTGTTTGAACGATGCTATGTCCATCAATATAATCATTATAATAATTAAAAGATTTATCCCAAATTTTATTCCCGATACTATCTACCTTTAATAAATAAACATGTGAAGCTAATCCATAAGGCTTCCATCCTCCAGCAATGATCAATTCGTTTTGGTTTATTTTTTGCAGACAAGTAAAAAGATATGCTGTATCGAAGGGTTCAATGCACTCACCGTACCTTCTTGACCAAAGTGTATCAAGGTTTTCATCAAGGTATATAAGAGTTCCTTCATCATGCACCCAATTTGAAGTAGGTGTTCTTCTTTTAGCAACGGCATATAAACGATCATTTTCCTCTATTAAACACCTTGGATTACTGGAAAAAAAATAATCAATGGAGTCTTCCCCATATGTTTTTATATATTGAACAATTCCATGTTGATCAAGTTTAATCAGTTTTTCCTCCCACCAGTAAATATTAGCGTTTATCACTAATGAATTGCCAGGCAGCACAAAGCCATCCACCGTTTCAATAATCGCGTAACTTTCATCTTGTAATTCATACTCACTGATATCATATCGGTAATTAAAATAATTAAAAGTTTGTGTTTTTGCATCAGAGAGAAAAAAAATAAATACAAACAGTACTACGGTTTTTATAATAATTGGTAAAATCTTCATAGTGTTATACATCAATGATGGATTGTTTAAAATAGGAAAAAATAGAAATCAAAATCTGGAAATGATAAATTGTTTTGTTTCGACAGTTTTATTCCCAATACTTAATTTGCATAAGTAAGTTCCTGATTTAAATTCAGATAATGGAATAACAATATAGTCATATCGCTGATTGACAGCGATTTCATCTAAAACGATTCCTTCTAAATTAATAATTTGAACTTGTGCATTATTGGGAATTTCTTTCAGCCTGACTTCAATTATTACAAGGTTTTTTGCAGGATTAGGGTAAATCTTCATGAAGTTTTGAGCTTGAACTCCTTTTTCAGGCCAAATCCTAGCTTTCCCTGATTTTAATCCAGGTTGAGGTAGGTAAATGGGTTCAGCATAATCAAGAGAATCATTAACGATCAGGATATTTCTTGCGAACGCTTTCAACATGCCGGTAGAATTGGTCATGATGTTATTTTTATAGTTACCATCAATATTATCTCAATTATCTTGCAATGATAAACTTTGCACTTCTTTCAATCATATGCCCTTCCCGAACCACCGCCAGGTAAATCCCAGGCGGCAGGGAGGAAACATCAACTATCCAACTCTGCCAGCCTTTCTCCCGGCCGTCAGCGCCCCCCTCCCGGCCTCCCCCCACCCGGGGGGAGGAGATCAGGTTTGCCGTAACTTCTCGCCCGAAAATATCATAGATCATCAATGAACAATTACTTCGAGAATCGACAATTGACAATTGACAATTGACAATTTCTTTTGCCGGATTAGGCCAAATCTCCATCCCTCCCTGCTTCCCTGCTTCCCCGCTTCCCTGCTCCTCAGTTATCCCCACCGTCGTATCGCACCCCGCCGAATCACAGCCAATACTGTCGAGCTTGATGACCCAGGCGCTCTGAATGCCCGTGTCCGGTGAAATGGGAGATATATATCCACAAGCCAGATATCCGGAATCACTCGTTGAAATAATATCACGTAAACGATTATACGTCGATTCTCCGCTTAGTAAGTAATATTGCCTGTACCATAAACTATCTCCTTCAGAACTTAATTTCAGGATCCAGCCAGAATTCCAGGGTATCTCTGACCGAACCGAACCAGTGCAAATAACAGATCCATCGTCTAAACTTCTAATAGTAGATAAATAGTTTGAAATAGAACTTTCCCCATATTTTTTATTCCAAAGAATATCACCTTCATTGTCAAGTTTTACAATATTAATTCTGGATTTGGTGCTTGTGCCTCCGATTAAGATATCTGCAATCGTCGTCCCCATTATAATATTTCCATCATTTGCTTTGCATAACATAGCACGATTATCAACAATTGGTCCCCCCAGATTTTTTATCCATTCCTGGTTACCCATACTGTCTGTTTTAATAATTATCGGGTCCCCCGTTGCCGACGAACTTCCTGGTATGTACCAAAATCCACCGATGGCAAAACCACTGTCAGAGGTTTGAATGACTGAATACCCATCATTAATGGTAGCCTTAGAGTAACTATATGTTTTAAACCAAAGTAAATTTCCGGCTGTATCAGTTCTAATCAGCAGGAATTTGCTGCCAATACTTGGCTTATAAATGCCACCCCCAAAAACAAGATCTCCGTTATTGCAGATATCCATTTGATTTATTAAAGTGGATGTATCAGGATCAGCATCCATATTCATGTCAAATTCTTTAGTCCAGATTGTATCCCAATTGCTATTCAGTTTCATCAACAATCCAACATCGTACTCAATCGGTGAATAATAGTTTTTAGAACCTGCCAGGTAGTGTTCATTATTTATGGAAGCTAGTGAACCTGGATACCCGACATACCATGAAGCAATACTGTCACCCCAGGTCTTATACCATATTTGTTCACCATTATGATTTAACTTAATCAAACCAATGTTAACTCCAGTCTTACCCCAAATGACGTATCCGTTTTCGTCTTCACCCAATGTACTTGCACCACTCCAGGTATTTGGATCGCCCAAGTGATAAAGATTATTAAAATAAGTGGATTGGCAATAACTCAACTTACAGATTGAAATTATCAGTAAAAGAAAAATCAATGAGGAAAAAGTCTTCATATCTACCTCTCAATTCTTTATCATCTTTTGAATCCCTGATTTTTTACCATATTCAATTAATTGAAATAAATATATCCCATTTGGAAGGTCATTTAAATTTACCAGGAGTAAATCATTATCCTTATAAACTTCTATTTGTTTTATAACACAGCCATGAATATCAATTATTTGAATAAGAGCATCTGACCCCTCAATTTTTAATGAATACTCTATGAGGCAATAGTTACTTGTTGGATTTGGGTATACTCTCAAATAACTTGAATGAACAGTTTGTTTTATCTGAATCGGCCTTATTTCAGATGATTTCTGTCCGGATTCAGGTAAAATATATGGTTCATGGTAATTGATCGTGTCAATAACTTCAAGCACATTTTGTAACATCATTTTTAATACTCCATCGGAATTATTCATCAATGCCTTTATTTGAACTTTATGCAAAGAATCTGAATCAAGAAAGGTTTTATTTTGCGATATCAAACTTATCCACAAGTCAACATAGTTTTCATAATTCTGAAGTTGTTGGTTCTGTGAGGAAGTAAGATTAAAACTAACAGGAATATCATCTAAAATACCCCGGGCTGAAATTGTATCTCCTTTACCAAGATATTCAAAAACAAGTGAATATTTAAGTTCAAGATTGTTTTCATTAGAAAGTAAGAAAATGATGGAGTCGACAGATGAGGCAATCAGCGTATCGTTTTTAAAATATCGGATTAGGTTATTTAATGCCCTGTTTCGGATTGAATTAGCACCAGATAATCGTGACTCCAAAGATTCTTTTGCGCTTATTACAAACCATCCCTGATCGATTTCCAGTCGTTGTTCTTCCGATAGCGGGTTTGAACGCATCTCAAGGGCTTGTTGAACCGTATCGGACTTGGCTGACTGGGGGTTCTCCAAGAGAATATCCGTGATCAAGGAAGGTGAAAGGACATTCTCTTGATTGATGGCCATAACCATTGATGTATCTGTCAAATATGGGGAATTCATTATGAGTTCGCTATAGAGTGTCAAGGCATCCTCCGGAGAACTATTTTGTATTTCAGCGATTAACTCTTCAGTTGATCCACCATCGACAAGGATATTTAATATGTTCAGAATAGAATCGGCTTTTTGCTCCGCTATCATCATTTTATTTTTTTCATCTTCAATACTACCTCCTCCTCCTCCAATTGTATCCAGGTTTGAAGGGCAACATATTTCTTTATCATAGACCCATGAATTACCATTATCATGCTGTGGATTAACAGTGGAAGAATAATCAACAGGCTTAACATGTGCAGTTGTTAAAGAAGCATCCAAATGCCAGTAAATGATATTTTCACAATTATTATAATAATCACTGAATTCCTTATCAACCCAACTAAAGGTATTATTTGCTGGGGAAGTTGCTTCTGTCCCTTCGTTGCCTTGCTCTACTTTTATTCCCATATCTCTAACAAGTTCGTCACTTTTTGTAACGGAAATATCAAATCGACTATTAGTAAAATCATTGCACAGAATTTGGAGACCAAGATCGCCTGATCTATCACGGTTTTGATCCTGAGCGGATACTCCTACAAATAAAGAATCAAATGCATTATTGTAGATTTCGTTATACATTACACCTGAATTATTTATCACCAATCCGATACTTTTAACGGAAATTTGCCAAGGGTTGAAAGGATTTAAATTCCCTAGAAAAATATTATCCTCAACCTGATAACCTGTGCAATTATCAAGGTACAGACCGCTTAAAGTATCTTTCTGATAATCAATGGTTCTAATATTAAATGTATCCTGTACAATAGTAGCATAATTGACAGCGCTTAAATAAATCCCAGTTTTATTTTTATCAAATCGACTCCTTTTAACGGTAATTGTTTCTCTGCCATTAATACCAAGTGCATAGATGCCATAATTCAAGCCCTGGAAAAGACTCTGTTTATATTGGGTGCAAGGCGATATTTGGCTTACGCATGTATTCCCAACATAAAATTGCGATCCCACTGAATAAATTCCGCTCCGGTATTTATAGGTTACTTCTTTTTCAGTGTGAATAATGTTTGTGTCACAAATAAAATCACATCCGTAGAATTTTATGCCATTAACCTGATGCATTTTAATAAAATACTCGAAATCCGAATAATCATTCAGGTAATCATCATATTTAAAAAGACTCTTTGCGAAAGTCGCCCGGTAAGGCTGTTCCTGCCCCTGCCACTCATTTTCGAAGGGGGCAAAATCGACAGCAACACGATTATTACGGAAGACAGCATTATCAGTTCGAATTACCCCTCCACTTTCTTCGTTGATATAATCGCAGGTTTTACAATGGTTGGCAATTGCAGTAGTGGCATTTTCAATAGTTCCCCCGTTGATAACATTGACTACCCCGAAATATTGGTAAAAATACTGGTTAGTATCGCTACCATAAGCTTCAATGCCATCCCAAAGTTCATTCGGGCAGGCATTGGTAAGTTTTCCTCCGTCTATGATCAGTTTTCCGCCCTGTTTAACGATTATTTTCGCAGGAGAACTAAAGCGGGCAAGTGATTCGATGGTAAGACAAGCTCCTGAATCAACAATAACCGTTTGATTTACAGAAAGTGTATCTTCCCATATTGTATCCGTGGTGATTATTTTGGGCATTGAAATATATTCTAGCAAGCAAGTACAATTGTAATTTTCATCATATCCCCCGACAAGAGAATCGTTATCATCACAATCCTCAATATCCGAGCAAGTGCAGTCCAGCGGTTTCTTGCCAATTCCCCAGAAAAAATAGCCATCTTTATCCTCATCCCTGCATGTATCTATTAAAGGTTCATCATTAAGAAAAACTGGATTATCTATTCCATTGGCGCTCAAATAATCAATTTTCATTGTATTAAAACCATGTTCCGGTCCAATATCTCCCCAACTGTTTTTATATATCCAATTAATAGTGGAGTCTATAGAATCAAATTCAAAACCAGTTAATACAGTAGCATGTGCTTTACTTTTCGAAAGATTAAATCCAATAGATTGCGGGCCATCCTTTATCAAAGCGATCCTTATGCTATCCTGATCAGTTATAAATTCATGATAGTCTTTAATAGTAATAATGGTATCAGGCTCCTCACAGATTGTAAGATTGCTGCAGCTAGGACTTTGAGCAATATAAGGACAACAATTTTCAGTAACAACTCCTTCATTCTTAATAAAAAATAATGCCGAATCCCGATGTCCACTATCACAATTTCCATTTCGATCTGAACACGAAAGTACTTGTTGTTCTGATAGATCCAGATTCAAATGAAGGGTTGTAAAAAGATTAGCAATTGCCTCTGTTGTGCCAATTGCTGAGAAAGCCCAGCAACTTCCACAATTTCCCTGGTCTTTGACAGGTGTTAACCATCCGGTACCAAGGGTATCACCATCCCAGTAGGGTGATAATGAATCATTTGCCCCATGGCGATTTCTCCAATCAAAATTCCATACCATATCCGGATCGACTTTTGGATATGCTCTGTGGCCAAGGAATTCAAAAACGCCTCCGGCATAATATTCATAACCACGCAAATTATAACCATCACCAAACATATTTCGTTTCTGATCATAATATATTGCTACGATTGAGTTATCACCTGCAACCCAATTCATATTGTACGAAGGAATATGTTGGTTTATCGCTTCAATTTTTTCAGCATCCTTACTTCGTTTTGATTTAAATTGTTGCTTAATTGCATCTTCCTTGGGGTACTTAGAATATGATAAGGACTCTAAATCAAGGCTTGCATCAATCACTTGGATGATAATGGAATAGGGAAGAAGTTGATCCAAAAAGCAAGTCTCATCACATTCTTCTTCAATGTTAAAAGCAGTATATGTAACGATTAAAGGATACGCCTCATATACCATCCATTCATGACCGGCATTATCGGTCAAAATCACCCGAACCAGGCTTGTATCGCTTAACAAGGTGACTGATCCTGAAATGGATAATCCATAAATGGTGTCGTTCGGTCCGAAAGGAAAAATCTCTCCGTCTGAAGTAAATAAACTGTCGATTTGGATGGTTTGTGCCTTCATGGGGAAAGATAAGAAGCAACTAACAGCCAGTAAAAGAATGGCTAAAATCCCGCGGGGGAGGGTGAAAATTTTCATAATCAATGGTTTAAAGGTTAATAATCTAAATATTGAACTGGCTTGATAAAGATAATGTATTTGGGAAGGAATAGCAAGGTCATGGACGATTTTTCATTTTTTTCAATAATTTAGCGCCTTCTATGAAAATATTTGCCAGGCGGGGGATTTGGCTCAGGTTCATGATCTGGCAGGCCAAGCGGATGAATCACCGGACTTTCTCGCTGATCAGCGCTAATCTGCGAGAAACTTAAGGTCAGGAATTATCAGCAGTGGTTTTTAAAAAATTAACTACCTCATCAACAGAAGTTGTCGGCATCTTGCATTCCTTTCCCGTACAGACGAAAATCATCGTTTGCCCATCCACAAACCTGTCTTTCAGGACAGGCAGCTCACTGAATGATTCACTGCCGCAAATAAACACAGATGGATGATAATGCTTACGGATAGCTGCTGCCTTTTCTAAGCACCCCGGACCGGTGACAACTATGGTATAAAACGGATGGATCCTGTTAATTATTACCGATGCCCAGTTTGCATAGGAAGAAGGGTATTTCACAATTTGTTCCCTGACAATTGATACCATCCGGGTTGATTTATCCGTAAAATCTTCTCTTTCAAAGGCAAGTCCAAGAATAAAAAGAATTTTTGCTATGGTTGAGTTTGAAGAAGGGATAACATTGTCATAAATCTCTTTTTTACGGGCAATCAGCGATGGATCAAGGTCAGAGGTGACGAAGAAAAGACTATTCTCCTGATCATAGAAATGACTCATCGTATATTCAGCCAATACTAGTGCTTTATTCAGATAGTTTTCATCAAAAGTTACCTGATAAAGTTCTATCAGACCTTCTGCCAGAAAACAATAATCTTCCAGAAATCCATTGATGGAGGTTTTACTGTGATTCCAACTGTGAAACAGCCGCCCGTCGCTGACCATCACATTTTGGAGCAAAAAAGCGGCATTTTTCCTTGCCGCCTCGAGGTAATCCTGTCTTCCGAACACCCGGTATGCATCTGTAAATCCTTTCAACATCAATGAATTCCATGATGTCAGTATCTTGTTATCGAGTCCCGGCCTGATTCTTTTGCTCCGGGCTTTCAAAAGCCTTGCCCGTGCAGGTTTGAGGATGGTTTTAAACGCAGATGGCTGAAGCCCCTGTTCACGCGCAAATTCATCGGGCGACTGGGTGCGGAGAAGGATATTCTGTCCCGCTTCCCAAAAGCCTTTACCCCCGATGTGGTAATATTTCCGGACGAGGTCAGCCTGGTTTTCGAGGATCAGATTGATCTCCCCGGCCCCCCACGTGTAATATTTACCTTCCACGCCTTCCGAATCTGCATCCAGGGAGGAATAAAAGCCGCCATCCGGAGAAGTCAGTTCCCGCAGGACAAACTGCAGGATTTCTTCCACTACTTCTCTGTATAATGGTTCCCTGATAGCATGCCAGGCCTCAGCATAAAGGGATACCAGCTGAGCATTATCATATAGCATCTTCTCGAAATGGGGTACTTTCCACTGGGAATCGGTCGAGTAGCGGGCAAATCCACCGCCGACCTGGTCGTAAATGCCTCCATAGGCCATTTTACGAAGGGTAAGTTTGACGAAATCCAAGATCTTTTCATCCTTTGAATAAAATGAATATCGCAACAAAAAAAACTGGTTTACCGGCATAGGAAATTTGGGCGCTCCGCCGAGGCCGCCATCCTTTAAGTCGAATTGACGCTCTAACCTGCCGGCAGCGACCTGCAGGTCATCCTGCGCAAAAATCCCTGTATCTTTCCCGGCCTTGATCAGGTCCCCGGCAATAACCCCGTTAGTCAATGATCCGGCCTGTTCTTCCAGCTCTTTCCTCCTTTTTATATAAAGAAGGGCGATATTTTCAAGCAGTTGAACCCATTGGTGTTTACGGAAATAAGTACCTCCGAAAAAAGGCCTGCCGTCGGGAAGGGTGAAGCAGTTCAGAGGCCATCCCCCGCTGCCTGTGATCAGTTGAACGGCATTCATATACACCTGGTCCACATCGGGCCGTTCTTCGCGGTCGACTTTAATGCAGATAAAGTGCTTGTTCATGATCTTTGCCACCTCTTCATCCTCAAAGGATTCTTTCTCCATAACGTGGCACCAGTGGCAGGCGGCATAGCCTATGCTGATCAGCAGCATTTTATCAAGCGACTTAGCTTTCGCAAGGGTATTTTCGTTCCAGGGATGCCAGTCTACCGGATTATGGGCATGCTGAAGCAGGTAAGGGCTGGATTCCTGGATGAGTTGGTTGGTAAATGTGTGATCGGGCATAGCGGGATAAATATACAAAAAGCCAAATCACCAAGGCTTGTATCGCTCCATCGCCTTGAAAAAATCATCTTTACGAAAATCATCTTTTGCTTTGAAATATTCATAAAGCAGGCGGTAACCTTCCGAAACTGCGAGAGAGTCATTCCTTGACATCCGTTCCTGCGTGCCTTCGAGAGCCGGGATCACCAGTTCCTGACCCGAATTCAGCATGTCAGGATCAGATATTTTATACTGGTTTTCCCGGTAGATAAGCACCCAGAGATAGGGATTGCCATAGATTTCACGGGCGAGTTGGAATAGGCACTTGCCTTCGGGGATGGTGACTAGCTGAGGGCTAAGGGTGGAGAGCGGTGTGTCGATTGTCGATTGTCGATTGTCGATTTCTGATTGCTGAATGGTGTCTGCTGACTGCCGGCTGTTGACTGCCGATATACTGTCAACTGTCAACTGCCGACTGTCAACTTCTTTCTTCTGATTGCTGACTTCTGACTTCTGACTTCTGTCTTCTAAATGATAACAGTTCCTGAAGTAAAAGATCAAACTTAAGATAATAATCACTGAAATGGCGACCGGTACGATCCAATGGACCCGTCGTTTTCCGGCTGGAGGTTCCGGCTCAGGCTGTGGTTGAGTTTGATATTGCGGTAAAGGTTCAGGTTCCGGCTCAGTATATTGAGGAAGGGGTTCATGTCCGGGTTCAGGTTCCGTGATGATTTCATCAACCGATGTTACTTTTTCAGCAGAAGGGATGATTTTATAACTGAGCAGACGGTAGTCGCGGTTGATGTATTCTTTAAAAGATCGTTCCGGGAGGAATACTACGCGGTTATGGGGAGGGATTTCCGTTTTTTCACCGGTTTTGGGGTTTCGTCCGATCCTTTCCCTGACCCATTTCAGTCGGAAAGTACCCAATCCTTTAACACGGACTTCGCCATCTTTTTTTAAACCTTCTTCAATGATATCAGGGATTACGTGCAGGAATTCCGCGGCCAGTTTTTTCGTGATGCCTGACTGTTTCACCAGCCGTTCTATGATTTCCCTGGCAGATATAATATCGTTCATGACAGACGGGTGTTTTTAAGTTTATTCTTCAATGTTTCTGCCGTATGAAATTGCACAACCCGGCGTGGTGGTACCAGGGCTTTTTTATTCAAAGCCGGTATATAAGCTGTCCGGCTTGCACTTTTTTTCACCTGGAAGCTTCCAAGGTGAACCAGGGTAAGTTTTTTCTCTTCAGAGACGGTTTCACGTAAAACCCTGGTGGTGTCCTGAAGCAGTTTTGCTGCTTCTTTCTGGCTAATATGAAGCTTTTCAGCGAGCGAACGGATAAATTCTTTCGTATTCAATGGCTTAAAGTTAATAGGTTGATTCAGACAGCGATGATACGAAAAAAATAGGAGAAAAGCAAGAAAAAAGTTTGCGGTCAGCGGTCGGCGGTCAACTGCCAACTGCCAACTACCGACTGCCGACACATTTATGCACTCTCCTGATAAACTCCTCCACCTCCGGCACACCGCCCTGGTAAACCAAATAACCATTGTAAGGCTCGCGGAGGGTGATCTCGTCGTTGATCGGGGTCATCATCATCTGGCGGACTTTTACCGGGTCGTTGGTCTGGCCGAGGATCCAGCTCAGTTTGACCCAGGCGACCTCGGGAAGCATATTTCCGCAAGGGATCACACCTTTGGCCATCATATCACGGCCGGTGTCGTAAACGAACATGTGCACAAAGCCCCAGATGGTTTGCAAGGTCATAAAGACGTGTACGCCTTTCTCTTTGGCCTTTACCAGTGCCGGGTAAAGCTCCTTATTCACATGACCCAGCCCGGTGCCGACGATGATGATGCCACGGTAACCGTCGTCGATCATTGCATTCATGACGTCAGGTTTCATGCCGGGATAATAATAGAGCATGGTCACTTCATCGCTGAAGTAAGGGAAGATGCTCACAATACGATCGCTCCGGCGCTTGTTGTAGCTTTTGTGGATGGGGGTGATCTTTTTCCGGCTTACCATGGCCATCGGCACATCGCCAATGGTTCGGAAAGTGGAACGATAGGATGAGTGCATTTTCCTTACACGGGTTCCCTTGTGCAGCAAACCATATTCATCGGATGTAGGGCCGAACATGCATACCATAACTTCGGCAATCCACCCCTTTTTCGATCTCTTTCCCGATAGCCTGGGAAAGGGCGATGTATTGCTTGGGACCCATGTTCTCGCTGAATACGGCGAATATTTTCTCAGTCTCCAGGTTGCAGATATCGGCCAGTTCTGGAACTGCCCCATAGAGTTCTCCAGGGGAAAAGGCAGGGATGACGGCCCCGGTGCGGTAATCCAGGCGCGAAGCAATGGTTCCGCCGGTGCCGAGCAGCTTAACCCTTGGTAATCCGGGTGTGATTGGAAATTCTTTCTCAGGGATCTTGTAAACGGCCTTCTTATAGCCGGTTTCCTTCATATTCGTGATGGTCCGCACATCAACCCCGATATTGTAACCCGTCGGGATTTTTACCACAATATGCTTATCGTCAGTTATAGATAAATTCAATTACGGATAGTTAAATTTAATGATCATTCTTGCAACTCAAGCCATCTTGAAAAGAAAACATCTTGTAGAAGGTACTGGTTTTTACTTCTGTATATAAGCTCCTTTTCAAGTAGGGATTCAATGCCTCGCTTAATAGTGCTTGCATTTGTAAGATCATATTGTTTGATAAATGCCGATGAAGTAATACTTTTTGCTCCTTTTTCTTTGGCAATTGCTTTTAATAATTGCCACTGGTGATGAGTCAATAGATTCCTCAATTCAAAATAGAATGGTTCGTGATCCCTTAATATTTGATTGCAAATTTTTTGAGTTTCAGCCCTCGATATATTTCCGGATTTTAGTTCAAATATCTTGTTACAGCAGTATTGTACATAGTAGGTATGGACCCTGGTCCAATAAAGAATATCCCCGATTGCTTCATCATCAATCTTAGTTTCATGGGCTAAAAAGATATTTCTGATGAAATCGATATAGGAGGGAGGCTGAATTTCTTCAAGGTACATCAGTTCAGTACTTTGATAAAAAGGCCTCGACGGGTTGGAAAAAATTTGTCCCAGCAATGATTTATTGCTTCCCGAAAAAATAATTGTCACATTATGAAGGTTTTGAATATTTCCTCTTATTAATGCTTCAACATTTTTCTCCGGATATTTGGTTATCTGCTGAAATTCATCGATTGCCAGCACAATTGATTTAGAAAGACTTTTTTCGACCAAAATCTTAAAAAGGTCGCTAATGGTTTGCTGAGCTTCTTCTTCCGAGGATATTTTAAAAGAAGCTGTTGGCAGTCCTGAAAGAGGATCGATAGAGATAACCGGTCTGATATATCTAAAAGATTCAATATATTCAATCATTTTCTCTCCGAAAGTCTTTTTGAGCGATAAAAGAGAACTGGCGAACTTGTTAATAAACCCGGTAAGATTTACCGTATCGAAGATGTCAATGTAGATTTTATCGTATTTATCCTTGGATAACTTTTCAAAAGTGTGGTAAATTAAGCCGGTTTTCCCCATTTTTCGTAATGAAACCAAGGTCAGATTGCGCTGATTATTGATAGCGTTCAGAAGTCTGTCGGTTTCCTCTTCCCGGTCACAAAAGAATTCGGGACCAGCATATCCTTTGATGATAAACGGATTCATTTTTTTTCTCAAAGATATAAAACATTTTGCGTTAAACAAAGTGTTTTATACAAAATGTTTAATTTCATTACTTAACCGCCGACCGCCAACCGCGAACTGGGAACTGCGAACTGCGAACTAAATTTTTATCCAAAGGAATTCGATATTTAGAATTTAGTAAATTTACGGCCTCTCAATTTCATCATACATACATAAAATATGTTTCAGTTACTATAATTACAACTAATCATTATTAATTAAATTTAACAAGGATTATTATGCAAAACAAACAAGCTGATCTTGCAGGACCGGGAATCAGTACCTATGAAGAGGTAGCCAAAATCCTGCCGAATGATTACCAGCCATTGCTGCCACCCATGAAGCGGATGGAAGCGCTCTACATGATAAAACATTACATCGAAGAGAACCTGGCTAAAGAACTGAATATTCAAATGGTGCAGGTGCCGTTGATCGTATCGAAGGAGAGCGGGGTGAACGATTACCTCGACCGCGACGGATCGCGCACACCCATTGAATTCCCATGCGGCCTCGGTCTTGAAAAAAGGATTGATGCCCAGGTGGTTCAGGCAGCCACAAAGTGGAAAAGAATGGCATTGAAACAGTTTGGCTGTGCCGTAGGTGAAGGGATCAACACCGATATGCGCGCCGTACGTAAGGATTATTTCCTTGACCACGACCATTCAGCTTATGTCGACCAGTGGGATTGGGAAAAGGTCATCACTGCCGACCAGCGTAACCTGGACTTCCTGAAAGATACGGTACGCAGAATATGGAAAGTATTATACGGAGCAAGTGTACTGGCCAGGGAAAAATTCCCTGAGTTGAATACGAATAAATACCCGGCTATCCCGGAAGAACTTAAATTCCTGCATGCCGAAGAGATCCTTGAAATGTTTCCCGATTTGCCTAGAAAACAGCGGGAAACCAGGATCCTTCAGGATTATCCTGCCGTCTTTATCATCGGTATCGGCTGGGTACTTGCTGATGGGTATCCGCATGAAATGCGGGCTGCAGATTATGATGACTGGGTGACACCAACCATCACCAAGAACGGTAAACTCATGCACGGATTGAATGGGGATATCCTGGTCTGGAACCCGGTTACGAAAAGAAGGCATGAATTAACTTCCATGGGGATCAGGGTAACCAAGGAAACCCTGAAGCAGCAACTTGAAATCTCAGGCCAGCTTGATTTCCTCAAACTGCCCTATCACAAGGCTATCCTGAATGAAGAGATCCCGCTAAGCATAGGCGGCGGGATCGGGCAGTCCAGGACCTTCATGTATTTGTTGAGAACCGCACACCTGGGCGAAACCAGTGTAACGATCTGGCCGAAGCAATTAAAAGATATTTGTTCGGTGAGGAATATTCATGTACTTGAATAGAAATGTAAGCTTCCTTGTAATTAGGGAAAATAGCCACAGACTTTGAATCTGTGGTTTATTTTTTTGCGTTTTGCCTACCGGTGACCGCGCCGATGGCTTCGCGGGTTTGGAGTAGTTGGATTTAGGATCGGACTTGAGAATCAAACCTGAAATCCTGGTGATCAAAAAAATAAAATATTGAGCTTTAGGTTTAACTTTTCATAGTTTTGCAAGAGAAAATATCACCTTTCATGAACCATAAAAATCACCATCATAACTGGGAAATGATCTGGATGCTCGCTAAGACAGATCTGAAGATGCGTTATCAGGGTTCATGGCTGGGGATCATTTGGATATTTCTCAAGCCGTTAAGTATATTTTTGGTCCTGAATTTTGTTTTTTCGCATCTCTTTTTTAAGGATAACCCGAATTATTCCATACGATTACTTCTGGGCCTGATTCTCTGGTTTTTCTTTTCAGAAACTACAACTGTCGGCATGAACAGTATAATAAACAAAGCAAACATTCTGAAAAAGATATTTATCCCAAAATGGATCATCATTATTTCAGCAACCGTTCACAGTGCACTGGCTTTTTTCTTTAACCTCATCATTCTTTTTCTTTTTCTTTTTGCTTATCATATTTATCCTGACATCGTAGATATGTCTCTCTTTCTATTATATATCATCCTGATTTATGGTATTTCATTGGCATTTTCATTCTTTGCTGCCCCGTTGTATGTCAGGTTACGAGATATAAACCAGATATGGGAAGTCCTGCTCAATGTCTTATTTTATGCAAGCCCGATCATTTACCCGATTTCTGCCGTACCACCTAACGTGCAATCTATACTGTATATAAATCCTATGACCTTAATTATTGAGCATTCAAAGGTTGTTTTAATTGATAGTGCAACGCCCCGTTTTGATCACTTATTGATTTTTATAGCCATTTTCATACCGATATTTTTTGCCAGCTTATGGTACTTAATAAAATCTTCTAAGAACCTGATAGAAAACCTGTAGTTTAATCAAAGGAGATGAACCATCATATCATTGCCGTACCACTTAATTTTAATAAACCATGTCGCTGCCCATAAACATATCTGAGTTGCTAAATGGCCAGACTGTAGAATGGGACAGACTTGAATTTAAAGCTGGTTGGAATCCCGAAGACATTTTACATACTATTTGTGCATTTGCCAATGATATAAATAATTGGGGAGGTGGTTATATTATTTTAGGGGTAGAAGAAAAAAACGGGATACCTGTATTACCCCCCAGGGGATTAAATAGAAATGAATTAGATTTGATTCAGAAAAAACTAATTGAGCTCACTCATAAAATAGATCCCTATTTCTCACCTGTTACATCACCGGTGTTTTTTCAAGAAAAGCATATTTTTGTGATATGGGTACCCGGTGGCGAAACTCGCCCTTATAAAGCGCCGGCAACATTAGGTGAAAAAGGACAAAAGCGGTATTACATTCGTCGTGGATCTAAAACAGTTTTGGCAAACTCCACCGAAGAAACTGCCCTGTTTGGTTTAGCAGCTAAAATACCATTTGACGACAGGGTGAATCATCAAGCCAATATTAATGACTTAAGCCTGCACCTAATTCAAGGTTTTTTACAGGAGGTGGGTAGTGACTTGTATGAACATTCGGCTCAACTTTCATTAGCAGACTTGGTAGCTAAAATGCGAATTGCGCGTGGCTCGGAGGAATTCTTCAAGCCCGTTAATGTCGGGCTGTTACTTTTTAACGACCGCCCAGACAAATTTTTCAGGGGAGCGCTTATTGAGGTTATCATTTATGGCGATGAAGATGGAATTACTTTTGTAGAAAAAAGATTTACTGGTCCTTTGCATAATCAGTTACGGGAAGCCCTTGCATATATAAAATCAAACATTATTGAGGAACACGTTCGTAAGATACCCGGAAAAGCTGAAGCTTCGAGGTTTTTCAACTACCCTTACCAGGCAGTGGAGGAAACATTGGCAAACGCTGTTTATCACAGAAGTTACGAACACCCGGCTACTATTGAAGTAAACATCCGGTTCGATAAAATAGAAATTTTAAGCTTCCCGGGTCCGCTTCCACCTATCACCAATAAAATGTTAAAACAACATACCATAGTGGTTCGCGATTACCGCAACCGGCGTATTGGCGATTTTCTAAAAGAAATGCACCTTACCGAAGGCCGCAGTACGGGTATTCCCACTATTTATAAGATTATGCAACAAAACGGGTCGCCCGAACCAATATTTGAAACCGATGACGATCGAAATTATTTCCTCACAATTCTAATGATTCATCCATTGGTAAAAACGATAAATAAATCAAAACATCTAATGAAGTTGGGTGAAAAGTTGGGTGAAAAGTTGGGTGAAAAGTTGAGAATGATATTCAAATTAATGGCAGAAAATCCCGAAATCACTATTACCGGGCTTTCAGAAAAAGTTGGTATCAGCACTACTGCTATAGAAAACAATATTAAGAAACTTAAAGAATCTGGGTATATTAAACGCATTGGCCCCGCTAAAGGCGGACATTGGGAAATAAACAATGAATGAACACTGAGTACATCTGAAAAAATTCTCAATGAACCTGATAGACAATAGGTAACTTAGCCAAAAATGATGAACAACGATATCGTTATAAAAGTTGAACATGTCTCTAAGAGTTTCCGTATCCCCCAGCAACGACGGAACACTATCAGGGAACGGATTTTAAGTTTCAGCAAGAAGATGACCTATGAAACCTTTAATGCACTTGAAGATGTATCATTCGAAATTAAAAAAGGGGAGTTTTTTGGTATCATCGGCCGGAACGGAAGTGGAAAGTCGACCTTGTTGAAAATACTGGCAGGGATTTATACACCTAACAAAGGTTCGATTACGATCAATGGCGAAATATCACCTTTTCTGGAGCTTGGGGTTGGCTTTAATCCTGAACTTTCGGGGAAGGACAATATTTATTTGAACGGCACTCTATTAGGATTGACAAAAAAAGAGATTGACCGCAGTTATCACAAAATTGTCGAGTTTTCGGAGTTGGAAAGATTTATTAATCTAAAGGTAAAGAATTACTCCAGTGGGATGCATGTAAGACTTGCATTTTCAGTCGCCATTCATGCAAATAAAGAAATTCTGTTGATGGATGAAGTTCTGGCCGTGGGCGATGCCAATTTCCAGGTAAAATGTTTCGAGGTTTTTCATAAAATAATTGCCGAAGGCAGGACAATCATTTTTGTTTCGCATGATTTAAGTAGTATTAAAAAATATAGTGACCGCGTTCTTTTGTTGCAAAATGGGAGTACCAACATTCTTGGCGCTCCGGAGGAGGTTATTGCAAATTATATGATTTGAAATGACTTTGATGGAAAGTGTCAGATGTAATATATGTTCAGGCGAAGCAAAATTCTTATTTAAAAGTTTTGTATTGAATAAATACGAGGTAGATTATTATAAGTGCCCGATTTGTGAATTTATCCAGACCGAAAGCCCTTATTGGTTAGATGAAGCATATAAAAACGCCATCACGGATCTTGATATAGGTTTAGTATCGAGAAATGTTATTTATTCAAATGCAGTTGAAATAATTATTTTGAAATATTTTAAATCCGGTGAAAAATTTCTTGATTATGCAGGTGGTTATGGGCTGTTTGTGCGTTTGATGCGAGACAAAGGATTTAATTTTTACAGAGAAGATAAGTATTGCGAAAACATTTTTACAAAAAATTATGATCTGGTTGATTTAATTGGGGATAATAAATTTGAAATTGTTACAGCGTTCGAAGTTTTTGAGCACTTAGTAAATCCGCTGGAAGAAATTAAAAATATATTTAAATATTCAGATTCTTTAATCTTTTCAACAGAATTACAGCCACATCTTGAAATTAAAGATATTAAAGATTGGTGGTATTTTGTTCCCGAGACAGGGCAGCACATTTCATTTTATTCTTTAAATACATTAAAATACATTGCATTAAAATTCAATAGTTATTTTTATTCAAATGGTAGCAACCTGCATCTGTTCACTAATAAAAAATTTGTTAATAATCCGCTTTTAAATGAGCAATTTTCTGATGATAATAAAAAAATTGAAATAACAAACCTGATTCAATCGGATTATGATTTTGCTAAAAATGTAATAAGGAGAACGGATGAAATTAATAAAGAAATACATGGTGATATAAATGATTTGAGTAAATTAAATGATAAAATGGAGAATCAATCTGAAATATTAGTACGCAAGCTCTCATTGAGCTATGCTGAACTTGATAGGATTAAATCGCAATATGAAAGGATCAAATCGAAGCTTGAAACCACCAATTCGGAATTGGACTCCGCCAAATCTGAGTTAGCCACGGCCAAATCTCAGTTTGAAACCACCAATTCGGAACTGGACTCCATCAAATCTGAGTTAGCCACGGCCAAATCACAGCTTGAGACCGTTAATTCTGAGCATGACTCCACCAAATCTGAGTTAGCCAAGGCCAAATCTCAGTTTGAAACCACCAATTCGGAACTGGACTCCACCAAATCTGAGTTAGCCACGGCCAAATCACAGCTTGAGACCGTTAATTCTGAGCATGACTCCACCAAATCAGAGTTAGCCACGACCAAATCTCAGTTTGAAGCCACTAATTCGGAACTGGACTCTACCAAATCTGAGTTAACCAAGGCCAAATCTCAGTTTGAAACCACCAATTCGGAACTGGACTCCATCAAATCTGAGTTAGCCACGGCCAAATCACAGCTTGAGACCGTTAATTCTGAGCATGACTCCACCAAATCTGAGTTAGCCAAGGCCAAATCTCAGTTTGAAGCCACCAATTCGGAACTGAACTCAACAAGGTACAGGTTAGAAACAGTTATATCAGAATTAGGAGTAATTTCTAATTCATATGGGTGGAGATTGATTTTGTTTTTATATAAATTAGTAAATTTATTTTTCCCAACTGGAAGCCTGAGAAGAAGGATAGCAGTAATAATTTGGAATTTCGGACTATTACTTATGCAAATTATATTGAAAGTTTACCGAAAGTTAAGTATTGGATTTCGGCATTTCATAAAATTTTTAGCGAGATTGGGTAAACCTAAGAAAGGCAGAAGAATAAATACCCGGTCAAAAAAAATTGTCTACATCGGGCACTCGTATCACAACAAAACAAAATCAACTTTATTTCTACTGGATTATTTAAGACAGTTTTATGATGTTGAGGTGATTCTGGATGAGAGTTGGAATGGTGGTTCCTATCCCGATCTTTCATTTATTGACAATAGCTATCTTGGCGTAATCTTTTTTCAGAATTTACCAACAGTAAATCAATTTGAAAAGATTAAAAATGACAATCTTATATTTTTCCCAATGTACGACAGTTCTGGTGGTTTAACACAGTCTTGGTGGAATAGATACTGTAAACTTAAAATCGTTAATTTTTCAAAAACGCTTCATACAAAATTGCTTGAATGGGGATTTGAATCTATGTATATACAGTATTTCCCCAAACCCGGAGAATTCACCCCGGGGAATGCAAATGAAGTCTTTTTCTGGCAAAGGACCAACAACATTAATATTAACACAATCATAAAACTATTTGACCAGGATGAAGTGAAGATTCATATTCATAAAGCTATAGATCCAAATTATCAATTTTGCATGCCATCAATCGAAGATGAAAAAAAATATAACATAAGGTATTCAGACTGGTTCGAGACAAGAGAAGATTTATGGAACGTGATCAAGCAAAAAGGTATTTATATAGCCCCTAGGGAACATGAAGGAATAGGGATGTCTTTTTTAGAGGCAATGGCCCTGGGTAAAGTCATTATAGCAGTTGATAATCCAACAATGAACGAATATATTATACATGGATTAACCGGGTATCTTTTTAACTTAGCCCAACCTCAAAATATTGATCTATCAGCTCTGCTTGAAGTACAAGAAAACACGTATAAATATATTTCCGAAGGCTATGATAACTGGGAAAAGCAAAAGCATACGATAATTGAATTTATTTTGAAGTCATAACTACTATAATGACGAAAACCGCACTTATAACAGGTATTACCGGGCAGGATGGGGCTTATTTAAGCAAATTGTTATTGGATAAGAACTATCAGGTTATCGGCCTGGTAAGGCCTGATGTTGAAGAAAGCCTCTATGGTCTTGGTTATTTAAAAATACTTGACCGCGTCGTACTTAGAAAATGCAACTTGCTTGATAAAACTAATATTATCAGCATTCTCGCGGAATATAAACCAGTGGAGATATATAACTTAGCCGCTCAAAGTTCAGTGGGAGTTTCTTTTGAAAAACCATGGGATACTATCAATTTTAATATATTGTCTGTACTTAATATTCTGGAAGCGATAAAAAAAGTTGACAAGAAAATTAAATTCTACCAGGCTTCATCCAGTGATATGTTTGGCAATATTGACGTTTTACCTGTTACAGAAAGATCTATCATCCATCCATCCAGCCCCTATGGGATCAGCAAAGCCTCTGCACATTGGATTGCGGTAAATTACAGGGAATCATATAACTTATTTATTTGTTCCGGTATATTGTTTAATCATGAATCATACTTGCGGACACCTAATTTTTTTGTAAAAAAGGTCATATTAAATGGCTTGGAAATTAAAAATGGTTTACGAGATGCAATTCATGTCGGGGACATTGATTTGAAAAGAGATTTTGGATATGCACCTGATTATGTGCAAGCTATGTGGTTGATGCTTCAGCAGGAAGTTCCAAAAAATTATACTATTTGTTCCGGATCATCCGTTTCATTGAAGGATATACTCTATTATGTATTTGATAAACTTGAAATATCAAAAGATAAGATAATAATTGATCATAATCTCTTCCGACCAAATGATATACACAATATATATGGGGATAACCTTAAAGCAAAGAATGAGCTTGGATGGAAATACAATAAATCATTTTTTGAAGTTTTGGATCTGCTCCTTGAGGAAGAACACAAATATCAATCAAAAACCATAATATGATCGATCCTTAACCCATAACGGCACCTTTAATTATTTTAGTAAATTACTCCATCTTACAATTATGGAAATCAACAACAAAGACTGATAATCCAAGAAAAAAGCAATGAACTCAAAAACAACTCCTTTAGTTTCTATTGTCACGGTCACTTTAAATCTGATAAAAGCTGGTCGTGAGAAATCTTTTCGCCAATGTTTAGAATCTGTACGCAACCAAACTTATGAAAACATTGAGCATATTATTATTGATGGGGCATCCTCAGATGGTACAATCGATATATTAAATAATTACGCCAATAGGAAATGGATTAAATATATTTCTGAGGTGGATACGGGAATTTATGATTCGATGAATAAAGGCCTGAAATTAGCCAATGGTAAGTATATTGCTTTTCTGAATTCAGATGACTATTTTCATGGGCTAGATGGAGTCGATGCCTCAGTAAAAGCTTTGGAAAATTCGAAGGCAGTTTTTTCTTATGCACCAGTAATAAATTTGGATGAATCTCAGCAAGCCCAAAATATTATTTATCCAAAAATGAAAAATGTTTTTTTAACTATTATGCCCAATCATCAAACAATGTTTTTCAAGAGAAGTGTCCTTATCAATGAAGGATTATTTAACACTAACTATAAGTGCGTGGGAGATTATGATATGACGATTCGACTTTGCTTAAAAAATCATAAAAGTATTTTCGTTGACAATATTTTTTCTACTTACAGATTGGGTGGATTTTCAAAGATCGCTACAGATGAAGGTTTAGTTTTTGAGGAAGTATCTAATATTTATTATGAAAATTATAATAGGTTAATCTCTATAACTAGGGAGGAATGTGAAAAAATATGCGGAAATATTTACGATTCAGATTACAGTAATATTCCACCTAAATTAGCACGTAAATTAAAACATCTCTTACCCTATTTTGATTATGTCGAATTCCTGGAAAAGAATAGACTCACTAAAGTTAATAAGCCAATATTTATATCGTCATTCTGGAATTTTTTTTATAAGAATAAAATAATAAAATCTAAATAAACAATGATTTTAATTCAATTAAGAAAAACGATACCTTTATTTCAAAACTTGGGAACCGTTTTAGTAGTTGAAAAAGACGATCAAAAATTATAGTTTGTTAAAATCATCTAATTAAATAATTGTAACTAATCAGTCTCTTTTATAATCGGCGATGACGTTCAAAGCTTGTAACACATTTTGCTCATTTTTTATGGCAGTGTCAATAATGGATCTCAGGATGGCAAAGTTTTCAGCAGCATTAAATATTT
>Ga0265292_1001241_pt1 | contig 23895 bp, 19 predicted proteins | sample Munlanlewell296A_FD_189080 | JGI IMG/M metagenome (GOLD analysis project Ga0265292, IMG submission 189080) | Leachate microbial communities from a municipal landfill in Southern Ontario, Canada - Leachate well 296A | ecosystem: Engineered > Solid waste > Landfill > Unclassified | place: Canada... | reverse complement strand
ATGTTTGGGTTTTTTATGTTTTCATTGAGTTGTAGGGCAACCCTTCAGGGTTGCGGCTTTTCGGTATCAGCAAGGCTGAAGCCTTGCCCTACAAAAACGTTAAATTCGAACTGCCCCGAAGGGGCCACTTAGCACATCCGCAAAGGCCGCAAAGAACGACAAAAACAAAAGGGATTATTGTTTTAATTCAAGACGGACAAGCTTTCCTTTGCACTCTTTGCGGCTTTGCGCGAAAATGATTTGCCTGGTTCCGGGTTAGGATTATCGAGCACACTCAGGACGCAGATTTTTTTCGTGATCGACGACCTGCGCTAAACGGCCTGCGCCTTTAACCATGCGCGCACTTCTTTTTGATAGACACGGTGCAGGTCAGCCGTGATCGGGCCGGGGATTCCCTTCCCGATTTTTTTCCTGTCTATGGTCGTTACCGGCATGATCTCCATGGTGGTGTTCGTGATGAAACACTCGCTCGAGGTCACGAGGTCTTTCGGCCGAAGCATGGCTTCCTTGACCGGGATCTTAATTCGTTTCGCGAGGCGGAGCACCAGTTCGCGCGTAACGCCCTTGAGAATGCCGGTGTCCAGGTGGGGAGTATACAGGACCCCCTTCCTGACCATGAAAATATTGCTGATGGTCCCCTCCGCTACATAGCCTTCCCAGTTGAGCATGATCCCCTCGTACGCGCGGGCTTTCACGGCCTCGATCTTGGCGAGGATATTGTTCAGAAAGTTCGTGCCTTTGATGGACGGCGGGAGCGCAAGCGGATGATTGCGGCGTGTGGTTACGATGGCGACGGAAACCCCGCGTTCGTAGCAAGCGGCGGGATAATCGTGGAAGGGCTTGGCAACGATCACCATGGTCGGAGCGACGCAAAGCGCAGGGTCAAGCCCGATCTCACCGGGACCGCGCGAGATGTGGAGCCGAACATAGGCGTCCTGGAGTTTGTTGATGCTCAGCGATTCGTTCAGCGCGTCGCCGATCTTGTCGAGCGGCAGGGGAAGCTTGAGGGATATGGCATCGGCGGAGAGCTTGAGTCGGCCAAGGTGCTTCCTGAGGAGAAAGAGTTTCCCCTCGTAGGCCCGCATGGTCTCGTAGATCCCGTCACCGTAAAGAAATCCATGGTCAAAGACCGAGATCTGCGCCTTTTCCCCGGCGACAAAATGACCATCAAGATAAACGAGCATGCCAGAAAATATCATTATTGCCATGGAGTGTCAAGCAGGAGTTGCGCTTTTCGTTCCTTCCTGCATATGATCTGGATCACGTTCAGACTGCTCATGGCGTGGCATAAAACCATCTCACCACAGAAACCGAATCTTAAAAATCTTGCGCCTTAATAGAAAATATATCGAGCATGGTACCCAAAAACGTCGATCCTGCGTGAATACTAACACTTCACATTTTCTTTGACAGCCTCTTCTCCGTCTGATACTCTTGATCCGATGCCGTCAAAACAGACAGACTCAATAGCAAAAATTACCTGTCCAACACTTAAAAGTGTTGTTCATCGCAAGGAACTTTATGCCCGCCTTGACGACTGCACAGACAAGCCGATCATTTGGATTTCCGGACCAGGCGGTTCTGGTAAAACCACGCTCATAGCATCGTATCTATCGGCGCGCAAGGTACGGCGCGTTTGGTACCAGATGGATTCCGGCGACGCGGATATGGCGACATTCATCTACCACCTTAACAGCGCAGCAAAAAAAGCTGCGCCGAAAGCGCGCCGCCCCCTTCCGTTTTTAACCCCTGAATATCTGCTTGGTATCACAGCGTTTGCACGCCGCTATTTTGCCGGCCTCTATGAACGCTTAAAGACTCCTGCCGTTCTTGTCTTTGATAACTATCAGGATGTTCCTCCTGACGCGGGACTTCATGAAATAATCCTTGCGGGTCTTTCCATGGTTCCACCGGGGATGCAAATTATCTTGATCAGCCGAAATGAGCCGCCGCCAACGCTGATACGACTGCAGGCAAACGGTATGATGACATCATTCGGTTGGAATGATCTAAGACTTAACCTCCAGGAAATTGAAGAACTTGTGCATCTTCGTCAGGGGGAAAAACCCGGGATTGGTATGTTGCAGCGCCTGCATAAGGCGACCGATGGGTGGGCTGCAGGTCTTGTTCTGATGATGGACGAAACCTATCAGGGAGAAGAGATATCTTTTGAAGAGGCTGCATTACCGCAAGAACGTATATTCCAATATTTCGTCGCTGAAGTATTCGATCACTTGGAAAAAAAGACGAGAGATTTTTTACTGAAAACCGCATATCTCCCGATATTGTCCGCATCCATAGCGCGTACGATCACCGGGATAAACAATGCCGAGCAAATCCTGTCAGACCTCAACCACCGAAATTTCTTTACTACCAAGCATACGACGCAGGCGGATCTTTATCAATATCATCCGCTTTTCAATGAGTTCCTGCTTGATAGAGGCAACAGTTTATTTTCAGCGGACCAGATCAACAACCTTAAAGCAACTGCGGCCACCGCTCTGGAAAAATCCGGGCAACATGAAGCAGCCCTTGTGCTTTTTCTACAAACCTTCGACTGGAACAATGCCGTCAGACTTCTTTGCAGCCTCGCACCGCGTATGATTTTACAAGGTCGCTCTCGTGTTGTCAACGCTTGGCTGGGTGAACTGCCGAATACTATTGCAGAACAAACGCCCTGGGTGCTGTATTGGCGCGGCGTCTGCACGTTGCCGTTCAATCCATTTGAGAGCAAAAAGGAATTTGATAGGGCCTATCATGTATTTCTTGCCCAAGATGATCGGGCGGGAGTTTTTCTCTCCTGGGCTGGCGCGGTGGATTGTGCTTTCTTTGGCGCTGATTATTTTCCTCTGGACGCCCTGATCCCCCGACTTGAGAATATACTGAGAGAAAACCCTCTGTTTCCATCTTCGGAAATTGGCACCGCGGTAACGGTGGGAATGTTCAGCGCGCTGTCATTTCGTCGGCCTCAGCACCCCGACATAGGGTTTTGGGAAAAAAAGACTCTGGATTTTTTCCGAACAAATCCTCCATCTGAACTCCGCACGAAGGCGGGCGTCTATCTTGCAGTCTATTATCTTTGGATGGGTGAGATTGCAAATGCTACAATTGTTCTGGACAAGCTTCGCAAATCCCTGACGAGTTCCGCATCCGATCTCATGCGACTTACCGTAATGACCACCGAAGCGCTCTATGATTATTTCCAACCGGATTGCGAGGCCTGCATAAAGAAAACTTTTGAAACAATAAGACTGGGAGAGGAATCCGGGGTCCGTGTCTGGGAAAATCATGTTGTCGGTCATGGACTCGTTGCCGCATTGAGTAACGGGGATCTGAAAACTGCAGAAATCCTGCTTGAAAAAATGAACCCGGATAAATCAACGGGTCGGACTGATAGTCACTATTATCATGGCGCGCAAATCTGTAAGGCGCTGATCGAAGGGAATCGACATGCCGCGCTCGGACATTACAAAGAGTATATTTCTATAATGCGTAACGTTGGCGACATTCAAGGAATTGTCGTCAATCATATAATCAATTATGAAATGTTGTATATTTTGGGCAAACATCGTGAAGCTGATAATCATCTGGCTGAAGCGCATAAACTTGCGCATAGCATGGGAAGTACCATGATTGAATATATGTGCCTTATCATGGAAACTCATATCGCCTTCCAACGCAAAGATGGTCAACAGGGTTTCAGACTTTTGCGCAAAGCCATGACGTTGGGACGAGAGAAAGGTTTTATGAACATGTACTGGTGGCGACCAGCAATCATGACGGTCCTCTGTAGAAAGGCGCTGGAAGCCGGGATCGAGATGGAATATGTGCGGAACGTTATCCGCAAGCGCGGACTTTTGCCGGAAGAGAATGCGCCCGTTCCGGCCAACTGGCCATATCCGCTCAAAATATCCACACTCGGCGGATTCGAAATCGCGATCGATGGCAAACCGCTTTTATTCTCGGGCAAGGCGCAACACAAACCGTTGGCGTTCCTCAAAACGCTCATTTCCCTGGGAGGCGCTGCTGTTCCCTCGACAAAGATCAATGACCTGCTCTGGCCCGATGCTGATGGATATTCCGCGCATCGCTCGGGTGAATTGGCCCTGTATCGCTTGAGAAAATTAATCGGCAATGATAAAGCCATTCAAGTTCACGACGAGAAACTGACCCTCGATGCCAGATATTGTTTTGTGGATGTTTTCAACGTTGCGCTCATGTTCGATAAATCGGAGGCTGCATGGAAGAGCTTTCGGGACAAAAAAATGTCAGTGACAAACAAAAAGAAGTCGAACGAACTGGAATCCGCCATTAGTCTCTCTGAATTGACCATTAACATGTACCAAGGACATTTTCTGCCGGCAGACATTCAGTTCTCATGGACCTCATACCTCCGGGACCGCATGAGAAGCAAATTTATCCAGACTACACGCAGCCTGGGACAATATTGGGTAGAGATAAAGCAATATAATAAAGCGATAGAATGCTTTCAGAAGGGACTCGAGATTGATGACGTATGCGAGGAATTCTATCAACAAATAATGGCATCTTACCTGAAACTCGGCAGAAACGCCGAAGCCGCGACCACTTACCGCCGGTGTCATGCCAGGATGGCGGCAGTGCTCAATATTACCCCTTCTTCAAAAACAGAAGAACTTTATACTTCTATCTCCAAGCAGAACTAATCCATCCAGCGCCATCTCCCCTCTTAATGTACTTTTTTTACGAATCCGTGTGTTATCCGTGTGTTCTCCTAAAGTATTGTGTCTCTATAAAGAACCGGTTTGAGCTTCAGAGCTTCAGCGATTTCCTCACATTATTATTCGTTAATAGGCGCATCATCTCAACATCTATGTACACTAATAATTCAATGAAGTAGTCTAAGTAATTTTCATGTTTGGACAGTTATATCGTAAATCGCAAAGAGAAATTTGGATGAAAGTTTACACATTCCCCTCTGGGCGTTCTGGGAAATCAGCAAGAAAGGAGGTGAGCATATTGAAGAAGATTATTAAAGGTGTCTTGGCAGTTATATTTTTGGCCACAATGAGTGGATGTGTCAGTGCGCCGGTTTTTGGGATTCTGTTTACTGCCATTGATGCACCGGTAACGGCAACAAGCAATGTTGGTGCAACAAAGGAAGGTAGAGGTTCTTGTATGTCAGTACTCGGAATGGTAGCTGTTGGAGATTGCAGTATCGCAACCGCCGCCAAAGAAGCAGGCATTACAAAGATTATGACTGTAGATCATAGTTTTAACAGTGTTTTGGGGTTTTTTGCAAAATACACTGTCATTGTGAAGGGTGAATAAAGGCCTAGGTAATGTAAGCTGAGATATGATACCCATTAACCCCTCTCATTCATCGAGAGGGGTTACGGTTCCTGTCGGGTATACTTAGAGCCGCTCAGGATGCACGGTTTTATTATTTGCCCGGCTTTTGCTTTTTCAGGAGTCCGCGCGTATCCAATGCTTCAAGCAAAAGCTTTCGCACCATCCAGGCAAGGGTACGCTCGTCCTTGTCAGCGAGAGATTGGATGATGTCTTTGGTTTCGGGGGTAACTCTGGCGGTAATAATGACCTCTTTCTTCATGCGAACTACTATAGCTATTTTGATTGACATTACAATGAATTCATAGTATACAATGAAATCATTTGTCAATAAATTGGGCGCATCAAAGCAGTGCCCTATCACTATTCTCAACAAAAGGGAGGCATTATGAGGGGAAAAATCGGATTATTGATTGTGGTACTTCTGTCAGCACTTATTGTTACGGCTTGCGGTGGTAGTGGAGGGGGCGGGGGAGGCGTAGCAGGACCAACGCTTCAGTCCATTGCAGTAACTCCCTTAACCCCGGGTATTGTCATAGGCGCAACCAAACAGTGCAAGGCTATGGGCACATACTCTGACGGGACATCAAAGGATATTACCTCATCAGTAACGTGGGTATCTGCCACAACTTCCGTTGCAACCGTGAACGCAAGCGGACTTGCAACAGGTATTACTACAGGCACATCGCTAATTGAAGCAACATCAGGTTCGATATCAGGGAACACGACATTGACGGTATCCGCAGGCATTTCATGGACAACAACCAGCACATCAGGCCTGTCAGATTACCTTTATGGCATCACCTGGTCAGGCACCCAGTTTGTCGCTGTGGGAACTCTCACGAACGCATCCGGCACAATACTTACCTCGGCTAACGGCACATCTTGGACAAACCGTTACACGGGCTGGGGAACCACCGGATTTATTATTAATGGCATCACCTGGTCAGGCACGAAATTTGTCGCTGTCGGTTTTGTCGAAATTTACACCTCTTCTGACGGCATTTCATGGACAGTCAGCAGATTCACCACAGAAGGCACATATGGGCTTTATGGCGTCACCTGGTCAGGCACCCAGTTTGTCGCTGTGGGAGATTCCGGCTCAATTCGCACCTCTTCTGATGGCATTACATGGACAACCGGCACATCAGGCACGACAAATTTACTTCGTGGCATCACCTGGTCAGGCACCCAGTTTGTCGCTGTGGGAGCTTCCGGCACCATCCTCACCTCTTCTGATGGCATTACATGGACAGCTCGCACATCAGGCACGACAAATTTACTTCGTGGCAGCACCTGGTCAGGCACCCAGTTTGTCGCTGTGGGAGCTTCCGGCACCATCCTCACATCTTCTGACGGCATTACATGGACAGCTCGCACATCAGGCACGACAAATGAACTTCGTGGCATCACCTGGTCAGGCACCCAGTTTGTCGCTGTGGGAGCTTCCGGCACCATCCTCACATCTTCTGACGGCATTACATGGATAACCCTCACATCAGGCACGACAAGTGAACTTTATGGCATCACCTGGTCAGGCACCAAGTTTGCGGCTGTGGGAGCAAGCGAAGTATCCGGTGCGAATGCAGGCATAGTCCTCACATCACAATAGGCAGGCTGGAAGTTTTCTCAGCCATCAGTCAAGGGGGGCAAAGAGCCCCCCTTGACGAACCGGTCAGTCAACGACTATGCAGACAAGAAAAGTGACCCTCCCCCGGCAGGAGCCGGGGGGCTCTGTAAAAAGGAGCTCTCAGAATGAGTATTCTGGGACCTTATTAGCATATTAATCTAGGGGGGTATCTTATGCGGGGAAAGACAGGATTGTTTCTTGCGGTTCTCTTGGCAGCACTCACGGTTGTAGGGTGTGGTGACCTTTCCAGAGACAAGGCGGCATCAGTACTTAATAAAAAATTAAAAGGGTCTAAGTTAACTCAAATGTTCTTTCGTTTTGCGGGCGATATCCATACTGCACCAGGCGGTGAGGAGGTAGTGAGACTACTCTCTGCGGAAGGGTATGTCAAGCAAGATAAGCAAACGGCAAGCATGTATGTTTGCACACAAAAGGGAAACAGCATTTTTTGTCCTTATAATGGCACCGATATCGAATTTGCAACGTTTGAAAGTGTTGCAATTACTGGAATCCAAAAAAATGGTGACACCCGTAGGGTTGTATCATATACCGCTACGTATAAACCCTCTGGACTACTCGGTACAATGTACAAGGACGGGCGTACTTTTACGAGAGGAGGCACTGCCACCTTTAGTAAATTTGATGACGGATGGAGGCATTAAATCGCTATATTTTGTTCAGCGGAGATATTGCATTTTCCAAAGCTTCTGTTCACAAAACAACTCTCAAACGAACCGGCGGCATCCCCGCCGGTTCTTCTGTAAAAAGGAGCTCTCAGAATGAGTATTCTGGGACCTGTTCAATTCATTACACTTTCCCAGATGGGCATGAACGCTCATCTGGATTTTCTTTTTTAAATCAATTAACTTGCTTCGTAGCCTTTCTTTTCGAAAATCGATTTTCGACATTTTCCTATGGCCCGCTTGCGACATGTATTTTTCATCAATGTAAATCAAACGTTAACGCGCTGAGAAAACGGCTTATTTAGCGTTTGTCGAAAATAGAGGCTTGTACTATTCTTTTAGCCTGATTATCCTCGTCACTCCCTGCTGTTTCGGCCTATTTTCGCGATGCCTTTGTCGCAAGCGACGCGTCGTCTATCTCGGCATTGGCCTTTTCGCAGCATCACTCGCCCCATATCGGCTTATAATCTTCTCCATTAGCACCCGCCGTGCCCACTGGCGGACGACGACAATTTGAAAGGAGAAGATTATGCAGCAGACATTGACGCAGTTGATAGAGGATTTCATCATTCACCTTCGAGCCGCAGGCCGCGCAGCAAGCACGAGATCCTGCTACCAGCAGGATCTCGAACGTCTCATTGAACACCCTGGAGACAGACAAGTTGGGCGGATAACCGATAAGGAACTCGATTCAGTTGTCTCCGAGATTGCGGCGGAGAAAAGATATGGACACATACGATCAGCTGCTACGATGAATAGAATAAAGAGCGCATATCGCTCGTTTCTGTTTTGGGCATTTGCATCACATCGTATTCCGTGGGATTTGGCCATCCGGCTGCGCCGGACAAGGGCATTTAGAAAGGAATGTAGTGACTGTTTTATCGTCAACGAAAATACGAGACTTGATACCACCCGGTGTCCTCGATGAGGTTCAACGTAAGATCGGGACTATGTCGGGTATCGTTGAGGTCGCCACTACGTGCAATTTATCGTGCGAATATTGTTTTGCCAAAAGACCTTCAGCATCCATTATGACGAAGGAAACAGCAGAGATAATCATTAAAGCTCTTCTCCGCTACAATGGTCAGGGCGCTGAAACGAAATTCATCTGGCATGGCGGCGAGCCGCTTTTGGCGGGTATCCCATTTTATAAAAACGTTCTGGATGTTCAGAATCGTATGGCATCGGAAGGCTTTCAATATCGTAACTCTATCCAGACGAATGGCACACTGCTGAATGACGAGTGGATTGATTTCTTGCGAGACAACGCTTTCGGGGTAGGTAGCAGTATAGACGGGTTGCGGGAACTACACGATGCAAAAAGGCGAAGCAAAAGCAACGAGTGCACTTATGATAAGGTTGTCGAGAATCTTATGCGCGCCAAGGAGCGCGGGCTCACTATCGGGGTGATCTGCGTCATCAGCCGTGAGACGCTTCCCTATGTGGAGGAGATTTATCGCAATATGAAGTCACTCGGCTTGCCGTTTACCATGTCTCCGGTGACGCCGAATCGCGGTCAGGCGACTGATTTACAGTCCTTGACGCCCGCAGAATATACCGATGTTCTGATTCGTTTGTTTGATGTCTGGTTTGATGACCCGCAGCCGACGATTACTGTGAACCCGCCTCACAGCATTTTACTCGGCATCATATACGGCGGCATGCCGTTCTATTGCAGCGCGGATGACAGTTGCTTTTCCAAATTTGTTTCATTCCTCCCCGATGGTTCAGTGTATCCTTGCAATCGTTTTGCCGGCGAACAGGGGTTTAGACTGGGGAATATCAATGATGACGCCTTTGATGCGCTACTCAATAAAGGACCACGAAAGGACCTGATGGCGCGAACAAAGGAAAACCTTACGCCCTGTTCAACCTGCGAGTCGAATTCAATGTGTAGGGGCGGCTGTGCGCATCATGCGTTCTCGTTTTACGGCGACATCATGAAGCCGGACTACTATTGTAAAGCGTTTTTCAAGGCGTTTTCCTACTATAATGAGAGGTTGAATACGATGCTGTCGAAAGCCGAATTTACCGAGAAGGAGAGGGTATCGTAAATGCAAAATAACGTTCAAACAACAAGTGAGTCGCCAATCAATGTTTGCGGAAAAGTCATTCTTCCAGGGTCAATAGAATCACCGGCTCTACGGAAAATGATCAGCGAGCTTACCAATGGCGATCGTGCGACGCTGGTTTCTTGCCGCCATAAGGACTGGAGCCAGCAGGGGCAATGTGGTTGCGCTATGGGGTGTATAGGCGGGTAGCCAACGGTGGCCGTTATGCTTTCCGGGCATTCTTTTTGAAAAATGTGGCAGGAGTAAACTGAATAGTTTCTGCCCTGTAATTTTGCTTGTTTGTCCTGAACAATAACTTATGCGCTGCTTCGAACTTCCTACACTCCTTTTTGTAGATGATCTGTGTTCCGTTTCTTCAGCTCAAGACTACGGAAAGGACGCCGCCGCGAAACGATAAGGAGAGATCGTCCGCCATAGCGACCCCCGGTCCACATTTACACCTTGTCCAACTTCTTCAAAAACCCGAACATGTCGAAGTGGGCGCTGATCAGCTCCTTTGCCCGCTCGATCTTCCGCTTCTCGCGGATGCTGGACTTTCCCATGCGGAGCTCGATCTTGTTGATGGCGGAAAAGGTGTCGTCGGCCACGGTCAGGATGGGGACGCCGCGGACGCGGGCCTTGTCGAGCACAACCTCGTTCGTCTGGAACCCGCCGGTCAGGATGATGCACTTTGTCGAGGTCTCGAGCGCGGCCAGCTGAATGTCGGTGCGGTGGGCGCCGGTGATCACGGCCTTGTTCAGCGTCCTGCGAAAATAGTTGAGCGCGCTGTCCACGTCCATCGCGCCGACCAGAAAGTTCTCCACGAATTCGTCAAGCTTGTCCTCGCAGCAGAGCACCTTGCCGTTCAGGATCTCGTTCAGCTGCCCCACGGTCACGGACTCGAGGAACTTGTCCTTGGGGATCACGCCGAAGACCGGCACGCCCTTTTTCTCGATAAAGGGTTTCACAATATTCTTCACGTGCTCGATCATGGCTCCCGGCACCTTGTTGATCACGCCGCCCGCATACCGCTTGCCAAGGACCGCACGCACGCCAAAGAGCGAGTCCGCGGAGCTGTCCCCCCGCCAGGGCTCCACCATGAGCACGTTGGCCTTCATGTCTTCCACAAGGGACAGTGTATCGATACCGAGGAGCGCGCCCTCAAAGAGGTCGCCGGCTCCGCAAATGATGATGAAATCCTTTTTCTTGAACGATCTATATGCGGCAAGGACCCGCTTCTTCGCGTCAGTCGCCTTCCCCTGATAGAGCAGCGTCTGTTCCTCGTAGCTCATGACAAAGGGCGATATCACGTCAAGCGGCTCCTCAAGCGCAAGCGTCTCCTTGAAGAACCGGGCGTCTGCGTCATACACGTCCTTCCCGCTCTTCACCGGGACGGTGCCGAACGGCTGCATCACGCCGACCTTATAGTCCATGTCCCTGAGCTTCAGGGCAAGGCCGAGGGAGACGAGGGTCCGGCCGGCGAAACCGGTGCTGGATGCGACGAAAATGGGAATCATAATACCTCCTTGATGTAGTGCGGATTGCGGAGTGCGGAATAACACCGCGCGAAGAGAGCATACCTATCATTGCATGCAGCCAGAGATAGTGTTTTGATAGTTTATCAAATGCGGTAAAACCGGGAATATTGACGAGTGGTTCTGACCCACCCCGTTTTTCACTTCGCACTCCGCACGGAGTCTGCCCTCGAACGTTGTTATCGGGGGCATTCCGCACCGGCTTCACCTCTTCCCCTCCGGCTGCTGGAAGATGATCCTCGCATCAAGCGCCATTGCGCCCTCCTCCATCACCATGAGCGGGTTCACGTCCAGCTCCAGGATCTCCGGGAAATCGGACACGAGGCATGAGAGGTTCACAATATAGCTCGCGATCGCGTTGATGTCGGACGGCCGTTCCCCGCGCGTGCCGCGCAGGAGGCCGGTGGTCCTGATCTCGTTCACCATGGCAAGCGCGTCGCGTCGCGCCACCGGCACGATCCTGAAAGCCACGTCCTTCAGCACCTCGACATAGATGCCGCCGAGGCCGAACATGATCATGTGGCCGAACGTGCGGTCGTAGGTCACGCCCAGGATCACTTCCCTGCCGCCTTTCAGCATCTCGGAGATCATCACGCCCTTGATGAAGGCCTCGGGCATGATGCGCCGGGCATTCGCGGTGATCTCACGAAAGGCGTCTTCCGCCTCGTTCGCTGTTTTCACGTTCACGCGCACTCCGCCCACGTCGGTCTTGTGCAGGATGTTGGGCGACGAGATCTTCATCACGACGGGGAACCCGATCTCCGACGCGAATTGGACCGCCTCGTATGATGTCTTCGCGAGCGCCCGCTTCGGGAACTGGAACCCATAATAAGTGAGGATCTGCATCGCCTCCTCTTCGCCGACCTGATATACGCCGGACTTGAGGATGGAGGTGATGGTCTCCTGTGCTGAGTCGAAGTTGTACCAGCAGGCCGCGACCTCTTCTTGCGGTGCATCCTTCCATTCCCGGTAGCCGGACAGCCGCTTGAACGCCTTGACCGCAAGCTCGGGATAGGAGAAGTTCGGGATCGATGCCGCCTTGAGCAGGTTGATGCCCTCGCGCACGCGCTTCGCGCCCATAAAGGACGCGATGATGGGTTTTGCCGTGGACTTCGCCGTGGTGATGACCGCGCCGGCCGTCTTTTCCGTATCGGTCATGGCCTGGGGCGTCAGGATCACGAGGATGCCGTCCACGTTCGGGTCTTTGGCAGCCTGTTCGAGCACGACAGCATAGCGCTCCGACGTCGCGTCGCCGATCACGTCAATGGGGTTGAAGATCGAGGCGTTCGGCGGGAGCTTGGTGACGATGGCGTCGATGCTCTCCCTGGTCATCTGCGGCAGCTGGACGCCGAGCCGTTCCGCGGAGTCGACGGCAATGATTCCCGGACCGCCCGCGTTCGTGATCACCAGCAGGCGGTTCCCCGCCGGGATCTTACCCTCGGAAAAAGTAAGCGCCATATCGAAGAGGTCCTGCACGCCCTGGGCCCGCATCACGCCGGTCTGTTTAAAGGCCGCATCAAAGGCAACGTCGGACCCGGCGAGCGCGCCGGTATGGGACGAGGCAGCGCGGGCGCCGGCCTCGGTGCCGCCGGACTTGAGCAGGATAATGGGCTTGACCTTGGTCGCTTTTTGCGCGATCTCGATAAAGCGCCTGCCGTCAACCACGTCCTCGATATAACCCAGGATAAGGCTCGTGTCGGGATCGTTCATGAAATAATCGATGAAGTCGATCTCCGACAGGTCCGCCTTGTTCCCGAGGCTGATGAACTTCGAGAACCCGACACCGTTCCCGATGGCCCAGTCCATGATCGCGATACCCATGGCGCCGGACTGGGAAAAGAAGCCGATCGTGCCTTTCAGCAGCATGTCTGAGGCAAAGGTCGCGTTCAAATCGTTCGCGGTGTTGATGAGGCCGAGGCAGTTCGGCCCCAGGATGCGGATGTGCTGTTCCCTGCTGATCTTTTTGAGCTCTTCTTCAAGCAGTGTGCCGCCGGCGCCCGCCTCCTTGAACCCCGCGCTGATGACAATGGCAGACGTGATGCCCGCTGCTGCGCATGCGCGGAGCGCGTCAGGAACGAATTTCGCGGGGATCACGATGATCGCGAGGTCAACGGGCTTTCCGATGTCCGACACGTTTGCGTACGCCTTGAGCCCTAACAGCTCGCCGGTCGAGGGATTGACGGGATACAGTGCGCCCTTGAACTTGAACCGTAAAAGATTATTCAGGACCGCGTGGCCGACCTTCCTGGGGTCCGCGGACGCGCCGATGACCGCGATGGAACCGGGGCTGAAGAAGGATTCGAGCATAATAAGATAAGTGTAATGGAGAAACATTGACGGGTCAAGGACAAAGAAAGACAAAGGAGCGTTTCGTCAAATTTTCCTCTCAGGGTCGCTCTTCTGCTATAATTCAATGGAGAAAAAGGTGAATCGACTGAAGGGAAAAGGGTTTTGCAGATAGACTTCAACCTTCAGCCTGAACGCCGATATAATAGAGGAGTACGGTGCTGCCATGACCAGAGAAGACCTGAACAAAAAAATGGAAAAGATGCGGGAACTCTATGCCGAGAAGTTCCTGACCGAGGATTGCATCTTCAACACGATCCACCCCGGCAACCGGATCTTCATCGGGACGGGGTGCGGCGAGCCCCAGTACCTCGTCAAAGCGCTCATCAACTATGTCCGGGCCAATCCCAAGGCGTTCTTCGACGCCGAGGTGCTCCAGGTGTGGACCCTGGGCGTGACGCCCTATTCGGACGCAAAGTTCAAGGACAACTTCCGCACCAACTCCTTCTTCATCGGCAACAACACGCGCGACGCCGTCAATCAAGGTCTCGCGGACTACACGCCGGTGTTCCTGTCCCAGGTCCCCGGTCTGTTCCAGAAAAAACTCGTGCCCGTGGACGTGGCGCTCATCCAGACCTCGCTCCCGGACGATCACGGATTCATGAGCCTCGGCATCAGCGTGGACATCGTCAAGGCCGCGGCCGAGAACGCCGTTCTCGTGATCGCCCAGGTGAACCCCCGCATGCCGCGCGTGTTGGGAGACACCTTCATCAACATCAAAGAAGTTGACTTCATCGTCCCGTATGACGAGCCGCTCCTGGAATACGAGGACACGGTGGCCGATGAGATCTCCCAGAAGATCGGGACCTACGTCTCGCGCATCGTGGAGGATGGAGACACCCTTCAAGTGGGTTACGGCAGCATCCCGAACGCCATCCTCGCTCATCTCAGGAACAAGAAGCACCTGGGCGTGCACACCGAGCTGTTGACCGACGGGATCGTGGATCTCATGAGGCTGCACGTCATTGACAATACGCTCAAGGATCTGAACCGCGGAAAGACCGTGGCCGCCTTCTGCATGGGCAAACACGATACCTACGACTTCCTGCACGATAATGCAGCCATCGAATTCCGGCCGGTGAACTATACCAACAATCCAACGGTCCTCGCGCGTCAGAGGAACATGACCGCCATCAACAGCGCGCTCGAGATCGACCTCTCGGGTCAGGCCACCGCCGAGTCCATCGGCAAGCTGTTCTACAGCGGCATCGGCGGCCAGGCCGACTTCATGCGCGGCGCGGTGCTGTCACAGGGCGGCAAGACCATCCTGGCGATCCAATCCACGGCGGAGAACGACGAGACCTCGCGCATCGTCCCCTTCCTCACGGAGGGCGCGGGCGTGACCCTCTCGCGGGGCGACATCCACTACGTCGTGACCGAATACGGCATCGCCTACCTGCACGGCAAGAACATTCGCGAGCGGGCCATGGACCTGATCTCGATCGCACACCCGAAATTCCGCGGATGGCTCATCGAGGAGGCAAAGGCCCGGAACCTCATTTACAAGGACCAGGCGTTTATTTCCGGCGTGCAGGGCGAATATCCCGAGTCGCTCGAGGCGTTCAAGACCACGCGGACGGGGCTGGACCTTCAGCTCCGCCCCGTGAAGCTCTCCGACGAGCCGCTGCTGAAGGATTTTTTCTATTCCCTGTCGAACGACTCCATGTACCGGAGGTTCATCTCTTCGCGCACCGACATGCACCACGAACGGCTCCAGCCATTCGTGGTGATCGACTACACCACGGAGATGGTGATCCTCGCCGTGGTCCCGCAGGAACAAAAAGAACTGATCATGGGCATGGCGCAGTACCTGATCGACGAGAAGTCCCATACCGCCGAAGTGGCGTTTGTGGTGCGTGACGAACACCAGGACAAGGGCATTGGCGCGGAGCTGCTCTCCTATGTCACGTATCTGGCCAGAAAGAGCGGCCTCCTCGGCTTCACCGCGGCGGTGCTGATGGACAACCGGCAGATGCTTCAGCTCTTCGAATCAATGGGGTTCATCATCGAAAAGCGGGCCGAGGGCGGGGTGTACGAGCTCAAGATGTCGTTCAGGGATTAAATATACAATCCATTGCTGAGATGCTGAGAAGAACAGCGCTCAGGCAATTATATTTTAATCCGTCATCCCCGAGTGCCTCTATCGGGGATCTGGTTTGCGTTTATACTGGTTACATAATGGATGAAAGTAAAAACCATATTCCCGATTAAATCCTCGGGAATGACATTAGATAAAGAGAACCGAAAGGCCGTCAACACGTCACCAGCCTTTCGAACACTACCACTAAGTCAAAGTGCTTTTCTCTGTGTTTCTACGTCTCTGCGTTAAAAATGCCTTTTTACGGAAACATCCATAATGTATCCGGGAGCAAAATATGAAAGAAGCAACCATAGACACCACTGATAAAAACAACCTGTATGTCCTCGTTGTTGATTTCAACGTTGACGATCGATTCTTTACGTGCATGCTGCTTCAGCGGTACGGCTATAACATCTGCACCGCGGGTTCAGGGTCGGAGGCGATCAGTTTTATGCACGTGGCGCCTCCGGCTATCATCGTTGCCGAAAGCAGTATCGGCATCGGACTCGCCTCCCGATTGAAAAAGGACGTCCGCTTTTCGAATATCCCGATCATCGTCCTGGCCAAGGCATCGGACCTGGATCTTGATCTACGGGTCCGAAGGGGGGAGTTTACAGCTTGTCTCAATAAACCGCTGGACGCTGAAACATTTTACCAGGCTGTTCAGACTGCTCTCGGAAAAACCCCGCGCAAGAAGATCAGGATCGAAGCCTCCCTGCTGGCAAGGCTGGATGGCGTCGAGGAAGGGATCGTCTCGATCCTTTCGGAATATGGGATGTTTTTCCCGACAGAGGAGCCCCGGCAGCTGAACACGGTCGTGATGGTGGAGCTCGAGTTAGGAGATAAAACCGTAAAACTTGAGGCCGTTGTTCTGTACAGCTTTGAACTGGAGACGAGTCCGTTCAAAGAAGCCGGCATGGGCATGAAGTTCGTGAAGATCACCCCTGAAGATCAGGCGCTCATCAGGTCCTATGTTTTGGAGCAGAGCAAGTAAGGGAGCGACTTCTTCGTGAAAGCCGCGGCAATTAAGCATTATCGAAAACCTATACAGTCTTTCTCCTTGGAATAAACCTGGTCTCCGGGTTGCTGAAGTTATAAATGCAGCAAAATATATCCTAAAGACTCTTCTGTTCAAGCTCCATCCCGACACGGCCTGGATAAAACAGCCGGCACCCTCTTTCGAGCGCAGACCGCTTGATTCGCCGGAGAGAAAACAGTTCAAGAATCTGCGCGGTGTCAGCTATGATAAAGGCGGATGAAGATAAAATGGGAGGGCTTCACCCTCTGGGCGAAAGACAATTTAAAGAAAAATCCATGTTTAATCCGTGTCAACAGCCGTTTTAGGATAATTTGTTCTGCAATTTTTTCTTGACTTTTATTGCCGAATCATAGATATTACCAATCTCCAAGTTGGTTGGAACCGGGCGGATAGCTCAGCTGGGAGAGCACAGCCCTTACAAGGCTGGGGTCACAGGTTCGATCCCTGTTCCGCCCACCATTAGATGAAAATACAGTTTTGAGTTTTTAGTTCTTGGTTTTAACTACGAACTCACAACTAAGCACTCACAACTTATTCCTGGGGTGGTAGTTCAGCTGGTTAGAACGCCGGCCTGTCACGTCGGAGGTCACGGGTTCGATCCCCGTCCGCCCCGCCATTTATTTTGGACACAATCAGAAGTCAACAAAAAAGCCGGGGCAGCATGCCCCGGCTTTTTTGTGTACTCCTGTCATTTCGGATAGAGCATCCCGGTTTATGTAAAGCCGATTTATTATTCATGATTTTCATTCCTGCGAAGGCAGGAAAGCAGAAAGTTCCTGTTGACTTTGGATTTGGTAATACCTATAATATGGGTAATACCATATTGGAGGTAGGAATATGTCAACGATCACGAAGAAAGGTCAGGTTACCATCCCGAAGCCGTTCCGGGACAGGCTCCATATCAAGGAAGGAGACAGCCTCCATTTTGAAATAGAGGATGGCGTGCTTATACTAAAAAGAAAAGAACGAAAATCTCTTTTGAGCCTCGGAGGGATCGCCAAGGGAAGAAAGGTCGGAAGCGGAAGCGAACGGGATTTCGCGAAGAAAGCGGTTGCCAGAAAAATTGCACGGGAAGGTTTATAATATGGACGATCCCGTCTTTGTCGATACCAATGTGTTTCTCCGGTTCTTCGTGAAGGACGTAGAATCCCAGTATGAACAGGCGCGTGCGCTCTTCGAAAAATCCGATAAGGGTCAAATAAAGCTTGAAACGAGCGAGCTTGTCATCGCCGAAATTGTCTGGGTCCTGGACTCATTCTACGGATTCAGCAGGAAAGAAATCACCGGGGTGCTCTCCATTCTCCTCTCATCAAAGAACCTGAAAATAGCAAACCATGCGCGTATGAACATCGCTGTGGATCTCTATTCGGAAGGAACACTGGATTTTATCGATGCGTATAATATTGCTTATATGCAATCAAAAAAATACTCCAGGGTTGCCACCTTCGACCTGAAGCATTATAAGAAGGCGGTTGGGATAACCATCATCTGAAACCTTCTCTGTTATTGTCGTGTCAGAATCTTTGTATTCATTGCCTATTTTCCGATCTTCCCCAGCCTCTTTGCCAGCTGCTCGGTCTCGTCCAGCAGGTTCTCCACTTCATCCAATCCCTTGTTCCAGAACCGCTTGTCCGAAATATCGATCCCGAGCCTGTTGAATATGTTCTTCGGAGAATCGGACAGTCCCGCGGACAGGAATTCCTTGACCTTATGAATGAACGCCGGGTCCTTCTTCACCGAATGCTGGAGCGACTTGGAAATGAGGAGACCGCTCGCGTAGGAATAGACGTAGAAAAAGTACCTGATGTGGTTCCAGTACACCCACCAGTTCTCCGAACCCTCTGACTGCAGAACGGCCTTCCCCATGTACGCGGTCATATGCTTCCGGAACAATGTGCCGATTTCCTCTTTCGACAGGTATCCCTTTTCCCTCAAATCCCTGTGCAATTCCTGTTCGAACTGGTAGCACGCCACCTGCCTGAAAATGGACGAAACATCGTCGTTCAGCTTCTGCATCATGATGGCAAGCCGCAGCTCGTCATCAGCCGAGTGCAGGACTTCGTCGAGCACAAAGTCCTCCATGAACGTGCTCGCGACTTCGGCCGTTGAGGTCGGCGTGCCGAAGTCAAGGGCATGTTGTTTCTTTTTGATAAGTTCATTGTTGATTCCGTGGCCCAGCTCGTGCGCGATCGTCAGGACATCGTGCAGTTTTCCGGTGTGGTTCAGCAGGATGTACGTGGGCTGGACCATGAGGTGATGGATGCAGAAAGCGCCGCTGTCCTTGCCCTTTTTCGGGAAGACGTCGATCTGGCCGTTCTCCATGAACCCGGCGAAGATATCGGCGAATTCCCGGTCGAGCTTGCCCAGAACCGTATGAACGAGGTTTGCGGATCTCGGGTAGGGATAGCGCCCGGCCACCTTCCCGTACTCCACGTTCCGTTCGTGATAGGCGAGCTTCCTGACCTTCAGCAGCTTCGCTTTGAGCGCGTAATATCGCGCCGGGATCGCGAACCGCTTCGATACCGCTTCGATCAGGGAATCCACGACCTCGCTCTCGATATCGTCGGCAACATGCCGGAGCGTGTCGGGCCTCGGGGCGCCGCGAAGCTCGTCATCGATCTTCTTGTTCGCGAACACGGAATTGATCTCGGATTCGGCGACCTCGACGTGCTTCGCCAGAATATCGTTGAACGCCTTTGCCGCGGTATCGCGAACGCGTTTCTTCCTGCTGTTCATCAGCCCGACGATCTCCGAAAAGGGCATGTTCTTTCTCTTGCCGTCCTCGGCGATCACCGGGCGTTCCTCCTTCGAGAGGAACCCGGCGGTCATCTTTGTCCAGTTCGAAGATGACGTTGCGAGCTTGAGGTTCAGGATCTTCTCCTCGGGCTCGCTCAGGTGATAACGCGACTCGGCAAAGATCCGCTCCAGGAAATGGCGGTATTTGGCAAGACCTTCGTGCTCAAGAAACCGTTTTTGCAGTTCGGATTTGATCCTGGCGATCCGAAGGTAAAAAAACTGGCTTTCGTTCTCGAGCTTTTTGCTGAACTCCTCGATCTTGTTGAACCTGGCCTTCAGCTTCGGATCGTTCTGGTCCTGCTGGGTCCTGAGCCAGAAGTAATAACCTTCATCGCCGTCGGTGCCATACTGCCGCTTCCACGATTCATACTGGTCCAGCGCCTGTCGCAGGATCACCGGGTCTTCAAGATAATCAGTGCGGTCCTTCCAGGTGTTGATGAACGCGGTGCTCTTTTTCCCGACGAGCTTCCGTTTCTCCTCGATCCGGGGATCGTTATCTCCTGAAAAAAGCGGCTTCAGGTTCCAGACCGTTTGACCGGCCTTGAATGGTTTTTTTTGATCGAGAGGCATTCCCGCTCCTTCGTGAAAGATGGTTAGCTATGATACCACACAGTATACCCGCTCCCGCCCGGACTGTCCAGCAACTGCCTTTTCCAGAATTACATTTCACCTGCATGCGCTCCCTGTCCCCGTGGAACAAGGACTCAATTTTCCTCTATTCCCTCGGCAATGACTATGCTATACTCGCGGGCATGATACGAGAGATCATGCCCCTCGACCAGGTCCTGCACACGCGCGCGAACATGACCCCGCGAGCGACCTTTGTCAAGTTCGAAGGTAAAAAGTTTTCCTTCAAGGAGATGGACCGGCTGGCAACCGTGTTCGCGTTTGAGCTGATCAAGCGCGGCATGAAGCCCGGGGACCCGATAGCGCTCCTCTGCCATAACTGTCCGTACTACATCGCGGCCTACTTCGGCATCATCCGGGGCGGCGGGATCGTGCTGCCGCTTAACAACCTGCTTGCCGCTGAAGAGATCGACTTCATCCTGCACGACGCCGCTGTCCTGATCTGCCTGTACGATGCGGACTGCGCCGACACAACACAGAAGCTCACCCGCTCCGACACACGCTCTTTTTTCACCCTGAATGAGCTTGCGCATGCGCCTGTCCAAACGGATTCTTTTGTATCGCCGCCGCATACGGCCGAGGATATTTCGACCATACTCTACACGTCAGGCACCACGGGACGTCCCAAGGGCGCCCTCCTGACTCATCGCAATTTTCTGGTGAACGCCATGGCGGCGACGGAAGTCATTCGCGTGACGCACAAGGACCGCTTCGTCGTGTTCCTGCCGCTGTTCCATTCCTTCACCTACACGGTCTGCGTCATCCTGCCGCTCATCACCGGCGCGATGATCTCGCTTCTGCCGGGTGTGCGGCCGTTCTCGAAGGTCGTGAAGAGCCTGATCATCGATCGGATCACGCTGTTCGTCGCGATCCCCACCATTTACAAGATCCTGGCTGAAAAGAACATGCCGTTCTTCGTGAAACTCCTGCTGAACCTCAGGCTCTGCGTATCCGGCGCCGCGCCTCTGCCCGTGAAGGTGATCCATGAATTTGAGAGCGCCTTCAAGGTCCCGCTGCTGGAGGGATACGGCTTGACCGAGGCCTCGCCCGTCGTATCCATCAATCCGCTGGAAAAAGAAAAACGGAAGCCGGGAACGGTGGGACTGCCGCTTCCCGGGATCGAGGTCAAGGTGGTCAATGACAGCGGTGACCAGCTTCCCCCGGGGATAGCCGGCGAACTGCTCGTGAAAGGCCCGAACGTGATGCGGGGGTACCTGAACAGGCCGGAGGACACGGCGAAGACCCTGCGGAACGGATGGCTTTACACCGGTGATGTGGCCACCATCGACCAATCGGGCCACATCAGGATCATCGACCGCAAGAAGGACATGCTCATCGTCGATGGACTGAATGTTTATCCCCATGAGGTGGAAGTGGTGCTCTACCGGCATGACGCGGTCAAGGACTGCTCCATGATCGGCGTGCCCCATGAGCACGAAGAAGGCAAGGAACTGGGGATAATGTATGTGGTGCTGAAGGAAGGGGCGCGTGCCACGCCGAAGGAGCTCCGGGATTATCTCACTGGACATGTGGCGCACTTCAAGATACCCCGGCGGTTCATCTTCGCCGAAGACCTTCCGAGAACCGCGACCGGAAAGATCATGAAGAAAGAACTCAGAAAACTATACAAGGAAAAAGAAGTGAATCCTCCACCCGCATAATGTGTATTAGACAGAATTTATGTTTACAGAAACTGTAGACACTTTTAACGATTACATCTTTTTTAGCCTTTCCTAACGTTCTATCCCTCTTATTCATCATTTCATTTCTTCAATATTCTCCTCTTGACATGCTTTACCTTTTATGGTAAATGTAAAGCAGTAAAGGGGGTACCTCAATGCAAACTACATTACGGCTTAGCTCGAAAAACCAGATCGTTCTTCCCCGGGAAGCTAGAGAGGCGATGCACCTCAAGGGGAGAGATGAACTTCTCGTCGTAGTAAAGAATGATGTAACCATTATCATGCCTAAACCGGAGAATTATCGTTCCGCTCTCTCGGGTATGGGTAAAGGACGCTACCCGAAGACTCACCTCAAGAAGGAACGAGAATCGTGGTAGCGTCGCAATCGCTGGAAGCTTTTCTGAAGAATCACTCTTTAGTATTTCTTGATACGAGTTCCTTTATCTATTTTGTGGAACACCATCCCCGCTATTCGCACTTCTGTGAAACGCTCTTCGATCGCATTGAGGCGGGAAAGACGCGAGCTACAACGTCAACACTGACCCTCCTCGAAGTCCTTGTGCAGCCGTACCGTCAAAATAATGAAGAGTTGGTCATGAAATTTTACGCTTTATTGACAAGCTATCCGAATCTCACCTGGGTCGCCATGACGCTGAATGTTGCCGACCGAGCGGCTAAGCTCCGCGCAGAACACCGATTAAAGACACCCGATTCTATTCAGGCTGCCTCAGCGATCTCTTGTGGAGCTACTGGATTTATTTGCAATGACAAGATATTTAGAAAAGTGAAAGAGTTTGAAAGTCTTATAATCAATGATTGCGTCTGAGCAGGTCGTTGTATTCTTCCTGTAACATGCAAGCGCTCGCATGATAAGATCATACCGAAGAGCCACCGTTATGTGAATAGGCCAGACCTGAAAAAAAGTTTTTAAAGAAAGCGTACTGCGCAACAAAGAGAAACGGAACGAAATGATTATTGAAGCTGTTCAGAAATACGGGTATACTCAGCGACAGATAGCCGCTCATTTACATATGCATTACTCGACCATCAGCAATCTGGTGCGAGGGAAGGCGTAACACCAATATAAAAAACCTGAACCTATAGGTTCCTGACCCTATAGGTTCGTTAGGAGAAAAAATGAAGGAATTAATTGACCCTGTTGTAAGAATAATAGAAGCTCTTGCATGGCCTGGAACTGTTCTTTTAATTTTTATGGTGCTGCGAAAACACATCGCGCATGCGGCGCCATATCTTGAAAAGCTGAAATATAGAGACTTTGAATTAACTTTTAGCAAACAGCTTCATGAAATTGTCGATCAAGCAAAAAAATCACTGCCTCCCTCTGACAAGGAAAATGAATCTGAGCTTATTAGCTTACAATATTGGTCCGACCTCATAAAGCTATCTCCACGTGCTGCAGTTGCGTCTGCGTATCGGGAATTAGAAGGTGCTGCTGTGGCTGCGATCTTTCGCCACAAACTAAAACTGAATTCTTTTTTCACAGTAAATGATATGAGCGATATGTTGACGATGGCAGGGATACTCGACAAAAAAAAAGTTATGATTTTTCACCGCCTCGCAGGCTTATATAATAGTACTATACACGCTGGTACCGGAAGGGATATCTCTCTGGAGGACGCTGCTGAATATGTCGCTTTGGCTTCACGCTTTAGAGAGTATTTATCGAAAGCCTAATTACAATGGCGCGCAGCCCTAATTACTCAACAAAATAAACAGAGGTCTTGCGAACCTATAGAAACCTATAGGGTTAGATTGGACTCTTTCCTTGAAGCATACGAGAGTGCTGATGCGCTCTGGTATGCTGAGGTGCCTTCATATGATTATCAAGTCTTTCTCCTAGAATTAAACCTAGTCTTGAGTCACTGAAGATGAAAATGCAACAAAAAAGACTTGACCCTAAAGACTCCTTTGATATATGTCGATACCGTCAAGGCTATACTCTTCTCAACCTATGTAATCCCAAAATGATAATGTCCTAATTCGCCAAAATAGAAATGTCCTATTTCCAGTTACAATGCCTAACGTTAATAGGAGGGCATTGTGGCAGAAAAGGACATGATCACCATGAGCAGGGAGG
>Ga0265292_1001240_pt1 | contig 23901 bp, 15 predicted proteins | sample Munlanlewell296A_FD_189080 | JGI IMG/M metagenome (GOLD analysis project Ga0265292, IMG submission 189080) | Leachate microbial communities from a municipal landfill in Southern Ontario, Canada - Leachate well 296A | ecosystem: Engineered > Solid waste > Landfill > Unclassified | place: Canada... | reverse complement strand
AAGCGCCGGTCCCCGTCCCGCCACCCATCCCCGCCGTAATAAAAACCATATCCGCCCCGCGCAGGGTTTCTTTTAGTTCTTCGCGCGTTTCTTCCGCCGCGCGCTGACCAATTTCCGGATTGGCGCCGGCACCCAGCCCGCGCGTCAAAGTTGAACCTAATTGCAATTTTTTATCCGCCAAAGAAACCGACAACGCCTGCAAATCGGTATTCAAAGCCCAAAATTCAACCCCTTTTACCCCCGCCCCAATCATGCGGTTAATCGCATTGGTTCCGCCGCCGCCAATCCCCAAAACTTTGATGGTTGCAAAAGTCCGGCCGCTTCCGTTCATGAGATAAAACCTCACTCAAAAATTTTTTTTATTGTAGCACAACCGTTTTTAGTAAACAACAAATATCCGCGCCCATCCGCAGTTTCCCTTGATTAACAAGGGGTTGCGCGAACCGCTTATTTTCTGAAACTCACCACCGGATTATTCAGATAGCGCACGTCCACGTACACCACGGTATCCCACCGCCCTTTTAAATTGGTCAGGATAACCTCGAGCAGGTCCATTTTTTCCTTTAAGTTTTCGGCTGTACCGATTTTTACCTTTAAGATATCACTGACCAAAATGTTGATATTATTAAAATCATGCAGGTCAATTTGCAAGCTGGGATTATCAAAAAAGGCGGAAATTCGGGAAATGGCGGTGCGAATCGCTAACATCACCGCAGTATCCAATTTACAATCCTTGACCTGACTGGACGTTAATCCGGAAACCACCGGCAGTTGGGTTACGTCTAAAATCTTCACAAAATCATCCCGCGGCAATCCTTGGGTCTTTAAAATTACGCCTTCCCGGTCAACCACGTTGGCTTCCTTGGAAACCACCACCACCGCAAAGGGGATCCTTTCTTTAACTTCAATCACAATGGTCGCCGGCAATTGTTTGTGGAATTTAACCGATTCTAACTGGCGAATAGAGTTAACCGCAGTGGCAGGTTTTTTTAATCCCAGGAAAAAAATATTTTCACCAATTGGGATATCTGCTTTTTGCGCAATGTATGCCGCGTCTACCATGGAACTGCCCTGCACCTCTACATTACTGATGCGCCAGACCTGCAGTGATAAAACCCAAGTAACCAGGCAAGCCGCGGCAATAAAATAGATGAAACCCCAAACAATGTACCAGCGCAAGGGACGCTGAATCTTACGGCGCGGTGGAGCTTGATTTGGCTTTTTCATAATGCGCTTTGTAAAATTTCTAAAACTAACTGGTCAAACGTCATTCCCGCTTCCCGTGCTTCGGCCGGCAAATCGGACTGGTCAGTCATGCCCGGACTGCTGTTAATTTCGGTAACGTAAGGTTCTCTCCCGCCCTTAACCAGTATGTCCACGCGCGAAACTCCGCGGCAACCCAATGCCAGATGCGCCCGGAGCGCGATTTGCTGGGTTTCCTTATAAATCTTTTCCGGCAGGCGCGCCGGCAGGACAAAATCGGTCATGCCGGGAGTATATTTGGATTCAAAATCGTAAAACTCGTTTTTGGGCAATAATTCTAAAATGGGCAGCGCGCGCAGATTTTGGCCGCAGCCAATAATGCCAACTGTAACTTCAGTCCCCGCAATAAACTCTTCCACAAAAACATCCGTGTATTTTTTTTGCGTTTCAGAAATCACGCGGGCCAAATCCGCCGGGGTTTTAACCACCGTAACCCCCAAACTGGAACCTTCGCTATGCGGCTTTACCACTATCGGAAAGGTCAGAGTACGAATTATCTCAGCGGTTGAGCCGTTAAGGTTATGCGGATCAACTGTCATAAATTTAGGAGTAGCAATATTTGAGGCCAGGAAAATTTTCTTGGCCGCAACTTTATCCATGGAAAGCGCCGAGGCCAAAATCCCGGAGCCGGTATATTTTATACCCAGCATCTCCAACAGCCCCTGAACTTCACCGTCTTCGCCGCCTTTGCCGTGGAGCGCAATGTAAGCAATTTCAATTTTATGTTCGCGCAAAACGTCCGGCAAATTGCGGTCGACATCAATGGCAATTACGTTAAAACCCTGTGCTTTGAGTGATTCAAAAACCTTGGTGCCCGAACGCAGTGAAATTTCGCGCTCGCCAGAGCGGCCGCCCATGAGGACGGCGATTTTGCAGGATTTTAACTCGGCCAGCAAAGTGGACATGATTGCAGATTTTATCTTAAAAGGGAAAGGGGTGCAAGGATAGGGTTAAGGGTACAACGTAAACTTAATCCCGCTTTTTACTGACTATTTGCCTTTTTAACATTACAGATAAAATCTTTGCGGGAAGAAAGGGTATCCTGAATAGCACTGTCACGTTTTCTCCGGATAATAAGCAAGGCCCCCTTATCATCCCAAGCTTGTTTTTTACAGCCTAAATAAATCACTACATTCCCGGAATCATCAGCTGAAGAAACTCCTTGGCCGGAAAAAACTTGTATCGCTCGGCCTGGGCCAACCATTAAATTAGGCAGAGCATCAACCTTGCTCGTTGCACAATTAACTACTTCATAATCCGCTAGGTTTATGGCTTGATCGGCAATCACCGCCAGCCGAAAATATTCACAATTCGGCGGCTCATTGGGACCATCACATTCGGTGCTGCCTTCTATATATCCATTAGCATGAAAGCTGGTGATATGTAAATCACCCGAAAATTCCTTTGTATTCCAAAGCCCTTTTTTCTCTCCCTTCGCTTCCCGCTGGCAAGGCAAACCTTCCTCCACCCCATCTTTAGGAGAAAAAGCAAACAAATGCGCTAATCCAGCTTGCAACAACATTGGGGCGATGGAGATATATTCGTTTTTTCCACTTGGAACATACACCGCTCTAGCTTTTAGTCGATGGTAACTATCCGCGCCATCCGGAACAATATATACTTGTTTACCCGGCGGCAATTCTTGTTTTAATCTAAATTTTGCATCTTGGGAGCCGAATTCCTCCTTTAGGGTTTCGGTAGTATTGAAAGTAATAATTCTAACCCTGCATACCCCTCCCTCGGTTTTGACATCCTCTGTTTTACAAGCTTCACTTCTCACATCAATCGTGTCACCATCAACCACTTTAACCACGATTGCCGGAATCGTATTAGACGGTAGGATGGTCTTCTTTATCACGCAAGCACTGTCAGTACTCGAAACACCTGATACTGCCATGTTTTTATCCTCCAAATTTTATTTGTGACATTTAAGTATCGAACAGAAGTTAAAAAAGTTGCAGTTTTTGGGGAAATATCTTTGAGGCAAAATCTGGTCAAACGTACAATTTACTTAACAACCTGCCCAAGGCAAAGGAAACCCGCGCCAAAAAGCTTTTTCTAATCTTCAGCGCCGAATATTTGCACATTTCCTGGCAGCAAAAACAGCTGATGCATTTAGCATAATCAAATGTGGGCCGGCCGTCAACCAAAGTGATGGCGCCGGCGGCGCAAACTTTTTGGCAAGCGCCACATCGTTTGCATTTGTTTTTTATGAGGCGCGGCCGGTCAACAAAATCACGGCGCAAAAAAGTACGGATAAAATTTGGTACCCAATTGGGGAGCATGGTTTCGCGCGCCCGGTTAATCTGCTTAAAATCCTTATGGATATTTTCCACCAGCGGCTCCCCTACTATTTTGATATTGTCTAAGTTGGTTTCGCCGATGCCGTTTTGCGCCGCCGCTTTCAAAAAGCCAAAATCATGCGGCTGCTTCCCGGTCAAAACAGCGCAAACTGAATCCACTGCCACCGCATCCACGCCGGCAACAATTATATTCATCGGGCGCAAAGCACCAGTAACCGGCCCTCCCTCTCCCTCCATTGCCACCACCGCATCCACAATATTCAATGCCGGCTTTACCAACTGCAAAATATCCAACAGCATCAAATCAAAATCTTCCTTGCGCGCAAAACGCACGTGGCACTGTGATTTTAACAATCCGGGCAGGCAGCCAAACAAATTTTTTACCGCCGCGGTAATGCCGGTAAACCCGTGGGTTTTTAGCTTGGCCGCATTAATCACTACATCCATCTCCAACACGGCCTTCACAAATTGAACCTGTTTCAAAACGCGGCCGGAAGAAAAATTAATTTCTCCAATATGTGCCGCATGGTGGAAATCAATAAAATGCGCACCCTCTTCCCACACCACCTTCAAAATGCCGCACCCCTCTGCACCTTTTCGCGCCGATCCCAATCCCGGGCTGTCGCCAACATACGGGATCCCGCCCGCTCGTAAAACCAGACGGATAAGTGCACGGATAATTTCTGGATGGGTAGTAATGCCTTTTGCGGGCGGGGAAGAATTAAGGATATTGGGCTTAATCAAAACCTTTTGGCCGGGTTTAACAAATTTTTCGATGCCGCCCAAAAAATCAATAGCTTGTGATATCGCGGCCGAAACTGCCTCCGGCGCATAATTTTGGCATTTTACTAATCCCACAACGGTTGAGCAGTTGGACATAAAGTTGGATTATTATATCACCCGAAGCTTAACCCAACAGAAGAAAACAATCTGCCTACCGGTGCACATAAAGCAGAAAACTCATGGAGCGGTTATTAACCACAGGCAATTGCGAAATTATGCGTTGTGCATCCATAATCGAGCCGCCCCGGCGGCGTAAATCCGCCAAGCGAATAAGCAGGTCATTGCCAAATTCAAATTGCATATCTTCGGAGCACATAAAAAGCCAATCACCCGTGCGCAGGTCAATTTCATCGACGTCTATCCGAATGGCACTGCCTAAAACGTTGTATAAATCATACCTATCCTGCGGCGCTGTCTTGCGGGCACGCACGCGCGCTTCAACTTCACGCAAATTATCTCCGGAAAAATCAGTGTCGACTTGCCCGCTTTCCAGCAGATCGCACATTTCTTTTGTATGGTCCACGGTGCACAAATCAACGCCGCCGTTAAAATGATAAATGCGTCCGCTGCCAACATGGCCAAAAAGCGCAGTATTACCGCTTATTATCACCATATCGACACAAGCAGAATAACTTTTATTAGACAAACCAAATTCGCGCGATCTGCTCTCCATTTGCAGGTCGGCCTGCACAAACGCCCCATGCATTTGCGAGGTAAAGAGATATTCTCCGTAAATACTTCTTACCGCCTCGGCAGACGCCTGCCAAACATGGTCTGGCGCTCCTCTGCCGCTGGCTAATAGCAATATGCCAAGCTCTTCGTCGTATAAGATAGCATCATCATTAAGCGCATGGCCCGGGCCAAAAGTTACCCCCACCACCTGACGGGTATCTATATCGCCAGCTCTGCCATCTAAAATTGCTGTCGGAGGCAAGGGAACATTTCTGGGAGGGGAAACAACCGGCGGTCTTCCCTCCCGCGCGGCCACGTAGACCGGCAGTACTGCAGGTCTCCGGGAGATTGCCCTTTCGCTCATTAACTGCATCAGGTCATCTGCGCCTGGGTAAGCTGGAACCAGAAAACCCGTCGTATTGGCATCCGGTGATGGCAAGGTAAGATACTGGCGGCAGTCACTTAGGTCTTGATCCTTTGTAACTAAAATAAAGATTTTCTCCCGGTTAAGATAAGCCAACTCTTTTTCTGGATTTTCCTTGGCAATTTGATGCAGGGCGGCAAATAAAGGCGGCGGCAAAAAACTGGCCGTGCCAAAATCAAACCTGACCAATAATTCCACTCCCGAGCGCACCAATTCACCGACCGGCCGGCCTAAATTTGGGTCGGCATCAACTACGCTCACGTATTCAGCCATGGTATTTAATTTATAAAACCGGCGCCATCCATCCGCTGCACAATCAACGGGTTGAAATGCCCTGACCCGATCTTGCGGGAACCGCCCCGGATAAAGACGAAAAAACCATCCCTGCGACCCACAATCCACGTACACCGGAGTAGCGTAAACCTGATGCGGCGGCATTAATCTGGCGCGCAGACCAAAATCGGCCCGGACCCGAGCCGCGGCTGGCGGTTGGACATAAATCATCCCCATATAATGTAAATCGGGGCGAAAAGCAGAAAACTTGCATTAATTCAGACAATTTTATGCTTCCATCTCCCCACCTTAAACCACCCCATCGTAATCACTCCGTTAATTGAATTGGCAATTAAAAACGAAAGCCAGACGCCGTTTAATCCGATAGACCTTGCCAGAATCAAGGCCAGCGGAATTTGGACCAGCCACAAACCGATAAAAGTTATGATCAAAGGAGAAACCGCATCTCCCGCGCCCGCCATTGACCGCCCCAACACAATCCCGTACGGCACAAACAAGTAGCTAAAGATCGTTATCCGAATAAAAGCCGTCCCGACTGCTACTACCTGCGGATCGGAATTGAAAAAGTGAATAACTTGGGGACCAAAAACAAATCCTAAAATGCCCACCACCGCCATAAACACCGCATAATAGCTGGCAGTCAACCAGGCGCTTTTTTCGGCACGCTCGGGCTCCCCCGCACCCAGGTTTTGCCCCACCAATGTAGCCGCCGAATTTGCCAGGCTAAAGCCCGGGAGCATCAAAATCATTGAAAGCCGCAGTACCACACCGTAACCCGCAATGGCGCCGGTGCCAAACGAAGCCACAATCAACATCATCACTACACCCATCAAACTGCGCAGACCCATCTGGAGTGAAGTAGGAAAACCAATCCGGATAATGCGCCACATATATGCGAAATTAATTTTGAAATCATGCAGATGCAAATGCAGATGCGACCGGCCGCGCAATAATATTTCGGTGCCGATAATCACTCCCACCATTTGCGCGCAAATTTCTGCCAGCGCCGCTCCCGCCACGCCAAGGCGCGGAAACGGCCCGATCCCAAAAACTAAAAACGGCTCCAGGGTTGCCCCAATCACAACGCAAAACATTAAAACCACCGCCGGGGTAACTGCGTCTCCCGCCCCGCGCAAAATGGCAAAAAATATGAAAAAGAAAAACATGGTCAGGGAACCCAGGAAAATAATGCGCAGGTAATCGGTGCCGTAAATCAACACGGTATCTTTTGCTCCCATAAAAATTAAAAGCTGATGGGAAAACAAAAAACCAAAAATAGCCAGCACAAATGAAGCCGCTAACCCCATCACAATTGATTGCGCGGCAAAACGGGCGGCCTCGCGGTCATTTTTGGCGCCAACGTAACGCGCTACCAGCGCCGTGGTCCCGGTGGCAATCCCCATTAAAAAAGTAGCCACCACCATCAAAATCGATCCCGACATTGCCACCGCCGCCAGAGCATCCGGACCCAATTTCCCCACCCAAAACATGTCGATTAAATTGGAACAGGTTTGTAAAAAATCCCCCAAAACCAGCGGAATGGCCAGTATCCAGATATTTTTGGCAACACTGCCGGAGGTTAAATCGCGCTTTTGGCGCAGACGGGAAAAACCGTGTTTAATCTTGTGCAGCAAAAAAAATCATCCCTTTCTAAAGCAGGAAAGGGATGATTATAACATATATATATTTAATGGCCGATTTATCCAAGAAGCCCAGCTGCCCTCCCGGCTTTCACGAAAGCTGCCGCTTCAATAACTTTTGCCCTTACTGGATATTTAAACCTGCCTTCATCCCAAAGATCCAAAAGGTGCACAAATTGCGCCAATGCAGCATCAAACGGAGGATCAACAATAGTTGCTAATTTATTTGCAGGATCCAGGTCAATGCCAGTCAAAGTTATTCCCCTCTGTGATTGAAGTGCTGTTACCCGTTCGGACAATACCGCATGACCATAAACCAGATCCCCTAATTGCGTGGCACTTGGTTCGAATTTTAATTCTGGTTTACGAAACAAATCAACCAGTTCCGAAAATAAAATTTCCCTGCCTCTCACGAATTTCCCGATCGCTAGCCATCTCTTACAACAAAAGGTGCCCAGTCCCCTCATGATTTCGGAACCATCCTCTATATTTAAACCTAACTCGCTTAATACACTGTTTATACCCCCCCGCGTCATTCCCCCCATCCACAACCTGCTTTCTGCACCATCCAACACACTTACTCTTTTTTCTACGTCCAACCGGGCCGCAATATTTCTAATCAAGTCAACTGAATAATGTGCTCCCAGTAACTTACCTAAGCCATTTACTGCACCGTCCGTTCTTACCCGGGATCGTATGCAGTACCGATGGGCCGCAAGGCGGGCGGCTGCGGCTGAATCACAAGCCAGAGTTGCTCCTGGTCCTGCCATGTTTATTTATCTCCTTCAAATATATTCACCGGGTAAGTTTTTAAAATAACCTTTGCTCTCGCGCGGCTTGAATCAAGTCAAACGGCAAAATGATTCTTATATTTGATTCTGAAAATAAAGTGCAAACGGCGGCCAGGTCGGCGTCTTCCTCAAATGCTGCCACTAAAGCCGCATATTCATCTTCAGTTACTTGTCCTCTAACAACAAGATTAAACCCCTTTTCACCCGGCTGAGCGGAAAATTTCTCCCCGTTTCTCCCTAAAAAAGAGCCCAGTGCGGGCGGTTTACAAGAAACCACCACGCTCACACTAACCCGCGGTTGTGCTTCAAATACAAACGAAGGGGTCCTCCCTTCAGCTTGATCCAATAAACTTTCCCTCCTTAAGGCAAGTATGCTGATAAAATCACCTAATCGAATTCCAAGCCGATGCAAAGCAACAATATCTTCACCCTCGTCTGACACATTTAAGCGCAAATCACCCAGGCGTTCTCCTTCAGGTAGCTTGCTCGCTTCATCACATAAAACAGGATATTGGCCGCTAACCAAGTCCTCAACCATGAGCGAAGAAACTCCAGCCCTTAGTTTTGTACAGGCTTCTAGCAAATTATCCATTTCGGCCAACCAAATTCCGCGTTCGCGAAGTGGCTTCATGAATTTTTCGTTTTTTGCATTGTCAATACAAACAGCCGCCGCCAAATTTACAATTTGCGCCAGACGGGGCTCTGCTTTCCAAAGTGAATCTACCGCCATATCTCCAAGCCCATCAACTCGTGCCCCGGTTCTGCACATAATACTTACTCGATGTTCCGCCTTTATCGCTTTGGCTAATTCAATAACATCATCACGCGTGGTTGTCCCGCGCAATTCACTTACTGATCTTAGTGGCCTGCTTCCACCTTGGGCCGCGGTAGCTGCTTGTACCGCTCGCCATGCTGGCATGCTACCCCGCCCGCCACCAATTTTTAATGGTCCGCCTATCCTGCCGTTTCCCATTTTTATCTCCTCCTTATATTATTATTCTTGCCGGGTAGGCGCGAAATGGAGCTTTCGCCAATGCCTCTGTTTCGATACAATGCGGAAAAAATTTCAGTTTTGGAGGAAAATATTTTCTGGGGCAGCCAAGCGTTGTTTTTATCCGAGGCGTTTTTTTAAGGCGTGGAATTCTTGCCACATTTCATCCGGCAGGTCTTTCCCAAAGGTTTCAAAAAAGGTTTTGACTTCTGCGGCTTCAACTTTCCAGTCCTTTTTGTTGACCGCCAGCAGCTGCTGCATCACTTTGGCATCAATGTCTAATCCAGTTAAATCTAACGCATCGGCGGCGGGGATATTTCCAATGGGGGTCTGCTTGGCCTTGCCGTGGCCCATACAGCGCTCAATAATCCACTCCAGCACTCTTAAGTTTTCACCAAAGCCCGGCCACAAAAAGTTGCCTTCCCGGTCGGTGCGAAACCAGTTGACGTGGAAAATTTTGGGCGGGTTTTTCATTCTTTTGCCCATTTCCAGCCAGTGCTTAAAATAATCACCCATGTTGTACCCGCAAAACGGCAGCATCGCCATGGGGTCGCGGCGCACCATTCCGTGCTGGCCAAACTGGGCGGCGGTAATTTCGCTGGCCATGGTAGCACCCACAAACACACCGTGCTGCCAATTAAACGCCTCATAAACCAGCGGCGCCAAGCGAGCACGTCTCCCGCCAAACACAATTGCCGAAATTGGCACGCCGTGGTGATGGTCAACGCGGTTTGAAATTGTCGGACATTGCTTAAGCGGCGCGGTAAAACGCGCGTTGGGATGTGAGCCCCGCACCGGCTTGCCATCCAGGTCAACCATTCCCGGTTTCCATGGCTTACCGGTCCAATCAATTCCTTCTTCAGGGATATCGCCGTCGCCGCCTTCCCACCACACCGTCGCATCCGGTTTCAAAAGGACATTGGTATAAATTGTATTTTTGCGGATGGTGGCAATGGCATTGGGATTAGTTTTTGAATTGGTTCCCGGCGCCACCCCAAAAAACCCGTATTCGGGGTTTACCGCCCAGAGCCGCCCATCGGTATCAATACGCATCCAGGCAATATCATCCCCCACCGTCCAAATTCTGTAACCTTTGGCTTTTAACCCTTCCGGTGGGATTAACATGGCCAGGTTGGTTTTACCGCAAGCACTGGGAAAGGCCGCGGCAACGTATTCAATGTGGCCAAACGGATCCTCAATCCCCATAATCAACATGTGCTCCGCCATCCAGCCCTCTTTTTGTGCCAGGTAACTGCCAATGCGCAGCGACAAACATTTTTTCCCCAGTAAAACGTTGCCGCCGTACCCCGAACCCACACTCCAAATAGCGTCATCTTCCGGAAAATGCAAAATTAAACGTTTATTAATATCTAAACCAGCTCTGCTGTGGAGGCACCGGGTAAATTCACCGTCAGTCCCTAAAACACCTAAAACCGCGTCTCCGGCACGGGTCATAATCAACATATTCAAGACCACATAAATGCTGTCCGTCAGCTCCACCCCGATTTTGCTGAAAGGAGATCCTACCGGACCCATTGAAAACGGGATGACGTACAGTGTTTGTCCTTGCATGGAACCGTTAAAATATTCGGCGGCTTTAACGTAGGCCTCTTTGGGTGACATCCAGTTATTGGTTGGGCCAGCATCACGCTTGTGGGTGGTACAAATATAAGTCAAGTGTTCGGTGCGGGCTACATCATTTTGCGCGGTGCAATGCAGAAAGCATCCCGGCAAAACAGTTTGGTTGAGCTTAATGATTTCTCCGGTTTTCAGCGCCTGCTTTTCCAGCTTTATGCGCTGCTCGTCCGTTCCGTCAATCCAGACAATTTTGTCCGGCTGGCACAGGTCAGCACATTCTTTGACCCATTTTTTCAGTGCTTTATGTTTGGTTTGCATTGATGATCTCTCCGCGAAAAAGATTTCCTCGATAATCAGCAATCATACCACAAAATATTTATCGCAGAAAATCCTTATTTGTAATAATCCTGCAGTGCTTTTACCTTGAAGCCCTTTTTCTTCACCGCTTCCAGCCCGCTAACCGTGGCCTGCGCCGCCGACAAAGTGGTAATAATGGGGACCATATGCATAATTGCGCCCGAGCGGATTTTGGTCTCATCGGATTTGGTTTTTTTATCGCCCGGCGTATTGATAATTAATTTTACTTCGCCATTTTTAATATGGTCCAAAACATCCGGCCGCCCCTCCCCCAATTTTGCCACCACTTCCACTTCCAAACCGCTTTTGCGCAGTACCTCGCCGGTTCCAGCGGTAGAAACAATTTTATATCCCAGCGTGTCAAAACGCTTGGCAATATCCACGATGCGGCGTTTATCGCGGTCGTTGACGGAAATAAAAATTTTGCCTTCTTTGGGCAGTTTTTGCCCCGCCCCAATTTGCGCTTTGATATAAGCAACTCCCAAATCCGCATCAATTCCCATAACTTCGCCGGTGGATTTCATCTCCGGTCCCAAAATCGGGTCAACTCCCGGAAAACGGTTAAACGGAAACACCGCTTCTTTAACCGAAAAATGTTCGGGCACAACCTCGTCGGATACTCCTTGCTCTTTTAACGATTTTCCCAGCATCACTTTGGTAGCAATTTTTGCCCAGGGAACGCCGGTAGCTTTGGCCACAAACGGCACGGTGCGCGACGCGCGCGGGTTAACTTCCAAGACATATAATTTTGAACCTTTGACCGCATACTGAACATTCATCAGCCCTTTTACTTTCAGCTCATCTGCCATGGCAAAAGTGGCGCGGCGAATTTCGGCCAATACCGTTTTGCTTAACGAAAAAGTAGGGATAGAGCAGGCCGAATCGCCGGAGTGGATTCCCGCTTCTTCAATGTGTTCCATAATGCCACAAATTACGGCATCTTTTCCGTCCGCTACGCAATCCACATCCACCTCAATGGCGTCTTCCAAAAATTTGTCCACTAAAATCGGGCGGTCGGGAGAGGCAATTACCGCTTTTTGCATATATTCCTGCAAATCATTTTCATCGTAAACAATCATCATGGCGCGTCCGCCCAAAACGTATGACGGACGCACTATCACCGGATACCCAATCCGGTCAGCCACCTGCTTGGCTTCTTCAAATGAAGTCGCGGTGTCGTTGTCCGGCTGGGTTAATTTTAATTTTTTTAGCAATTTCTGGAAGCGTTTGCGGTCTTCCGCAATGTCAATTGAATCTACCGAGGTACCAATGATGGGCACACCGGCGTCTTCCAGCGCGCGCGCCAAATTCAGCGGGGTTTGCCCGCCAAACTGCACAATGACGCCTTCGGGTTTTTCTTTGTCTACAATATTTAATACATCTTCCCGAGTGAGCGGCTCAAAATACAGCCGGTCGGAAGTGTCAAAGTCGGTGGAAACCGTTTCCGGGTTTGAGTTGACCATAATGGCTTCTAATCCTTCTTCGCGAATGGCATAGGAAGCGTGCACACAGCAATAATCAAACTCAATCCCCTGGCCAATCCGGTTGGGCCCGCCGCCCAAAACCATAATTTTTCGCTTGGTGGTGGCGCGGCATTCATCTTTACTGTCGTCATACGTCGAATAAAAATAGGGTTTTTCGGGATTGATTTCGCCGCCGCAGGTATCCACCAGTTTATAAACCGCCGTCACGCCTTTTTCTTTGCGCAAATTGTATACTTCCAGTTCATTGGATTTGGTCAAATGCCCGATCTGAACATCCGAAAATCCCATTTGTTTGGCTTCGCGCAAAAGCTTGGCCGGCAAGTCCCTTAGTTTGTATTTGGCCAGCTTGATTTCCATTTCCACAATCTGCCGCATCTGGTCCACAAACCAAACATCAATTTTGGACAGGTCATAAATTTCCTGGTTGGTAAAATCTTTTTTAATTGCGTAACGGATCCAAAAAACGCGGTCCGGGCCCGGCACGGCTAATTTTTGCTTAATCAATTCGGCGTCTTCGGAGAGCTCCGGCGGGACATCTTTGCCGTCCGCGCCCAAACCAAACCGGCTGTATTCCAGCGAGCGGATGCCTTTTTGCAGTGATTCTTTGAAAGTGCGGCCAATGGACATGGCTTCCCCCACCGCCTTCATCGAAGTGGTTAACGTCTGGTCCGCCCCGGGAAATTTTTCAAACGCAAACCGGCATACCTTAAACACGCAATAATCCACGGTGGGCTCAAAAAACGTGTAGGTTTTGCCGGTAACCTGGTTTTGGATTTCATCCAGTGACAACCCTATCGCCAGTTTTGCCGCCACCCGCGCAATGGGAAAACCCGTGGCTTTGGAAGCCAGCGCTGATGAGCGCGAAACCCGCGGGTTGATTTCAATGACCCGGACCTCACCGTTAACCGGGCTCACCGCAAATTGGATATTGGTCCCGCCGCCGTCAATGCCAGTAGCGCGGATAATTTTTTTGCACCAGTTTTCCAAATCAACAAATTCTTCGGTAGTAATGCTTTGCGCCGGCGCCACCACAATTGAATCACCGGTATGCACGCCCATGGGATCCACATTTTCCATTGAAGTAACAATGATAACGTTGTCTTTGCAGTCGCGGATAACCTCAAACTCTATTTCTTTCCAACCCAAAACCGACTGCTCCACCAAAACCTGCCGCAGGGGAGAAACCTCCAGCGCATATTCCAATCCTTTTTTCAACTCTTCCACATTATAAACGCAGGATCCGCCGGCCCCACCCATGGTAAACGCCGGCCGCAAAATCAGCGGGAAACCTAATTTTTCCGCTAAAGCCATGCCCTCCTCCACCGTGGTGGCAATCCCCGATTCGGGAACCCCCAAACCAATACTTTTCATCGTATCTTTAAATTTCTGGCGGTCTTCGGCACGCTCAATCGCCTCTGCATTGGCGCCAATTACTTCCACGTTATATTTTTTTAGAATTCCCGCCCGCGACAAAAAGAAACCCATGTTCAGTCCAGTTTGGCCACCCAAAGTTGGTAACAGCGCGTCCGGCCGCTCTTTTTCAATAATTTTTTCAATAAATTCCGGGTCCAGCGGTTCAATATATGTGCGATCTGCCATGCCGGGATCGGTCATGATAGTGGCCGGGTTGGAATTGATTAAAACCGTCTCGTAACCTTCCTCTCGCAAGGCCTTACACGCCTGCGACCCCGAATAGTCAAACTCACACGCCTGGCCAATCACAATTGGACCGGAACTAATGATCAGAATTTTTTTAATATCGGTTCGTTTGGGCATGATTTCCTCCTTATTTAATTAAACATATTGATAACCGGCCGGCAATTTAGACCGTTCATCAATCGGAAAATATAATGTACCCACACATTTACCGTCACTGCTCCGGAAGCCCTCTATGGTTTTATCATTTAAATTAACGTGAAAGGCCTTAACTCCCGCCGCCAATTTATCCACCCCAAACGAATGGTTTTGCGCTGAAATTTCGCCTTTCCCGGTTTTAGGATCCACCACCGGGTAATTTACGCCGTGGTGGCCAACTTTCATTTTGCTTACCTGACATCCCAGCGCCAGTGCCAAAACACAAGCGCCGTTTTGAATGCCATAAAGTGACACTTTGCCGATTAATTGTTTCACTGTATCAATCGTACCCTGAAGTTTGGTCGGATCGCCCGGGCCGCTGGAAATTACCACCTGCTCCGGCGCGTTTTTTAAAATTTCTTCCGGTGCGGTATCATAGGCAACAACCTCGCCCCCCGGGTATTTAGCTAACGTACTATGATTTACGCCAAGGTTAATGACCACCATTTTGGAATTTGTTTGAGATTTGGGCGAGCCCCGGCTGGCCGAGGCGAGATTTGTAATTTGTGATTTCATCTCCGCTAAATTCGGTATTACATACTCTTTTGTCTTTTTTACTAACTCATCCTTATCAAAACACACGGTCGAAACAATTCCCCGCATCTCCCCGTGATCGCGAATATAAACCGTCAACGCCTGCGTATCAATCCCCTCGATGCCAACGATATTCTGCTTTTGCATAAAATCGGCCAGGGATTCCTTGGCCTGCCAGTTGCTGTAGACCCGGCTGTTTTCCTTTACGATCAAAGCCGCCGCCTGCCCTTTCCCGGATTCATTGCACCGATCGTTGATTCCGTAGTTTCCAATCAACGGGTACCCCATGCAAACCAGCTTGCCGCGGTTGGCCGGGTCGGTCAAAATTTCCTGGTAACCTACTACCTGCGTGTTAAAAATCACTTCCCCCAAAACCTCCCCCTCCGCCCCAAACGCCGTCCCTTCAAAACAGGTTCCATCTTCCAGTGCAATAATTGCTTTTGTCATGCTGTTACCTCCCCTAAATAAACTCTCTCAATAATCCGCCGGGCAAAAAAAAAGACGCCCGCGGCGTCTTTACCTGTGGATCATTTTACCAAAAAATGTGCCCGGCTTCAAGGCGCGGATTCATACGCAAAAACAATCGCCCGAGCAATTTGAGCAATTGGTTTGTTGCGGCTCATACTTTGTTCCTGCAGTTTGCGGTAGGATTCCATGGGGCTTACCTTAAACTGCGTCATCAAAATTTCTTTGGCCTGTTCAATAATTTTGCGATCCTCCAATTGCGTCTCCAGTTCACGCAGCCGCAGCTTCAATAAGTAATTTTCTCTCTCTAAAATAACCGGTTTTATCCTCTTTTTTGCGCTCAAGCGATAGCGGGTCGAGCGGGCCCGTCCTTCACGCAAAACCAACCCATTTTTTAGCAATGACGCCAGCAGTTGGTTTAGCCGCGCGCGGGATATATCCAGCGCCAAAACCAGCTCACGGCTATATATATATGTATGGGCTTTTAACAAACCCAAAAGTTGTTCCTGGCGTGCGGTTAGCATGCAAACATTATACGCGTACCAGAATAATCGTCAAGTAATCGTAAAGCCATGTGCAAAAAATTATACTAGGAATTAGCTTACAAATAGGTTGAATAATAATACGGCGTATACGCTTCAAACTCGGCCGCGCAGGTATCCACCTGGGAAAACATAGGAAAAATCTTCATTTTTTTGCGCAGTGTATAGACCGCATCTTCGGTCAGGTCCCACAACTTAGCCAGCTGGATATCCGAAAAACCCATGCGCTTGGCTTCCCGCAACCACTTGGCAGGGATTTTCTTCCCCCGATACTTCTTTAATTGTTCCTCAAAATCAACTATTTCCTTTACGTTTGACAAAAACCAGCGGTCAATTTTTGTGGCCTCAAAGATTTGGTCAAGCGTCATTCCGTTTTGTATGGCCGCCTTGATGTAAAAAATCCGTAAGGCGTTGGGTCGGCGCAATTTTTGCACAATTTCCAAATCTTCCGGCGGCTCCGGCAAATTTTCCAAACCGTAAAATTTTGTTTCCAACGACCGCAGGCCTTTTTGCAAGGCCTCCTTGAAAGTACGCCCAATCGCCATGGTCTCCCCCACCGATTTCATGGCCGTGGTCAACACCGGGTCCGCTTCTTTAAATTTTTCAAAGGTAAAACGGGGGATTTTCACCACACAATAATCCAGGGTGGGCTCAAAACTGGCCGGCGTCTTTTTAGTAATGTCATTGGGAATTTCGTCCAGGGTATACCCCACCGCCAACTTAGCCGCAATTTTGGCAATGGGAAATCCCGTAGCTTTGGATGCCAAGGCAGATGAGCGCGATACCCGCGGATTCATTTCAATCACCACCATGCGGCCATTGTCCGGATTAATGGCAAACTGGATATTCGATCCGCCCGTTTCCACCCCAATTTCACGAATCACCGCAATCGAAGCATCCCGCATTCGCTGGTATTCCTTATCGGTCAGGGTTTGCGCCGGAGCCACTGTGATTGAATCGCCGGTATGGACACCCATCGGATCCAGGTTTTCGATTGAACAAATAATCACCACGTTATCGCGTAAATCCCGCATCACTTCCATCTCAAATTCTTTCCAGCCAATGACCGATTCTTCAATCAATACCTCACCAATCATGCTGGATTCCAACCCGCGGGCAATAATTTCCTTAAATTCATCCAAATTATAAGCCACGCCGCCGCCCGTCCCCCCCAACGTAAAGCTGGGCCGAATAATCAGAGGAAAGCCAATTTCTTCTGCAACGGAAAGCGCCTCTTTCATGTTTTTTGCTTTGCCGCTTTTAGGTAAATCCAGCCCAATCTTTTGCATCGCTTCCTTAAACAATTCACGGTCCTCGGCTTTTTTAATTACCTGAGCGTTGGCCCCAATCATTTCAACCTTATATTTCTCAAAAACGCCCCTTTCCCAAAGCTGGATCGCGCAATTTAGCGCCGTTTGGCCGCCCAGTGTCGGTAAAACCGCATCCGGCCTTTCCACCTCGATCACTTTTTCGATAAAATCCGGATCAATTGGTTCAATGTAGGTCCGGTCGGCAACCTGCGGATCGGTCATGATTGTGGCGGGATTGCTGTTGACCAGGATTATTTTATAGCCCTCGGCTTTTAATGCCTTGCAGGCCTGCACGCCGGAATAATCAAACTCACAGGCCTGGCCAATTACAATCGGGCCGGAGCCGATGATTAAAATACTTTTTATGTCGGTACGTTTAGGCATGGTTATCTGCTCCCTTTCATAATCCCCACAAACCGATCAAAAAGATACTTACTATCATGTGGACCGGCACTGGCTTCCGGATGGTACTGAACTGAAAAGACCGGAAACTTTTTATGGCGCAGGCCCTCTAAAGTATGATCATTTAAATTGATGTGAGTTAACTCAACCATACTCTGATCCAGCGAAGCCAGGTCAACACAAAAGCCGTGGTTTTGGCTGGTGATTTCGACTTTTTTAGTTTTCAAATCCATTACCGGGTGGTTGGCGCCGCGGTGGCCAAATTTTAATTTGAAGGTTTTACCACCCAAGGCCAACCCCAGCATCTGGTGCCCCAAGCAAATGCCAAAAATAGGTATTTTACCGATCAATTCACGAACCGTTTCAACCACGTATGTAACCGCCGCCGGATCTCCCGGGCCGTTTGACAACATCACTCCATCCGGACGCCCCCTCAATATTTTGGCGGCCGAGGTTTGCGCCGGAACCACGGTAACCTGGCACTGGCGCAATGCCAATTCACGCATAATATTGTGTTTGGCACCGCAATCGATCAAAACCACTTTATACTTTCCGTCTTTATTCCAATCATACATTTCGCGGCAAGTGACCGTCCGTACCAAGTCTACCCCAACCAATCCCGCGGATTCTTTGGCTTTCTTAACTAGACGAGTTTTATCCAGATCTTTTGTGGAAATTACCCCGCGCATGGCCCCCGCCGACCGAATATGTAAAGTTAAGGCGCGGGTATCAACCCCTTCCAATCCGATAATTTTGTGTTTTCTTAAAAACTCATCCAACCCCAGGGTTGCTTGCCAATGGCTGGCCAGGCGGCTTTTTTCGCGGACTACAAAACCGGAAAGGTGCGGTTTTTCTGACTCTGAATCCGCCGGATTTATCCCGTAATTGCCGATTAACGGATAGGTCATCGTTACAATTTGCCCTTTATAAGAAGGATCCGTTAAAATTTCCTGGTAGCCGGTCATGGAAGTATTAAACACCACTTCCCCGGTTTGTTCGCCTTCCGCGCCAAACGCCAACCCTTCAAAAATGGTACCGTCTTCCAGCGCTAAAATTGCCTTCATTTTTTTATCCTCAAAAATTGATCGATTTCCGCCGCCGTCTGCATTCCTTCCCAAATTGCCCACACGACCAAAGACGGCCCGCGCCGCGCGTCACCGGCCACAAAGATTCCCGGGGCTGGGTTTATCGGCTCCGGGCGCAAAAAACCGGCCGCAATAATTACTAAATCAGCATCAATCTCAAAAGCACTGTTTGGAATTTCGTGCATTTGCAAATCCAGGCGGACGCACGCTATTTTATTAACCGGGCCGCTTTCGCCGATAAACTCCTTGGCCGATACCGACCACTGCCGCGAGCAGCCTTCCTCGTGGCTGGAAGAGGTCTTAAAAATAACCGGATATTTGGGCCACGGAAATTGCGCGGAGCGCGCCGCCGGCGGTTTTGGCAGGACCTCCAATTGCGCAATACTTTTGGCCCCCAGCCGATTAGCAACCCCAACGCAATCGGAGCCGGTATCTCCTCCCCCTATCACCACCACCCTTTTACTCTTTGCATTGATTAATTTGTCTTTCGAAATTTTTTCACCGGCAGCAATTTGATTGGCCTGGGTTAAAAATTCCATAGCAAAATGGACTCCGGATAATTCACGCCCCGGAATTTTTAAATCGCGCGGCGTTCGGGCACCGGTTGCCAAACACACGGCATTATATTTTTGGATAAGACTGCGCACGGCCATGTCGCCAGCGGTTGCTTTATCCTCCTTCACCGCAACCCTGGTAATAAATTCAATCCCTTCTTGTTTAAGCAATTCAATCCTCCGGTCAACAATTGCTTTATCCAATTTAAAGTCAGGGATACCGTAGCGCAACATCCCGCCGATTTTTGCATCACGCTCAAAGACGGCAACGGCGTGTCCCCTCCGGTTAAGCAAAATTGCGCAAGCCAGACCTGCGGGACCGGAACCGATAATCGCGACACTTTGCCCGGTGCGGCGGCGCGGGGGGCGGGGCCGGATCAATCCATGCTTAAAGGCATGCTCAATTATCGCCAGTTCATTTTCGCGGATGGTTACCGGATCGTCGTTAATTCCCAAAACACAGGCGTATTCACAAAGCGCCGGACAAACCCGGCCGGTAATTTCGGGAAGAGGATTTGAGGCATCCAAAATTTCAAACGCCTTATCCCACTGGCGGTTATTAACATAATCATTCCACTCCGGAATATAATTTCCAATCGGACAGCCCCAATGACAAAACGGGGTGCCGCAATCCATGCAACGCGCAGCTTGCGACCTAACTTGTGCTTCAGTGCGCGGCTTAAATACTTCTTTGTAATCCGCAATGCGTTCCGCGATCGGCCGGTAAGCACAAGATTCTCTTTTGATATTTAGAAATCCTTTTAGGTCTTTCATTTTCTCCTCACAACCCAAAACTTATCTCATAACTTACTGCTCACAACTCACCCCTGCTCAACCCCCATCTTCTCCAACTCCTCTTCCGCCATCACCTTTTGCTGTAAAACCCGCTTGTATTCAATTGGCATGACTTTCCGGAATCGCTTCACCGCAAATTCAAAATTATCTAATATTTCTTTGGCCAAACGGCTGCGGGTATATTGAAAATGTTTTTTTAAAAGCACATGAATAATTTTTTTATCCGATGCGCGCAAATGCTCCAACTCAACCATTTGCAAATTACATTTGCTCTCAAAATCATTTTGTTTGTCATAAACGTAAGCAATGCCCCCCGACATCCCCGCCGCAAAATTCCGGCCGGTTTCGCCCAACACTACCACCCGTCCGCCAGTCATGTATTCACAGCCGTGGTCGCCCACCCCCTCCGCCACCGCATTTAATCCAGAGTTGCGCACACAAAACCTCTCCCCCGCCCGGCCGCATAAATACGCTTCCCCTGAAATGGCCCCGTAAAAAGCCGTGTTCCCTAGCAATGTGTTTTTATCCGGCGGATAATCGGCTTTACGATCCGGATAAATAATTACCTTCCCGCCTGAAATTCCCTTGCCGACGTAATCATTGGCTAGGCCTTCCAGCTCCAAGGTTATTCCCTTAGTCAGCCAGGCCGCAAAACTTTGGCCTGCAACACCATTAAACTTAAAATGCAGGGTGTCGTCGGCTAATCCGTTTTCCCCGAATTTTTCAACCACCGCACCGCTCAACATCCCGCCCACGGTCCGATCCGAATTTTCAATTTTCAAGTCGGCCGACACTGGAGTTCCGCTCTCCAATGCCGGACGAGCCAGTTGGATTAATTTACGGTCGAGTACGCTATCTATGCCGTGGTCTTGTTTTTGTGTGCAATAATTGCCTGCCCCGGCTTGCCGGTGGCCTGCCCCTGGAAATTCTGCACCAGGATAAAGAATTTTCGAAAAATCAATCCCGCGTGATTTTTCCGGTAATATTGCGGTATCCAATTCCAATAAATCGGTTCGGCCAACCATCTCGTCAACGGTGCGGACACCTAACTCAGCCATAATTTCGCGCAGTTCCTCCACCACAAAACGGAAATAATTAACGATATGCTCGGGTTTTCCGGAAAACCGTTTGGCTAAACATTCATCCTGCGTGGCCACTCCCAGCGCGCAGTTATTGAGATGGCAATGCCGCAGCATCACACATCCCGCAACAATCAAAACCGCAGTGGCAAAACCAAATTCTTCCGCCCCTAACAGTGCCGCAATGGCGACATCACGCCCGGTCCTCAACTGCCCGTCGGTCTGCAACCTTACCCGGCTGCGTAAGTCGTTCATAACCAGCGTCTGGTGAGTTTCTGCCAATCCCAATTCCCAGGGGAGTCCGGCATTCCGGATTGAACTGATGGGAGAAGCCCCCGTCCCCCCATCCCCGCCCGATATCAGAATCATATCGGCATGGCCTTTGGCCACCCCCGCCGCAACCGTCCCTACGCCAATTTCAGAAACCAGCTTCACGCTGATCCGCGCGCGGGGGTTTACATTTTTCAAGTCAAAAATTAATTGCGCCAGGTCCTCGATTGAATAAATGTCGTGGTGGGGTGGCGGAGAGATTAACGTCACGCCCGGCGTGGTGTAGCGCGTTCGCGCAATAATTTCACTGACTTTATGGCCGGGCAGCTGCCCGCCTTCACCCGGTTTGGCACCCTGCGCAATTTTTATTTGAATCTCATCGGCATTGACCAAATAATTGGTGGTAACGCCAAATCTTCCCGAAGCTACCTGCTTGACGGCGCTTCTCCTGTCATCCTTAAAGCGCGCCGGGTCTTCTCCCCCCTCACCAGTATTGGATTTGCCGCCCAGCATATTCATTGCCCGTGCAATGGTTTCATGACAGGGTGCGCTGATTGAGCCAAAACTCATGGCGCCGGTAACAAAGCGTTTGAGAATATTTTCTGCTGGCTCAACCTCAGCAATTGGAATAGATTGCGCTTTTTTAAACTTTAACAAACTGCGCAAAGTTGTAGGATTTGGGGGGCCCATTCCATTGGCCAGCGCCTGGTCATTAATCAACTGCGCAAATGCCTTATACCGCTGGTAATCATTGCCCCGCGCCGCCTCCTGCAAGGCGCAAATGCTTTCCGGATTCCACAAATGAAATTCTCCGTCTTTTTTCCATTGATAAATTCCACCGCTGTCTAAGACCTCCCCATAAACGCCCCGGCGCCCCTCGTTAAACGCCGCCGTGTGCCGCTCCTGTATTTCGCCGGCCAGCTCTGCAAAGCCAGCCCCGCCAATCCGCGAAGGCGTCCCCTCAAAACACTTACCGACTACTTCATCTGCCAAACCCAGCGCTTCAAAAATTTGCGCGCCGCGGTAACTGTTTAAAGTGGAGATTCCCATTTTCGAAAGGATTTTTTTTATACCCTGATGGACCGCCGTCCGGTAATTATTAACCGCGGTCTTCCGATCTAGCGTCAGGTCGCCCTGCTCAACCAGCCATCCCAGTGCAGCATAAGCCAGGTAAGGATTTACCAGGTCCACCCCAAAACCAAATAAAAGCGCAAAATGGTGCACTTCCCGCGGCTCGCCGCTCTCTAAAATTATCCCTACTTTAGTCCGCAACGCTTTTCGAATAAGATGGTGATGGACCGCACCAACCGCCATTAATGACGGGATGGCCAGCTTTTGTTTGTTCACGCCGCGGTCGCTTAAGATAATAAATGTATAACCGTCAGCAATGGCCGCTTCGGCCGCCCTGCAAACCCGATCCAGTGCCGCCGTTAACTCTCCATCAAACAAAATGGAGATTTTTTTTGCGGAAAAACCGTTTTTCTTGATCGCGACAATCTGCGCCAATTCATCATTGGTCAGGATCGGTTCTTTTACGTGCAATTTACGGCAGTGTTCAGGCGTTTCCTGCAAAATGTCTTTCTGCGGGCCAACATAACTCTCTAAGCTCATGACCAACTCTTCCCGGATCGAATCAATGGGCGGGTTGGTCACCTGCGCAAATAGCTGCTTAAAATAATTGAAAAGCAATTGCGGCCGGTTCGATAAAATCGCGTGCGGACAATCGTTCCCCATTGAACCCACCGGCTCTTTGGATTTTTCGGCCATGGGTTTCAAGATGGTTTTTAAGTCCTCCCGGGAATAACCAAAGGCCGACAAGAGTGTTTTATCATCCTGATCATCAAATTCAGCTGCCGAAAGGCGCGGCAAGTCCTCCAGCTCAAGCAGGTTTTCCTTCAGCCATTGCCCATAAAAACGCTTGTCATAAATTTCGGACTTAATTTCTTCGTCTTCCACAATGCGAGCGGTTTCGGTATCAATGTAAAAGATTTTTCCCGGCTCCAGGCGACCCGACACCGCGATATTTTCCGGCGCAATCTCCAGGACCCCAACTTCTGAAGCCATCACCACCATACCGTCTTTGGTTACAATATAGCGCGCCGGGCGCAGGCCGTTGCGGTCCAGCACGGCGCCAACATCTTTCCCATCGGTAAAGGCAACTGCGGCCGGCCCATCCCAGGGCTCCATAAAACAGGCATGATAGCGGTAAAAATCGCGCACTTCTTTTGGCATCAGATGGTTATGCTCAAAAGCAGAAGGAATTAACATCAACATGGCATGCGCCATTGACCGGCCGGATAAAACTAACAGTTCAAAGACATTATCCAAGGCCTGCGAATCACTGCCCCCCGGTTCAATTACGTCCAAACCTCTAGCCCGCATCCAATTGATATTGCCCCGCAAAGTATTGATTTCCCCGTTGTGCGCCAAA
>Ga0265292_1001239_pt1 | contig 23912 bp, 21 predicted proteins | sample Munlanlewell296A_FD_189080 | JGI IMG/M metagenome (GOLD analysis project Ga0265292, IMG submission 189080) | Leachate microbial communities from a municipal landfill in Southern Ontario, Canada - Leachate well 296A | ecosystem: Engineered > Solid waste > Landfill > Unclassified | place: Canada... | reverse complement strand
TCTCCATAAGGATACGCGGCACCTATTATTATGTCATCATATCCATCGTGATCCAGGTCCCCGGCCGCAGACATGGAAAGGCCAAAATATCCTGCGTATTCATTTGAGTCTTCTTCAATGATTTTATATGCCTTGCTTGCGTCTATGTCTGACTTCAGATCTTTCGTATTGAATATATACACAGATGGAGCCGTTAAGACCAACGGCTCTGAAATCATTATCTCCTCTTTGCCGTCATGATTCACGTCGCCGGCCTTTGCGAGAGAAGCGCCAAACCAGCCGCTGCCCTTTATTGCAGAGATCCGGTCATTGGAGCTCAGCTGTTTTTTATCCACCAGATTTTTTCCGCTAAAGATATAGACCGAATAATATGTCTTATCTCTAGCCATGAAATCATCCTTACCGTCATTGTCTATATCTCCGATCGCAAGCACCGGTTCGCCGAAACGCTCATCCTGAGTGCTGCCATATACAACTGCATCCGCGTCTTTGACAGTGAGCGACTTTGGTGCGTTGCCTGGTGCCCCTGAGAAACGCTTTCCGCTGAAGAAAAATACAGCGCCGACAGTTTCATTATTGTTTGTCGCGCGCGAGTCGCCAATCAGGATGTCCGAGTAACCGTCTGCATCCAGGTCTCCGCCGATAGATACGGTGGAGTCAGAGCCGACTGCACCCGTTATCGAAGTTATCGGTTCGGCCTTGTCTTCGACCTTTCCGCTGTACAGCAGGAAGGTCGGCGGGTTGGATTCAACCTTTACTACAAAATCCCTGACTCCGTCGCCGGTCACGTCGCCTACGGTTTGCTGTGCCTTTGATATTTGGAAAATAGGAAGCTTGCCTATTAATTTAATGTAATCCCCTATGTCGGACAGACCGCCTGCATTAGACTCGCTCGGGGCCGCGGTATCCGCTGGACCTTCCCCAGGTGCGCCGGGTGTTTCTCCAGGTTCGCTGGTTTCTTGAGGAGCGGTGACTACAGGACCAGTTGCAGGGGATGGACCAGCGACGGTGCCCTCGCCGCCTGTCTTTTGTCTGCACGACGGGATCGTCATGGCCGCGATCATTGCGAACGCAATGATCATGAGAGAGTGGATATTTCTGCGCATGCCGGCCTCCTGATGACACTATTATTCTAACGAATACCTACTGCGATTGCCTGGCCGAAATTGTCTCCATCGGCGGAGCCCAGAAGATAGACCTTTTGCGGTTGTTTGAACGGGGGCATGAGAACAAAGACCGCGCCTTTTGAAGATTGATAACCAGGCGATGCGAGCATTATCGTGGCAGCGTTGATCCCGGTTATGTCTCCGAGGCTGGAGACCGTCCAACCGTGAGCGTCTTTGTTACTCCCACCCGTTAGTGTCCACAGAGGATTGCCATTTAGTTGTGCGCCGCTGTAATAATCCACCTTGCCCTTTCCGTCACTCCCAGCGCCAGCAACATTTGCACCCATGAATCCAGGCGTCCCTATGATTATATCTTTTTTTCCATCACCATCTATGTCCACGCCTCCAGCCACGGAATAACCGAACCAGTCATTTATATTGAGACCAATTTTTATATACATACGGTCAACGTTTGATAGAGCTAACTTGGTAGATATTTTTGCACCGCTGTGGATGTAAACATTACCCTTTGAATAAGGGTCATTATCTGGTTCACCGGGCGCGCCGATGATCACATCGTCTTTGCCGTCGTTGTCCAGATCGCCCGCAGTTGACATCGACCACCCGCAACGTTGACCTGCATTGCATGAGATCGTGCAGAGTGCATTTGAGACATTCACATTGTTTTTGAAATCATTTGTCTTGAAAATATATACATATTGTCCAGTCGCAGTGAGCGTGCCTGGCGCGGATATCATGATCTCATCCTGGCCATCGCCGTTCACATCGCCTGCGCGCGCGATCGCCGTGCCCAGGCCGCCGCTATTGTTATCTCCGGTCAGGGTGGACAGCATATCTTTAGTTGTCATCTGCTTTGTCGTCGCTATCTTCTTGCCGCTGAAGACATATGCTTTCGGCGTGCCCACCTTCTTCGCCATCTGCGGCTCGCCTATGATTATCTCGGCAAAGCCATCGCCGTCTATATCGCCGAGATAACCGATCGATGTGCCAAAGTATCCCCAATCAAGCTCGCCCGTAATTATGGCATCCGCGTCCTTTGCCAACACCTCCGTAGGCAGCGGCATTTTTTGAGCAGAGAAATTGCGACCGCTGAAGAAATATGCCGCACCATCGAGATTTTTATGACCTGGCGCACCGATCACGATGTCGGCAAATCCGTCTTCATCCAGATCGCCCGGGATCAAGATCGCATAGCCAAAAAATGAACCCTGGCCCTCGCCGACGATGGTAGTTATCGGCTGATCGCTGATTTTATTATTCGCATCCAGCTTTGCGCTGTAGAGCATGACTGCCCCGGCTTTGTTTTTGTAACCGGGTGCGCCGACTGCAAAGTCGATCGCCCCGTCTCCGGTCACATCGCCGATCGTCATCGCGAGAAAGTTCTGCTCCACTGCAGCGATCGGCACTGCTGCAGCAGAGAGCGCGTCCGCGGAGATCTTGAACGCGAATGTCGATTTTGGCGCCAGTTTCACCGCAGGCAAGAAGGTCATGGCCGTGTTGTCAGTGCTCCACGAGAACGTGCCAGCGACAGACTTGCTGTTGGAATCGAGCAACGATGCAGCGCCCTCCACCGACTTTGTGTCCATGGCCTCTGAGAACGTAGCCTTTATGGAGGCGCTCAGCGGGATTGGCGTGGCCGCGAATTCCAGGGCAGTCCCGTCAAGGCGCACGAGCTTGAGATCCACAGTCGGAACCGAAGGTGTAGCAGCAGGGGTCTGAGTAGTAACTGGCCCCTCGGTAATGATCGGACCCTGAGTTTCGGTGGTATCGCCGCCGCCTCCCTTTTCACACGCGCTTACCATCATCATCGTGAAGATGAGCGCTCCGATTGTGAGTATCCACGACAGGCTAAATTTTTTATATATGCGCGACATACCTGACCTCCTTTGGGTTCAATCCACCAGAATATGAATATTGCAAATCAGGTGCCATTAATAACATAAATTAACCTAAATAAAATCAAAATGTTACACACGCCCCCCTCTCAGACAGGGCCGGCATCCGAATCAAAAGGATAAAATCGTCAAAATTCAGACGCAGCTGTTGCATTCCATTTTATGACATTATACGTCGAAGGACCTCACAATCTAATTATTATCGCAAAGGAGGAGTCCATGCAGAACGTGTCTCAGTGTTCAAGGAGCAGCGCGCTGCCGCCCGATCCAGACGTTGCTAATTTCGAGCTCGCTGGTGTAGGGAGCGTGCTGAAAAATTTTGAGACGAAATATGACTCATTCGATGTCGATCCTTTAAGCCTTGGCAATCGACACAATGAAAGCAATGCGTCCTCGTCCTGTTGCGCCTCGGCATTGTGTTGGTTTAAGGAAGGGTTCGGAACCGATACTACAATAATCAGCGGGTATCAGGTTGGAGAAAATGGTTATAAGCTCGCAATAAATGTTAATAGCGAAGCGAGCACGTTGATGTGGAATAAGGATGTGGTCACCTATTTCAAATATGACCCGGCCGAGAAGACGTGGAGCATGAGCGCAAAAATATATGAGAATGGCAAATTTAAGGAATATAAATATTGTGACCCAGTTTCGGTCTTCGATACATTAGTGGCAAACCTGCGCTGTTACATAGGCAGCGAAAAGAACGCTGAGGCAACGACGCTGGAAGTGCTGCTTGCGAGCCTCTCTGGGCAGAAAGAGGGGATCGTGAAGACCATAAAGGAATCTGGTCAGCTCTATCCTGCCTCGGATTGTGAGAAGCCGGCGACGCCGGACGATATTCCGCCCAGTTGGTTATCGACACCATCATTCTGATTTCTGAATCAAGCGCGCAGGCAATGCAGAGGGTCATCTCCCGGACGGACATTCGGAGAGCCAGCCCCTGAAAAGCGCGTCTAGAAAACCTCGGCGCGGCGAGCGCAGGCCGTCATCATCAGATACGATGCTGCGAAGCGCGGGATAGATCGACTCCTCACGCTCGACCGCGTTCGATCCCTCCATCATCTTGAGGAAGAGATCGCCCACCAGGCGCATGGATCCCACGGATTCGTCCAGAACGAGTTTCCTCAGCATGTAGATCTGCGAATAGATATCCGCATGCGCAAACGCGTGACGCAGCAGATGCCTGCCCTCGAGCGGTCTCTGGCGCGCTACGGCGAATACGCAATCGGCAAGGGATCGCGAATCCGAAGGGCCGGCGGACGACTCGATACAATCAAGCGCTCGCGCCAGCGCGCTACCGTCTCCGCATGCCACGAGCACGAGCTCGCCCCACATCCCGGAGGACGACTCCATCTGCGCGGAAATGATGCGATGCGCCGCGGCAGGGTTCTTTGCCGCAAGCTCCGCGATCTCGGGCAGCTTGTGCGTGAAAAAATCTGCGACGAGCCGCTGCGGTATGGGGCGGGTGAGCGGATCGATCATCGCTTCGAGCGTTGCGGTGAATCCTCCGAAGCGCAACGCGATCGAACTTGATAATGACGAGATGGAGTTAAAGAACCCCGGCCCTGCCAGCGATCCGAATATCTGGCGCCCGCTCACCTGCGGCTGCAGAGTGGAGTGGTCCATTTGATCGGGCCGATCAGATGCCCTGTTTACGAGGTCGCTTGCCGCGGGGGTCTGGGATGGGATTCTCGTCATGCGTTTTGAAATGATAGAGCGGCTTTTGGCCGACAGGCAAGACAAATCTACACCTCGCCGAAGCAGGGGCGCCAGCCACGCTGCGTCATGGGGGCATTTGGCGGCGTATCATTTCAAGTTGAGCTCATGGGACTCTTCGCTCTGCTCAGGGTGGGAGCCGGCTTCGCCGACTCCCATTTTTCTTGCACGACATGGGGGCGGCCGATATAAGCGCCGTGCATCATGCCGCAAGCCGCAAATGTTAAAGAAATCAGCAGGTTGAAACAAAGGAGCCGGGACATGACAGACCTTTCCATGATGGCCGAACCCTACAAGATCAAGATGGTGGAGGCGATCAGGATGACCACCCGGCAGGAGCGCGACAAGGCCATCAAAGAGGCCGGCTGGAACACGTTTCTCCTCCGCAGCGAGGACGTATGGATCGATCTGCTCACGGATTCCGGCACCGCGGCCATGAGCGACTATCAGTGGGCTGGCATGATGCTTGGCGACGAGGCATACGCGGGCAGCAAAAATTTCTATTTTCTCGAAGAGGTCGTGCGCGACATCATGGGCTACAAGCACCTCGTGCCCACGCATCAGGGCCGCGGCGCAGAGTACATACTTTCGAACTGCCTCATATCAAAGGGCGATCACGTCCCCGGCAACATGTACTTCACTACCACGCGGCTCCATCAGGAGATGGCCGGGGCCACGTTCCACGACGTGATCATCGACGAGGCGCACGATCCGACAAAGGAGCTCCCGTTCAAGGGCAACGTGGACATGGCAAAGCTGGAGAAGTTAGTCGCCGAGGTGGGCGCTGACAAGATCCCCTACATCACGGTCGGCGTGCCGGTGAACATGGCGGGCGGCCAGCCGGTTTCCATGGCCAACATGCGCGAGGTCTCCAAGTTCTGTCGCAAACACGGGATCAAGGTCGTCATCGATGCGGCGCGCATACTGGAAAACTGCTACTTCATCAAAAAGCGTGAAAAGGGATTCGAGCATAAATCGCTCAAGGAGATCTGCCGCGAGTTCTGCTCGCTCTCGGATGCATGCACTATGTCCGCGAAGAAGGATGCTTATGTGAACATCGGCGGCTGGCTTGCCATGAACGACGAGAAATTCTTCACAAAGGCAAAGGAACTCGTCGTCGTATACGAGGGCCTTCACACATACGGCGGCATGGCGGGCCGCGACATGGAGGCGGTGGCGCGCGGATTCAAGGAGGCGACGGAGAACGAGCACATAGTCGCGTGGCGCATAGGCCAGGTCGAGTACCTTGGACAGAAGCTCATCGCCGCCGATATACCGATAGTCCGTCCGATCGGCGGGCACGCGGTATTTCTCGATGCCAAGTCATTCCTGCCGCATATTCCGCAGGAGGAATACCCGGCGCAGCGGCTCGCGGCCGAAATCTACGTTGAGAGCGGCGTGCGCACGATGGAGCGCGGCATCGTATCCGCTGGCCGCGATCATGCGACCGGCAAGAACAGGCTGCCGAGGCTGGAGCTCGTGCGAGTGGCGATCCCGCGGCGCGCATACACGAACGCGCACATGGATGTCGCGGCCGAGGCGATCAAGAACGTGTGGAGGCGCCGCTTGGAGGTGAAGGGCCTCAAGATGACCTACGAGCCGGAGTCGTTGCGTTTCTTCCAGGCGAGGTTCGAGCCGGTGTAAGCGCGTCGGAACCAGCAGCTCTGCGGGCTGCGGTTCTCACCACTGCGAAAACGAAAAACAGAAGCGGCGGGCATGAAGCCCACCGCTTCTGTTTTGCGCGCCCGGCAGGATTCGAACCTGCGACCCTCTGATCCGTAGTCAGATACTCTAATCCGCTGAGCTACGGGCGCTTTTTCAAGCCGCGGCAACCTAGTCCAACCCACCTTATGCTGTCAAGACGCTGTTTTTGTGCTATAAGCGGATATATGAAACTTAAATTCGTCCACTTCGGGCTCGTAGTGCTTTGCATTGTCGCGGCCGGCCCCGCATCGGGCAATCCCCCGAACGCAATCCACACATCCTACGACGCCCAGCGCGGCGAGCTGGAAGTCACGGTGCAGCATCCGGTGACGAATCGGCACAAACACTACATCAGCGAGGTCATCCTTATTAAGAACGGCAAGGAAGTCGAGAAACGCACATTCGATTTCCAGACCAGCCGGCGTAATGAGACCACGTATCCGTTCAAGATCCAGGTGGCACCAGGCGATGACGTGCGGGTGCGCGCAATCTGCTACCTCTTTGGCGAGGGCGAGGCGCAGGTGAAAATCCAACAAGCGGAGTGATTACAGGGGGATTGCCGCGCTCCCTATGGTCGCTCGCAATGACACCTCTGCAGGGCAACGCGTCAATCTGTCAACGCGTTGCATATGTACCTCCCCTCCATAAGGCGTAAGATCCCTCTCATAAAAATGTGGTTGGCCCCCGAGATGGGACCTTGAGCGCGTTGCCTGCGTGGTTCATTGGTGCCGCGCAGCGCGGCCGGCGCTCCACCACAAAAGGAGGAAGGTATGAATACAGGTATGCTGAGTACGATTCTGTTGCTGGTGGCAGGGCTCGTGAACGCGGTCCCGCCCATCGGCAAGACGCTCACAGAGGCGACAGGCGGCACGCCCGTTATCCAGATACTGGTCGGCGTGGCCTGTATCCTCGTAGCGTTGGCCACGTTTGTTAAGAAATATGCAACTCAGTAACGCATCCCGTTTATAAAGCAGAGGCCCTGGTCAGGTATCGGCCAGGGCCTTTGTGCATGGGGCTTTATCGGTCAGAGCTCGATAACGACTATCCTTGATTTACCATTGCCATCCGTGGGGGCCTCGATCCTGCGACCGCGCGAAGACGGAGACGGCTCCGGCGCTTCTTGCGGGATGCGGCGCCCTTCTTCCTGGCGACGGAGCTCTTCATCCCTTCGCTGCTTATCCTTTATTATGTGTGGCAGGATCTTCATATCCAGTCTCCACACGTATTTATCTGCAATGATTGGACCAAGGGGCAAGGCGCGCAAGACCGCCATAACAAGAAAAATACCAGTCGGACGCGTCAGAAAATTTTCAAAATGGAGAAAGCGGAGGCAAGTTTTTGACGCTTTTGTGCGAAATCAGAACTATCAGAACTGGAGGATAGTCGATATTCGGAGCATCCAGGCCATTTCCGCGGCATCTTTGGGTATGGGCTCTACTATATTGCCGGGGTCTATCAGATCGACCTCGATATTGTATGCCCGGCCCGGGATGAGCACGCCGCCCTCGAGCGCGGCATAGAGGTAGTCGAAGAGCTTGGCTTCTGCGGAGATGTCGAACTCAAGGCCGTACCAGCGCTTCCACATCGAGTTGGCCGTCTCTGAGAGCGCGGGCCAGTTCCCCTGTTGCGGGATGAGGTCCTGGAAATTCACATTCGTGTTCTTGCTCGGGGCCCAAGCTGTAATGATTTTTCCGCCGATCTTGAAGTCGTTCGCCCACGTGGTCCGCGACAGGTCGAACCTGTGCTTGTACCCCATCGTGAAGAAGAGGGCGTTGTTAACGAAGGTGCCGGTGATCGGCATTCCGCCGGCAAGGTATTCGGTGGCGCCGCTGCCGCCCGCTTTCTGGCCGAACAGCGCAGGCGAGGTTCCGAGCGGCATGTTGAACAGCATGAGCGCGATCTGATAGTCCGGCCTGAATCCGAGCGTGGTGATCCTCTGCGAAAGCGGGGTGGAGTCTCCCTGAGCGAATCCGGTCTGGACTTTCCACTGGCCGCCCCAGTTGTAGTGGCCTTCCACCTCGAGGGCCGCCAGGAAGGTGCTCATATCCTGCTTCGGCGGCAGCTGTATTATACCAGCTGTGCCGGCGGGCAAACCCTGGAACGGGATCGCATTGAGCGCGAGTCCGGTCGAGACCTTGCCGCCGATATAGACGCCCTCGAGCTTGAAACTGTAGTTGCCAAAGCTGTATCGGCCGTAGAGGTCCGCGAAGTAGAGTATCGTGTCGCCGTCTACGCCGGCGGATACGTCGTTGCCCAGGGCGTCTTTGACGGTCATCGTAGTGGCCCCGTCCACGCCGTTTCTCCGCCTGAGTCCGCCGAACACGCCGACCGAGAACTCAGGGCGGTCGAACATGAGGATCGCTGCGTACTGCTGAGTGTCGCGGCTGTTGGATAGCGGGGCAACGTTTAACCCCTGTATACGCGGATCGAACTGCGCCTCGTATGCGATGTCCCACAAGAGGCCCGCGGTAAAAGTCGCGGCGTTCGGTATGTCGTACTGCAGCAGGTAGAGTATGCGGTCAGCGGTATCGCCGAAGTCGCCCTGGAGCTCGTTGCCGTCGTTCTGGAATATGCCCAGGCCCCAGTGAGAAGGTTGGCGCCCTACACGAAACTTTCCTATCGGCGTGAGGATGTCGGCCCATACGCGGCGCACGTTGATTGCGCCATTTTCGCCCATGACCGAAGGGCCGGTCATATAGAATGAGCCGGCGCCCGGCGGCAGCGTTTGCGAGCCCACTACAGGGGCTATAAGCTGCAGCTGCCGCGTATCTTTAGTTCCGAACAGTATGTTATCGAGGATATCGAACTGCGCCTGGACAGAGAGAAAGTCGTTGAGCTTGAGGGTCGGGTCGAGCCTGAGCCGCATCTGGTTGTATTGGATGAAGCCGAAGCGATTGTTGGGAAACGGGATGTTGTTGTTTCCCTGCTGCAGGTCCAGGTCGTCGTTGCCAACCACGCGCAGCCGGTAGTAGCCGTGCGTGGAGAAATCGACCGCGTATGCGTCTGCGGCCGCGAAGAGGCAGATCGCAGCCACGGCCGTTACGGCCAAGGCCAATGAAATCGCTATATTCCTGGATTTATGAAAACTTGTTGAAAAGCCCATGCGCCCCCAGAAATTGGACGCATAATAACATATTGATTTTCTTAGCGTCAAGGGAATCGCCGGCTTTGCTGGCCTGACGCAAAAAAGAGAGGCGGTCTGATCGACCGCCTCTCTTGGTATTCAACTATTTTGCATGCACTGATTAGTACATGTCTCCCATCCCGCCGTGCGGCATCTGCGGCATGCCCTTATCTTCCTTCGGCTTCTCGGTCACCATCGCTTCCGTGGTGATCATGAGCCCTGCGACGGATGCCGCGTTCTGCAGCGCCGTGCGCACGACCTTTGTCGGGTCGATGATGCCGGAGCCCAAGAGGTCCTCGTACTGGCACGTCTGGGCGTTGAAGCCCTCGTTGCCCTTGCTCGTCTTGACCTTGTTTACCACCACAGCGCCTTCCCAGCCGGCGTTGCTGGCGATCCAGCGGCAGGGATACTCTGCGGCACGCTTCACGATCTGCACGCCTTCCCACTCTTCTTCCGTGAGCTTGGACTTGAGGCCTTCCAGGCCTGAGGTAGCGCGGATGAGTGCGACGCCGCCGCCTGCCACGATGCCTTCCTCGACTGCCGCGCGGGTAGCGTGGAGTGCGTCTTCGACGCGGGCCTTCTTCTCCTTCATCTCCGTCTCGGTCGCGGCACCCACGTTGATCACAGCGACGCCGCCGACGAGCTTAGCGAGCCGCTCCTGGAGCTTCTCGCGGTCGTAATCAGAGGTCGTTTCCTCGATCTGCACGCGAATCTGCTTGATGCGGCCTTCGATGGAGTCCTTGGAGCCTGCGCCGTCGACGATCGTGGTGTTCTCCTTGTCGACCGTGATGCGCTTCGCCTGGCCCAGGTCTTTGAGCGTGACGTTCTCGAGCTTGAAGCCCAACTCCTCGGCGATGAGCTTGCCGCCGGTGAGCGTGGCGATGTCCTCGAGCATTGCCTTGCGGCGATCGCCGAAGCCCGGGGCCTTCACCGCTGCGACCTGCAGCGTGCCGCGCAGCTTGTTGACGACGAGCGTTGCAAGGGCCTCGCCTTCCACGTCTTCGGAGATGATGAGCAGCGGTCTGCCGATCTTCGCGACCTGCTCGAGCAGCGGAAGCAGGTCCTTCATGCTGGAGATCTTCTTCTCGTGGATGAGGACGAGCGGGTTCTCGTAGGCCGCTTCCATCCTCTCCGGATCCGTGACGAAGTAGGGGGAGAGATAGCCGCGGTCGAACTGCATGCCCTCGACCACGTCGAGCGTGGTCTCCATGCCCTTGGCCTCTTCGACCGTGATCACGCCTTCCTTGCCGACCTTCTCCATCGCCTCGGCGATGATGTTGCCGATCGTCTCGTCGTTGTTCGCAGAGATGGTTCCGACCTGCGCGATCTCCTTGCGGTCCTTCGTAGGCTTGGAGTTCTTCTTGAGCTCGTTGATCGTGAAATCGACCGCCTTCTCGATGCCGCGCTTGAGCGCCATCGGGTTGTGGCCGGCCGCCACGAGCTTTGCGCCTTCCTGGTAGATATGCTGCGCGAGCACTGTGGCCGTGGTCGTGCCGTCGCCTGCGACGTCGGATGTCTTGCTTGCGACTTCCTTGACCATCTGCGCGCCCATGTTCTCGAACTTGTTGGGGAGCTCGATCTCCTTGGCTACCGTGACGCCGTCCTTTGTGACGACCGGACTGCCGAACGATTTGTCGAGCACTACGTTGCGGCCGCGGGGGCCCAACGTGACCTTCACTGCATCTGCCAGAGCGTTGACGCCCCTGAGGATCGAATCGCGGGCATCCTGGCTGAACAACATTTCCTTTGCTGACATATTGTTTCCTCCTTAATGTTCCCCCCTCCCCTTTGTAAGGGGAGGGATGGGGTGGGGTAGATATTTTTTTCTTATGCGATGATGCCGAGCACGTCGTCTTCGCGCATGATTGTGTACTCTTCGCCGTCGATCTTGATCTCGCTGCCAGCGTACTTGGAGAAGAGGATGCGGTCGCCGGCCTTGACTTCGAGCTGAACCTTCGTGCCGTTCTCCAGAATCTTGCCATTGCCCACGGCGATGACCTCGCCTTCCTGCGGTTTCTCTTTGGCCGTGTCCGGGATGATGATGCCACCCTTTGTCTTATCCTCGTTGGTGAGACGCTTGACGAGGATGCGGTCCTGCAGCGGTCTGATCTTCGTTGTTGCCATGTTCTTTCCTCCTTTTTGTTGTTATTCCGTGATTTTTTGTTTGTTAGCACTCGGTCGGGTTGAGTGCCAATCCCTTCCGGATGGCGTGCATATAATAGCTTAGGCCCAACAGTCAAGGGCGCTCTGAGATTTTTTTCCACAGGTATACCGGCTGAGCGCGCTAAATGAGGCAACACGTTGCGTCAGTATTATGACGCTATGCATATTGTTATACGAACGAGCACAGGTTATTCAAACCGCCTATGAAGAGAATATTCGCTAATAATATCAATAAAATCGCTGCGCTAGGGCTTGCGGCGCTCATCTTTTCGATGGCCGGCTGCGGATCGGCTGATTCGCCGCCGGATTATTTGACGCCGGAGGCTGGAGGGGGCCAGCAGGGCGAGGCGCCCCCGGTGAATGAGCAGCTGGCATCGGAGGCCTGGCAGCAACGCCTCGTCTATCATGTGGGTCCGATGGACCTGCCCGCAGGCACCGCGCCTGCGCTGGACAATCCCCTCTCGATACGCTTTCAGACCGACGAGCCGGTATGGATAACGGGGTTCGTGCCGCGCGTGGTGGATTCAAACGGCTCCGAGCTGCCCGCGGCGCTCCTTCATGAGGCGATCGTTTCAAACATGCACGAGGAGAACCCGCTCTGCGGTGGCGGCGGCGGCGGCAACCCGATCTTCATCGCGACCTCGATGCTCACGGAGGTCGAGCTGCCGGAGGGGTACGGCTACCCGATCCTCTCCACCGATCCGATAGACGCGCAGGTCATCTTCGCGAACCCAACCGAGCAGAGCTATGCAGGAGTCCAGTTCGAGCTGACGCTGGTTGCCCGGCCCATGAACGAGTTTACGCAGGTGGCGGATGTGAAGCCCCTGCTCGTGGAGCCGGATCCCTGCACTCACCAACCGCTGAAGGTCGAGCCGGGCGCCTTCACCGAGAAGAGCGCTACGTACCAGATGCCTGATGCCGTAAAGGTGGTAGTTGCTCAGGGCGCGCTGCAGAACTTCGGCGCCTCGATCGAGCTCATTGCGGGCAGCGAGGCAACGCCTTTTTGGAGGGCCGAGGCAAAGCTCGATGAGGCGCATCAGGTGGTGGAGCTCACGGACAATCCGTTCACGGATCCGAAGGGCGTGCCGGTGAAACAGGGCGATTCCCTCACGCTCTTAGTGACGTACGACAATACATCGGAAAAATGGCTGGATGGCGCGACCGCTGCCGCCATGGTCTATGCGGCGCCGACGGAATGACGAAGGACGATCGCGCCCTTCGGTTATTTCACTTCAAACATCACCGACAATTCCACGCACGCATTCTGCGGAAGGCTTGCGCAGCCGATCGCATTCCGCACGTGCTTGCCGTTTGCGCCGAAGATTTGTGCGAAGAGTTCGCCCGCGCCGTCCACTACCTTTGCATGTTCGCGAAAATCGACGCCAGCTGCGACGAAGCCGTCCACGCGTATTACCCTTCGGATGCTGTTAAGCGACCCGCCCAGCGCCTGTCTTGCTATGGCGAGAGTCATGACGCCCGCGAGCCTTGCGGCCATCTTCGCATTGTCTGTTTTCACCTCGACCCCGGCTCGACCCGGATACTGTATCCGCCCCTCTGAAAGCGGGAGGGCGCCGCCGACATAGAGCGTCTTGCCGACCGCAACCGCGCCTACTGCGCTGCCCAGTTCCGCAGCAGGTTCAGGGAGATCGATGAATAGCTCTTCGAGTTTGTCGTCGTAATTCATCATGCCTCCAAGTGCCAGCCTACTTCTGTTTTGGTTTATACACGAAGACGAATACGAGGAAGGGCGTTCCCTTGAGCGATCGATACGCGCTGATCTCGTTCTCCTTGAAGAGGGGCCGCATATCTTCCTCGATAAGCGACTCCTTGAGATCCACCACGCGGATTCCCGCGAGCTTGCACAGGCGATAATAATCCTCGATCTTCCTGATGTTGGATTCAGCGGGCCTCAGCCTGTGCGTTCCGCGCCTGGCGTAGAGGCCGTACGGATGATAATCAACTATGACTCCCTGGCCGCCCGGCGCCAGCACGCGGCCGAGTTCATGTACCACCCGCACCATGTCGCCCTGGGATGTCGTGGCGAGCCTGCCCAGGATATAGGCAAAGCGGTTGCTTGCAAACGGCAGCCGCGAGGCCTGGGCGCGCAGAACAAAGCCGCGCGATGGATCGCCCTGCACCGCAGACTCGTCGCCGCTTATCTCGACTCCGATTGCGGCCTGCGCCTTGAGCCCCAGCATGCGCGGTCCATAGAGAGGATGGCCTTGCCCAACCTCCAGCGCTGTCTGGTCCGTGAGATCGGGCAACGCGTTCGCCATCACGAGCTGGGTAGCCGCCTCGACCAGCTCGTGGATGCGCGCAGCCGTGAGTTGGCTTTCAAGCGACAATAGCGGCTGCACCCCACCGCGGCTCTCCACCTGCACCCTGGCCTGCTTCGCCTTGCCGATGAGGTTTTCTACGACGCGGCCCACCGCCACCATTGCTCGCCGCAGGGATTGTTCGAACGATTCCGCCATGCCCTATTTGTATCGGAAAGGAGACGCGCAGACAAGCGCTCTATCAGAGGCATGATTGACGTATTCATCTCTCGGTATACAATGCAACCTTCCCAAGGAGAGCACATGAAATTCCTCATAAACAAGGCCGCACCGGAGTCGTTCAAGTCGGACATAGTTGCCATAGGCCTGTTCGAGCGCTCGGATGAGGAGTCTGAAGGCGAGCGCAGGCACGCCCTCATAAAGCATGTGGACGGGGGAATCGCGCTCGACCGCGCGCTGAAGGGTGAGCTGTCGCGCCAGATCGCGACGGAAAAATTTACGGGCGAGCGCGGCAATTCACGCGTCCTCTTCACCGCGGGGCGCATCCCTGCGCGCTTCGTGCTGCTCATCGGCATGGGCAAGCGCAGCGAGTGCTCGCTCGAGGTCTTGCGCGAGTCGGGTGTGACTATTGCACGCGCTGCTGCGGACGTCGGCGCGGAATCCGCGGCGCTGGTGCTTGAGCGCGGCTCGGTGGACGAGATGCCCGCATCCGCCAGGGCGCGCGCGATCACGGAGGGCCTGGTGCTCGGCGCCTATCGCTTTGACTGCTACAAGACCGGCAACGAGAAAAAACCGTCGCTGGGGGTCGCGCACTTCCTATATCAGGGCGACTCGGGCCCTGTGAAATTCGCGATCGAGGTCGGCCGCATCATGGCCTCGGCACAAAACGCTGCGCGCGATCTCGTCAACACGCCCGGCCTGGACGCAACCCCGCGCATCATCTCGGCGCGCGCAAAGCAGATCGCCGCCGAGTGCGGCCTTCGCTGCACGGTGCTTAAGCCCGACGCCATCCGCCGCGAGCGCATGGCAGGCCTTCTTGCGGTATCGCGTGGCTCCGCAGAGCCTCCCGCATTCATCTCGCTCGTGTACAAGCCCAAGGGCAAGCCGCACGGCCACGTGGCGATCGTGGGCAAGGGGATCACTTTCGATGCCGGCGGCATTTCGCTCAAGCCGCCGCGCGGCATGGAGCTCATGAAGGGCGACATGGCCGGCGCCGCGTCCGTGCTCTATGCAATGCAGGCGATAGCAGCGCTGAAGCCCAGGGCACAGGTGAGCGCGTATATACCCGCAGCGGAGAATCTGCCGGACGGCAAGGCGATCAAGCCGGGAGACGTCATCAAGATGCGCAACGGCAAGACGGTCGAGATCGTCAACACGGACGGAGAAGGCCGCCTCATAATTGCGGACGCGCTCTCCTATGCGGCGGACCGGAACCCGGACGCGATAATCGACGTCGCCACCCTCACCGGCGGCGCTGCATACTGCTGCGGCGAGCTCTACACGCTCGTGCTCGGCAGCGAACAGAAGCTCGTGGACAAACTGTGCCGCGCCGCAGAGGCGGAGGGCGAGCCGATGTGGCAGTTGCCGATCGTGGAGCAGTACAAGAAGGGTTACACGTCCGGCATCGCGGACCTGAACAACTCCGGCAAGAGCAAGGCGCAGACGATCATGGGCGCGATATTCCTGCGCGAGTTCGTGGGAAAGACGCCGTGGGCGCACCTGGACATCGCAGCATCGTCCTGGGCGGACGACGAGCTGCCGATCGGGCCAAAGGGCGCAACTGGCATAATGGTGCGCACGCTTGTGGAGTTCGTGAACGGGTTTAAGGGAAAGATGCCTGAGGATTGATTACGCGAAGAAGCGCTTCCTGAATTCAGACAGTGGCGATGACGGAGGCGGCAGCACATCGCCGCTCTTGGCGACCGAGCGCTTGTTCTCAAGCGAGTTGAGCCCGGAACTATTGGACATCACGAATTCGTCCTTTGCAGCTGCGTTGGTGGACTGGCCTGCAGACCCTGAAGCAGGGGCAAAATCCAGGAGCTGCTTAAGCGCGCCTGGATCCTGTACAAGCGATTCGAACGGTTGAACTTTTCTGATATCAGCCGCCATTAAAAGCACCCCATAGGGGACACGCGCCCCTGCATATATATTATCGGCAGACGAGCACCCAAAGTTGCGTGGAACGTGGAAAAACCTGCAAATTTATAATTGCTTATTTATCAAATAGATAGGCTTTAATTGCCGATGCGGTCAGGCTCACTCGGTCGAATATTCTGTCAAATATGTTCCCGCGCTTCTCTTCCGGCATGGCATTACCCGAAGCTGACGGACTCGATGGCGGTGGCGTGGCCGGAGGTTGCTGTCCAGCCTTTGATGTCATGCAAGAATAGCCCGGCTCACACGTGGTTGCGTCAATATCACCCTCGGGCGCGCTTGGCTCGGAGGCAATCCTGGGTCGATAAACCGGCCTCAAATCCAGATAGATCAGAATATCGTCACCAGAAAAGACAGATTTTGCGCCTGAATCGTCCTTTGATTCGCTTGAATCAGGCTTGTTTTCAGCAGGACAAGCAACGCCGGGCTCACAGTCGATTGTGTCAATATTTCTCTTAGGAGTGATGGGTTCAGAAACGTATCTGGGCCTGTGAAAACCTTCGCAAGCATTGCACATTATTGCCTCCTTTTTGACCTTATGAGTCGCCCCCGCTGAATGAATTATCGGCTCCCGTCATCAGATGTTGCTAGCTTTTTTATTATTTGAGATAAGACGCCTTAGAACCCGATAATTTTAAGGACCACTCAGGAGGTGTGTATGCCGCTTCCGACAAATTTCGATCCGAAATCGAGAGTTAGTCTGCTGTGGCGGGAGATGATCAGCGCTGCGGCTGACAACGGCCGATCAAGCCAATCATTTGAAGACTCGGTAAATCGCGGCTACCTGACCGGCTATTATCCAGAGCCGGTCCGCCGCGCCAACGATCCAACAAAAATCGAACCAGCCGAGGTCTTGGAGTTCGCGTACAGCGATCCGGCATATTACCGGCTGTTGGCCAAACACGGCTTTCCCGTCCCATTTGCCATGGACGATTATAATGATGAGACAAAGACCGACAAGAAATGGCGCGATGAAATCATAGGAAAGCTGGATGGGATTCGTAATAAGCTGCGCGATGAACGCGTGATGCGCGAGGGTGCAGACAATTTCAATAGCGAACTTGCCAGGCGCATATATGATTACATCCTGAGCTTCCACCCAAGGAACATCGAGGATTGTAGACCTGAAACAGTCGATTGGGACGCCCTTGAAAAAAAGTGCGGCTTCTGCTCTGAAGCCAGCTCGATTCTCTATTTTGCATATCAGCATGCCGGTCTCAAGCCGTTCTTCATGGAATCCTTTGAGAGCGAACCGATGCTCAGAAACTATTTCGTCTCTGAAAATTTACCTCGCTACTCCGGTGCGCATGTTTACGTTGGGGTTCCGCTTGAAGGAAAAGGTCTAATCGAGGCCGACGTTGCGATGAGGCGCTTTGGCAAACACGAGCCATTTGCCAGGAAGATGACTGAAAGGAGATTTGCAGGTGCGCATTTGATCAATCTTGAAGCAGATATGACTAACGGCCGCGGCGGTTCTTATCTCAGCGGACAAATTTTCGACATACTGCCGGACGATCAGATGTCCGCGCTTGGCGTCGTGATATCTGAGTTCAAGACCATGACGCCGCTTCAACTGATCTCTCGTATCAATTGGTTTATGGGGCTCTTTGACGATTCACCGCGCAGGGATTATCACGTTACCGAGATTCGGTACATGTATGCGGCAGCACAGAAGCAGCACTCTGGATCAGACATACTCGGAGCGCTCAGAGAGCTGGTGAGAATCGATCCCAGGGGCAGCACCATGGATGTGTATTTGGCGATCAGCGGTACGCTAGGGAACCTTGAAGCCATGAAGGCCAATGCTGCGACGGATGACGATCGTAAAAAGATCGGAGCCAAAATAGCTGACACCAAACGGAACCTCGCGAAAATTGTGGAAAGCTCGGTCAGGGGCAATCCATACTACATGCCAATGATAAATCTGCTGGAACAAGTCGAGGCGGAAAGGCATACGCCGGAGCAGCGCATCGAGTTGTATGGGGGGCTCATAAGGTCATATCCAAAGCACAATATCTTCCGGTATCTGCTGGCTAACGAGTGCGCAGATCTCATCAGGGACAAGGTCGTCAGACACCGCTCAGTTGATGATATCGATTCGGTGCGCGATGAGGCGCTACGGCATATAAAGGAGCTGATCAGATCTGAACCGGATCAGCCCAAGCCGCACTTCCTCATGAGCCAGCTTGCGCTCTACACGAGGGATGATGCTGCGGCATTGGCAGAGGGCAAGAGGGCGCTTGAACTAAGCATCGATGGATGGGTCGCCAACGGCACGTTTCTCAAACACCTCATACTGGTCGGGATACACAGCGGCGATTCTGATTTTTTGAACGCCGTGCTTCCAAGGCTTCAGAAAGATTGGCCCAAGGAGAGCGCTCAGCGCCTGCGTGAAATAATCGGAAATGAATGGAGCGGGTATTACACCTCCGCAGACGGACGTCCGCTTTCAAGGCCCGAGCTCGATGTTCGCATCAATCTCGTGCGAAACATCATGAGGGCGCTCGCGGAAGGACACGAAGATGCATCTTCAATGGATTTCATGCGATGGCGACAAGGCGGGGCGCTCGCGCTGGCATTTGGAGCGCCAGTTGACGCCGCAAAGCCTTTCTTTGATGAGATCGAAAACAAAGCGTCCGAGGAGATGCAGAAGAGGTTTGAAACTTATCTTGCATCAGCTGATAAAAATATGGGCGGGGTTGATGGACGCATGCTAGAGGCGAACAGTACCGATATGGGGCTGAACCGGATCCGATTGATAGAAAGCTATCTAGTGCCCGAGCGAAAAGTGCGGGCCATACCAACTTACCTGAAGCTCGCCGTTTTGGCATTTGATTGCGACCGAGATGATGTGGGTTCTGAAGCGATTGAGGCTGCAATTCGCATCGATCCGGAAAAAGCAGCTGACGACTTCATGGTAGGGGTTTTTGAGCCGCGCATGGATGCGGTGGTCACAGGCAACGTTCTCGATCGTCTCATGCCGCTTCTAGATCCACTGTGGAAGAATTCGGGCTTGCTGCCAGACGCTGCGTTACATCGACTTGAGGATGAGTATTCGCGTCTTGCGAATAAACTCGAATCCGCGGGTGATACAAACGGTGCGAATTTCTGTCGTGAACGGGCTAGTCACCTTATGAGGATATGTCCTAGGTAGCCGTGCAAATCCATGCCGTTCCTGATCCCCAGGCGGGTGATGGCGAAGTCGTAGCGTACCGGGTCTTCTGGCGAGAATTTTCGAAATGCCTCGGTGATCTCTTTAGCGGTGCGCGCGTCCGCCGGCCTTCGCTTAGTGAGCCCCATTTTGCCGCAGATGCGATGCATGTGCGTATCTAGCGGGATGATCAACTTTGATGGCGCGACGCAGTCCCAGCCACCGGGATCCACCTCGTCGCTCCGCACCATCCAGCGCAGATAGAGGTGCAGGCGCTTGCACGCGCTGCCGCGCGACGGCTCGGGGAGCAGGCTCGCGGTGCTGCCCGCTGCGCCCTTGTTCAGTTCATCGACAAAGCGCGCGAGCGCGGGCCGCACGTCTTCATCGCCCTTCTTCGCCAGTGAAGCAAAGCAAGCGCCAAGGGAGCCGTGCGCTCTTATGGCGTGTCTTGCACCTGCGAGCAGCGCAGCCATCTCATCGCCTATCGTGAATCTGTGTTTGAATCCAACGAATGCGCGCTGCATCTTTGCAGGGGTCGTATCCGCGAGAAACTTTCGCGGACCTTGCATTCGATCGAGCACATACTTCACGCTGCGCAATATCTGCGCAACTCGCCCGTACGCGAGCGACGATGCGATGAGGCCCACGATCTCTCGATCCAGCGGATCAGCGTAATCGTAGAGAAACTGCAGCGGATCGGGCGACACGTATTCCCGCCGGTTGAGCGCGGCGTAGAGCCTGTCGAGATGCGGCTTGAGCGTTGCGGATTTTATCTTTGTGACCATGCGGCAGCCGTATAGAGCGTATTTACGAGGCTTACAAGGGAGATGTTTGTAAGGCCTGCACGAACTATTACCTAGAAGATTAGCGCTATTGTGTAGTGCCATCTGCGGGAAAGCGCGAGCGCGACGGCGGCAGCAAACGTCGCCGTGAACACGATCTGCCATTTTCCAAGGCTGGTGATGAACAGCATGACGTCGTTGAGATGTGGCGTACGCAGGGCCTGCACCATACTAATGATGCGAAGGTCGGACCTGATGAGGGGCTCGTCTCCGACAAGTCCTTTGACGACTCCGAAAAAAAGAGGGCGAATATTGTGGCGAGCCCGAAGCCGAACGCCAGGTGTAATCCAAAGCCCCGCATCCTTACCGCTGCCGATTTCACGAGACTCATCATATTAAATCTCAGAGGGCTGTTATTACGACGCGGACATTGCCCCCTGCATTTGAGCCGTCGAAGATCGTCAGAGAATATCTTCCACCTTTTGAGATGAAGACCTCTGCCTCATTTTCTCCCCCCTTTGAGTTTTCGAGGGGAGGCCGATATTCGCCGCCTCCTGCGCCGGACCTCTCGAGAAAACCGTAGGGCTCCATCGAAGAAGACGATGCCTTGAGGGATATCCTGATCTTCTGTCCCTTCGTAGCGTTGAAGGAGAGCTCTGCGCCCCCTCCGCCGCCGGCGACTGAGACGCCCTTCTCAAGGATGATCTTTGGGGAAGATTTTGTGTCCCCACCCTTGCAGACCGCAGCGACAAACATAAAACTCACAACGATGAACATGCCGACATATTTTCGCGACATTCTCATGACGCCCCCTTTCCCATTGAATATCTAGGTACAAATAACTATAAGTATATTTATATGAACTGCAAGGTTACTAAAAGTTACCGGTCGGCCTATTCCGATCCCATTCGGTTACAATCCGGTTCAATCGTTACGTGGATCAACAGAGAAAGTGACTGGCAAGGGTGGGTGTGGTGCAAAGATGCCTCCGGGAAGGAAGGCTGGGTCCCCGAATCATTTATTGAAAAAGATGGGGGCAGGGCAACTGTCCTGCGGGATTATGTCGCGGCCGAATTGACCGTGGTTGTTGGAGATGGGCTGGAGATTCTGTCCGAAGAGGCCGGATGGTTGTGGTGTAAGAATGATAAAGGCGCCTGCGGTTGGGTTCCAAAAGAAAATGTCGAACTGGAATAAAATATGCCTTTCGTAAGATGCAACGATATAAACTTGTATTATGAAATCCATGGGCAAGGCACTCCCCTGCTTTTTCTCAATGGCCTGTCTTCAGATATTGCGCAAAGGACGCCATTTATCGATGCCGCAAAAAAGGGTCTCAAGATAATCATTCCCGATATACGCGGCGCCGGTCTTACGGACAAACCCCACAATGCCTACTCCATAGCTCAGTTCACGCGCGATGCATATGAGCTGGTGGGGAACCTCTCTTTTAAAAAAATAAATGTCATGGGCTTTTCAATGGGCGGTCTTGTCGCGATAAATTTTACGGTGGATCATCCAGAACTCGTCGACAAGCTCATCCTGGTTTCAACAAAGCCCTCCTGGTCAAAACCCTTTGGATGTTCCGACGAGGCGATGAGGATATTTCACAGCACGGATATTTCCGATGCGCTTTTAAAGGATTTGTTCCATCTGATCTACGGTTCCCGGTATAGGAAGCTCGTATCAGCGGAGGAGTACGTCAGGAAAAGGATGGCGGACCCCAATCCGCAACCGATACACGGTTATTTGAATCAACTCAATGCCTGCGAAAAATTCGACATGCTCGAAAAGGTTAAGACCATTCGAAAGCCGACCCTGATTATTGCGGGAAAAGAGGATCATTTCATTTCACCCGAAAATTCGTACTGGATGCACGATCATATCGCCGATTCAAAGCTGATCGAATATGATGGCGTAGGGCACTTGCCGGTCGACGAATGCCCTGAAAGGTTGGCCAAGGACGTAATAAACTTTCTGTCTTGAAGTGCGGTGCGTAATTCCGGCGCATTAAGGCTACCCAGCCGTCTTTGCCAGCATGAGGGGGATCACGTTTGATACGAGCGCTCGCAAGGTATCGAAATCCGATAGGTACGGATTATTCATGATGCGAACGTCGGGCCAGAAGCCGTCATTGAACTTCTGATCGAGAAAGTCCTTAAGAAAGGGCCCATCCAGCGTTGTCCTCAAGAGAGAAGGATAGACCTGTCGTATCGAGTCAGAAGTGACGACATGCGCGAAACCCTCGCGCCCGATGAAATGATCCCGATATTGTTCATAAGTGCCGATGCTTTTGCCGGCCGCCGCGTCGTCCTGCTTGTATAAATCCAGATAGCTCCTGCCGGGCGACCCTATGAACGCGGAGGAGTGATTACATATAAGCTGCAGCCAGGAGATCAGTGCGATCTCGATATCATACTGCTCGGACGGGGACGCGTTGGGATATATTTCCATAATGGCGGACTGCAGCGGTGCGCGCAGGGAATAATTTTTTATGCCACTTCCTGAGATGGCATAGGCAATGCCGCCTTTGAGCCATGCATCGGAAAAAACAGCGTCGTTTTCAATGCCGGAAGAGCCTGCTTCCCACAGCCCCTTTATCTTTTGAAAAAATCCCTCTCTGTACGTTGCATCGGCGCTCTCTATAAAATCGTGGCCAAGCTCCTCAGACATCCATCCAGCCATTTTGTCTAGCTCGTTTTTTTCCGCATCTGTTAGCGAGCTTCGATCTCTGGATGTTGGATGCAGGTTTTGATTCTTGATGACGACGACGTCCTGCAGCCGACAAGGTCCATTCGAACAGTCGGAGAAGGTGTCGAAATTTGCATCAAGCACCTGAAATCCATATATTTCAGCCATTCCTTGTGAATAATATGCATTCGGCCAGGCATTGAAATCCGTCATGGTGAGGAAGACGTCGTTTGAGAGCATGCGAGTTATATCCGGATGCGAGAAATCGATCGTGGTCTCAGCCAGTTCGTCAAAGAGCATGCCGTAGAGTATGGCCTGCTCGTTAGAGGTCGTTGAAGGAATGTCGGAAGGGTTCCCATAATAGCCGCTCGGAATAAAGCCGAAGCCTAAGTCCTGATTTGTGCCGGCATAGGCGATGCTGTCTGAGAGCCCCTGCGGCACGATCGTGGTGGCCGGCATCCACATGCTTCTCTCATCACCAGGCATCTTGCCGCCGCATCCTGCGGCAAAGAGAAGGCACGAGGCAATGAATGCGTTGACGACTCCAGAGGTACGCGGCGCGCCAATGTCTTTGGCGCCACGGCGAACGAGTATGTCTTGAGAGAGGTTTGGCCTTGGTGCGTCCGACAGTTCGAATCGGCTTGCTCGCGCTTCGCCGAAGCACATCGGCGCATCTTCGGCAGGGCATGCGCCTTGTTCCGGTTCGTCCAGGCATTCAGGCGAAGGCAGGGCCGCGTCAACGCCTGAAATGGCGATGGGTGTGCGGAGATTTGCAGAAAAAAACAACATGCCGGTTTCCTATAGAATGGATTGTGCCCTGTTTCATCCTTTTATCGCCCGGAGGTCGAAAAAGTTGTGTCCTTTTTCCTTGGAAAACGCCTCCCGAGCTGCGGAGCACATCAACCGAAAAAAACACATAATTTATGCTATTGATACCACCTTGACTTAGCCGCCATTATTGTAGATAGCCCTGTTCTGCCCATATCTGAATTTGGAAAGGAGGAAGGTCACAGCTGTCCCAACGTTGAAAAGCTAGGTTAATGTAACCATTTGTAATAACAGCGCAATTGGATCAAAATGAGTTTTTTCGACTTCAATTCTATTTCGTGTCATCGGCACCCTTTCGCGTATC
>Ga0265292_1001238_pt1 | contig 23916 bp, 16 predicted proteins | sample Munlanlewell296A_FD_189080 | JGI IMG/M metagenome (GOLD analysis project Ga0265292, IMG submission 189080) | Leachate microbial communities from a municipal landfill in Southern Ontario, Canada - Leachate well 296A | ecosystem: Engineered > Solid waste > Landfill > Unclassified | place: Canada... | reverse complement strand
TAGGCATCAGTCATTTCTTCAGGATCCAGGAGGTCTCCATTTAAGTATTCATACACATTCATCGCCAGTTGAAGGAATTCCGCACGATTGATTTCTTCAGAAGGTTGGTAAGTGCCATCGGGGTTGCCTTCAACAAGTTCCAAGTTTTTCAATCTTGCAATATAGGGGGCGTACCACTCATTCATGTCCACATCACTGAAGGGGTTTTCAATAGTCTCTCCCGGTTCCCCTGCTCCAAGCACTCTCCACAATAATGCAGCCGCTTCAGCACGATTTAAGTTTCCGTCGGGGTTAAAAGAACCATCTGGATTCCCTTCCACCACACCCGCTGCAGTCATTGCCTCAATTTCTGTAGCAGCCCAGTGACCACTGATATCCGTTAAAGTAACTTCGTCCGTACCGGTGTCTTCATCGTCAGACGTGTCGTCGGTGGTGTCATCGCCTGTACCGGTATCTTCATCACCGGATGTATCGTCGGTAGTGTCATCACCCGTGCCGGTATCGTCGTCTGTAGTATCATCTACAGCCGTAGATCCTGACCCTACGGTAAACGTGACTTCATCCGTTAAGTCTCCCACTTCACTACCATCGGTAGCACGAAGTTGATAGGTCACAATATCGCCCAGTTCCACACTTGTATCTGTGTATGTTTCCAGTCCAACGGGAATTTCGGTAACGGGAGTCCCGGCCACCGGAATAGGCGAAATGCCTCTTAGTATTTGAATAGCGGTGCTGTCATCATCCGGATCGGTCCAAGTCACAACCACACCATTGCCGTCCGAAGCATCCGTGATGGTTAAGTCGGCAGGAATCCCAATGACCGCAGAGACGCTGCTTGCTTTTCCAATGACGTCTCCCGCAACCGCTGCGTCCGTTTCCAAGCTATTCCCCGAACTGTCTTTGGTGGTGATGGTATAGGTCCCGGTAGTTCCGGTTAATTCGGGATTTTTAATCTCTGTCACTTCAAAACTGAGGGCCCCGGCATTCGTGGCACTTCCGCCCGTTTGGGTGAGCGTCATAACTTGACCGGACACCGCAACGTTCCAGGTCCCATCTATGCCGGACGGTCTTTGCGCCGTCTTGCCGTCTGCCAATAAAACATCGTAGCCGGAAGGATAAGTAACCGCTATCTTCCCGCCACTGGGGATTTGAACGGTGGTGGTGAGGTAAACAATACTGGTAGTTAGTGAGTTTTGAGTGAAGATATAAGGATCGACGTTCGTGGCCGTTAGCGCATCCGCACTTACATTCACCGTGTCCGAGCCGCTCGGGTTGGTATCAGCCGCTGCAGTTGTACCCGTGAAAGTGAAGGTAGAGCTGGCGTTCGCATACGTAGGTATATTTGCCGCCGTGATAAGGAACCGAATGGTTTCCAGGTCATCGGCTACAGCACCCCAGCCCGTCAGGTTCCATTTAATCGTCATCACTTTCCCGGCTATGGCATACTGTCCATTGCCGGCACCGACTGTGATGGCGGTTTCGTTGACACCATCATTCGTAGCATCTCCATCATTTTCAACCGTGAACGTTAAAGCACTCCAATCCGGGAAATTAGCGGGCAAAGTGAGGGTCAGTGTATCGGCGTCCGCCCAAGTTTGTTCTCCCGTGTCCACGGTATATTCAATCTCAAGCGCGGCATTGGTGCCCACCGTGGCCGTGGTTTCGGTCACCGCATAAAGACTGGCGGCGGAAGCAGCTCCCGCTCCAAGTAAGAAAAATAAAGCAAAGGTCAGGAGGCTTTGGAAGAGAATTCGCTTGAGGCTAGGCATGGCGTGGAAGGTTAAGAATATTATTTGAGGTTGTGGGCTACTTCATAATCGTAGATTTGGCCCTTGAGGTCGCTAAGAAATTGAGTGTGTTCGGGGCTACTTTCGTCCGAAGTTTGCATAGCATAGGTGTCTAGAGCTATTTGAGCATTCTCCGGGTCGCCTGCAAGTAGCAAAACACGCACTGCATCCTTAACCGCTTCCACGCTGGTTTGGTTATTCTGGAAATACACCATGATGTTTTCGGCGGCTAAATCATATTCTTCCACCGTTTCATAAATATTAGCCAAATTATTGTACACGGTAACGTTGTCCGGGTTCGCTTCTAAGGTTTTTTTGTAGTATTTGATAGCCGTTTTGTAGTCTTCAAGTTGTTGGTAACGGAAGGCAATTTCAAATAAAGCTTCAGCATCTTCGGGGTTGGCTTCCAGTTTTTGCTCAAATTCGTCAATAATTTCATATTGATGGGCGATCCAACCTTCGTCCAAGTTGCTGATGTCGCCTTGCCATTTACTATTGCAAGCCGTTAAGACCGTACCGAGCAGAAGGAAAGACAGGAGCAGACCGGGCTTCGCCCAGGAAAGTGTTTTCTTTTTCATAGAGTTTTTATTAAGCCAGACGATTATACATTTTTTTTTAAATAAAAAAACCCCGCTCATTTCTGAGCGGGGTTTTTGGGTACACTCGGTTCTCGCCGAGGGACCAGTACGAAGTTCCTAAGAACTAGTAGACAAGAGTGTTGCTACTAACTTTAGAAGCTACGTCGCCAAGCCATTTAACTTGAGCATTGCTGTCATACCACCAGAAGTCACCTGCGGTAACTGTGGTGTCAGACGATGAACCTGTATCAATGGAGAAGTTTACTGGATCGTCGGATCCACCATCTTCTAGAAGGAGGTCAATAGAGTCAATGTGCAAGTCGTAGGCCACGGTGGTGTTCTTGGAGATTTCCATCGCCGTGGTTGGGATCAACGTCAAGGTAGCCGTGCTAGTTGCACTGGCACCATTGGTGAAAGTGTCCCAGAATCCGGATACTTTAGTCGAACTACCCACCTTCAAATCAGCTTGAGAAGGCGCACCGGCGTTGCTGGTGTTAAGGGCGTAAGTGCTGATGTCGTTTTCATCAGTCGTCAAGTCGATAACGATCTTATCGTTGTAAGCGAGCATATCGTCAATGTAGAGGACATCCGCACCCATTGTCAGACCGGCAGAGCTGTCCAACTCAATAGAGAAGAACTTTTCTCCGGCTACTGCAGCGGCGACGGCAACATCACATCGGTACCATTCTGTGGTAACAAGGGAAGCGGCATCAGCTGCACAAAGGGTTGCGGAGAGCGCAACTCCTCCAACGTCAGGATTGGAAGCTGCGGTGTTGATCACGTTGGTCTTGAGTGCAGCGAAGGTAGGCATAGCCGCACCGTCGTAACGCATCCAGAAGGATACTCTACCGTAGTCCACTACATCAGCAGCGAATGAACCTACGAATAGAGTGTCGGTTGCCTCATGGTTATCCAAAGCTACCAAGCTACCTGAACCATCGACCATTTGACCGGCCGTGGTCGTAACAGCTGCGGCAGTGTTATTAGCAGCGGCATTATCGTAAGGCAGAAGTCCTGCCGTTGCTTCTTGAGCAGCGCGAATCGTTACGAGTTCTGCAGGATTAGCCGTTACCTTGAAGATAAAGGCGGTATCATCAGAACTTACTACATGTATTCCGCTAGGTGAGGAAGAAGAGAGGGTCAATGTAGGCAGAGTCTCATACACTAACATTGGGTTGGTGGTGGTTAAGTAACCATCTCCAGGCAATGAGTAACTGAGAGCCAAGTTATCAGCAAGAGAAGCATCGTCATCATCTATAATCAGACCGGTCATCGAAGTGGTCGTGCTGGCAGCGGTGAGAACGAAAATCGAATCTGCACCGTCTGTCCAAGTTTGAGCGGTAGCGGTATCCGTAAGAATCAAAGTTCCTACCGGGAAGATGGCTGTACCAGTCTTAACCGTGAGTGTCTGGCTAGTCCCTACAGCTGTGAGTGCCTGAACACCATCAATGACGTAAACACTATCTGTCCAAGTAGGTGTACCAAAGTCAAGATCGGAAGCTGCATCTACTGCAGAGTCCATCTTGTCAGCTTTGTAGGTTTCCCCGCTGTCTTCGGCAAGGGCTTCAAAGTTATTGAAGGCCATATCGAGACGAACGTGGTCACCGGCCGTAGCCTCACCACTTGCGATGCTGTTAAGATCAGCGGTTACTGAAACCGTTTCACTGTCGTTTTTACCGATGTAAAGATCAAGACTGGTGAAGGTTACGTTACCGGAAACAAGAGAAGCATCCTCGGTTACTTCAGCACCTGAACTATCCGTATAGGTGAGGTAAACCTTGGAAACTTGGTTGTCGTATTCAGCAAGATCTCCAGCAGCAACACCATTTTGATCGGCATTGAAAGCCAATTTGGTAACGGTGAACCCTTCTGCGGTTGTCGTGAGCTTGAAAGTAGAAATAGCTACATCTGAAGTTCCGGCAACTGCGATGTTTTCACGAGGGGTGTCTGCATCTACAGCAACCGTGATAGAACCTCCACCGCTTACTACTACCCAAGTTGAGGCAGTGGTTACGGATAGTTGGTTCACAGTACCGGTTGGGGTGATAGTGTTCCCTTCTTCGTCTTCAGCAGTGACATTGGTAGCGACAGTGATCTTGAAGGCAACTCCATCTGCATCACTACTCTTGTAGGCATCAGTCTTGATGTCTCCAACAACGGTGTATACAGGGCTGTCTCCGGCATCGATAGCAATATCCACATTGTCCATAGTTACAAGACCCGTAGAAGCGGCAACGCTTGCTTCGGAGTTTGGAACTACGTTTCCTTCATCATCCACGAGCCAAACGCTACCAACGATTGTGTTCAAGTTGATAGTCCCATCAATTCCAGGAGTCCCTGCAGTTGTTGGGAATGTAGCGGCGCCAGTAGTGGCTCCCGTTTCATCCACGGTACCGATGAGGGATATGCTGGTGATGCGACAATCTGAAGCATTTCCACAAGACATTACGATTCCTGTGAATTCAACGTCGTCAGATCCCTTCGTGTACGTGGTTCCATTGGCAACCGGAGTGGAAGCCAAGGACAGAGCCAAAGTAGGTGTGCGAACTGTCATGGTTTTACCCGTAACAGCTGAAGCAGGCACCAACACGGAAGTGTTCGTAAGGGTTTTGTTGTTAATGTCTTTGAGTTGAGGGTAAGTCGCTCCCAAATCGAGAGTAGCCACGATGGTCATACCATCCAAAGTAGCAAGATTTCGAACATCCGCAGTCAAAGAGAGGTTAAGCTCTTCACCGGCTGCCATTGAGAAGTCATCGGTAAAGAGATGGTAAGACTGAGCAGCATCTCCGGTAGTGGTTTCATCAATGGTGGTTCCAGTCACAGAAGTGAGCTTGAGCACCGTAGAATCAACACCTGCGTAGAGGGCTGAATCTAGGTCTGTGTCCATGATCTTGATATCAGTGAAGTTAGCGGTCGTAGCATCCACAAGACCTTCTGTAGCTTCAGCTTCTGAAGCATCCAGACTGATTGGGAAGCTATCGAACGTTACATCTGTAATAGAAACGATAGTGAAATCAAGAAGAGCTACATCACGACCATTGGTGGCGATGTCTCCTGCAGCAGGTCCGTTGGAAGAAATAGTGATATCTCCTCCTTCAAGAACTCCATAAGAACAATCTCCGGTAGCAGCTGTACAGCTGTCTCCGTCGTAAGCCGTTCGCACGACTTGCATTCCGGAACCGTAAAGGGCTCCTCTACTGAATATGTCGGTGCTTTGATCAACGTAAACTTTAACCGTATCGTCCGTGCGGCCGGTATTGAAATCAGCCGTAACATAGAAGCTCTTGGAGCCTCCTTTAGCGATACAGTAACCATCGGAGTTTTCACACTCGTCAGATTCACCGTCAAACTCACCTTCAATGTCGAAGCGGATAACGTCGAGGTCATCCACTGCGACTACAGTAGCCAGAGGTACATCGTCCGCACCGGAAACGTAAAGATTGAAATCTTCAACATCAGCGGTGTTCACACTTCCTGAAAGGTAGATACCGAGTTCTTCAACTCCGGCAGCTTCCGTAGCGGAAGTGATCTTGAATTTACCGATAGTAGCTCCATCTTCACCTACTTGAGCGTTGTTAACGCTACCATTCTTTTCGATGGTAACGCTTCCGGCGGCAGTAGTGGAAAGTGTGTGCTTAGCTCCTTGGAGCGGGAAGTCACCGTCAACAACGGCGACATCTCCAACATCAAGTTTAGAAGCACTGGCGATTTCCATACCAACTTCTCCAGTAGCACTAGCTGATCCCAAGTTTTCCCCACGGACAGTGATAGTTCGGGTTTCCCCAGAAGCAATTTCAATGTCGTAGGTGAAGGTAGCTTCGTTGTTCGTAGAACCAACAGTGGTTCCGGAAGTCAAACGAGTGCTTCCTTCATAGAGGTACACTTGGTGAGAAGTACCAAGTGTAGAAATTCCATACTGGTGCATGGAAAGAGAGTCAATAACAACGTCTCCACCGTTAGCCGTGAAATCCCAAGCAGCCAATACTACGGAAGTAGCATTGTAAGGGATGGTCATAGCATCTGGAGAGTCGCTGCTGACTTCAACCGTGAGGTCGCCATCGCTAACAACATCGCTAACATCATCAGCATCATCAGCTTCAACACGCCAGACAGGGTCTTGAGCGTTGTTGATCATAATAGCAGCTTGACCACGAGTAACGTCGTAAGCCGGGTAGTAGTTACCATTGTCGTAACCGTTAACTACGCTCCAAGCCCACGCGGTACTTACGTACCAACCTGTTTCACTTTCTTCGTACCATTCACCGTCTTCAACGTCTGGGAACTTTTCGAGAGCTTCTTCAACGGAAGCGAGTCCAAATGCTTCAACAACCATCTTCGCAAATGCTGCGCGGACGACGTCATCATTAGGACCGTAGAGCCCTGTAAGGTCTCCGTCAGCGTCAGTGTATCCACTTACGAAACCGTAAATTTCAGCCGCGCAAACGTAGTCGTACAAGTCGTAAGTAGTAGGTACATCCGTGAAATCGGTTGTACAACCATCGACAGTGTCGAGGCCGCTACCGAGAACAAGGATTTTCGCAGCTTGACCACGTGTTAACGTGTCATCTACTCCGAAATCTCCATTGTCATAACCGGTCATCCAACCTTCGTCGGATGCATAATCTACAGCATCGTATGCATAGTGATCACTGTCCACATCTGGGAAAGTGTCAGCTGATACAAACCCTGTGAAACTTACCAAAGAGGCAAGAATAGCAAGGATGCTTAGTCCAGTTATGGATTTTTGGATCTTTCGAAAGGCGAAAGAGATATCCATATAAAAAGGATTAAAATAAGGAAATAAAAGGGTTCGGGTCGTTCAGTACCCGAACAAACAGAATAAGCAACAATAAAAAGGCCAGAATAAGCTAAAAAGAGTTTATCCACCCCTTCGACCTAAAAAGAGATAGATCCATAAGAAATAAAAAGTTTTTGTTTGGGCCGATTTTTCAAGGGGCGAAGACTATAAGGATCGTAAGTGAGGGAAATGCGCGTATGCTGTCTACTGGAACGACCAGAGTAGACAAACTGTTACCGTTTCTTTGTTGACAAGACAATACTTTTAGTGAGGATAAGGACAGGGGCCTACTGGGCTGCGCCCAGCGTATGGTAGTCCCAAGGGGAATTGAACCCCTGTTTCCGGAATGAGAATCCAGTGTCCTAACCACTAGACGATGGGACCTTTTCGCTTTGCTTTAGCTTGAACTTCGGACAGTTTATTCAGACTTGTCTAATCTTTCAAGTTCTTCGTAGACAAAGTGGACGAAAGCTTGACAAGCCAGCGTCGACTATACATTACGACTTGTATAGGTGACTAGTAAAAAAGTTGATTAATCAACATCGTTATTTTGTTTATTTTAAGGCATTTCTTGCGCTATTCCCAAATAGGCACTTTATTATTTAACTTCGACTATTGAAATAAATCTTCATTTGTAAATAATCTTTTGACTAGGCGGTGACTAGGTGAAAATTACCCAAATTAACAGGTTAGAAAGGCTATTCCACAACCATTCCACCTATACACGCAAATTTCACCTAATCACGCCATTTTATTCCGACTAATCAAAACCTGGTTTTAGCCTTATTTAAGCCATTATTTGGCCTATCATGGGAGACCGCCGATTGAGCTTGCTTTTATTTGAATTTATTCTATTTTATTGGTTGCTTTCATTCTAAATTCAAATGGAATGACTTTTGATACGCACTGCGCGCGTGATAGAGTGTTCCTATGACTGATTTTTACTCCGTACTTGGTGTCGAAAAAAACGCCACAGAATCTGATATAAAGCGGGCGTATAGAAAAAAAGCGCAACAGTACCATCCGGATAAAAATCCCGGTAATAAAGGTGCTGAGACTAAATTTAGAGAGGTGCAGGAGGCCTATGACGTGCTCTCTAATTCACAGAAACGTTCTCAGTATGATCAGTACGGGAGCGCGGGCACTGCGGGGTTCCCCGGTGGCGGGTTCCCTGGGGGAGGCGTGGGCTTTGATCCCAGTCAATTTGGCGGCTTCGCGGATATTTTTGAAAGCTTTTTTGGAGGAAGTATGGGAGGGCGCCAAGGAAAAAAACACGGACCGACTCGCGGAAAGGATATCGAAACGGAGTTGAATATTAAGTTTGAAGAGGCGGTATTTGGGACGACCAAGCATTTGGAGATCACCAAACCTGAGGTTTGTGACCGTTGTAATGGGAAGGGAAATGAACCCGGTACGGCGATCAGGACGTGCCCGGAGTGCAATGGACAGGGGCAGGTGCGCAGTACTCGTCAAACCATTTTGGGTGCAATCAGCAGTGTACATGTGTGTCCACAGTGTCAAGGTCGTGGCGAGATTTCAGATAAGATTTGCAGCAAATGCAATGGACAGACGCGCATTCGTAAAAGCATTGAAGTGGACGTGAATATTCCAAAGGGAATCGAGGACGGTACGACGATTCGTTTGAAGGGGAAGGGGGCGGCCGGCACGATGGGCGGGGAGTATGGAGATCTTTTCCTTCATATTACCGTGGCTGAACATCCCAAGTTTTCCAGGGAAGGAAAGACTATTTACTCTACTGAAACCATTCCTTTGGTGCAGGCCGTGCTGGGGGCTACGGTTAGGGTAGATACCATTTATGGCAAGGAATCGCTTAAAGTGCCGGCAGGGACTCAAGATGGGACCGTGCTCACTATTAAAGGAAAGGGCTCACCTTCACTCAAGTCCGAGTCACTGGGCGACCATAAGGTTACGCTGCACATGAGGGTACCTGAAAAATTGAGCCGAAAAGAAAAAGAGTTGTACGAACAATTGGCCGGAGAAAGTGGCGTGGAGGTCACGAAGGGGAGTTTTGGGTTGTTTTAGTAAACAGATTGGAACGCCGGACCGGTCCGGCTTTTTCAGGTTAGATTTCTTCCCCGGGGAGGAAAAGTTATACACAAGTAGCCTGTCCAGGATTGTGGAAAAGTTTTAGCCGGTTTTTTCAGGTTGGTTCAGATGGCTACGCAGACAAAAAAACACTGTCGTGTTTTGTGGATAATCTAACAGGTTGAAATTCACTCTTAAGAGTGAATTTCAGTATGGTGGGTCAGCCGGGAATCGAACCCGGGACCATCAGCTTAAAAGGCTGTTGCTCTACCGACTGAGCTACTGACCCACACCAGTGGGTATTTTATGGATGTAACCTGCGGTATGCAAGCTATTATTCGCTGCGGTGGAAGACGCTCACTACTACTATCGCCAAAACAGGTAGAGCAAACCAGATATTATAGTTATCTACGATGGCTTGAATGAACTGAGATTCTCGGTACAGATTGGTCTCAAAGCCCGCGCGAATGCTACCTGTTACAAAGGAACCGCCTGTGAGATACACGAGGAGCGTACTCACCATGAGGCCGGCATTAAGAAAACCGAAGCTCAAATTACCTAGAACTCGGGTCACGACCGATTGTTCAGGTGGTACGTCCACCTGGAAACCACCTTTAATGGCCAAAATGACGATAGTAAGTACAAAGGTGAAAATTTTGATGAGGACGAGCGCCTGATCACCCAGTTCTCCTTGGAGCGTGGGAGCCGCCGGGAGTAGATAGGTTTGGATCAGGTTTCCGATTCCATCCGCTGTGAGGATGGCCATGTAGGTGGAAATAATGACCTTGAGAGTCTGATTTCTACCTATAATGAAGCTGTAAGCTATAACGACCCCGAAGAAAACGAGAATGAAGAGATCCCAGGAAAGTCGGATGTTATCCACGGCGTGGGTGAAAAAACTGGAGACAGTCTAGCAAAAACTTGCAAGAGATACAAAGTTAATCTCATTATAGGGTTGATTAGTCGGATTTCTTGAAAACGTCTGTCAACTAGTCAGATTTTGGGTTTTGACTAGTCGGAGTTATGCACAATTGAACCTGAAAGAAAAATTCCGACTAGTCAGATTGTGCGTTTTGACTAGTCAAAAATCCACCTATACAATGTGTTGTAGTTTTTGACTAGTCGAATTGCTTTTTTGCTTTACAACAAGCCAAATTTCACCTATACACTTGTGATAAGGCGACACTTTGTGTTCTAATCACCTTTCTAATGAATAAAGACTTTCTCACCTTAGAGGAAGCGGCACGTATCCTGAAGAAATCGACTCAAACGATTCGACGAATGATCAAGAAGGGAGAGCTTCAGGCACAGCGACTCAAAACTCCGCAGGGGTTTCACTATGTAATGAGGCGAGAGGATGTGTTTTATAATTCACCTATACAAAATGCCGAAGAAGCGCAGCAAATAGAGGAAATTCCCGTTTTGATTAATCAAACTCAAAATCTGACTAATCAAAACCTGGTTGAACCGCTACCAGAGCCAGTCCAAGTACCCCTTGACAAAATGGAGCCAAAAACGGTGTTTTATTTTCCTCCCCTGCCCCCTACCCCGTCCGTGCAAGCGAAGGATCTTTTGCGACTCATTGAACGGCAGCATCGTGAACAACTTGGGCTTATTCGAATCATAGAAAGACTTCAAGAGGAACTTCATAACGAAAGACAAAGGCCGAAGAATCAAGGGAATTGAGTTGCGACACCGGCAAGGTAGTCTTAGACTGCTGGGGATTTCCTTCAAACCTTATTAATGAAACTTTACGACAACCTCTGGGGATTTTCGGTCGAACACACGAATCCTTTTCAATTATTTTCGCTTCTGCAAGAAATAGCTCAGTCCGAGCGAAAAATACAGGACATTGTGGATTTATCGCGCGGAGATCCCGGCTATGGTTTCAGTCCCTCCGTACGTGGGCGGGAATTTTTGTCCTTCTTACTGTTCTTAGATACCAAGCTAAATAACCCCAATCATCTTTTTGCAGAAAATGAGAAGGAGGCTGAAAAACAGATTCTGGAAGAAATCGCGGTCTTTGCCCACAGCGCCTATGTACCTGCGCTCGCAACTCGTTATCTCAATGATCTGAGTGAATTCATTCAACGTTGTATACAAATCGCACAGGGAGAAGGGGTAGAAATGAGTCCTTATGACGTGCTTTTTGAAATTTTTAAACATTCGACGGTTAGCGGGGGAACCTACCATGACCCGAAAGGAGAAAAACTTGTGCGAATGATCGTTGCCTGGTGGCATAAGAAAACCGTGCAAACGCCTTTTAGTTATGAGGATGTAATCTTTACTTCCGGTGCTTCCCACGCCATTGGAACAATATTCAAGTTACTTGGCCAGGAGGGTCTACAGTTTTTGACTCACGGGGACAAAGTGCTCATCTCCTCCCCCGTTTACTCTCCTTATAAGACAATATTACAACGTCGCGGGCTACAAGCTTTAAGTATTTCTGTAGATCCACTGACGGGAAAGGTTGAGGGACGAAGTTTGGAAGTTTTGAACACCGCGAAGAGCGTAAAGCTTCTGATTCTGATTGATCCCAACAATCCCACCGGTTTTTCAATGGACGACGAGACTATGAAAATACTGGCAAAGTTTGCCAAAGAGCAGGATGCAATTATTATCACGGATGAAGTTTATAGTGCCTTTTTTGAAGACAGAAAGTCGATTTTGGATTTGTGCCCGGAAAGAACTTTGCGCATTCAAGCGCGTTCAAAGATTGAACGGAGTACCGGCCTGCGTTTTGGAGATTTGCTGATTTGCCCGGAAACAAACAAGTATTTGACTGAAGTACGTCTTAAAGACCTGCTGCCGGAGGGCTATGACTTCAAAAAGGCCTTTATATTCGCGAAGGGGCCGGGCGGTGTGCACGGCGAATTCCAGCATACGACTTTTGTGACCGGACCTGATCAATATTTGGGGGCCGCGCACATTTTATTAGGAGAAGAAGAACGAAAAAAATATCGGGAAACGATGCGGAAAAACCAAGAGGTATTTTGTAAAACACTGGGCCTCCCCCATGAGGGGAATCTGTACTACACCATGTTTGATATGAACGACGTGCCCGGATGCACCACCCAGGACATTCCTCCTGAGCAGAAAATTTGTGACCTCGCCAGGTTGGGCGTTATTTACCTTCCTTCCAATTTGTTTTTCTCCGAAGAAGATCGTGCCTTTAAGTCTCGCATTCATACCGTTCGTGCCTCGCTGGCTAATGGTACTCCCGATAAGATCAAACAGGCTGCCGAAATCACGCGGCAATATCTTACCCATTAACCTTCCACGCCATGTCTCTTTTTGAAAATACGCTTAAGCAAATCCGAAAGGCTTCCCTGCTGATGAACTTGTCCTCGAATGTTGAGGCGGTTTTGAGCAATCCCGAACGTACTATTGAAGTGAGCTTACCGGTAGTGATGGACGATGGAAAGTTACGGATTTTTCAAGCCTTTCGCGTGCAGCACAACAGCATTCGTGGACCTTACAAAGGAGGCATTCGTTACCACCCTCAAGTGGACATGGATGAGGTGAAAGCGCTGTCTACTTGGATGACCATGAAGTGTGCCGTGGTGGGTATTCCGCTGGGCGGAGCAAAAGGAGGAATTGTCATGGATCCCAAGGAACTTTCCCCACGCGAATTGGAGGCCGTGACTCGTGAATATGCCAGGGCTATGACTCCTTTCATCGGGCCGGAAATGGATATTCCTGCGCCGGACGTTTATACAAACTCACAAATCATGGCGTGGATTGCGGACGAATATTCCAAAATCAAAGGTCACAACGTGCTCGGCGTGGTGACCGGGAAAGCGATCGAAACGGGCGGTTCCCTCGGCCGCGACACAGCAACCAGCCAGGGTGGCGTGTACATCATCGAAGAATATTTAAAGTCCGTCGGAAAATGGCCTCTTGATAGCGCTGGGCTCCGCCCAGTGATGACCGTAGCCGTGCAAGGATTCGGTAACGCGGGTTCACATGTGGCTCGGCTACTTAGCGAGCTAGGAATGAAAGTAATTGCGATTTCTGATTCCAAGAGCGCTCTGCACTGTGAGGACGGCATGGACCCCAGCGCCGCGATTGCGTGCAAGGTTGAAAAAGGGCAAGTGGGCGAATGTACGCCCGTGGGTGCAAAATGCGACATTATCACAAATGAGCAGTTGCTTGCGTTGCCTTGCGATCTTTTGATTCTCTCCGCGATGGAAAACCAAATACGAGCGGACAACGCGGAAAACATCCAGGCCAAGATTATTGTGGAACTGGCGAACGGTCCCATAACTCCGGAGGCCGATGAAATTTTGGCGCGCAAAGGAATTCCCGTGATCCCCGACATTTTGGCGAATGCCGGCGGTGTGACCGTGAGCTACTTCGAACTTGTGCAAAACCAGATGAACTACTACTGGTCTCTCGATGAAGTGCTTGGGAGATTAAAGCCGATTATGCAGGGGGCATGGCGCGATGTGAAGGCCAACGCCGACAAATTTGCGTGCACTTACCGTGAAGCGGCATTCATCACGGCTCTTCGAAGACTGGAGGCGGCGATTACGATGAGGAGAGGGAGGTAATACGGTCGCGTTAAGCACTGCCGTTCGCGGATGGGGCATGTATCTTCCAATTTCTGAATAAAGTCTGCGCGCGCAGACTTTTTGCCCCGATTAATGGCTCAAGAAAGCCATTTCGTCTTTGGCCGACGCGCCCTTGCTAAACTTCAAAAAAGTTGCCTCATTCACCGACGTCGGTGAATTCCTCAATATCAATAAAATCCCGCAAGGCCTTGGCGACTTCCCTTGCGCTAGCCATCCTTTAATGTAAAAATTCCGCCATGAAATACATTTATGCATTCGCAGAAGGAAACAGAGATATGCGTAACCTTCTGGGGGGAAAGGGCGCGAACCTGGCGGAGATGACAAATATGGGTCTGCCGGTGCCGCAGGGGTTCACTATTACGACCGAAGCTTGTAACTATTATTTGGAGAATCATGACTACCCTGCCGGGTTTTTTGAAGAAATGAATGAGAAGTTGGACGAGCTGCAGCACCTTATGCAAAAGAATTTGGGGGATCGGAATAATCCGCTGCTGGTTTCTGTGCGAAGCGGAGCACGAATTTCGATGCCGGGAATGATGGATACGATTTTAAACCTGGGACTTAATGATGAAACGGTGCTCGGGCTCATCGAAAAAACGCAAAATCCGCGATTTTCGTACGACTCGTACCGACGTTTTGTGACGATGTTTGGAAATGTGGTTTTGAATATTCCTCACGACCATTTTGAAGCGGCAGTCGAAGCGGCCAAGTACGCGAAGGGCGTTACTTTGGACACGGAATTGGATGCGGACGATTTGAAGAAACTGGTGGCGGTGTTTAAGCAAATTGTCTTGGATGCGAGCGGCAAGCCCTTCCCCGAAAACTCTACGGAACAGCTTAAACTCGCGATTTTGGCTGTGTTCAACTCTTGGAATAGCAAGCGTGCCATCACCTACCGTACGCTGCACGGTATGCCTCACAACATGGGAACGGCCGTGAATGTGCAGTCGATGGTGTTTGGAAACATGGGCGAAGACAGCGGAACCGGAGTGGCGTTCACGCGAAATCCCTCAACCGGAGAAAAAGAATTTTTTGGAGAATTTTTGTTCAACGCGCAGGGAGAAGATGTGGTGGCGGGGATCCGCACACCCAAGAAAATTGCCGAGATGAAAGATTCGATGCCTGCGATTTTCGACCAGCTCAATGAGGTTCAAAAGACCCTGGAAAAGCATTACAAAGACATGCAAGATATTGAGTTCACGATTGAAAGCGGACGACTTTTTATGCTGCAAACTCGCAATGGAAAACGAACGGCGCACGCGGCGGTGAAAGTGGCGGTGGACATGGTGGCGGAAGGCCTGATTACAAAGCAAGAAGCGCTCAAACGTATTGATGCGAATCAGTTGAATGTGTTGCTGCATCCTTCGATTGACCCTAAGGCGCCAAAGACGGTTTTGGCGAAGGGACTCCCCGCATCCCCGGGGGCCGCAGTGGGACAAATTGTGTTCTCGGCGGATGACGCGTACCGCCTGGCTGAAGATGGAGAGGCGGTGATTTTAGTGCGCAAAGAAACGAGCCCGGAAGATATCCATGGAATGCATGCGGCGCAGGGAATTTTGACCTCCACCGGAGGAATGACCAGTCACGCGGCCGTGGTGGCTCGCGGCATGGGAAAACCTTGTATTGCAGGTTGCAAAGAAGCACATGTGGATGACAAAACCAAGACACTTGAAATCGGTGGACAGGTTTTTAGCGAAGGCGACGTGATTAGTTTGGACGGCTCCACCGGCGAAGTAATGAAGGGCGAAATGCCCACGGTTGAACCGGCGCTCACCGGGGAATTTGATGTGCTCATGAAGTGGGCCGATGAAGTTCGGAAATTGAAAGTGCGAACAAATGCGGATACGCCGCACGATGCGGAAGTGGCGCGAAGACTGGGCGCGGAAGGAATCGGGCTCTGTCGAACGGAACATATGTTCTTTGACGAAGAGCGCATTATGATTGTGCGGCAAATGATTTTGTCGCCGGACAAGGAATCGCGAACACGGGTTTTGGAGAAACTTCTCCCCCATCAATGTGAAGATTTTAAGGGCATTTTTAAGGTTATGGACGGCCTCCCCGTTACAATTCGTTTGCTGGACCCGCCCTTGCATGAATTCCTCCCGAATACCGAAGAAAAAATTAGAGCCGTGGCGCAGGAAATGGGCGTGACTTACGAGCAGCTTCAAAAGACCGTGGATTCTTTGCATGAACTCAATCCCATGCTCGGACATCGCGGATGCAGACTTGGAATTACTTACCCAGAAATTTATGAAATGCAGGCTCGGGCGATTTTTGAGGCCGGAAAAGCGATGACGGCGGAAGGGGTGAAAGTGATTGCTGAAATCGAAGTTCCTTTGGTTGGACACGTGAATGAATTCAAAGCCATGAAAGAGGTGATCGTGAAGGTGGCCGCCGAAATGGGTCCTTTGAATTTTGAATGGAAAGTAGGGACGATGATTGAATTGCCTCGAGCTTGTATCACCGCGCATCAGATTGCTCCGCTGGCGGATTTCTTTTCGTTCGGAACCAATGACCTCACACAAATGACTTTTGGAGTAAGTCGCGACGATGCCGGATCTTTCTTGCCGTTTTACGTCGAGCACAGTGTTTTAGCCGAAAATCCGACTGAAACTATTGACCAGGAAGGAGTGGGCGAATTGATGAGGATGGCCGTGCAATTGGGACGCAGCGTGAAACCCGATCTTGAAATTGGAATTTGTGGAGAGCACGGTGGCGAACCGAAGAGCGTGATTTTCTGTCACAAAATCGGCCTCAATTATGTAAGTTGCAGCCCCTATCGAGTTCCAGTGGCCAGGTTAGCGGCAGCACAAGCGGCACTTTAGAAAAAGCTTACCTATGTTCGCTTACCCCAATTGAGTTTTTCGCGCAGGAGTTTGTAGTAATTTCCTCCCCCACTGGCTTTGGCGGTTGCACGGATGAGGCGAAGTTTACGGTGAGAGGCACGGATTTTGATGATGTCACCATATTCCACGGGGACCATGACTTGACCGTCGATGGTGAGACCGATTTGGTTGTCTTCGTAACGACGTTCCGTGTCGATGCGGATGGTGATTTGGCGATTACTCGGGATAATGATGGGACGCACGGTAAGGTTAGCCGGACAGATGGGCGTAAAGACGAACCCGTCGATATGCGGATGTATAATGGGACCTCCGGCGGACAGCGAATGACCGGTAGAACCGGTGGGTGTAGCGATAATGACTCCGTCCGCTTTGAAATCAATCATCTTTCTTTGATCAATTTCAGCGTAGAGAGAGATGAGACGAGCAAAGTTACCCTGATTGATCACCGCTTCGTTCAAAGCTAAATGTGTGTCGATTTTTTGCCCTTTGCGGTAGAGGGTGGCGCGGATGAGAAGCCGTTCGTCGATGTGATACTGACCTCTGAAGAATTCATCGAGGAGGTCATAGATTTTTTTAGGGTCCTGAACTTCGGTGTTGAAACCGAGCGTGCCGAGATTCACACCGAGGATATAAAGGTTGCGGCGTAGTGGAAGATCGCGAATGACTTTGAGTAAAGTTCCGTCTCCTCCAAGGCTAAGTACAAGATCGGCCTCCCTGAGGATTTGGCTACGAGGAGCTTCGTGCTTGTTCCCTAAAATCGTTGAAACATGAGAATCCCAGAGAAGTGTAACTCTTTTTTTATCGAGATGAATTTTGAGCCCCTTTAAAAATTTGGCGTCTTCTTCCATCTTGGAGCGACCAAGAAAAGCTATTCGTTGGAAGCGGTTGGCTGTTTTTGCTTTCATAAGGTTCTGTTTATAGTACACTGGGCTCCGCCTAGCATATGAAAACTTTACCTAAAGCACGCATTCTTGTCACTCGTTTTCCTTACGAATCCCGTTTTGGTGGAGAAGAAGTTCACACGCTGCGACTGATGGAGGAACTGGATGACCGCGGACACGAGGCCTTTTTTCTGGGTTCGTGCCCCGTGCTGCTGCGAGAATTTAAGAATCGTGGTTTTTCGACGAAGCGAGCGTGGTTAGGGAAACCGCCGGTCACAAAAGGATGGCTATTGTTATTTACTTTGTTGTCGCCGATTTTATTTTTAAAGGCGGGATTGATGTTGGGGCGGACGCGGAAAAAGTGGGGCGTAGATACGGTTTACATGCTCTCGTTTGGAGAAAAACTTCTGATGACGCCGTGGGCGCGTTTGTTTGGAATGAAAGTCCTGTGGCTGGAGCACGCGCGCATCGGGAAATGGCTCACAAAAAATCCATGGTGGAGAATTTACAGGCAGTGGTCGGCGTGGGCGACGGTGGTGGTGACTTCGCGGGCGATGTTACGATTCGTGGAGCCTTGGGCGAAAAAAGTGGTGGCGATTTCCTGTGCCGTGATGCCTTCCGAAGCGCGTCCTTTGCCGAAAGAAATTGTAGAGTTTTTGAAAGGCGGATTTTCGATAGGTAGCGTGGCTCGTTTGACAGCAGACAAGGGTGTAGACATTCTCGTCCATCTTGTCGACTCCAAACCTGATGTGAGGCTCATTATTGTTGGCGAAGGTCCCTTGCGAGGGGTGCTCGAAAAGAAGCTGGCGGGTGGACAAATTATGTTGGTTCCGAGCCTCTCACGTGGACAATTGACAAGCTTTTATCGGGCGCTGGATTTGTTCGTTTTGGCTTCGACCAAATTCGACCCGTTTGGAATGGTGGCGGCGGAGGCGATGAGCGTGGGAACGCCGGTGCTTATGACGAATGTATGTGGCATTTCCGAGGATCTTGTTGCCGATCGTGACGCGCTGATTGTGGAGCCCAGCCGGAGCGAACTTGATAAGGCTTTGAAAAAAGTTTTGCGCCATCCCGAGCTTTTGCGCGAACTGGGCGAGCACGGGCGACAATTTGTCGAAAAACACTATCGCTTGGAAACGATGGTGGCATTGTTTGAAGGGCTGTTGTGGTAAACTGCTGACAGTTCTTTGAGAAAGAAGATCCAACATTGGGAGTACCAGGCCACGGGAAAATAAGAATTAAACCTTACAATGTGTCGATAGATAGTTTCGCAACTATTTGTAAACAGACAGGTGTTGGAAAATCTGAAGTGTATCGTTTAGAAATCAGGGGGAAATAAGTATCCTTCAAATAGCTTGTTTCGTTTTGCGTCTTCGATGCAAAACATCCATCTGTCTTCCTCTACGTTTGGTGTTATTTTCACATACCCATCTTTAGGCACAAAATCTATGTTTCCATGTGGATTTTTTGCTCTGTTTTCTGGAGCATTTTGTAAATAGTTTAGACAGAAAAGCATGAGTTCACGCTCTTTCCCCTTCAGTCCAGCGTCTTCTGACGTTCCCGTTGAAATTTTACTTTTAAAAGTTAGCAACAAAGCCATGCTAACAGGCATGCTTTTGAGTCTTGAATCATCGGCCTTAAATTCGTTCGCATAGTCTTCACTTCTTAATTTTTTCCAGAATTCATCCACTTCCATCCCTAAATCCGCTTTTACTTTTGCTTCAAGATTCTTTTTAGCAAGTTCGGTTTTGGCGTCCAGTTGGGCTAAACGGCCACCATATGTTTCTTTTAAACTTCTGTAAACGGTGTCGCGTTCTGCGTTTTTCATTTCCGGCCATTTTGTAGTTTTGTCAGGCAGGTAAGCACCGTCTTTGTTTTGTTCAATGCCCATAAGGATTGTTTGTAATCTCTTAATTGTAGCTCATTTGGCAGGTTTTTTCAAGGGAGGAAGGGCTGCTAACGTAGCTGCTTTAAAATTTGCTGCGCAGAGGCTTCCCAAGAAAAATGATGGGCGCGGATGAGGCCGCGTTTTTGATAGGCGAGGCGGACCTGAGGGGTGAACATTTCGTTGATGGCGTCGGCGAGAGCTTGAGGATTTTGTGGGTCCACTTGAATGGCGGCGTCGGCGACTACTTCCGGCAAAGACGCGGCGTTGCTGGTGATGACGGGACAATGACAAGCCATGGCTTCGAGAGGCGGGATGCCGAAGCCTTCATAGATAGAAGGGAAAATGAGCATTTCGGCACGAGAATAAAGTTCGTTCAATTGGTCCACGCTGACATAACCAAGAAAATGAATGCGATTTTTGAGCGCGGCGGGAACTGTTTTATAAACCTGCGAAGTTTTCCAACCGCTGCCTCCGGCGATGACCACATGAAGATGGGGGTGTTGATCGGCGAGCAACGTGAAGGCTTCAAAAAGGAGTTTGAAATTTTTACGCGGGCTGAGGGTGCCGACCCCGAGTAGATAATGCGCCGGAAGATCCATTTTTTCCGATTCTACCTTGTGGACCTCGGGTGAAACGGCGGGTGGGGCAATGAGCACGGGTTTTTTGTGCGCTTCAGGAAAAAGGCTGGCCAAATCTTTGGCGGTGTTTTGGGAAACACAGACTATAAAACGACTTTTGCGAATGGCACGACGAAGTGTGATACGTTCCACGAGCGTCGGAAAGCGAGCATGCGTTTTACTGTACAAAAAGGCGATAAGGTCATGTACTACAATGGCAACTTTTTGCTTGGCAGGTGCGAGCGCGGCATAAATGAAACTGGTGGGCGCAAGAAAGAGATCCACCGGGTGTCGGCGGAGAAAATTACGGAGGCGCAAATGCCACCAAATACTTCTCCCGTTTATCACAACCTGACTTACTCGCTCGGAGTGTGGAAAAGCGGGATTTGGTTTTTTAGTAAAAAGAAAAAACCTCACGTCCTCGGAGGCGTTTTCGATCAAGGCTTTGGTGACCTCCAGTGTGTAGCGTCCTTTTCCGGCTCCGCTTTCATTTGCTTCGCGGATATCGATACCTAAGCTTTTTGTTGCCATAGAGGGCCTCGTTTGATAGATTAGTCGTACATTCCCCCATCATTATGTCGCTAACTCAAAGGCTTAAACAAGGCTTTCTGCGTTTACCTCCCATGAAGAAGGTCATTTTGGTCTCCAGTCTCACCTTATGTGTGAGCACGGTGATGCCCTGGTATGACCAAAGAAACAACTTCGGAGTGGGTGATACCTTCCTAGGAATTCAAGGGCCGCTCTTCGCTGTCGGCTTGGTGGTTCTGGGCTGCGGGGCGGTGAGCTTTTTCAATATATTTTTGCCGCTTATGGGACGAAATTTCTTCGATTTGAAGCGAAAATCCGGAAGTTTGGCGCTGAGTTTGGGAACCCAGGCTTTGCTGCTTCTTTTGGTGGCAAATTCTGTTTTTTATCACCCTGAATTTGCTATAACCATCAACAATAAAGGGACGCGTTTTGGAATGATAGCCGCTTTTTTCTCGATTGGCGCGCTAATAATTTCCGGTTGGTGGACTCGTCGGAAAGAGAAAGCGGGCGTTGAAGGAGAGGAACACGAGAATGAGATGGAAGATTTTATAACGCCTGTGGAAAGCGCGAGTCGGCCTTTGTACACTCAACCTTCCTTCAACACAGTCCAGGATCGTCCCATACAACAGCCGATTCAATCTGCTGCATCGATAGACCCTTTGACGCTTGATGCAAAGACTCGCTACAAGATTTTGAAATCCCAGGGGCATTACAGTGCTTCTGCACGCAATAATCTGTGGGGCAGCGGATCCGGTAGCGCGTTTGGACGGCAAACCCGCGAGGACGATAACTAATATTAATCATGGATGACACCGATGTTGTACAGGTTGAAAATCCAATTCTCTTCTACTGCCGCAGTTGCAAAAAGCTAGTGTCCGAACCGGTACGGAAAGGAACCAAGTATGAGTACAGTTGCCCGGATTGCAAAGAAGACCGCGTGGTCTTTGGCACCCAAAGAGCTATCTGTGATTTTTTTCAAGTTAACCCGCCTAAAAAAAATGGTTGATCGTATAGACTATACAGATCTAGACAAGGCAAAAAATGCATTTATTGAAGCGAGTAAAAGGACTGTGGGCTTCGCGGCAGGCTTTGGGAAGATGCCCGGTGGATTTGGCAGCAGCGCGAATGTTTTTGCGTTGGATTTGAAACCTTATGCGGGAGCCGGGGAACTGTATGTCACTCTACTGCCCGAGGGGTTGGGAACCGCGGACGATGCCAGGCCGACGGATTTAAGTCGGGAAGAATTGCTGCGATTCTGGAGAAACATAGGGGGAAAAACCATGTCCGTTTTGACAAATGATGCCGCTTCGTCGGGGATGCAGACGGTTTTGATTTCTTTATATTTGCCTTCGGCGCTACCTGAGAAGGTTTTTACGGCGGAATTTATGGAAGGATTTTTGGACGGATTTGTGGAGGGCTGCCGAAAGGTGGGCTGTGTGTATTTCTCGGGAGAAACCCCTCAGCTTAAAAACAAAATTTATGAGGACAAATTGGATATCGCGGGGGCACTTTGGGGTGTGGTTCCGGCGGGGATGCACCCTGTGGATTCGACCGAGATGGCGGCCGGGGATTTTATTGTTTTCGTGGAGAGCAGCGGACCGCATGAAAATGGATTCACTACGCTGCGTGACTTGGCTACGCAACTGCCGGGTGGGTATCGAACGAAATTGCCGAGTGGAATGGAATACTGGGAAGCGATTAATCAGCCGGGGCATTTGTACACGCCTTTTGTGCAGGCCGTGATGAAGGCGGGTATTCGTCCCTCCAACGTTGAGCCGATCACGGGTCACGGTTGGCAGAAACTTATGCGTCCGCGGCAGGCTTTCCGCTACGTGATTGAGCAAATGCTGCCTGTGCCGGAGATTTTCCCGTTTGTTGAAAAGGCGAGTGGAATGACCACGGAGATTATGTTAAAAACTTTCAATTATGGATTGGGGCTGGCTCTATATGTCCATGGGCGCGAGGAGGCCGAGAAGGTAGTGGCAATTGCGGGCGGGATTGGGTTGAAAGCATGTGTGGCCGGCTATGTAGAGGCCGCCGAAGCGCGAGAAGTAGTAGTAAAACCGTTGGGAATTACGATTAAGGGAGAGGGGTTTGAGTTGGGAAAATAAAGTAATTGTATGGCATCACTCAAGCAGCTCCAAAAAGACATTGCGAAAATTAAGGCCAGAAACCGGAGGGTGGAGGCGGATAAAGCGTGGGAGACGAGTTGGGCGCGGAAAATTATCATTGCCGGGCTGACTTATTTTGCGGTTGTTATTTTTTTCTTTGTGACGGAGTTGCCAAATCCGTTTGCGAATGCGCTTGTGTCTTCGATGGGTTTTATTCTGTCTATGCTCAGCTTTTCACTCCTTAAAAAGTGGTGGATAAAGTCCAGGCTTTAGAAGCCTTGCGAGGGCTGAAAATATTGTGGAATTCACCGACGTCGGTGAATGGTGCAAGTTTTGTAAATTTTGTAAATAGTCGGGCTGTGCAAAACTTGGTAAAAGGGCGGCGAAAGATTCAGGAATTTGTCAGAAAAAAGCTGCTAGCATGGGGGTATGAAAATAGAAAAACTCCCAATTTCAGACGTGCGGTACCCGGAACTGCTGAGGCAGATTTATGATCCGCCGAGGGTGCTTTATTATGTGGGGAATTTGGCGGCGTTGGAGCGGCCGAGGGTGGCTATTGTGGGAACGAGACGGATGACGGGATATGGGGAAAGTCAGGCGTTTAAATTTGCGCGAGAACTCAGTGCCCGAGGAATCTGCGTGGTGAGTGGTCTCGCATATGGAATAGACAAAGCGGCACATGAAGGGGCGCTGGAAGGGCCGGGGGGCACCATTGCGGTGGTGGCACAAGGAATACCGGAGTTGCAGCCGGCGGCGCACGTTGAGCTCGCGAGAAGGATTGTGGCGAAGGGCGGGCTTCTGTTGAGTGAAAATGAAGCGGGGACGCAGGTTTATAAATCGGATTATTTGGTGCGAAATCGAATTATTGCGGGGCTGTGTAAGGCAACGTTGATAGTGGAGGCGCCCTTTAAATCCGGGGCAATGAACACGGCGAAACATGCGTACGATAACGGGCGAGAAGTGCTGTGTTTGCCCGGGCGAATTATGGACACAAATTGTGAGGGAACTAACGCGTTGCTTCAGCGAGGCGCGCATTTGGCGCTGTGTCCGCGAGACGTGGCAGACCTTTTGGGAGTGGCGTGGACGACGCGGGAAATAAAACTGGAGGGTTTGGCGGCGGAGATTTTTGCGGAGCTGAAAAAGGCGCCGCGGTCACCGGCGGAACTTGGGGAGCGATTTGATAAAATGACGGAACTCTACGAGGCGCTGGGGGAGTTGGAACTGCGAGGACTGATTCGTTTTACGAAAGAATTGCGCTATGC
>Ga0265292_1001237_pt1 | contig 23924 bp, 26 predicted proteins | sample Munlanlewell296A_FD_189080 | JGI IMG/M metagenome (GOLD analysis project Ga0265292, IMG submission 189080) | Leachate microbial communities from a municipal landfill in Southern Ontario, Canada - Leachate well 296A | ecosystem: Engineered > Solid waste > Landfill > Unclassified | place: Canada... | reverse complement strand
TCACGGCGTCGCCCGTGACCGTGAACGTGATGGAGGAGCCACCGCCGCCGAGCGCCCAACCGAACGCCCACGCGGGGTCAACGGCGTAGCCATGCGCCTCCAGCAACCCCGCAGGGTCCAGCACCCACCCGCCGCCGATTGTGAAGTAGGCGGTGCAGTTGACGTGCGTTGTCGCGACCGCGCCCGCGGCATCGTAGCCGTTGATCCTCACGTCGAACTGCACTACGCAAGCGCCGGTTGGGGCTGGGATCGTCAGGACGGTTTGCGTCTGCCCGGCGCCCGGCGTCGTCGTGCATGTTCCTTCCCAGACTATCGTACTGGTTGACGGCGCGACCTTCGCCATCGCGTTGAACTTCGGCGTGTGACCGTAGAGCCGATTGAACTCGTCAACCTCTCCGACAACGAACGCGCGTGTGCCGCTGCCCGAAGGAACGCAGACCTGCAGCGACCGCGTCAGGGTCGGGTCTGCGACGTTGTTGGTCAACCCTTGGTTGATCGTGACCGTGACGTTCAGCGATCGGAACGTGTTGTCGACGCCGGCCGTGTGGGGCAGTTGGAAGATGCCGGTCAGCACCGATTGGCTGACGGTGATCGGGATCGCCGCCTCGGCGAGAGTGACCTCGTCGGCCGATGGAAGCGACACCGCCAGCGCGTTGACGCCCGCCGTTGACTGCATGTCGACGCGGATGAACAGCTCCTTCGCGGAGTCGATCGCCGTGTCCCATGCGCCCGCGGTCCATGGGCCTATCGCGGCAACCCCGTAGGACAGCCGAAAGATCGGAGATGCCATGTTGGTCTATCCCTTGCTGAATCCGCCGCCGACGATGAGTCGTGCATAGGCGGCATTCTCTGCGGCACCAACGGTTGTGCCCGTGTAGGTGACGGCGGTGCGGAACGCGTGATGGATGGCCTCGATTCCGCGCGCGCGCTTCTTCCACACTCCCTGGTATCGCATCGAGTGGGTGGGCGTTCCGTTGTTCGAGTGCAGCGCGAGCAGCCAATTCAGCGCTTCCAGCGCGTTGATGGCTCCGACGTAATCGGACGGCCCCGGGATCACGTCGGAGCGCGAACCCCAGTCGGGCGTTGCGGTCACGCCGCCCGCGGCAGCGTGATACAGAACCGTTACGCCCGAGGTGAACTCGATATTGGTCACGTGCGCTTGGAAGACCTGCAGTGCCTTGCGCACACCGACGATCAGCCCCGCCGAATCGCTGGGCATCGTGTCGCCGTAGTAGCTGTCCCATCCGCCGGGGATGTTGTGGTACGCAGCCGTGATGACGGCGCGCCCAAGGTGCTCAGTTGCTGCGGGGGCGCCCGTGCATCCGAACCTCGTCCTCATGTGGTTCATGCACGCAACAGCCGTTGTCTCGTCGTGCGGCGGGTAGTACGCGTCGTAGTCGAGATGCTCGTCGGCGGCGTCCCTGTGGACATATGGAACCTGCGCCGTGACGAGGATCTGTGTCCTCGTCATGTGCTCGTCCATCAGGTCGAACAGCACAAGCGTCCGATCTATGCGTTCCTGCACCGTCGATGGGTTCGGCAGCGGCGCGTAAAGCGCGCACCATCCTGTGCATACCGTGTCGGCGTTGGCATGTGCGCCACCACCGCCGATCGCAGCGTGTGCCGCGAGGTCCACCAAAGTCTCATTCAGCAGAATACGTTGCGACGGTTCGTCGCCGACAACACCCACCGGGGACGTGATGACGTTCGCGGCATCGATGACATTGTGGACGGCAATGCCGACGTTCTGGGTGTGTTCGTTCAGCCGAACGATCGTCCACGCGAACGACTCCAGGATCGTCGCGTCCTCGATACGCAAATACGACATGACGGGCGCGATCTGATCGGTACGGTCACCGTATTTGTAGGACTTGACGGTCGAGAGCGCAGTCTCGTTTCCGTATCCGCCAATCTCCGCTACGTGCCGAGCCACATAGTCGGTCGCCATTGCGATCTTGGCCGCGTCGCCCCCGGGGTTGGTGAGCCGCGGGCTTCGGGTTGCGTCCGTGTACCGCGTGAGCGCACCACCCGTCGTGCCGCCCGCGAAGTCGTCAACGGTCGCGTACAGTTCGAGCGTCACGTCGTCGGGCGCGAACCCAATCTGCCGCTTCACCTTGCCGGCGACCGTGATGGCGTGGGCCGACGTTGCGACGGCCGTCACGACCTCGACGCATTGCCCCGCTCCCGTGTCGTTCGAGAAGTGCGGGACGGGAATCGTGCTCGTTTCTTCAACGAACGTGACGGTGTAGCAGCCGACTACGTCGGGCGTGATGGTGTTGCCAACGAGGTAGTTCTCTTTTGCGGCCTCGTACGTCTCAAGCGCCGAGTCGATCGGCTTGTTGGTGAGCTTGGTTCTGAAGCGATTGCCGACCGTGTAGACGCAATTGAGCGTTACCTTGTCGCCGGGCGCCGGGTAGCGCACGTCTCGCGTTGTGGATGTGATTGCCATGGATCAGATCCAGAGAGACAGATCGGTGCCGCCGGCAGCGTGGTCAATGGTGGAATTCGCTTGGATCGATTGCAGCGTCGAGAGTTGCGAGTTCAGCCCGCTCTCCGGAGTCAGTTCCGCTACATAGCGGTAGTTAGCCAAGTCGATCGTATGGGCGAACGCGGGAATCGAAAGTGAATAGCCCGCGTCGTACGCGGCAGGGTCGCCAACTCCCCACACGTACGTCGCGGTACCGAGTGAGGTCGCAGCTCCGAGCAAGCTAACCCTGTAGACGGTCCAGACGGGCAGCACTATAGGAGCGCCGGCCCCGTGGGCAACGTCCGGGATGATGTTGATTCGGCAGCCGGTGAACTGCATCCCGTGCAACAGACCTACGAGTGAGAATGTCTGGTTGAATGCGACGTTCGCGATCGTCGTGACGCCGCCCGTACCCACGAGCACAACGGCTGCGACGTTGTTGGTGTGAGCCGGAATCAGCGGAAGGTGCTTCCAGCCGCTGACGGTGCTGTTTCGATTGACCGACTCCGCCCCGTTGGTATCGAGCTTGTTGAAGTGGGTGGCGGTCGCGATCTGATTGAGACTCGCTGGGGGCGAGAACGTGCGGGTGTTGGCAGCCATCAGACATCTCCGATCGCGGTCAGGTCCATCGGCGAAACACCGATGTAGAAGTGGTAGAGCAAGCCGGGCGGCGTCTCGTGGAAGCCGAACCGCACCCACGCGGGGCAGACCTCATCGAGCGCGCCGAAGCATGCTTCCCGCTTGTTCTTGGCTTCCGAGTCGAGTCCAGCCGAGGGCTTGAAGTACTCGACGCAGATGAGGGCAACGGTCGAGTACCACGACGTTGCCGTGTTCCACGGAGCAACCCCGCCCGGCCAATCCGTAACGGCATCGGCGAGCGGCGTGTAGTGGATGACGGCCGTCCACGGCGCGAAAGCCGCGGTCACGATCGTATTCAGGCTGCCCGACGTTGCATCGTAGTGAGCCAGCAAGCGGGCAGCCACGCGAGCGCGCCGAAGGTGGATCGCCTCGTTGACGGGGCGCTGAATGCCCAGGATTCCCTCGTAGCGCGCGAGCAGCGGATCCGTCAGTGTGCGCGGGTCCTGCTGCTGCGTGATGCGTCGTTGGTTCGCCCGCTTGACGCCGAGGTACATCAGGCACGTCGCGCGCATCTTGGCGTCGGCGGTCGTCATGTCGTCGGTCGACAGGGCGTCACCGAGGTTCGCCTTGTAGACGGTCTCGAGCCGGTCGTAGTCGTCGGTGCAGTTCGGCCCCAGCGAGCACGGTATAGGATCGCGGAATGTGAACGGCATGGTGCGACTCAGTACATTGTGATGTAAAGGACCGCGTCAGTGGCAACACCGCCCGCAGCGTAGGTCCACGTCTGGATCGAGTTCGCGTTCACCGAGAAGACAGGTGCTTCCCAGTGCCCCGCGTTGAAGATCGAAACCTGCGCCCCTTGGAACGAGGGGGCACGGGTCACTTGCCGCGCTGGCGTCGGGTTGAGGTCTGGGTATCCACCGACCGCCCATGTGACCGTCACGTTGCCCGCTCCCGTGTAGGCCACGGCGGGCGTTACTGCGAGCGTGTCGCCCCACACGGACCTGTAGTTGCCAACGAGCGCCGCACCGCCCGAAACGATCAGTAGGAACGTGGCTCGCGGGCACGTATGCGACATCGCCGCAAGGTCCACCATGGCCCGTTCAAGATCCGCAGCGTCGATTTCCTTGTCGGGTTGGACGGGGCCGCGCGCATCGCGGTTGTTCTTCGGCAGTCCGTAGTCGGCCTGCGGATCGCTGATGACAGGAAGCATGCTAGCTCCTAGTTCTTCTTGTAGATGGCGAGCTTGCCCAACACGAGAATGCCCGGCGGGTCATTGACGGTTGCGGGCGGTGCGGGGAGTGCCGGCAACGTCGGTACGTCGCACGTTACGTGCGTGACTTCCGGGTGCTCGATCGGCAGCATGCCGACGTGGACGCTTGTCAGCATCGAGTTCCACGACTCAGTTGCGAGAGGGTGGCGCGCGCTGCGTGGAAGTAGCAACGCATTCGTCGTCAGTTCGCCCGGGCCAAGCGAACCGAACGCGCGCGCGATCGTGTCGCCGTAGTCGTCCATCGATTCTGCGTCGGGCGAGATCGGATCGTCGGTTGTGATGATGGACGTATCGATCGGCTCGTGGAGCACTAGGTTGTAGACGTTGCCCGCAACGAGCGTTGCTGAAAGGATCTGCCCGTGAACGAACTTCTTCGCCGACGTGGACCAGATCGTAATGTGGGCGTCGACGAGCGGCGGGTTGGCGCCAGCATCCAAGCAATCGACCTGGATGGCAGTCGGGACCGTCGGGGGGGCGTTCAGATGGGAAACAGTCGTGTAGGGCGCCACCGGGCTGGGCCACCTCGTTGACAGACCGTCGATCCACCCGCCACCCGGCCCACCATCCTCGACTGCGAGCGGACACTTGATTCGCAGGTACAGCGTTGTTTCGGAATCGGCGACCGTCGTCGTCGGCACGTCGGCGTGCTCAGGATCCTGCGCGACCACGTTGAGCGCGACCGCCGCCGTGAGAGCTGTCGATCCTTCGCGGGTGTACGCGCCCGTCAGGTTGTCCTTGTCGGCCACGACCGTGTAGATGACGCGCACCGTTCCAGGGCCGCTGGGGGCCGGGACGCAAAACGCCTTCTCGACCGCCATGTTCTGCTCGGCCCATTCGACGTAGTGCGCCCACGAACCCGATGCGCCCGGGTGGCGAATCGAGTCGAGCAATCGCGCCCGCAGTCGCGCGTCGTTGTCGGGGTCGATGCCGTTGTTGAGTCCGCTCGCGTCAACGACCGCCGTTGTGGCACTTCCCGCCGGGGGGCTGCTCCACGTCATGACGGCGCCCGGCAGCTTGTCGGTGCGCTTGCCTGTGTCGATGCCGGTCACGGGGAGCGGCTGGCCGTTCGTGCGGGCCATCGAGGTCACGACCTTGTATCGGAGCCCATCGGCCGCTTTGCACTCCAGATCCTTCGGGTACGTTACGGCGCCGGTACACGAGACCGTGACGTTGCCCTGCGCGCCTGCGCCGAGCCGCGGGTCCATGTCGCGCTTGATCTTCGCCAGCCGGATCAGGTCGTCGCCGTTGGCCGAGTCCTCCATGGTGGCGTCCTGCGTGGCGGCGATTTCGGCGTGGAGTTGGAACGCCACCGACGCGGTTGCCTCGCCCGTCATGGCCGTTTCGGACCCGGGCGCGACGTTCGGGTTGGCGATGCCGGCGCGGATCTTGAGCCGCCGCATGTCCTCGCAATAGTCCGCCGCCAGCTCCGCGATGGTCGGAAGCTCAACCCTTGTTATTGCCATGTTGTCCTCAGAACTGAAGCGGCGTGCGGGTGGGCTCTTGCCGGTTGGTGCGCCTGTCCGTCCACGTCACGAGCGCGTAGCCGCGGGTCGGAACGGACGGATCGATCTCGGTCGTGATGGAGTCGATCGTGATGGTGCCGTCCAACACCATCGGCGCGAGCGCGTTGCGGAACGAATCCTCCGTCCGCGCTGCGAAGTCGCTGCCGATCGACTCAGGGCGGGCGAACCCGTCCTTGGGCCAGTTGGCCCTCGATCCCTGGGTCATGGCGCAGAGCATCCAAACGCGCTGTGCCGCGTCGCTCATGCCCTGCTCGGACCCATTAGCATCGTGCACCACGTCGCGCGTTCTGGGGTCAATCTGGACGGAGGAAACGGCACCCGTGCTGGACTTCTGCCATGCGGTGCTCTGGTAGAGCGGGCCGTTCGCCACTTGCGAGCCGATGCCGGCGGGCGAGGTTCCGAGGGGGGAGAGTCCGAGGCCGCTCATGTGTACTCATCCACTACCCAGCAGCCTGGGGTTCCGTTGCCGCCCACCACCGATGCGCCTGCCGAGAGGAGGCATGCGCCGCCGCCACCCGAACCATATGCGGTTGCATTGATACCCGCTCCTTGCGTATTGCGGGCAGCGCCTCCGCCGCCAAACAATCCGTCTCCACCTTGCCCAGAGCACGCCAAGTTGGCCGCGAGACCGATTCCGCTGGATCCCGGCACGCCGCATCCATTCACGTCGCCATTCGCGGAGACCGCGGGGCTTGCTCCCCCTACGTTGATCGACGTTCCGGCAACAGCCGCCGCGCCGACGCCACCGAGCCCACCGTTACACGTGATCGTGGTTGCGCCGACAACGAACGTGCTGTTCGCTCCGATGGTTCCGGTAACACCAGCAGCACCACCAGCACCACCTCCGCCGCATGTGTAGGCGTATGCGGTGTTGGGCGTGACCGCGATCGTGCGCTCGACACGCGAGCCCGACGAACCTCCGCCACCGCCTCCGCCGGCCGTCGCTGCGGTCGATATTCCGCCTCCCCCGCCACCGCCAGCGCAGCCCCGGAGGAAGATCGTCTTGGTCGCCGGACTGACCGTGATGTTGCGCGCCGCTGCCGTTAGCAGGGTGGCCTTGATCCGCGCGCCGCTGCCGCCCGCTACGCCAATCTTGAGCCAGCGACCGGGTATGCCGTCGTTGACAGCGATCGCGGTCGCGCCGTCGTCTGCCGCGGCAGACCCTGAGTCGAACCTGAACCAACCTCCAATACCATCGCCGGGAGCAGCACCGTACTCCACCAGTACGACCGCGCCGTTCGATGGTCGGAAGGGGTGGGTGCGCAGGGAGGCGATGGAGTTGATCATTCGGTTCCGGCTACGGCTTTTCCGCCGATGATGAGTTCAAGTTGCGGGGAGTCTTTCGCGGTCGACGTGTCGAACTTTCGATACCGCTTCAGGATGTCCTTGGCCCACGCGATCACGTCCTCGACGCGTTGTCCTGCGGGTTGTGGTTTCACCCACAGTTCGAGATTCGATGGGCGGTTGTCCCCGCGGTCGCCGTTCTTGTGGTGCACGTTTTCGTCACTGCGCAGCGGGCGGCCGAGCATCAGCGACATGATGAGGCGGTGTTCTGGTATTGCTCCACTCACGTAGGACGAGGCATCTCCCGGGGCGTACACGGTCACGTATCCGCAGTTGTTCACATGCCCACATCGCAGTTCCATCGCGGCAGACTTCACGTCATTGTTGATATGAACCCTGTAGTGCGCAGAACACACGTGCCCGTATTCCGCCTGATGTTGGCATGAGTCGACGGAGCACCGTCTCCTAGTAACCTGCCGACGCGGCCTGCCGATTACTACTTTGAGCCCGACCGGACCAACGTCGCCCGTGTAGTTCAATCTACGATAATGAAGTTTGCAATGACCCCGAACGTACGCAAGACGATCGCAGCCATCAACCGAGCACGGGGCATCGGGCTTACGCGGCCTCTTGGCCCTAACGGTAGGTCCGTTCTTGCGACGCCTCTCTTGAGATTCCCAATTACGATAGTGCCTTTTACACATGCATCGCGCGATGACAATTCCGTCGCATCCCTCGTGCTTGCATGGCGGCTTGGGGGTTCCGGGCGCCCTCTTCTCTGCGCCGCCACCCAACGGATCGCCGTACCTGGCAAAGCGGTGTGCGTGCTTGCAGCAGAAACCCTTAGAGTCCATCCTACGGCCGCACCCATCAACGGCACACACCTTCGTCTTTTTTGCCTCACTATTCATTGCCAATCTCCAACGGACACTTGATTACGATGAACCAAGGGATCCTCAGTGCTGGCAACGGAGGGGGCAGCGGAACCGATGGGATCGAGATGGTGATCCAAATTCCAAGTTCTGGAATCGCGAACGTCGGGACGCGCAGGGCTGGCAATGGAGGCGGTATTGAGAACGATGGGATCGTGAACGGGATCGCTATGTGAATGCCCCACTCCGGCAAGTCCACCATGAACACCGGAAGGCGAGGGATACCCGGCAGCGGTGGCGGAAACGCGTACGACGGTATTGTGATCCGTAGCGGCCATCCAAAGTTGCAAAGTCCCATGCATCACACGAACAGTCCCGGGGATGGAGGCATCGCGGGTCCGCCAGCAAATGGAATGCTCGCCGATGCGGTAGGCTTGAACGCTGCCACGTTGAAGTTCGCGGCGAGTCCGATGACTTGGAAGTTCTTGCACTTGAAGGTCACATCCAAATCGCCAGCGTTCACAGCAAACCCATTGGCTTGGTCGAATTGCGCCGTGTGCCCCTTCTCATCCATGAAATGAAACTCGCCGCCGTTCTTGGGCGACAGTCGCGCGAAGATCGACTTGCCCGCTGGGCCTTTCATCATGACCGTTACGGCGCCCGACGCCGCGAGCCTGATCGTGTTGCCGCCGATCGAGTAGATGGCAACGTCGCCTTCGCCGAGCTGGCCGAAGACCTTGGCGGCTGCGAGCGCGCGAGACGCCAGCGTGAACATCTGCTGGCCGAATTCAACGACGATCGACTCTGCTGCTTTCGGAAGTCTGGACGCGAAGCCGTAGTGCTGCCACGAATCGACCGGCCCTACCTCGTCAACCGGCGACTCGTCTTTCCACGGGTCGTCGGGGTGGTGAGGCAACGTCTCGAAGTAGGTGGCGATCGTGGTCTTGTCGTCGCCGACAAGCTCGGTCCGCTTGACCTTGAGCAGGTGGATGATTGTGTCGAACATCAGGCCGCGTGGTCCACGTCTGAGAAGGTGATCGATCCAAGCGGGACGCACTTCAGTTCCGTGGTGGTGCCGCCTGTCGCGCTGCGCTTGAAGGTGCGCTCCTTGACGTACATGTCCTCGAACACGCCCAGCAACTCATCCTCAATGTGGACGACGGTGTCGATCGCGTAGGTCTTGCCGGTGTCGCGATCCGAGTGACCGATCAGCGTGCACTCGTAGACGCGTGCGTCCTTGCGAGCTTCTGACATCTCCTGCTCGGCGAGCGCTTGCGCTTCCTCTGCGTTGGTGCACTGCTCGTGCTGGACGTAGCGAGGCACGTAGAGCTTTCTGGTATCGTCCTGGACGAACCCCTCGGCGTCCGTCTTCTCCCATTCCTTCTGCGAGCCCTTGCCGTGCACGAGGAAGTGAGACGGGGCTTGCGTGGCCTTCTCCGTGTAGGACGCGCGCAGCACCTTGATTTCCTTCTGCTGGAACCCGTGGATGATCGAGTAGGACGGCGCTTGCTTGTAGTCGGGTGACGAGACGACGATGTTTCCTTCTGCGTCGCTCCACATCCACAGTCCGAAGCGGCGAAGGTTGCGGGCGAGGAACTCGAACGCGCCCTCGCCAGCCTTGGCCTTGCAGAAGTCGAGTTCCGTCTGATTCTTGCGCGCCTTCTTGCCGGTCTTGAAGCCCTTGACGCCCGTCAGGATGTCGCGGTTCGAATCATTGTCCGTGATGATCTTGCGTCCCATGTTCGGGTACAGCGAGAAGATGGTGGCCTCGACAACCTCGTAAATCTTCTTGCCCTTCATCCGCATGCTGGGATGCACGTTCGCGTCGCACAACACCTTGAGGACATCGCGACCCTGAACGTTGACCGTCAGGCCCTCGGTTCCACCGCACGACACCCTCACTTCATCGATCCAGCCGGTCAACTGCAGGTTGCCATCGACGCGGATCTCGATCTTCTTGTCCTTGGCAACAAACGTATGCAGCCGGTCCCACATCTCACGCGTAACGAACGAGAACGACCAGCCATCCGTGGGGGTCAGAAACTCGCTGTTGATCGAGTACTCGGTCCACTTGGACAGCACCGTGCCGTCCTCCAACGTGATGGTGGCCTCTCCGAATACGTCAGCCATGGATCACTTCACGAAGACGAAAACCATCGTGCCAGAGGGCACAGGATCGAGGATAGCAAGCGACGGGTTGGCCTTGAACAGATCCTCGAGGTTGGTGCCGAACTGCGAGGCAACCAACGTCGGCGACGCGTCTGTTGTCGTGTACTTGATCTCGAGCTTCTTCTTCTTACCTGCGTCGGTGCCCAACTGCGTTTCGATCTGCATGAGCGCCGACACGATGTTCTTGAGCCCAGCAACGACCGGCCACGCGGCGGGGTCCGTGAGCGAAGACGCGAAGTCGATCAGGTTGTTGACTCCACCGATCGTGCTCTCGATGTCGCCCAATAGACTCGCTGCGCTCATCTGCGCAAGCAACATCGCGCCCTTGATCTTCGCGAGCGCGCCCTTGAGCGTCGTGCCCGTGCTGTTGTCGAAGGAGGGAAGCTTGACCATCGGTCCGAGCTTCTCCAACTCGTCAGCGATGGAGGACGCATACGTGATGGGGCTCGACGCTGAAAGCTCGATCCGCAACCCCTTCTCGATCGTCTCGACAAACGAGACGTTCATGTCGGCGCCGTCGCGCGCATTGGGCTGCCACGTCAGATCGAAGTCCCCGACCTTCACGTCCATCAACCCGAACTCGGGGTGAGACAGCGGGCCGGTCGTGCCGTCGCAGCACGCGTTCCAGAAGTCCCGCATGACCTTCGGATACAGGCTCGGCTTCCACACGATGCCGGCGCGAAACGGGATCGTGAACGACAGGTGCGCTGACTTGCGGCACGTGTTCTCCTGCTCGCCGCCAGCCACGCCGTACTGATTGTGCTCGACCAGGTTCTGGCCGACCTTGATCGAGTTGCTCAAGCACGGCACTTCGATGCCACGGAACTTGAGCGGCTTCAGACTCGCCAGGATGTCCAGCGGATCGAAGGCGTTGACTGCACCGGAGCCAGCCATCTACTTGCCCATCCCGGCTGGTTTGCCTTTGCGCGCATCGGACCCCGGATTCGGAAGGTTGCTGATGGCGCCCGTGGCGTTCTTGATCGCGTCGATGAACAACCCGAGCGCAGCGTCGGTGTCCTTTGCGCGGTCGGACGTTTCCCCGGCGGCGTCCTCTTCGGCCTTCTGCTTCTCCAACACGGCGCTCTTGGTGGGATTCAAATAGTCCCACGTGCCGGGGCTGGTCGATTCCTTGTACGCGCCTTCCGCCTTGCGCAGGCGTTCTTGCGTCGCTTGCGCCTCTGCGATCAGGGAGTTCTTCTTCACCCGCGCCTCGTTGGCAGCCTCAAGTGCGACCGGGGCATCTTCGCCAGCCAATTGGGCGATCGTAGGGCCTTGGAAATCTGCCTCGTTCTTCAGGTGCTGCCTGAGCGCGCGAACCTTGTTCTGCGCCTCCATCGAGGCTGCGTAGAACTCCTTGCCAACCGTCGCGCCCTTCTCGGCAGACTGGTTGATGATGTTTACTCCCGCCGCGACTATCGACACGGCAACGGCGGCGATTGATAGACCCGCTATCATCTTCCCGCCCGTGCCCATGCCTCCACCCAGCCCGCCTCCGGCCATGCCGCCACGGGCCGACATGGCGCTCGTGAGGGCGCTCTCGAACACCTTCGCGAACCCAACCTTCGCCAGTTCCGATGCCATGTTGGCGGCGAACAGGGCGCCGAGCCCTGCCAGCGGATTCTTGGACACGAACCCTGCGAGCTTTGCAAACGCGCGCGTCACTTCCATGACGGCCGGCAGGAGCTTGACGAACTCGGGCAGCATCTTGCCGACTTCGGCCTTGAACTCTTCCATGCCCATGCGCATCTGCGCGCCTGGCTGCCGCATCATGGTCGCATAGGCAGCGTCGCGTTCGCTCGTCTTCATAGTGGCAGACTGCATCTTGCGTATCTCGGCGACGACAGCGTTCTTGCCTGCCTCGCCTTTACCGGCGCCCATGAACGTATCGGTCATGACGTTCGTCATTGCCATGCCGCGCGCGCCGAACAACGTCGCGAGGGCACCAGGTCCGTGCTTGGTTTCCTTGCCGAACTTGATTCCGCGCGACGGGTCGTAGGCGGCCTGCATGGCCTCCGCCATCAACTCCACTGGGGATCGTAGCTTTCCGGTGGACGTGTCGATCGCTTCGATGCCGGACTTCTTGAGCACGTCCGACTTCATCGCGAGCTCTTGAATCATGTGCATAACGGCCGTGCGGGATTCCTCCGGGCCAACGGCTTGCTTGACGGCGAACTGCGACATTGCGACCGCTTCGCGCATCATGCCCGAGCCGCTGCCGAACATCTTTCCAGCGCCGGCCAGCATGGGGAGCTGTCCCGCGAGATCCTTGAACTCGATCGCGCCTTCCTTGCCCATGGCAACGAAGTCCTGCATGAGTTGACGCATCTCTTCGCCGGGCTTCACGCCGCTGTTCAGCGCTGCTGCGAACACGCTGCCCATGTCCTGGATTGACACACCGGCCGCGATTGCCGTCTTGGCGAGATCGTCGATGTCTCCCTGGAACGCTTGCAGGCCGGGAGCGCCGCCCGCCTTCGCGGATACGTTCGACATTGCGGCCATCACGTCCTGTGCGCCGAAACCGGTCTTCTTCGCCACGCCTTGCGCGGACTCGATCAGATCGAATGCACTCTGCGTGGTCGCGCCGTGCTTGCCTACCCTGGTCGAGTTGACGAGCGCCGCCGCCTGCTCGCGCAGCCCGACGTTCTCCCACAACGCGTTGCCCATCATGGCGGTGCCGGCGGCTGCGCCAAGCCCACCAACGACACCCGACACGGTCCCCATGGTGGAGCGTCCGGCGCGACCGAACACACCCGCGGCACCGTGGGCAAACGACTTGTTGCTCCGCAGCGCATCGGCCTGCATGGCGGCAGCCGCGCGCTTGTTCGCGTTGGCGACGCGCTGGATCGACTTCTCTTCGTCCTCTACCAACCTCTTCTTCTGCTTCGCAAGATTCTGCGCCGCCTTCAGCCGATCGTCGAACGACTTCAACTCTGCCTTGCTGGCGTCGTTCGCTGCCTTGATCTGAGCCTTCGATGAGTTCTGCGCCGACTTCGTCTGAGACTTCTCAAGATCGTTGGCGCCCTTCTTGAGCAGGTTGCTCAGATCGGAGAACGCCTTGCTGGTGTCCCTTGCTGCGGACTGGTGCGCCTTGGATGACTTCTGCGCGGCCTTTACGGTGTCGTTGGCGATCTGATCATTGAGCGCGCGAGCCCGGGACGCAGCGGTCTTGAAGCCAGCCTCAAGGGCTGACAAATCGACCTGAAACGCTACCCGTACCGGCGCAGGCATCGATCGTTATCCTTCCACCGACGGAGTCGTAGGCGCATGCACGGGCGGCAGCAGATCGGGATCTGCAGACATGTCCGCGTCACTTGTCTTGGGGCCACTTTCTGTTGGCGTATCGGAGGAGTCCGAGCCATGCGAACCAATGGCGATCTTCAAGGTCCGGCACCGCCATGCGAAAGAAGTTGCCAATTGTACGAGCGCCAAGAGCCCCAGACCCGAGAAAGGGTATTCTTCTGCGCCCACCGTCACCTTCTCGATCAGGTCGTCGCACTCGGTTTCGGAAAGCGTCCTCCACATCGGTCCGTACTTGTGTTGCACGACCGTGTAGGCGCTGAACAGCGCGGCCGTCTCATCGGTGGTGAGTAGCTCGCGGATCTGCCTCGCGCTCGTGAACAGCGGCGGGTACTTGCGGAACGTCTCCTGCGAGAGTCCGCCCGCTTGGAGCTCGACGATCGCAACCTCGCGCATCGCAACGGCCAGCACCTCGGCGCACAGCGCGTTCTCGTAGATGTCCTCCCACGCTTCCTTGCGCACAGCCGCTACTTCTGAATCGGTGAGCTTACCAGCGTTCTTGAGACGCTCGTGCGTGTAGCGTTCAGCACCAACGCGCGCTTGGTCGAGTTGCTGTTGCGTCAGGATCTGCATCCTGTACTCACACAGCGGCTTGCCTTCCACGTCGCAACGCGGGAACGGCAAGACCTCGGAAGGACGCTCGGCAGAGATCAGCGCGCGCAAGAACTCCGTTGGCGGCAGTTCCTTCGGCTGCGAGGGTGCAGCATTGGCGAGAACTTCTTGAATGCTAGGCATGTGATTGGCCCTCCCAGGCCGGCAAGCGGTTACGAGGCGAGAAGACGGTCGCCGGGGATGGCGACGCGAGGCTAGGAAAGATTCGCCAACTGGGCGGCGATCTTGTCGGTCACGTGGGAAGTGACCTGCCCAACGAAGTGGGCGCAGAAACTGGCAACATCTTGGCAAGCGCCGCCACCTTTGACGGATTCGATCTTGCCCTTTGCACACAGGCGCGTTGCCTTGCCGATCGCGAGCACGAGTTCGATCTCCTGCGCTGTTTCCTTCAGCGCGAAGAAGTCGGTCTCGGGTCCGGCGTTCGGAACGACGCACCAGATGTCAGCGACGATCGGCTTGTCGTCTTTCGACGCAGGCGGAGGACACTGCCACTCGGCGCGCGTTTCCTCTGCGAGCAAGCAACCATCGATGAAGACGTAGGTATGGCCGTACTGAGTCGATCCCATGGTTCCCTCCCATGCTGGTTACTTGACGGTCGGCAGACTGCCGATGTACGTGAAGTCGACGCTGGACGGGTTGGACGCGCCGCCCTTGCCCTTCACGTTCGTGATGGTGCCCTTGCTGATCATCTGCTTGGTGCCCATCGTCACAACCATGTCGACGAAGGTCTGCTTGACCGAAAGCTCGATGAAGTTGACCTCGGGGCCGGCGGCCGGGCACGCGTTCGTCACGTTCACGGTGAACATGCCCGAACCCTTGCTGACACCCGCGTAGCCCTTGGCCTGCGTGGCAATCGGCTTGGCGTCGGGGTTCACGTCCCAATCGACATCAAGCTCCTCTTCCAAGAGGGCCTGATCGAGGAACACGAAAAACTGCGCGTAGACTTGCTGAGCCATGGCGGAATCCTCTCCGGCTTACCCAGCCGAGTTTTCGGTAACGAGCGCGCAGAACTGGTGGCACAGCGCCATCACGTGCAGCGGAATGCGCGCGTTGATTCTGGTGTTGACGACGGGGTCGATGCCGGTCGTGCAAGCGAAGATGTCGCCCGTGACGGCCGCGAGCGTCTTGTCACTGTCGAGCCAGCCGTCGCCCGCATAGCGAACGTACAGCGGCGCAATGGTCTGGTTCTTGACCCGCAGCGGCGTCGCGACGTTGGGCGGCAGTTGCACGCCATCGGCGGGATCGTCCTGCAGGGCCGTGTAACCTGAGGTGCCGTACCGGACCGCGAGGTCGTCCGAGAACGCGTCGGGCACGCTCACCTTGGCAACGTCCCGCACCCGCACGTCGGTCGAGCACGTGACCATCTGCGTGATGTAGGTGCGGCCCAAGGTGTCGACGGCGATCGGCGTGACGCCGCCCGCGAGCAAGACGGCCTGCTCGAGACGCGTCGGGTAGTCGGCAGAACTGTACTGCTTCGGAATCGCCAGCGCGGTGCCGGTCTTGATGCCGTAGCCGTCGTAGTTGGCCCACGGGATCGAGCCGAATTCCTCATTGAAGCGGACGCCTGCGACGTAGCCCGCAAGCTCCATCGGCTCCCACTCGGAGTTCTCTTGGTGGACGTGGACGAACCGCGGGTTGTTGGCCGGGCCGCCCGTAACGAGCGTTGCCGCCGACAGCGACACGGCGTTGTTGAGCGACACCGTCGAACCGAACACGACCTGTTGACGGATGCCCGACGCTGGCAACGCCTGCGTGATGACCTGGTTGGCGAGCGCGCCGAGCCGGACGTTGGTCGCGCCGGTCGGGTTGACGCAAGGCACGATCATGTCGTAGTCGTCGGCGAGGATCGAACTGTTGACGGTCGTGTAGACCTCATCGGTTGCGCCTGCGGCGAGCGCGCCTGCGCCGGCCGTGATGGTCTGGCCGGTGGCCGTCGTCGAGACCCGATGGCGGATGTGATTGCCGTCCGTGCCCTTGAGCTTCGCGTTGATCGTGATGCTCGTATTCAATCCACCCGTGTTGACGGCAACGACCGGCCAATGGGTCTGCAGGTTGATGGCGGCCACGAGGTCGACAACCGTCGTCAAAACGCTCTGGAGGTTCGCGACCGGGACCGTGATGGTTTCGCCCACGCACGTGTAGCTGATGACGCCAGCGCTCGTGGCGGCGTTCAGCGGCGTCAAGGCATCGGTCGCCACAACACCAGCCGACTCCGTAGCGGCGATGCCGTAGATGGCCGCGTTGGGGCACGCCTGCAAGAAGCGGCGCATCGTGCGGTGGCACTTGGACCCGGCGCCGAAGTACGTGATGGCGTCAGCCTCGCCGCCGACAGGGTAGACCTGCGTGTCGAGCGTGGCACTGCCGGAAGCGGTCTTCATGCCGACGAACAGGACCCGCTTGATCGAGTTGGCGCCGTTGCTCTGGCCTTGCGCGAACTTGACCTCGATGAAGGTGCCCGGCAAAATCGTGGACAAGCCACTCAACGCGAGCTGCAAAGTTCCCATTACGCACCAACCTTGCTGCTCTTCGCAGCGGTCTTGAGCGACGGGTACTCGCCGCCGAAGTCAGGGTCGAACGCCACACCAACGCAAGCCGCCGTCGACTGGTCGGCAGCCCACAACTCCCCGTTCTGGATCGCTCGCGTGTAGTAGCGATCCATCGGCACCTCGACGGGCGCGGAGTTCTTGGGATACGCGACGTGGGGGATCGGCTTGTCGCCGGTAGACAGGAACAGATTCCACGAGACGTGGCGGCACTGTTCGTTGGCAGGAAGATCCTCTTCCTTCCACGCGTGCACGGCAGATCGGCCGATGTATCGGCGTGACCCCGTCGCATTTTCAAACACGACATCTTGCACCTTGATGTCGCCTCGCGCGAGTACTCGCAGGTTCATGTGCTGTCCCCTTGTCAGGGTGAATGGTCAGGGTGTGTACTGAGTCGAGAGCACGTCGGTTCCGACTGCTGCCTCGTTGCTCGAAACGGTGGTGTCGACGCGGGACAATGCCGCATACTGCGACAGCACCCACTCTTCGCGCTCGCGCATCAGGGCCGACATGTCCAGGACGATGAACGGCAACTGCACCGCAAGCTCGTTGTCCCAGTAGCCATATGCGGCTGTCGTCCACTCGAACGAGTCGAGCCCGTACGTGGACAGCAGAACCTTGTCCTTGCGATTCGGGTCGCCCTTGTTCTCGATGAACCCTTGCAGGACGGTGCGGACGGCGACACGGATCGGAGCGTACAGCTGGATGTCGGCGACGCTCATCGGCTTGAGGATGTAGGCGAGCTTGACGATCGACTCGATCCCCTTGTGGACGTTCGTGCGCTTCTTGAAGATCTCCGAAGACCGCCACAGAAACAGCGCGCCGCCGTTCCACGTCAGCTTCGAGATCGACGGATCGGGCTCGTGCGTGTAAGTCGCGTCTACCGCGTTGCCGCTCTGCGACTTGAGCCCCATGGCGGCGGCGAATGCTGCCGCGCACTTCGTGTTGATGATCGACTTGAAGTCGGCCAGCAACCCGGTCATGACGGGGTCGCAGTTGGTCGTCAGTGACGCGCCCGCTGCCGCTACGGCGGTCGGCACTTGGACGGCGCCGTACTTCTCTGCGTGAGCGGTGGGCATTACGGGTGCGCCTGGATGGCGGAATCAATGCCGGCTTGCAATCGCTCGCTGCCGACGTTTCGGAAGAAGTCTGTTGCACGGATGCTGAAGTGCTTTCCGTGCGTTCCTGGGTGCCACACGCGCTTGCGAAACACGACGTTGCCGTTGATGTAGAAGCGCAACATCTTGCCCGGTTTGGCGACGATGGGATGCGCGACCGTATCCTCATCGACCCACAGCGCGTACGGGGCCAGCCATGCAATCTTGCCTTCGATCCTGCCGCCCGACTGAAACACGGGCGTGATGCGAAAGCGTGTCAGGTTGCCGGTGCGGTTCTTGTAGCCGAATTCGTTGGTGGCGTCGGCGGCGTCCTTGACGATCGCCTTGGTCGCCTGCAGGGCCTCGCGTTCCATGTCTTGCGCGAGAGCGGCAAGGTCCGCCTCGAACGCGCGGGAGTCGAACGAGATGGTCATCAGTATGGTCCCGTTGGACCGTCTGTGGATTCATCGGTCTCGGTGATGAACTGCGCCGTCGATGCGTACACGATGCCGCCAGTAAGGCCCGACTTGTCCGTCGAGGCCTCGCCGCCCATGTCTCGAGCGCCGGTCTTGATGTCCTTGAGCGTTGCCTTAGCGCGATCGAATCGCTTCTGCGCCGGGTTCTCGATGTTGCTCGTCAGGAACTCGGGTTTGCGGTCGTAGCCGAAGAACACCGCCATGTCGCAGATGCAACGCTTGACCACAACCGGGACCGTCGATGTGGTGCCGGTTGGGATCGTGAACGACGGACCCAGAATGCTGTTCGCCTCCGCTTCTGCGAAGTAGACGGCAGCATCGCCAGCGGTCGAGTCAAGACCGCCCGACCCGTTTGGGAACAGCGCCGCGAGGATCTCGTTCGTGACCGTGTTGGTCAAATCGCCCGCGGGCGTCACGCCCCACGTCTGAGTCAAGTACTGGTAGGCCATTACAGATCGTCCAGCCCCTCATCGCCCGCCACGTCGACGGTGGGATCTGGCGTCGGGTTGACTTCCGAGATCGCGCCCGCGCAGCGCAGCGATTCGAGGTCTTCGGCGTTCGGGTCGATCAGTTCGTCGCCATCGTACGCGCTGATCTCTTCCCCCTTGCCGTTGCGGTACCGCATGCGCCCGACAGCCCAGTAGCGAGTCGGCCTTGCAGGCTTGTGTTCGGGTGTCGAGACGGACTCGATCGAAGTCGTGTTCTCGACCACCGCGGACGGTGTCTCGAACATCGGCGCCACGGGTGGTTTGAGCGGCTTCGCCTGTTGCTGCGAGTATCGATTGTCGTACTTGCCCATGGATCCCTTCCTCCCGGTTGGTAGCGCGCAGCGGCGTCTACAGCCCGCCGCTGCCCACTACGTCAGACTCACGCGTACGCGCCGACGATCAGCCAACCGGTGGGCGCTGCCACCAACTTGACGACCTCGTCGACCACTACGGCGATCATGCGACCGCCGCGTCCACCGGTCTGCGGCACGTCCCACTGACGCACCTCGAACCCGCCGGCCCCGTTGGTGTTCCATCGGAAGTTGCGCGCCGTCGGCACTTCCTCTTCGTCGGTCTCGGCCCCCGCGGGGATGTGCAGGCAGCACACGTCGTTGCCCCACACATAGCCGACCGTGCCGGCCGTGGGGCTCTTGCGCTTCAGGGCGCCGATGACGAACTTCGCGCCCACGATGCCGACGCGCTGCGCGACTTCATCGGGGGACATCGACAGGAGCTTGTCGCCCGCGTTCGCCAGTCCGTACTTGCTCACGTTGACGTTGCGCACGAAGTTGTTCCACGTGCGCTGCGCCATCGCGAAGTGCGTGATGGGCTTGAGCGCGCCTTCCTGCGCGTCCATCAGATCCTTGACGGGATCGGCCGTGGTGCCGCCGTTCCACTTCGATGTGGCGGCGACGAGGGTCGTCTTGTAGGACAGGAACCCCGCAGCCGCGTCATCCAGCACGGCCGCGACGCGAACCTCCCGGCGGATGTTCATCGCGTTCATGATCCGGCGAATGGCAGCCGCTTCGGGGTTGATCGAGGCGTCGGCCGCAGCCACAACGCGGTTGGACACGAACGAGGCCAGTGCGTGGCCTTCGACCGTGTAGCTGTCATTGGACTTGCTGGGGCTGACGGTCTGGATCGAGCCCGAGTCACCGACGGCGTCGTCGGTCACGTCGTTCAGCAGGTCGTTCGAGCTCCACGTGTGGTACTTGTCCGTGGGCTTGTCGACCAGCAGCGGGGGGCACACGATGTCGGCGATGCACTGCTCGGCATTGGTGCCGTAGCCGGTCGCGAACGACTGCATTGCACTCTGGAGGTGCACGTCGGCGCTCGAAAGCTCGCGGGCTTCCAGCTTGACTCCGTTGTCCAGGACGACGTTGCCCTGGGTCATGTTGAGTTGGTACGTGCGGCCATCGGATCCGCGCACGCTCACGATTCGGTCTGTGCTCATGGTGGTTTTCTTTCGTTCCTGTAGCGTTGACGGGTCCGCGGATTACGCCGCAGCCTTGGGGAGATTCGTCGGGTTGACGAAGACTTCGATGTAGTCGTTGTCGGCGGTACTGGCCTGCAGCACTTGCCCGAGGCAGGGATGCGTGGCAGTTCCGGCCGCAACGACCGCGTCGATTGCTTCGCCGAGGTGACCGGCGGTGTCGCTGATCTCAGCGAAGTCGCCGGTGTGCAGGGCCGCATGGGCGAGCATGACCGCGGGGCCATGAATGCACACCCGGCCCGTGCCGAGTGCGTCGATGGTATCGACCGCAACACCGATCGATCGCGCGCATCCACCGGCTCCGGTGGGCAAGCAGCACGATCGCGGTTTGCCCGCTACGGTATCGGCCAGTACGCCGAGTCCCTTGGTGACGCCTGCGGTCGAGTACATCATGACGACGACTGAATCGTCACCGTCGTTGGTCAGCGAGATGTCTGCATATTGCGACATGGGCGACTCCTATGCAGCCTTGCAAATCGGCTGGATGTTGACGAAGACTTCGCACTTGTCGCCGTCTGCAACGCAGGGCTGAAGGCAGAAGCCAAGCAGTTGATGCGTGGTTGTGGCAACGCCGATGATCGCCTCTCCCATCGAGAGCGCGACGAGGCCGACCTCCACGTGTTCCCCGGTGGCGATTGGCTCATGGCCGTACATCACGACTGGGCCGTGAATGCAGACCAGGCCGTAGCCTCCAGCGGCGATATCGGTAACGGTGACGCCGGCCGTTCGATCCGTGGACGCCGTGGGCAACTTGACCGCCCGGGAATAGCCCGCGACGGTCTCGTAGTTCACGGCGTAGCCAGCAGAGATTGCCAGCGCCGAATAGCACATCACGTCAACGGAATCGTTCCCGTCGTTGGTGCGCGTGATTTCAGCGTAGTTCGCCATTGGGGGCTCCTTATGCGGCCTTGTTCTGGTAGTTCGGACTCACGAACACCTCGAAGATGTCCGAGTCCACGCCGCTGGCCTGAAGGCAGTAGCCGAGCGAGCAATGCGAAGCGGTGACGACCGCGAGCTTTCCTTCGCCCAGGTGCGCCGTCACGTCCTTGATCTCGACGAACTCGCCGGGCAGGATCACGTCATGGGCGACCATCAGCACGGGGCCGAGCACGCAGACCATCCCGTAGCCGCCGGCAGGGATCGACGTAACGGTCACGCCGGCCGAGCGCGCGACTCCACCACCGTTGGTCGGCAGCGCAACCGCGCGGGGTTTTCCAGTCACGGTCTCGTAGAGGACGCCCAGCCCGGCGCCGATCGCCGTTGCGGAGTTGTTGTACATGGGAATGTCGACGCTGTCGGCGCCGTCATTCGTGCGGGTGACTTCAGCGTACTGAACCATTGGAGTATCTCCTTGTGCTCAGCAGTTGATCAGGCCGCGACGGGAGCGGGCAGCGTTCCGAGCTTGTACTCGTTCAGCGCACGCGACCACGCAACCGTGTAGTCGACGCCGGTCTTGATGAGCGCTTCGGCGCGCGCATTGATCGGGTTCACGTCGCTCATGGGGGACGTGGGCTCGACCACTTCGGCGGCGATGGGCGGGGGCACCAGCAGGTTGGCGCTGGGAGCCGGAGCGGTGGCAGGGTACAATGCGCGGAACGCGTCGCGATCGGCCTTGTAGGACCGCAGCGCCATGTCGCGCTTTGCTCCGTCGATGCGATTCGCACCGATGAGAGCGTCAACTTCTGCCGCGGCGTCCTCGGCTTCACGCTTCTCGATCTGCGTCTTGAAGGAGTCGCGGCTCTCGACTGCAGCGGCCAGATCCTTGGTCAGCTTGTCGATGGTGAGGTCGCGCTTGTCGATCTCGCTGATGGCCTTGTCGATCGAGTCGACGGCGAGGCGGGCGGCGATCTCGGCGGGCAGTGCGTTGACGGCAATCGCAACGCCCTTGTCTTCGTTCTTGTCAGTCATGACGGTGTCTCCATTCGGCGTTGCCGGTGTGGTTGCTTCAACGGTGCGCTCGACCACCGGGGGCGGAGGCGCGGGAACGGTGGGGTCGTGCTTCATGCAAATCTCCCGTAGCGAACACGCGAGCGCGTTCTGGTTCGAGCCAATGGGCAGAACCGAAATCTCGTAGAGTTCAGCGGAGTCGATGACCAACAGGTCTTCGCCGCCTTCGCTGCGCTTCTCGTAGTGGTATTCAGTCGGGCGGAACCCAACCGACAACATGCGGATCGCGGGCGGATTGCAGGTCATCATCTTGAAGACCTGATCGGCCTGCTCGTTCGTTTCCTTGTCGAGGAAGTGCAGGTCCGCAAGCAGCGTCTTGCCCTTGACGTACGCGGTCGTTGTGCCGAGCACGTCCTCTGGCTCCGCGCGCTCGCCCCATCCGCCGACCGGGTGATTCCACAGCAGCAGGGGGTTGTTGGCGTAGCGGGTCAGGTCCCAGCCCTTGGCCTTGATGACCGATCCGTGGCTGTCCTCGGACTCGTCACTTGCAACGGCTCCGACGATCGTGCGGGTTGCGGGATCGACCGTCGCGGCCCGCAAGTCGAGCGTTCGATGCAGGACCGCAAAGCCCTTGGGATCGGTGGGCGGGTCGTTCTTGTTCTTCATTGCGTGGTCCAGTCCTGCGAGTGACCGTTCGTGGGGGAACGGGAGAATCCAAAGGCTCGAAGTGCATTTGCAACGAGCGTGAGCCCCGGGTCCTGGTAGCGAGAACGAGAACCCGAGCGGCCGGAGTTCCCCATGGGCTGCGTTGCACTTGGGGCACGCGTCTGCCCTTGAGTCCCAGCGCCGACCGATGATCGGAATCCATTCGGTGTCGCCGCGAAGTTCGAGCTGTTCGACCGCTCGGAACTGGTCTTGACTGCGCGCGATGGCGAACCCAAGCCGCTGCGCTTGTTCGTCCGTCATGCGCTGCAGCGACTTCAGGCAGGCCGATCGCGCCGCCTCGTAGCGGCTGTCCGCTTCCGACTCGATGACGACGTGGGCGCGATCCTGTGTTGCCAGCAGGGCGGCCGATTGCTCGCCGTCCTTGGCGCCGTCTACCGCTTCGCGTGCCCATGTGACGCAGTTGTCGACGTACTGGGCAACGTCGCGTTGTAGGGGCCGTCCGGGCAGCGTGATGCTGATCCCGTTGGCTCCACTGCCGACCGCCGTGCGGAGTTCGTTCAGGACGTGCGAGACGGCCAAGTCGTCGGCCCGCTCTCGCGCGTCTTGCACGATGTCGGCGATGTCGACCCCGAGTTGCCTCAGTGCCGACTCGCTGACCTTGCGTGACGCGCGCTGGTACGCGGCGTCCGCTTCCGTGTTGGCCGCTTCAATGCCAGACCTCAATTCGGTCTGGTGCCTTCCCGCAAGCTCCTGGAGCTTGCGTTGCGCAGCGGCAATGTCGACGGTCATGTCGGTAGTGCCGGGCTGTTGCGGCAGTCCGGCCAGTCGTTACGCGACCACCGTGTAGAGGATGTCGATCGTGACCGAGCCCGCGTCGGTGTCGGCGGTCGCGTGTGCGCCGTCGGGGGTGAAGGTCGCAATCATCTGCGCGCCTGCCGCGTAGTGCTTGTAGGGATACAGGCCCGGGGTCTGGGTCGACGGCATCCCGTCCACAGCAGCCGCGAGCACGTTGCACGCGTCCACGAGCGAGTCGATGTCGGCCGCGGTGCCGATCTGCACATCCATCGAGGCAGTGCCGCCGCCCGTGAACGGCGTGGTCAACTTGACGCACACACCGAGGATCCGAGCGTTGGCCGGAAGGGCCGCGCCGATGTTCTCGGTCTCGACCGCGCCCGCAACGGCACCAGTCAGATCGGCAA
>Ga0265292_1001236_pt1 | contig 23978 bp, 6 predicted proteins | sample Munlanlewell296A_FD_189080 | JGI IMG/M metagenome (GOLD analysis project Ga0265292, IMG submission 189080) | Leachate microbial communities from a municipal landfill in Southern Ontario, Canada - Leachate well 296A | ecosystem: Engineered > Solid waste > Landfill > Unclassified | place: Canada... | reverse complement strand
TCGAGCGCGAGCCCGTTGCCGTATTCGACCTTTGCGTGTCTCGCCGGGCCTACAAATGAGGGTTTTGCGATGATGCCGAGCGAGGCCTCTGAAACCGTGGATATCCTGCCGATCTCGTCTCGCACATAAATTGCAGATATGCCGTTCTGGCCGGAGACGCCCAGCACCCTGCCTGTTGCATCAAACGTACGCGTCACCGCGATGCCATCTTGTTTGCTTATGTCGTTGCGTCCAAAGGCGTCAAAGCCCTCCTCTATCCTGCTGAAGATCGTACCGTTGCCGTCTTTGCTCTTTGCCTCGCGCATGCGGCCGAGGCCGTCGTATGCAAACTCATCGCGGCGCAGGGGCGAGCTGCCCATCGTAGCCGTGCGCAGGGTCATATGCCCCGCGAGGTCGTAGACCTTGCGCACTACTATGCCGCGCGGGTCGGTCTCTCGCGCGGGCCTCCCCGCACCGTCGTATTCCACTCGGTACGTTGCGCCGTCAGGAAGTTCGGTGACGATCCTTCGATCCTGCGCGTCGTATTGGTATGTAGTCGTATTCCCGTTTGCATCCGTTATCGATGCGGAATTCCCGTTGTCGTCCCAGGCGTATAGCGTCTGGATCGTGCCGATGAGCGCTCCGCTGCCCGCGCCGTCGCTTCTCATCTCCTGCACGAGCTTTGTCATGCGGTTCAGCCCGTCGTATGAGTAGCGAGTGATATTGCCCGCTCCCGCGTCGCCGCCTGCGTCCAGCCCTGCCGCGCCCTTTGCATCTGCCTTCCATATGAGATTGCCGCGGCCGTCGTATGCGCTGCGCTCTACGTGACCCAGCGCATCCTGATGCGCGATCGCGCGACCCATGCCGTCGTACGTGAGCTTCTCGATATACTCTCGCGTGACGCCTGCCGCCTCGTCGAGCTCGCGGCGTTTGATCTCGACAGGCCTCGCCATTCCGTCGTACGCGGTCAGCACCTCATTGCCCGCTGCATCGATCGTGCGCACGGGACGGCCTGCGGCATCGTATTCAAAGTAGGAGGCATTGCCCAGGGCGTCTTCCTCCATGACCTTGCGGCCTGCGGCATCATACGCAAATGAAGTCTCGTGGTTTGCGCCGACTACGCCGGATACCACTGCATAATCGCGCTTCGCGAGCTTGCGGCCGAGTTCATCGTAGATAAAGCCTTGGTGAGAGAGCAGCGTCTGCGGATCGCCGCCCGGGTCAGGCGGGCCGTATTTGGATATGGCGACCGGTCTGTCGAACGCGTCGTATTGCGTGAGCGTCCTGTTGCCAACGGGATCGGTCACATCTATCACCCGATCGAGGCCGTCATATTTATATCGCGTGATGCCGCCCGCACCGTCCATTACCTCTACGAGATTTCCGTTTCGATCATAGCTGCGCTCCTCCACAGACTCTACGCTGCTAGCCGCACCCTTGTGCACGCGTATCACGAGATCGCGCTCGTCATAATCGGTGACAGCGCTGTTGCCGAGCGGCCGAATCACGCGCGTGAGCCGCTCGCCCGGATCATAGCGTAATTCCGTTACGACGTAGCGATCGGTCGTCGTCTCATCCTCCTGCAGGATCGGGCGGTTGAGCATGTTGTAGGTCATCTTCGAGGTGATCCAGAGATCGCCTGCCTCGACGCTGCCCGGCCGATCGACGCGCACGAGGTTGCCCTCGGCGTCATACGTATTTTTCGTGATGGCGCCTGCCGCGTCCGTTATCTCAAGGACCCTGCCGCGTTCGTCAAAGGCGTTGTGCAGGACAGCGCCGCTCGCGTCCGTGACCTTGGTGGCATTGCCAGCGGCGTCATATTCATATGACGTGCCCAGTGCCAAACCCGCGGGATCGACGACCTTCTGCTCCAGCATGCCGCGCTGATAGCCCAGGGCGTAATATGAATATCTCGTCTCAGTTCCAACGGGGTCGATTTCAGAGACGACCTGACCGTGATCGTTGTATCTCATGAAGCGTTGCACAACGTGTTCGTTGTTGTCCAGGTCGTGGACGTTGGGCTCGTCGATGCGCACTGCGTTGGCCTGCATGCCGCTTGTATCAGCGTCTGCATTGAGATCACCCTGCGAAAGCGGAACGTTCGCAAAGACTGCAGCGGCAATCGTCTCGGAAATCCGCATGGCGCTTGCGAGCTGGGAAAGCGAGACCCCCTCTTGATAGTCATACCAGCGCGTGCGCGTTAGCCCAGCCTTTGTCTCCGTGAGCGGCTGCATGGCGAGCGGTTCATACGAAATCGATGTTTCAACGGACGTGCCGCCGCGCGCTGCATCGGGCACGCGCTTGATCGACACCGGGTTTGCGGCAAAGAGCCGATCGACCGTCGCGTCGCCGCTCTGCATCTGCTGATATGCGACCTCTTCCCTGTTTCCTTCCGGGTATGCGACGGACGTCGTCAGGCCGTTGAGATCATAGGTATAGCGCGTGAGAAATTCGGCTGGGTCGTCCTGCCTGAGCCCTCGCGTGTACTTATGGATTGCCAGCGCGTTTCCCTGGCAGTTGAATTCGTGCAGGCGCTCGTTGCCGTTTCGATCGATGATCCTCGTGCGCGATGCGACGCGATTCACGTCCTCCTGGGTCTGGCACTCGGGCCATGCGCCCATCATTGTGGATTGAATCGTGAAGATTCCGTCTCCAAAGCGATGCCACACAACGCGGTCCGAGAAACTATAGGCAAACTCCACGTAGGTCTGGCCCAATGAATCGGTTACGGAGACGAGGTTGTGGTTGAGCATCTCCTTGTCGACGGGATAGCCGGACGTATATTTATATGTATTCGTGGTTCCATTCGGAAACGCGGCCGTCGCGGGCTTTGTTGCGGACACCAGGTTGCCGCTTCCGTCAAAGCCAAAGCGCAGCTTGCGTCCCGCAAAATCCTCCACCTCGACGAGATGCTTGCCGCTGTAGCGGAATTCTATAGCACGGCCTAGCGTGTCGATGACCCTCGCAAGACGCCTGCTCGCGCCGCTACCTTCGTATATGAGCTCCATGCGGTTGCCGAAGCGGTCCTCGATCGCGGTGCAGGGGCCGTCTGCTGCATAATGATTTGTGACGCCCTGACGGTCGCGTATGGTCACCGTGCCGTCGTCGTGTTTTACAAGGCGGTCGAAGTAGCCGTAGGGCGCCTTAAAATAATTGCCAGCCTCGTCGTATTTATAGGCATCGTAGCGCGCGTTACCGTCGAACCGGATATAGCAGGCGACGTAATCCGCTGGTTTCTCTTTCCATTCCACGTCCGTGCAGCAGGTATCCAGCGGATGCGCGTCGCAATAGGCGTGATCCACTTTCAAAAGGCGCTTGTTGAAGTTGTGGTCCCAGTTGTAGCCCATGGGGCCGTCGTATTCGATGCGGCTGCGATAGGTGCGCACGAACTCAAAGTCCATGCCACGGCCCGGGGTCTTGAGCGCGCGCTCGACATCGAGCACTTCCGCGTTGTGGAGGGTGATGGGGTCGGTCTTATCGACCAGCCGCTGGTCTGGCGATCGAGAGCTGGCCCCATCTTGAACCACACGGTTTGCCGTATCGGCGGACTGCGCTAAACCTCCCGCGCTTTCCGTCTCTGATACGTTGCCGCCTACGAAAACTTCTTCTACGATATCTGGGTTGGCATAGCTCGTCCCGGTAGGGGGATAGCTATCTGCCCAGTTGTCGTTCGTGGTGCCTGTACCATCGTTTGCAGGTGCTCCTGAAACAACCGGCCCACCGCCATAGGCCTGTCCTTCATCCGAACCGCCGATTTCAAGCAAAGGCGATGGGCTTATGTTTCCCACATTCACGTCCCCGCTATTCCATGCCACATCGACCGTTGTCAGTTGCGACAAGTTCCCTGCGCCTTGCCAATTGCCATAATCAAGAATGAAGCCACTGCCAGGTATCTGAAATGTTTGAGAGGGAAATTTAGGTTTGTCAGCGGCGTCACCTATATCATCAGGATCGTCACCCATATCGTTACGATGATCGCCGTCATCGCCATCGCCGCCACCTTGACCAGTATCGCCACCGCGAGGGTTGTCGGATTCGCCACCATTGTTACCATCAGGAGGAGGATCGGGGTCACCAGGGTCATATGGATGGTCGATCCTCCCTTCGACATCCTTGCTAAAACTACCTCCCCACATCTCCGCCTTACTAAGATACCAACCAAATACATCTCGCGCACCGAACGGATTATTGTTCACATATGAATACGGATTTATCCCCTCGCTCATAGGATCCGGAGAGATAAAACGGCCTATCAAAGGATCATAATATCGGCCGCCGAAATAGATAAACCCGGTCTCGTCGTCATAATGTTTGCCGGCAAACCGGTATTGATTCTTGCCGTTTCCAATGGAGAAGTTGACGTTGCCGAACGGATCGTAGCGATAGCCGGATGTTACCTTGCCGTCTTCGTCGGTCGTAAGGAGAGTGGAGCCTATTTCATCCACATGGAAGAAATCGATACGCTCGCCGTCGAGGGATGCGACCCTGCGGCCCTCCATGTAGATAAAGTCGCGATCTACCTCTCCCTCGGAGTTGAGTTCGCTGAGCGCATCTATCTGCTCGCCATAAAGCGCATACTCAGAGCTGCCCGCGCGTGTGCGCTTCTCGCGCCTCCCCAGGCTGTCATACGCATAGTCGTGCGTCGCGATGACCGCATCCCCGCCGTCCAGCGTTTCAACGCGAATGAGCTGGCCGGCATTGTTCCAAGTAAAACTTTGCCTCTCGAGCTGCTGTCCGGTGCGGACATGTTTACGCTCCGTAAGGCGCCCGAACCCGTCGTATGAATAGCGCCATCCATCCCCGTTTGCGTAATTCGCCTCGGTGAGGAGTCCGTGCGCGTCGTACGCATAAGTCAGCTTTTTGAAGGAATCTTCGTAGGTCGTTCGGTTGCCGTCTGCATCGTAGGTATATTTCTGTTTGTCGTGCGGCGTTTCCTCGTTGGCGCGAAAATAGTCCGCCTCTATGAGCCGATCCGCGTCGTCATATGCGTAAGTCGTGCGCGAGCTGTCGTGATAGATAGCCTCTATGCGGCGACCGCGGGCGTCGTATGAATACTCGACGTGATACAATTCCTGGCCGCCCTTGCCGATAAGGACCTCCACTAGCAGATCGCCGACATAGCGATAGGTCGCCTTGACGCCGTTGCCATAATTGATTCCGCTCAAGCGGTTGCGCGCGTCATATACGAAATCAGCGACGATCGGACCGTTGAGGCTATTGGTCCTGATTTGAGAGATGCGACCATGCTCGTCTGTCATGTAGTAGACCGCTCGGCCGTCTGAGTAGGTTAGTCTATAAAGGCGTCCCCTCGAGTCCTTCACCGCACCAACGCGATAGGTCGTATCAAGATCCTTGATCGTGCGCTCAAAGAAGGAAGGCGACCCAGAAGGATCGTAGGAGAGCTGCGTCTCGTTCCCCTTGTCATCGGAGATCGATGCCAGCCTGCCGCTGCCGTTGCGACCCGGATCTGTCGCATCATATTTATAGTTGAGTACATATGAAATTCCGTTCCCACCAAATGTAGCATTTCGTATTCGCGATGATATGGAATCGTATGTATATACATCATGTTGACCGGTCGAATATACGATTTCATGAGGTTTCCCAGTCGTGCTCCAACTATCAACGGTTGTCGCCAAACCTGTGGGAAGAGCAGTAGCTGAGATTCGCGAGAGACCGTCGTATGTCCAGGTTGACGTTAAGCCTTGAGGGCCCACCTTACGGATGAGATTTCCAAGAGCATCGTATCCGTAGTTGATTGCCGAAGACGAACCATCGTCTAAAATTCGCTCATCCCGCAGGAGTTTACCATCTATCGAAAAATAGCGGTTACGAATATCCTTACCTGCTACAAAGGCAGATCGCCTAACAGCAGCAGCAGGCTGTCCGAGCACCCATCCTGCGCTCACGACATCGTATGAATAGCTCACCGTCCCTGTATCGGACGATGCAACATGCGATATACGGTCGAGGCCATCATATGAATACTCTTTGTAACTCCCCCCTTCCTTTATTTTATGCAAGAAACCTCTATCATCATATTCGTAGTATCTTTGTATGCCATCCTTATTCTTTTCGACAGGCCGACCGAGGCCGTCAAACTTAAGCTTATCGACAGTCTTCACGGCGCGTACCTGATCGAAACGAGTAATAGTGACGGAGGGCCGATCAGCATCAGTATCGATGAGATCGTACTTGTATTCCTTGAATGAACCGTTTGTACCGTAGACGACACGCCACACCCTGCCCGCGGCATCGTAATAAAAACTGGTCTTGGCGTTGTTGGCGTTCCTCTCCTCCATCAGCTTTCCCGTTGCATCATAGACATATTGCCATGTCACCCCATTGATAGTTTTTGATATAGGATAGAGGTCTCGTTCGTCATAAGTCAGACTGACGTTCTGCGTATCTGCCGAACCTCCGCTCCCAGAGTATTTTTCTATCGCATTCGTCACGTTGCCGGCGCTGTCATAGCAAAACGATTGCGTAAGCATCTCATTGCCATCGGCGATTACAGAAGAAGCCAGCGCGCCAGCGGGTAATGTCAAACCGCAGCTATCTTTTCCACCCCAAGTATAGCTTGTATTACGTGTCTTCTTTTGTGTGCCGTCGGCCGTCACAAAATGATCGACTCTCTTGGTTGGATAAGCGGGGTATAAGAAGGAAATATCTGTTGGCCCGGTAAATGGCGAAATAATCGTGAGCGTAGCTGTATCAGGATACGTGTACTCCGTGAGGGCGCCATCCGGACGCGTCACGGAAACAGGATTGAGATTAAGAAAATCATCAGTATAGTTCGCAGTAGTTATAAAATTCACGCCGCCATAGCGCAGCGCATGTCGACTAACGCCGCGTGCGAATACTCGCAAGCGATCGCCAACTGTGCCGATTCCAAATGCGTAATCGAAGACCTCCTGGATGCATGTTGTGTCCTCGCACGATGAAGCCAGACTGAAAGCCGGTTGCGATGAGGTCCTTAATATTTTTTTCTTAAGAAAAGTCACATCAGAAATCGCATTGGCGGGGGTAGCAAAACCAGTCTTGCCGAAAAGATAGCCCGTCTCACTTCCATCAATGTTATAGCTAACCGTCAGACGATTGGCGCCGCTATTCCCTTCCCATGGCGGGTCTGTAATGACTTCCTTTTGAAGGAAGTCAGCGGCGTTTGTTCCATCAGGCCAGAGCGTCATCAGGACGGTTCTGTGAAGGCTGCCTGAACCTCCTCCATTTTCCTGCAACGCGCCATATTGTTCATACCTGAGCACACCGCCCGTAGGATACTGCAGCTCTATGAAGCTCGCTGGATTATCAGCGTCTTGTGGCATCATGCTGGGTGCAAAGTGCAAAGGGGTGGAAAAGGGCAGGCCAGATTTTGCTGGATCGTAGATGATATTGGTTCGTTCTTTCGCGCGATTCTCATAACTGGTGATACGACCATTCGCATCCCTCGCATACGAATCGCACTTGCCCTTTATTTCACCGGCTTCCAGCGAAGGACCACAGACGGACCAACTGCTGAAGTCATCGTTTGCCTTGATCTGGATGTGACGAGATGCAGAGCCGAGCATTTCCTGGATATCGATGCTCTTCCCATCCTCGGAATATACGTAGTCCCGCTTATTGTTGAATGCGTCGGTTTCCTCACTCAATCGAAATGCTTCAACGCGATAGAAATGCGCAACATCTGACAAACATTGAGTCGGTTTGTTTTCGGAATTATCAATAATGCTTTCGCGGACGCCGTTCTCACAATAATTAATATAGACATCGAGGACGCCGCCATATTGTGCCTTAAAAACGTAAAGACGTCCTGACGCATCAACATATTCGATTCCATCGACATTGTCATTGGTCCACAATTCCGTTCGTCGATCGTCGCACACAGCGTCAAGACAGGTCGCATAGGGTTTTGTTGCCACCTGTGTTGTCCCTATGAAATAGCGCATCAACCCCTTCGAACGTCCGGTTGGAGATATATCGTTGCCTGCATAATCAAAGAGTTCAAGCGTGCCGTCATTACGAACCAAGTAAGCAATCCTGTCGCCTGAGACATGCTGGTCTTGATCTTTTGCTGCATATGGAAAAACGTACGTGATCAATATGATACCAGCGTAGTCGCCCCACCAGAGTTGCATACCCTGCGAAGCCGCTGGATACCACAGTAGTTTGTTTTTCAGCTTACTCGTCGATGTCTCCCAGACGATTTTTCCAAAGGGGACTAGAGGATCGAGCAACATAGTCTGCTGGAAATTTTCCATCCCGCGAAGGCTGGTCGGCGAAGGGAACTGCTGACATACGATGGATTTTTTGATGTCAAAATATGGATAAACATCTTTTGTAAAAGTGATCGCGTAATTATCCGATCGGACAATGTCAAATTGATTCAATACCTGTGGTTCGGATGAATATGTGCGCCCTATTTCAAGATTGCGGCCCGTGCGCCCGGGGATCGAGATGTCTGCCTTCGATATTGTGAGACCCGCAGTGTATGTATCGATCCGCTCGCCATTTGAAAGCACATCAAACGGTTTTTCGGGGAATGGGTTATAAGTTCGGAAATTGAAGAGATCGCCGTCGATTAAGTTCCCATCGCCGGGAAGGGCGTATGCGGACAACGCGGAGAGAAGGATCGCCAGCGCGAGCCAGATTGCGGCGCGAAAGTGGAATCCGGATCGTCTGCGAAGCGGCCAATTCACGTGAGTCACCTGATTGAGGTAACGCGTCACTGTCTTGCCGTGCTTCAGAACGTATCGGCCCTAAATATCAAAAGTTGTGCAAAAAAAGCCTGGAGGCACATATATAATGATAGGTCGTGAATGCTATTAGCAAGTTGCATGCCATAGCGATACTTTTGGATCAACAATATAACCTATTGATAATGAAGACTATTTATTTGGATTTCGGAACAATCGCGGGCACGCAGTGTCCCGATTTCAGAATTCAGAACTGGGGTGTTCACCTATAGGAACATGCTCGCTGCTGTCAATGAATCAGGGACTATCTTCGGAAAGTGCTACGCAGGGCCGGTCTCCAGCGCGGAAATTCTTTCCTCGTGATCATCCGTCCTCACCGCAATCTTGTCGATCTTATCTGAAAGGCGGACCTCCATCGAGTCCATCTTTGTTTCAAGATCTTGCTTCGTCGCCTTCAAGGCCTGCTGTGTGACTCTAATATCTGCCTTGAGCTCGGTTCTCAGATCGCAGATTTCTTTGCGCAAAACGATTTCTGTGCCTTTTGCCGTGGATTTTATCAGATCTTTGAGTTCCTCAAAATAAGGAATAAACCTTTCCCCGGCGGCCGCTTGAAAAGCGGCCGCCGGGGGCCAACGCTACATACAGAATTGACATGTCTTTACGTACTCGTTAAGCATCTGCATACGATATGCGATTGAAACGAACTAAATCGATATCTCAGGCGCACGTTGCGACAAACGAGGCGGACTCAGAAATGAGCCCGCCTCTTTGTTTATCTGGAATGAGAATGTCCATGATGTAAACAGCGTGGAGGGCGTATGATACTTATGGGATGCAGCCCGGTCGGCACGCTCGAACCGAAACAGCCTAATACCCCGCCTTCCTCCATGCCTGTTTCATCCTCTGCTGATCCCGAGATACTCCGGTTATGGGAAGAGATTAAGAGTGGCTGGCTCACGAATAATCTGGGCAAGCCGCTCTCGATACTCGAAAAAGAAATAGACACGGGATTCAGGGGATTCGAGCGCGGACAACTTTCCGACCTCATCAACACGCAGGGAACCATAGAACCGCAGGAGATCCTCGAATACGCATATGCCCACGACGCGTACTATGGTTTTCTGGCGCGGCATGGTTTTCCCGTCCCGTTTGCAATGGACGACTTCGATCCTACAACGACCAGAGATGCCGAACTTAAAGAAACGCTCGCAGTAGAAGTGCGGAAGTTAAAGTCCGCGTACGATGCGACCGAAAAAGCAAACAAGAGCAGGGGAACGGATGTCTACACGATCGGGCTCGCTGAGCACATTCGCGAAGGGCTCAGGCATTACTCGGATGCCGCAAAGAAAGACTGCCCCACAGAAATGGCGGACTGGCAAGCGTTGGACAAAAGCTGCGGCGCGTGCACTGAATTCAGCGCAATACTCTTCTTCGCATACAAGCACGCAGGACTGGATCCGAGATTCATGTCCATGGCCCGCACCGATCCTTCGATTAGCTCCATGTACCTTTTTTTGGGTGACCTGGCTGCGTACGGCCATCAGGTAATAGGGATTCCCCTGTCAGGAGGAAGATATTTCTACTCGGACCTGATGACCGAGGCGAACACAAGCCAAGGTCTATATCGCTACGCCATAGAGTTAAGCCCGAGACAGTTCGCCACCGTGCATCTATTCAACAAGACGAAGGACGCGAACCCGATCGAGCTGATTTCCATCACCGACAAACTCAAAAAACTTGCACCCGAGGTCTTAAGCATCTGGACGAGCCATGTGATCGCGGAAATCATGACGCATTCCATGTTACCCGAAAAATTCGGGGCAGACATGGCAGATATTCAAAGACGGTTTGGAAATACACCTGCGGTCGAGTTCGAAACTGAGACGCTCATCGAAGCCTATAATAATAACGGCAAGCAAGACATCTTTAAGATGCTGAAGGCAATGGAGAAGCTCGACCAGAAAGATCCGGAGGGCGGATTAATGCTGCGCGTAGTCATGGGCGGGTTGCTGTTAAGCGGATCTCCGGGGCTAAACAAGGCCCACCTCTACGATATGATCCGTCCCGCGGTGGATCGCGATCCGCTGGTTTATGCAGGTGTGGGACTCCTCAGGGAAATTTCCAGATTCAAATTCTATTCACGCTGCAGAGACAGGGTAGAAATGTTCAGCGAGCTTAGCGAGCGTTTCTCAGATCATAATACAATAAAGCTCCTGTTGGGCGAGGCGCGCATGTCCTGCTGGAAGGAGGAGCAAAAGAACTCTTTGAAGATGCCCGGCCCCAACCTCTTTATTTCGGGCATTTCGGTCATGAAGGAACTGGCCGACCGGCTCGAACCCGAGGCATTCGAACCGCATTATCAGCTGAGCGAGAATTATTACGACGCGAACGATCTTATCTCAACATCGACTGAATTCAAAAAGGTGCTCACCCTGCTCGAAAAAGAGAGCGAAGCGAAAATCCGCAACGCGAAAAAGTACGCCAGAATCCTTGCGATCGGATGCACGATCGGCGACGCAAACGATGTCCAGAAGATCTGCGACAAGTTTCAGAGGTTCCGCACCGAGGAGTTTCCCAAGCTTGCAGTCGAGACTCTATGTAATGATGCTTCAAAAATATACAGCGGGCAGCATGGGGCCAAGATTTCGGTATCCGAGCTCGATAAGCGATCTGAGAACATACGCACTGTTATCGGATCGCTTTCCAGGGCAAATACCGAACGGATCGAAATAGACCGTCTCAAACTAAGACACGCAGTACATCTTTTTGTTTTATCGGGAGGAGATGCGCAGCTAGCGAGGAGGATGTCTGACGGCGCTCGTTTGGACAACGACAAGATAGCGGGCTATTTTGCAGACTATGTCGAAACCGACATCACGCCTGCGGTGCTCGCCGGAAACCGCGAGAGTTTCAAATTGGTGGAACGGAGTCTCAATTATTTTAACGAACTCCTTCAGGAGGGACAAAAGAAACCACTTGTTCCGGCCAACGTTGCTGTCGCCCTTCTGGCTTACAGTGTCGGCGAAGAAGAAAAGGGAAACAGTCATCTCCGGGCGGCGTTCAGGATCGATGCGGCCGAAGCAAAACGAATATATTATGATTGGATCTACAAGCGCATGCTCAGACAGACCAGTCTCAACAGCAACGTAGCATCCGTTGTTAAGGGAGATGGACTGAATAAATTTGAGAAGGAGTGGAACGAGCCAAACATGGTTCCCGCGGACCTGCGGCTGCCTGTGGCCAAGGCATGGAGGCAGCTGGCCCAAGCCTATGGTGCGATCAATGACGTCGCGACAAGGCAGGACCTGCTCAAAAAGGTGGCCGAACTCTCGGCCCTGTCGCACAAAAAACGGGGCTGATTTTTTATAGTCCTGAATTCAACCGGGAAGTGCCCCACGTAGCTGGTTGAAGACCTCGGTTGGTGTTTGAAAGCCTAAGCACTTCCGTGGTCTGTTGTTCAATCGTCGTTCGACAAAGCGTATATCCTCTTTAGCGAGCTTCGCAAGGTCCATCCTCTTTGGAATGAAACGCCGCACTAGCCCGATCGTGTTTTCGACCGTACCCTTCTCCCAGCTGTGATATGGCGCGCAGAAATAAGAGCGCGTTCCGAGGACGTCATTCACCCGTTCATGCTCTGTGTTCTCAGACCCATTGTCATACGTGATGCTGCGCCGCACCGATTGAGGATACTGAGCCAACCGTCGATTGATCACCGCCCGCGTCTGAGACGCCGTTTTTTGTCTGACCCGCGTCAACTTCAAGTAGCGGCTCTTTCGCTCGACCAGCACTTGTGCAGCAGCCTTGCTTGCCCTCGATACCATCGCATCCGCCTCCCAGTGCCCGAACTCCTTCCGCTGATCTGCCGCCTCCGGTCGCTCCGCAAGGCTGATTCGGTTCGGTATATGCGACTTCCGATGCTTTCGGCTGTGCCCCTTCTTGTGCCTCTGCTTGTGTCGCCGAGGTAGGCAGCCGATCAGATCGGGCCGCTTCTCATACACCCACCGATAGATCGATTCATGACTCGCCGTTGATGACCGCACCTTCTGCTTCAACCGCCCGGCAATCAGTTCTGGCGACCAACCTGCTTTGAGCATCTTCTCAATGTGTCGCTGAAGCTTCGAGTTCTTGAGCCATTCCCGTTGCCCAGCCGTTCTTTTCCGGCCCTTTGCTCGCTCATGAGCCTTATGCGGCAGGTAATAGCCCTGATGCACTGGCGGGGCATTGCGAATAAGCTCGCGCCTGATCGTCTTCCGGTCCCGCCCCAAAAGTCGCCCAATCTCGCTGGGCCCTCGTCCTTCCGCCTTCAATATCGAGAGTTTCTCCCGCTCTTCCAAGCTCAACTGACTATATCTCTTTCCCATGCCCACCCTCTATCACGCTGGGTGGGGCACTTCCTCTTTGAACTCGGGAGTCCCGATCTCCTTGAATTCCTTTGTTTTTTCCGGGATTCGAAAAAACAAGTCCCAATCCGCGCAACTTTTCCAAAAAACTGCCGATAATGACATCAGACACAATCATGGGAGGTCTGATATGGCTGATGTCACCATTTCCTGGCTGGGCAAGAAAATCACCATCATCGACAACGGCGACAACAAACTGGGTACCGGCGATAAGCTTAAAATCGGCTATTCATCGGCTGTGTCGCTGGATAGCGCAGAGGCCGACGAGCTGCGCACGGCCGGGCTTGATCTAGCCAGCCTGCGCGGGGCGCGCCTCAGCGAGCTCTCCCTATTTTTTAGCGCCATTGACCGGATTCGCGAGGGAGCAAGACTCGGCAGGGGCTGCGACGTCGCGGAAGCGAAGAGGCTCGCGGATGAGGCCGGAATTTCGTCAAATCCAGCCGCGATCGAGCGCATATTAGACGCAGTCCTCGTTAATGAGTTTGACTCGTTTACGCGAATGATCGTGCTTTCGATACCTGAAGCGGCCATAGAAAGACTTGGCGATTTGCAGAAGTTCGCTGCATCCGCCGGCCTTGACTTCACCACAGGTCCGATAAACCCCGTCACGTTTCATTATGTTATATCCGTCACCTCCATGAAGATGGCCGCCAAGGCAGAGGATTATTCCGTGGCAGTGCGCCTCGTCGCCCAGGCCAGGGAACATGCGCAGAAGGCGGGGATTGCATTTGACGCGGAAAAGGCCGCGGAGATCCTGGGATCGTTCATACCGCGAGAGTGCGGCTCCCCTTCCGAGAAGCGTAGCTCGAGACTAATGGATCCGGTAGAAGTGTTGTTCGTAGGCGCTGCCAGATGCTACCATAAAATTTCTCCGAGCCAAGGCACGACGGTCGAATTAAAGCTGACTGTCGGCCTCATGCGATAAACTACTCGCATGTTCTTTGATTGCGGCAAGCAACGAACCCAATTATGCCGCGACTTCCACCATCATCCTCCAACCATTTGCGTTTTGTTCGCCCGCAATGAAGCGCTATCTCACCGTGAGCGTCGTTACCGGATCGTCCTCTCGGTAGAGCTCGATCACGTTTGCGGCGAGCGTCTCGATCTCGTCGTCGCGCGCGCGGATGCAGCCGTGCGTCCTCGATGCGCTGTTATAGAATCTGCCCGCGTGGATGAAGAGCTGTCTGTCCCACGCGACCCTGTCTCTGCCGTCGGCCGGCGCGCCGACCCTGAACCTGATGAGCCCCTGCGAGATGCTGTAGCCCGCCTCCCTGACTCCTGCCCAGCGTGGACCGGTCACCTTGCTCTCGCCCATCCAGAAGTCCTGAAATCCAAAACGCTCGTAAAACAGCTCTCGATATTCCCTTGAGTAGAATTCTGGAACGCCGAGCGCGAACGTGCCGTCTGGAAAAGGCCCCCTGTCGCCCCTCTTGAGCGGATCGCCCTTGGGATTTGTCACGTTGTTGTGCGCCTCGTATCTGCTCACTTCGTTGCCGTCTCCGTCGAAGAGTACGAGCTCGCTGCTCGCGCGCTCGAAGATCAGGCTCGCGAGACCAAGAGGATCGTTGAACGTAGACGGGTCGCCGCGCGCGTATAGATAGAGGCCCGGCTCTCCTTGATTATATGAAACGTCATCGCGGACGAATGCGCGGCCGAACGGAAACGCGGCATAGCGCGCCGACGCGTGCAGCGGACGATTGGGTATGGTAGCGCCGGACGCCTCGCCCTGACCGCGATGAAATGATAGCGCGGGCGCGAACTCGACGTCCGCTTCTCTCTGTGGGCGGATCTTGTACCCCAGCGGATCAGGCTGCGTGAATCGCATGAGTTCAGGGTCAAAGCTGCGGTTGCGCGCATACATGAGCTCGGGATCGCCGCCGCGCAGCATGCCCGCAAACCCGAACGGCGTGTCGTAGTGCTCGCATGATTCCTCCGTGCCATATGGGCCGTAGGAGCAGAGCAACCGCATCTTTCCCTGGATCTCCTTTGCGCGCGCGGAACCTGCGCGATCCGCGATGAAGAATGCGGTCCCCGATGCGGAAAGGGAGGCTATTGGCAAGGCGATGCCGTCGGCATATGCGAACTGCTCCATGCCGTTGTCGCTCGTCACCTCCGCCGCCAGCCGCCACCCGTCCCAGACGAGCTCGCGATCGACATCGGCAGAAGACTCCTGGATGCGCCGGTCAAAGGCGTCGTATTTGTAATCGGCCATGAGCCCACCCTCCTCCAGCACCTGCACGAGCCTGCCCAATGCATCGTAGCGATACTCATATTTTCCATTGGAGATGAGGTTGCCGTTCGCGTCGTATCGCAAGGGGATTGCTTCACTTGCAATGACACCGGTCAGTTCATTCAGTGCGTTGTACTGCATGCGGCGCACGTCGTCTCCGTCGCGCACTGTGGTGATATTTCCCACGCCGTCATATTCATAACGGAGTTTTCTCGCGGAACCGCCGCCCGGCGAGGTCTCGTCCACAGCCACGAGCCTGCCGAAGGAGTCGCGTGAATACGATCTTTGCTTGAAAGAGAGGGAATCCGTCTCTGTGCGGACTCGGCCGTTGCCGTCGAACGCCATTCGCCAGGACGCTACCGCCTTTCCGAAAGGATCCAGATAGCTGCGCGAGACCTCCTGGCCCGATGCGTCCCTCTGCGACTCAAACGTGAGGCGCTCGCCAAGTGCGGCGCGAGCAATGTGACCTGTATTGTCGCGCGATATGGATGCGATGCGTTTCTTGCCTGCGAGAACGGAGCTGACGAGACCGTCGGAGCCGTACGCGAAAAATATCGGAGCGCCGCCGGTGAGCTCAAGCGCGCTCACTTTGCCCGCGTCGTCAAAACTGCGGGCGATCCAGCGCTCTTTGGAAGACTCTGCGACGGGCCGCGAGAGCGAGTCATAGACGAACCGGGAGATCGCGTCGTCATCGGGCTCGTCCGGGTCGTTCTCATCCACCGCAAGGACGAGCCTGCCCAGGCCATCGTGCTCGAAGCGCTGGCGCATCGTGCCGATCGCGCCGGGCGAGGGAATCGCGGTGCGTGTAGAGAGCCGACCCGCGGCATCGTATGCGATTGCAAGCGATGAGCCGTTGCGGTCGATGACGCCCGTGACGCGACCCGCTCCGTCGTAGGCCGTGCGGCGCTCGCTGCCGTCGGGGAATCTCTCGAGGACGAGTCGGTCCAGCGCGTCGTAGCCAAATTCCGTGGAGTTGCCGTTGGCGTCGATAAGGCGCGAGAGGCGGTTGTTTTTGTCCCGGATATAACGATCAGGGGATTGTCCGCCTGCCGGCCGGCGGACAGGCTTCGCTTGCGTTCGCGATGACGCGCTCGTTTCGCGATTATCGGCATCGATGCGCTGCTCGATCCAGCGCGCGTTTGCAGGATCGTCGCGAAAGAGCAGCTGCAGGCGCCGCCTTGGAAGCGCGCCCGCGTACTCCATTCGCTCCTCGGCAAGGAGTTTGCCAGAAGCGTCCGCCGCACGCGCAGCGACGACGCGCCCGGCAGAATCCCGCTCGTAGTCCATGCGGTTTCCGAGGGCATCGATCTCGGCCATGACCTCGCCGAACCCGTTCAATCTATACTCGGTTCGAACTCCGCTGCCATCCACATGAACAAAGACATTGCCGTCCGCATCACGCTCCACGCACTCGGATGAACGCTCGGGAGTGCCTACGCCGAGCACCGCGCAGAGCAAGCTCCCATCCTTATCGTATTCGTACGCGGTCGCATTTCCTTCGGGCATAGTCATGCCCGCGAGCGCGCCCGTCGCATCATAGACATAATGCGTGTCCGCGCGCTCCTTCTCTGAGATCTGCATGCCCTTTTTGGTCATGCGGTCCAGCACGTCGTATTCGAACGTGTAGACGACGGGCGAGCCCTCGCGCTCGATCTCGGCCCGAACCAGATTGTCGTTCGCGTCGAACGAGTAACGCGCGGGTCCTTGACCGCTGCGCTGCTCGCGCACGACCTGGTTGAGGGCGTTGACGGTAAAACGCGCTATAGAGCCATCCGCGGCGGTCGTAGAGATGACGTTGCCGATGGGATCGTAGGCAAAAGATGTGAAGCCCTCGCGCGCGACTGCTTTGAGATAGCCGCTGCCGCTCGCGCGGGCCTCGATCCCGACGCCGTCGCCGTCCGGGTCCGATGCGGGATAATATTCGTAGCGGGTCTTTAAGCCGCGCGCGTCGGTCTCTTCTGTCAGCTGGCCGCTCGAATCGTATGAATATGACGCCGCGATCGACCACTGCGCATCCGCCGCGTTGCGCCTTTTCACGGCGATTAAATCCCATGGCGCATCGCCGGCATAATCAAAGAGCGTCTCTTCGTTGTCGGAGAATACGATATGCGCCGTCCGTCCGAAGCGCGGCTCGCGCTCTATTCGTGTGACTCGCGGCGCTCCATCCCCGGAGGGAAATTTCTCTATCTGCACCGCCAGTCCGCGCGCAGGGCCTTCTCCGTATATGAACCGCGTGCAGGCGCCGGAAGGGGCACACTCCCACACGCGCTCGCCATCATCATTATATTGATACGAGCCCAGGGGGATGTAGGCATTGCCGTCCCATCTGAGGCTTTGCAGGAGATGGCCGTTTGCGTCGTGCTCGTACAGGCGCACGATTCCGAGTTGATCCGTCACCCAGGCACGGCCGGCCACCCTCTCCCTACCCTCTCCCGTCAAGGGAGAGGGGGATGCTTCATATTGCACGCGCATCCACTGGCCGTCGCCGTATTGCTGGGCGATCACCCGACCCTCGTCATCATAGCGGTTTCGCAGGAAGACGTTGCCCCTCGGGTCCATGATCATGGCGATGGCGTGGGCGCGCGGCTCTCCGTCATCCGCGCGATCGTATCGATACGATGTCAGTTTGCCCTTTGGGAAATCCGGGGTGGCCGGCGAGCGCACGCCGATGAGCTCCTTGCCCTCGTTGTATTCGAAAGAGATCGTGCGCCCCGCGAAGTCCTTGATGCAGGATATGAGCCCGTCCTTGCGCCGCCCGAACACGATCCTGCGGCCGAATACGTCGATCGCCGATGAGACAAGACCGCCCTCGTCATACTCATATGCGATCCGGTTGCCGTGGCGATCGCGCTTCTCGATAGGCCTGCCTTCTTTATCAAAGCGCGTGACAAGGCCTTCCCGCCGGGAGAGCTCAAAGCCTCCTTCGTCCGTGCGCATGAGAGTAGCGTATGCGCCCGGTGGCGAAATGAATGCCTCCCCTTGCGCGCGGAAGAAGGACTTGCGGCCCTCTTCGTCGATATGCGTGAGTCCGTCTCTTGACCCGTCGTTCCAGGGCTTGAGCCTCTCCGCATAGCTGTGCGTCCAGCGCCAACCGAGCTCGCCCAGAAAAACGCTGCGGCCCCGGTATGTGCGCATGAAGCGGAAATCCAGGCCTCGGCCCGGGATCACTATGTCGGTCACGCTTTGCACGTATTCGCCGTTGTGCAAAAGCACCGGGTCGAGCGCGCCCTCCTTCGAGGGATTTTGCAGGGGCGAGCGCTCGACGCCCAGTATCGCGGCCGCGGGTCCGAGCATATGCGCGCCCTCGAGCGCTTCGGCGGCTGCGGTAGAGATTCGATCCGAGATCTCATCGTTGAGTTTTGCGAGATCGGACTTCACCTTATCAATAGGCCCGCGAAGTTCGTCTGACGCCTTCCAATCGCCGGCCTTTCCAAACAATCCATTTTCGAGGCCAGCTGCAGCCTTGAGTTCTTCCCAGTTTGCAGGCAGGCCGTTCAATCCTTCTGGGAGTCCGGCCTCCACGGCACCCCTTCCTCGATCGAGACCGGCCTGGATCTTTGCAGCGCCCTCGCGCAGGGGACCCAGGAGTTCGTTTTGTATATTTTTGAGTTCGTCGGTGATCCCTCCCACGACATTTTCGAGCTCGCCGCGCACGTCCTCGATAGGTCTCTTAATCAGCGCGTCGATCTTGTCGAGCTTGCCCTGTATCTTTGAAACCGGCTCCTTTATCTTTGCGATCATCGCGTCGAACGATGCGCCCGCGCCTATCGCGCCAGCCAGGTCGCGGGCGAGAGAACCGAGCTGCATGATGCTCAGGTTCAGACATTCCTTGTTCTGGATCTGCCAGACCATCACGCGCGTCACCTCCACCGCGCGCTGCAGTTCATATTCGTCGACCGTCACCCCCTTGAACGCGCGCGCATAATGGCCGGCCGCGGTGCCGCCCAGGATGGATGCGTATGCAGCGGTGGGGAGCTTTAAGATCGGCTGATTCAGAAGCGACGATTTGAGATCGTTCAGGACGTTGCCGGGTAGATATTTCTCCGCGCGCGCAGCATATTCCTCGAACGCCTTTGGCCCGGCCTTGAGCGCCTCGATCGCCTCGGGCGGGAGATTGCCGCCCAGCGCATCCTCCATGCGGCCTCGTATCGCAGCGACCGTACCGTCTCCGACGATCTTTGCAAACCCCATGGCCGCCGAGTCGGCGATCGTCGCGAGATCGAATGCCTTCTTTACGGTCTGGCGAAGATCGGTCGGATCGACCCACGAGGGAATCCCCGCGGAGAGCATCTCCTGCTTGAGCCGATCGATCGTGGAGTCGTACATCGATCCCACGATCGCATCGATGCGGTCGTTGAGACTCGTGTCGAGTTCCTTCACCACTCGGTCCGCAATGGCGGCCGCCTCCTTTAGACGCTCCTCGCCCACGGCGTTGCCCAGGATGTCGCGCGCTATGATCTCGCGCGCCTGCTTTGGCAGCCACTCCTTGAGCCGCGCCTTGAGGTCCGCCTGCACCCTGGCCCGAAGCTCGGCGTCCTGGCGGAATAGCTGCGCGAGATCGATTGGCGCTTCGCCTCGCCGCGCCTTATTGATTGCGTCCGCGAATGCCCCGCAGAGCCAGTCGCCGCCTTCCTTAGAGAGTGCCTGCTGCATCGCCTCGCGCGCCCTGCCCTCGACATAACCCGCGACGCCGTCGAGTGAGAAAGCACTCGAGAGCGCGGACGCGTTCGCTCCAGATACAAATGAGGAGACAGGACCTGCATGCGAAGCAGTGGGCAATATGGCGATGCACGCTGCAATAAGGATCGATCGGGCACGCGACATGTCGATCCTAGAAGCACGATGTGTGCCAGATAGCGGCGTTACAAAATCGCTTAGATTACGCGGGGATATTTTTTTGAGGAGATCCGCACTGCAGCGTTTTCGTCATCTGATGACGAAAACGCTGCAGCTGGTTCATGCTACCGGCAGCTGATGGATGGGTTTTCGGCAAACGTTGCAAGGCATTGCTTTGATTCGCCCTCCGCCAGCGACACGCGCGCCTGCACGGCCCGGTCTGTCGGCGGGTGTACGACCTTGATGACATGCGCGCCCGGGTTCACCTTTATTGCGAAGAGCGGCGTCTCGCGGCCCTGCACGGAGCCCTCTATAGAGACGAGCCCCCACGGCCGCGCGCTGACGGAGATCGTTGCCGAGCCGATCTTCTTGAGCGCAAATCCCTTCACAAAGGCGCCGCTCTCAGGCGTGAGCCGGAAATTCTCCGAGACGGGTGCGAAACCAGCAGCCGCGAGCTCGACGCGGCCATCTATACCCTTGCCTATATCTATACCCTCGAGCGTGAATGGCGTGACGATATCGCGGCGCTCGCTTCCAAGAGAAAGCACGCCGCGCGCGCCGACCGGCGTGCTGTCAATGGCCACAGCGCCGCGAACAACGGGCGGCGTGACGGTTGCGGCAGATAAACGCGATCGAGTCGAGGACTCAACGGGCATTGGCGCGGTCGCAGCATCTTGTCTGCGAGCGGCCGATCCGTTCGCATGAGGTATTGCGGACATGACGGCGATCATAAGGCCCACACACGCAGCGCGCCACCTGAATCGGATCGACGAGGCGTCCCGCGCCTCCGAAGCAGGTTCTGCCAAGAGGAAACAAGGCCCCATCACGCGCGTATTGGCGCAATCGCCCGGTTGCGCTGCAGCCGCGGGGGACTTTCTCGCCGCCTCGCCTGGAAACTCGGCGCGCAGGAATTCCGCCAGCTCGAGGCTCGAGCTAAGATCACCGAGCGCTCGCCCTGCGCGCCTTACATCGGTGAGCATCTCTGCTGCGCTCTGATAGCGCGTGGTCGGATCTGCGGAGAGGGCCAGCATGATTATAGCGCGCAGCTCAGCGGGTAACCGCTCGATACCCGCCAGCTCTATACGCGCGCCAGCAACCTTTTGCAGGAGCTCCACGTCGGTCTCCGCCTCAAAGAACCGCCGCGCCAGGAGCAGCTCGTAAAGCACAATGCCGCAGGCGAAGAGATCCGCGCGGGCGTCGATCCTCTCGCCGCGCGCCTGCTCCGGCGCCATGTACGCGTACTTGCCGCGTATCTGGCCAGTCGTGGTGAAGCGCGAGCGATGGGAGCCCTTTGCGATCCCGAAATCGGTGACCTTCACCTCCCCGTTCCACGAGATGAGGATATTTGAAGGCGAGACGTCGCGATGCACGATCCCGAGCGGCCGACCGCTCTCGTCCGTGCAGCGATGAGCGAATTCCAGCGCGGTGAGCACCTGGCTCGCGATGTAGAGTGCGTGCTGCGGGGCCATCGGCCGGCCCTCGCGGACGATGTGCGTCAAGAAGCGGCCGCAATCGATTCCGTCCACATACTCCATCGCGATGAAAGGCACCCCCTCCTCGCTGCCGAGCTCGTGGACCTGCACGATGGACTGGTGCGCGAGCAGGCAGAGTACGTTTGCCTCGTCCACGAGCATGCTTCTGAGCTCGTCGTTCTCTCCCCATGAGGGCAAGAGTTTCTTGACCGCCAGCGTCTTGGAAAAACCGCTATCCGACAGGAGCACGGCCCGAAAGACCTCGGCTGTGCCGCCGTTGGCGACCTTCTCGACGAGGGTATAGCGGCCGAATCTGCAGGGGAGGTTCATATCGGAACGTCCTATAAGCAAATCGCGTGCCATCGGACGATGAAAAATGATTGCTGAACGATATCAACTGTAGCGAGCAGACGAGATTTCGGTGAATGTTCCGAAGGCAAAGCAGGTGTGCGCACAAAGTACTGCTGATCCTGATCTCTCCCATGGCAGAGGCCTCTTTCGAGCACCTCCCCCTTCAGTAGATTGCGAAGGTGAGCGTGGCATCCACGGCGCCGGCCAGCCAGAACCTGGCCGAGCCGTCTCTAACACCACCTCCGAGCTCCGGCCCCGCGTGGAATGACAAGCACATTGGGAGACTTGGGGTGTACGGGACTACATCTATGCCGATCAGGGCTTTGACGCCGCCCGCCTTGAAACTTTCCGCCACTTTCTGCTCGGATGTTGTCGTCACAGTGCTGTACTGCTGCGGCTCGAACGGGCCGGTGTACGTAGGGACCGTGGTCGTGCTCGTGACCTGCTCGGTGTGCTCATTTGTCTTACCGATTTGAAAAAAGGCGCCGAACGTCAGCGGCATGCGTATCTGAATCTTGTCTTTCAGGCCGAAGAGCCTCCATGACGGCATGGTCCAGTTGAAACCTATCCTCTCAGATGAACCTCCTAAAGAGAAGAAGTGTCTGTATTCGGCCATGTACTCGCTATACACGGGTAGAATGAAGTCGGGCGTATCGAGGGAGAATATCCTGCCGAAACCGATCTGCGCGCCGACTCCCAGGTTGGCAGGTCCCGTGAAGGTGTTGGCGTTGTAGCCGACCACTGGGCCCAGGACCAGGGTGTCTGTCTTGATCAGCGAGGGATCCCCGGCTGATATCTGAGGGATCCTCATGTTCGGCACAGCGTCGATTAACTTGTCGAGCGCAGATCCTGCGTTGCCTTTGTCGGCCGCAGCCGCAATCTCCACCAGCTTTAACTGCATATCCATCAGCCTATCTTGCATCTCCTCCAGTTTAGCCTGGACAGCCGGATCCATCTGTACTGTCCGCGATGTGTCCGAGTTTAACCTGAGTTCGTTGCCTGCCATATGATTGCTCCTTTAATCGTCTTACTTCATATTGATTGAATAGAGCCCCTTGGCTGTCGCCGCATAAATCGACTGGCCGTCGCACGAGACCGCGCGCACGTCCTTTGAGGGCAGATCGCCGGTCGCGTCGGTCCATGTCTTGCCCTTGTCCACAGACTTGAAGACGCCCTTTGAGGTGCCGACCATGAGCGTCGTGCCGCAACCGCTCACGGCGCGGACCTCGTCGAATGCGCGCACTTTCTGCCACGTGCCGTTCGACACTGCTCTGGAATACAAGGCATCAGCGGTCCCCGCGTAGTTCGTAAGGCCGTCCGGGGAGAAGACCGTAAAGACCTCCTCGCTGCCGAGCCCGTTCAGGCCCCATGATGCGCCGCCGTCGTAGCTCCGCCAGACGCCGCCGTCGGTTCCGGCATACAGATCATTGCCGGGGAGCACCGCGAGATCGTGGACTATATGACCCTTGAGTGCGCTGCCTGCACCCTGCCAGGCAGCAGCGGCATTCATCGGGTTATTGATATGCGCGCTGAGGTCTGTGTTGAATGCAGTGCCGAGATCGGCCGCGAGGATCGCAACATTCCCCGAAGAGAATGCGATATCGCAGACCCTGTTGACGCCGATCACCTGGCCGGAAGATGAGGATGTGATCCCGTGCTGGCTGTCTGTGGAGCAGGTTGCGTGCGTGCCGCTCTCTCCCACGCCGGCAGAGAACATGCGGAAGAGATCGACAACATCCCATGAAGCGCCATCATCATCAGAATAAAGGAGAAAGCCGCTCGTGCCGACATAGATGCGGCTCCCCTGCTTTGCCACTGCGCTCACGGGGAATGCGCTGAACGTCGAGAGGAGCTGTGCATCGATTTTGCTCGGGAAGGGGAAGCTGCCCAGCGCACCCAGTATGTCCACAGTCTTTGTGGTCCATGATGCCCCGTCGACGATCGAGATCTTTGTGGTCTGCGTAGCGCCGCTGATCGAGCCGTTGTGCCCGACCGCGATCGGCTTGCCGGAATCGTC
>Ga0265292_1001235_pt1 | contig 23993 bp, 20 predicted proteins | sample Munlanlewell296A_FD_189080 | JGI IMG/M metagenome (GOLD analysis project Ga0265292, IMG submission 189080) | Leachate microbial communities from a municipal landfill in Southern Ontario, Canada - Leachate well 296A | ecosystem: Engineered > Solid waste > Landfill > Unclassified | place: Canada... | reverse complement strand
CACCCCAGCTTTTGACTTTTGGGACGATAATCATTTTTTTGGCTTTTTTAATTTAAAGTCGATAGAATACCGGCATGGCGGATAGATGGGACCAAAACCCTGTTGCCTTAAAGACCGTTGGGGATAATCCCCGGCTGGGACAGGTCTTGATCAGTCAAACCCAAATCGCCGAACGGGTCAAAGACCTTGCCGGAGAAATTATTCGGTCTTACCATCAGGGCGAGTCGTTCGATCTGGTCATTGTCGCCATTATGACGGGTTCCTTGATCTTTCTGGCCGACCTGGTTCGCGCCATGCCTCTTCCAATCCGGATCGCCATTATGATGGTCAGCAATTACCCGGGTGCCTCCATGGAATCCAAAGGTGTGAAAATCAATTACGACGTTAAGGAAGAGATTTCCGGAAAACATGTCCTGGTGGTCGATGACATTCTGGATACGGGCCAGACCCTTTTCACAGTGGCCGCTCTTTTGCGGGAGCGGGGGGCGAAATCCGTTCGAACCTGTGTTTTGCTGGACAAACTATTGCCCGAACCCAAATGTATCGCTGCCGATTTCGTCGGATTTCAAGTGCCGAATAAATTCGTCGTCGGGTACGGGTTGGATTACGATAATCTGTTTCGCAATTATCCCGCGATCGCGGTTTTGGAAGTGTAAATGATTGAGAATGATCTAAAAAATAGCGAAAACAAATTGGTTGAGAATGGCTGTAGTGTCAGTGCGGGCCAAGCCACCATCGTCGGTTCCCTTTCCGGCGTCGTTCCCGCCCATCTGATCGATGAAGGGGAACAAATCATATTGGCCATCAAACCGTCCCTCTGGTTTATTGTTTTCTATGCCGCGAGGTCGATTGGACTGGTGGTGGCCATTCTCCTGGCACTAAAATATTTTCCCTTTGCTCCGCTCTGGCTGTACCAGTACATTTCCCAGATCGCCGCCGCCATTATCTTTATCCAGTTGGTAATGGGAGTTCTCGAATGGATCAGCCGGCTTTATGTTTTAACCGATCGGCGGGTGATTCGCATCAAGGGCATTTTCAATATCGATATTTTCGAGGGCCCCTTGATCAAAATTCAAAATACATATCTGACCTTTGCCCTCCATGAGCGTCTGGTGGGTGTGGGCACGATCCTGATCGCCACGGCGGGAACGGCCGGTATCGATGCTGCCTGGCAAAACATCAATCAACCGCTGGAAGTGCATGAACGAATTCGGATCGCCATCCGAGAGGCGCATCGGCGTTGGCCCAACGGCGGCGGGCCGTAACAGCCAAAAAAAATGACTAAACCCTAAATCCTAATGTCTAAACAAAGAAACCTGTGTACATGTCTTTTTAGACATTAGTCATTAAAGAATTAGTCATTGATTAGACATTAGGTTTTAGGATTTAGTCATTACTTTGTGCATACCGCCCGATCCCCATCCGTTTTGCAATATAGTACTTGACGAAACGATAGCTGGTCCCGTCGGTATGTCCTCCAGCGTTTCCGAGTCGCTCAAAACTCGGCCGCCAGGCAATATTCTCCAGTTTTTCCTTATACAGATCGAGTTCTTCCCTGCTCGGATTAACAGGGGGGTATAATCCCGCCATACCGGCCGGGTCGGTAAAGAATTCGCCGTCGATCGTTCCTGTGACGGGGATAAAACTCTTTAAAACGTAATCACGGGGCGAATAAAAAACAAAGACCTTATTGCTCACATGCTTCAGACATCGGCTCATATTGTAGCGTGTGGACAGACTGCTTCCGAGCAGGACGATGGAATCGACTTTAAGATCACTTGGCAGATTTTCCACCGCCCAGACCGCCACTCCCGTCCCGGCTGACAGACTGATAATATAAATGGGGGCTTGGGGATATCGATTGCGATACTCGATTATTTTTTTCGTCATATTTTCCGCACGGTATCGAGCGTTGGCGCGAATCATCTGATCGCCCAGAGGACCGGTATGCGTGGTCCAGGAAATGTTCTCCACGTCCCCTCGAAAACCCGAGGAACGCAGAGCCTTGGGAACGGTCTCCTCTCCAAAACCCATATTCCCCGCCCCGTCCAGGTAATAAACTTTTCCGTAGCGGTCCCAGTAACTTTGTTTATGTTCCGTGAAAGAATGCCTGAAACTGCGAAAAGGGCTGGTCATGGTCTTCGTTACATACGAGCATCCGGACAGTATGATAAATATCAACAAAAACGCGTATCGAAAGAATCTCATTTCTTAATCCTTGATCTTAAAGCCCTTTATTATAGAGGGTAATCCTCGCAAATGGAAGGGTGCGGTCGGATATGAGGGCGAATGGATTTCTGGGTAACCGTTCAACCACCCATCATTGTCATCATCCGGTCAAGCAGGACGATGACGAACTAGAGAGAATAATGACGGGATAGGACCGAGGCTTAAACGGTTAACATTTCTGGACATTATTCTGAAAGGGGAAAAGTTTCATTAAAAATATTATTATCGTCCCAAAAGCTGGGGGCAATTATACAACTTTTGCTCCTCGAAAGAGTAAACGACTCCCGTCCCCTTTTTTACCTGTTATGATGCTATAAAAGAAATGGTGGGTTAAGAAATCGACCCGGTTGGAAAATAGGGGGATGTCCGCAATATTGTGGGGATCGTAAATGTCTACCATGTGCTCCCCGCCAAAGGCGAGGTTGCCCAAGAGTTTTCTTCGCTCCGTACCGAATATTTCAGCCGATTTGGGTTCTGCCTATATAAATTTGCCGAGGTCGCGCGATTTTAAGAGTCGGGTCGGCGTGCTGTTCCCTCCATTGGGCGATCCATCCAGGCAGCCTGCCGATAGCGAACATGACGGTAAACATATTGGTCGGAATTCCAATAGCCCGCAGGATAATCCCACTGTAAAAGTCCACATTGGGATAGAGTTTGCGCTCAATGAAGTAAGAGTCCTTGAGTGCCAATTCTTCCAATTTTCGAGCGATCTCGAGCAACGGGTCATGTATTCCTAATTTTGTCAGGACCTTTTCAGTCGCCTGTTTTAAAATTCGAGCGCGGGGGTCAAAGTTCTTGTAGACTCTGTGCCCGAATCCCATCAGCCGAAAGGTGCTGTTTTTATCTTTGGCCATTTGGATACATTGTTCGGGAGTCAGGCCGCCTGTCTTTATCTGTTCGAGCATCTCGATGACCTCAACGTTCGCTCCGCCGTGAAGCCTTCCCCAAAGCGCACAAACCCCAGCCGCACAGGAGGCAAAGCAGTTCGCCTTGCTGGACCCCACCATCCGAACGGTGGAGGTGCTGCAGTTTTGTTCGTGATCGGCGTGGAGAAGCAAGATAAGGTTCAAGGCATCCTCCACCTCAGGCTCGATGGTATATTGCTGGTGGGGCAGAGAAAACATCATGTGTAGGAAATTAGCGCAATACCGCAGATTAGGATTCGGGTAAATAAAAGGTAATCCTCGCGACCGTCGATACGAAAAGGCGGCAATGGTTCGGATTTTGCTGATAAGCCGCGCACTCATTTCCTCAAAGGCGTCTTCATCTTCCAGTTGAAAAAATTGCGGATGAAAACAGGACAGGGCATTGATCATGGCCGACAACATCGCCATTGGCGGAGCGGTGGCCGGAAAACCCTCGAAGTGGTGCTTCATAGACCCGTTTAAAAGCTCATTGTCGGTCAATCGTTTGCTAAAGGAAACCAATTCTTCCTTTTCGGGCAATCGACCGTACATAAGCAACCAGGCCACTTCAATAAAATTGGGTTTTCTTTTAGCCAGTTGCTCAATCGGGATTACCCGGTAACAAAGAATGCCCTTTTCGCCGTCGATATAAGTGATGGTGCTTTGACACGAGGCTGTATTTCCAAAGCCGGGGTCGTAGGTTACCATTCCCGTTTGTTGCCGTAACTGAGTAATATCAATGGCTATCTCGCCTTCTGTTCCCTGAATGACGGGCAATTCAACCTGCATGCCGTCAAACATCAAAACTGCTTTTTTTCCCATTTTATTCCTCACTTTCTGATAACATCTCGTTTAATCCGGTCCATAAAGACGGTACGGCTGATCGATGGGATAGTCGTAAACAATTTCGTCGTAATCGTCAAACCAATAGGCATTCGGATTGCATTTAAAGATCATGAAACGACCACTGTCTTTGTCGTTCGCGGCACGATGGTATTTGAAATATGTATGTTCCGGAGTTTTTCCGACGATTTCGATTTTGCCCGTGGAATGCGACATAACAAAGCGGGCGCGTTTGGCCAGGCCGGAAACCGTGGATTTTGCCTGCTCAAAGATTTTGTATCCTTCCTCGACCGGAACCGCATAGGTCTTATTGCCCAATGCCGGGCGGCATTGAAAAAGGTAATATGGGGAAATGCCGATAAACGACAGTTCCCGGAACAATTGGGCCAATATCGCGGGATGATCGTTAATCCCACGGATCAGCGGGGTTTGATTAACCAACACAACACCGGTTTTTCGCAGTAGTTCAATCGCCGTAGCGGCGGCGGGTGTGATTTCCTTTGGATGATCGAAATGGGTAATGATGTAAATCATTTTTCCGTTGCGTGCATACCGGGCAAACAGGTCCACCAAGGCCGGGTCGTCAATGATTCGATAAGGGTTGAATGCAGGAATTTTGCTTCCGATCCGAATAATACGTATGTGGTTGATAGGGGCAATATGAGCAAGAATCATTTCCAGGTGATAGGTCGGTAACATCAAAGGGTCTCCGCCCGTTAAAAGAACATTTGTGATTTCTTTATGCGTATCGATGTAATTTCGGGCAGCCGGTAGGTCGTCCAAAACCTCTTCGGGGGAGGTTGAAAAAATTCGTTTCCGAAAACAATAGCGGCATAATCCTCCGCATTGATTGCTGACCAAAAGCAACACGGTCGTGGGGTACTTATGTTGTAGTCCGGGAAGCCTGGTGTAACTCTTTTCATTGGAGGCATCTTCCCGACCCCACGGTTCGGCTTCTTGTCTTGAGGGAATGATCAATCGCCGCAAAGGATCATTCGGGTCGCTCCAGTCAATCAATGAAAGATAATAACTATTCGAAAGAAAAGGAAATCTGTTTGTGGTTTCCATAAGCTGCGCCTTTTCCAGAGTATCCAAGTAAGGTATATTTCCGATTGTTTGGGTGAACGTTGCTTTCATAACCTGTTTTCCTTTCTTCTCAAAAGCATGGTTTTTTATTTTTACCAGCGAGAAATTTATCATTGGAGTAACGACGAAGGAGCCTGCTTCCGGCAAACATTGAAGGTATTTGAAGGGAGGCTGGAATCGGAATGCCGAGAAGCGATATTAAGGTTATTTATACGCCGCCCAAATATGGGCGATTCCCCAAACTAAAAGGGCGACCAGACCCAGGATCAATGTATATCGCTTCCAGTGAGTTATGGAGGCGACTTGACCTGAGGCGGTGAGACCTCCCATTTTGGTAATGTCCACATATCGTAGAGCGATCATGGCCAGAATAATTCCCCAGAAGACAAAATCAGCGGTAGATAAAAAACTCCCCTTGTGGAATGCGATCAGTCTTGCGGAAACAAGAATTGCGATGTTGCCAAAAAGCATCCAACACAATCGGATCAGGCAACCTGATTCGGTGGTTTGTGGGGAGATCACATTGGGTGTAGGCATTTGCTTGGTCATAGCGACTCTCCATTTCAAATGAATAATCATTGAATGGCGGCCCGACCACCCACAGTACCTGTAACAGAACATTCCTGCCACACCCTTACTCACTCTATTATACGGTTTAAAAAGGGTAAGGGTTCAAAATTTTATAAAAATAAAGTAACCATTCAGACCCTTTTTAGAAATGTGTCTATGCCGATTCTGTGAGACCGAAAAAGGGGAAGAGAGTCGTTTATTCTTTCGATGAGCAAAATATAATCGCCCCCAGCTTTTGGGACGATAATGAAATATTGATAGGGGTCGGCGATTTATCTACAAATAATCATGAAAAAAAGAGTATATTGACGCTAAAATAGAATATGTCATCAGTATTCCGTGGTCAGATTGCGAACAAGAACCTTTTTGATAAATTTTCGTACATAATGATAGATAATGATTCAATATCGGATGAGCAGTTGATTGCTCGTTTCGTCAAAGGCCAGGCCGACGCTTTTGACGAAATCGTCAATAGATATTACAAGGCGATTTTTCGGTTCCTGGTAAGATTTACCGGTCGAGAACACTTGGCGGAAGATCTTATTCAGGAGGTCTTCATGAAAGTGTATCGGTCGGCGAACACATTCGATGTGACGAAAAAATTTCGACCTTGGCTTTATTCCGTGGCCGCCAATCGGGCGCGTGATGCCTTGCGGTCCGCCAGTCGAAATGGAAAGCATCTGGCGATTCAATCCGGCGGCACGGAAGATGAAATTTCTCTGGTGCACCTTGTGCCGGGAGTTCCAAGTCCGCCGGATCAGGAAATGATCGCGCGAGAAACGACCCGGAAGGTGAAAGTTTTTTTAATGGAGTTGCCTGAGCCGTTGAGAGAGATTTTAATTTTGTCTTATTACGACCAGATGCCGTACAAGGAAATCGCAGACACGCTGGGGATTCCTTTGGGCACGGTGAAATCACGGTTACACAAGGCGGTAACGACTTTTGGGGAATTATGGAAACGACATGAATCTGAATCAGTCGAATAATTTTGATGATTTGTTTGATCAGGTGTTAGACTACTACCTGGGTGCTTTTTCACCTCAGGAAGAGCGCCGGATGGAGGACCAAATCAGGTCTGATCCGCAAACCGAATCCGTTTTGCGGCATATTCACTCCATGCTGGATCCTTTAAAGGACTACGAAGTGCCTATTCCCGCGGGTTTGGAGCAGAAAATTTTTTCCTCGGTCAAAACCTCCAAACCGTCGGTTGAGGAAATTCTCCAGGATTTTACCGTCGCAGGTTCTTCTAGGCGACGTATTATTTTCAAACGGTTTGCGGATTTTGCCGCCACCGCCGCGGCGGTGCTGCTGATTAGCTCTGCGATCCTTTTATCCACCGGTCATGTCCGCCAGCAGTCGCGAAAGATGTTCTGTGCCGAGAATCTGGGAATGTTGGGGTCGGCTCTGGCCTCTTATTCCAGCGATTATCCCCAACAATTGCCTTACGCGAAAATCGCGTCGAATGGCGCGTGGTATGACGGACAAAATAATCAGCCGCGCCGCATGCACCTGTTTATTCTGGTTAAAGGCAACTACGCCAGGCCTCAGTTTTTGATTTGTCCCGAAGAGAAATCCAACCCAAAACCGATTTTGGTAAAGGATATGCCGAAATTAAATGATTTCCCGGAGAACATGATCGTTTCTTACAGTTTTCAAAATCTCAATGGCGATCAAAAATTCAGTCCTGCCCTTCGTCAGATTCGCTGGTTGCGAGCACAAAATATGGCCATCATGGCGGATCGGACTCCCTTGCTGACCCAGGATCGGCTTAATCCGGTTTTGAAGTCGGGTCCTGTCTTTTCAACCACTCACGGGCGACTCCGGGGTCAAAATATCCTTTCCCTCGACGGCAGGGTTACATGGCAGCAAACGCCGCTCTTTGGCCCACGGCAGGATAATATTTGGCAAGCAGGCAACATTCAGCGATATTACGGCAAGGAAATTCCCGCCGATTCGCTGGACAGTTTTCTCGCCCCGTAAACAAAAAAAAGACGTATACAATGCGTCTCTGCAACGGTTTGGTATTACAAAATTTATAAAAATTTCTCTTGTCAAAAAGTCTTTCTTGCGTTAGTATATGCCTATGCGTGATTTAGGCATGACACATCGTGGTTCCCGTCGATGGCCTAAGAAATGATGACTATGTGCCAATTCTAGTATTTGTTTTTGCTCATCACCTCTGAAGGGTGTGTTTTTTAGTATTTTTAATTATTGATAGGCATAATTTAAGAATGGGGTATTATTTATGGCTACTATTACGAAGAAAGAACTCGTTGATCGGATCGCAGATGACCTGAATCTGAATCGTCCAAGGTCCCAAATTAAAAGAGTCCAGGTTAAACGAGTTGTTCAAAAATTTTTAGATATGATTATTGAAGAGCTGTCGAAGGGAAACCGGCTTGAGTTTCGTGAATTTGGCGTTTTTGAGAGCAAGCTTCGTGCCGCTCGCTTGGCGCAGAATCCCAAAACGCTTGAACGTGTTACTGTCCCGTCAAAACGATCAGTTAAGTTTAAAATTGGCCGATTAATGAAGGAAAAAATGACTCGCTACGGCTTGCAGGAAGCTCCAGGTGGAAACCATCAACCGCAAGATGCCGGGTCGCAATCGGTTGCTTCCGAGCAAAGTTCGGTCGGGCAATAAGGGCTTTTGAAAACATAATAAGGGAAACAAGCTGATTTATTTCACACTCGTTCCAGACCGATATGACTGAAAGAGGTTATAAGAAAAATCGGGAACGCCCGGTGCCAGGGATTGTCTGTTGTATGAGTATTCTTGATAGGTCGTAACCTGACCGAGGTCGGTTTCGCCGGGTGTGGAGGGCCAGTCAGAGCGATAGACAAATAACTGCGGGTCAATGCTGGTTTCCCCCGGCGCGCGTAGGAGCATTTTCGGAGAAACCGCAGGGGTGTATGAATACGCTAATGTCCTTTCGTAGTCTACCCGATTATCCTGTGAGCAGCCGGCAAGAAACGTTACCAGCGTCATGATCGCCACCCCCACAAGCAGACCGATGAATGAGCGATACCAAGTCTCAGACACCTGGGACTTGGTGAAAATCACAACATAATTATTTTTGCATTTTTTTAACATCTTCTTCCCACCACCTTTGGGCGGAGCCGGTATAATAACCTGATGTTTTATAATGCAATTAGAATGCCAAATGGTTAAAAGGCGTAAAGTCCTATAATATCACAGAAAAGGTATTATTTTAAGTGTAAAGATAAAAAATTCGTTTCAGGCTGGACACTAGGCGTTGCGAAGTTGGAACGGAAAAGGCTTTTTAGTAATGGGTTAAAAATGGTAGAAGAAGAAAAGGGCAACCTGTTACCCTCCTACAGCGTTCCGGAGCGGTATTTTTATCTGATGGTTCTGCGATGCCCTAAGTGCGAGAAAGGGCCGTTCGATCTGGTGAGCACTGAACAGCCTCCTGAGCAGAACAGAGATATTTGGTTTGTCCGGTGCCGGGAATGCAGGCAAGGTCAACGGTTGGTGTTTGACCGTGATACATTACTGGCCGATGAGTCTACCAGCGCCTCGGCTACCGTGCCGGAGGTGAATCCGACGACGCAGGTGAGTCGACTGATCGACGTCGGTCAATGGTTGTCGTTATTTTATCATATTCTATCCGTGGCCTCGGAAGAAAAGGACCGAAAAAAAGCCCAACATCTGGGTTACGAGGCCACCCTTTGCCTGGAAGAGGCATTGAAGTTTTATGCGCCGGACAGCGACCTTCCGCCCTCTGAGGCCTTATGGGTGGAAACGTCGAAACAGAATCTGAAAGAACGGCCAGAACTTTTCCTTCGCCAGAAACTTTTGCAAATGCGGGAAAAATTGCCTAATTTACAGGTGATGCGTAAGGCGATAAGCACGGACTTCGAAGCCCCGAGCGCCAACGGGCATCACGACCAGAAAAAACACTGGTGGAGCAAATGGTTTAACAGATTAACTCAAAGAAGGATTTTTTTGTGGTAGAATTAGTAGCGATTGATTTAGATGGGACGCTTCTGACGTCAGGTAAGAAGATCACGGAACGAACAAAGCGGGTGTTACGCGCCCTTTCCAACCAGGGGATCAAAGTGCTTCTGGCCACGGCCCGACCGCCCAGATCGGTGGCCGGGGCTTATAAAGCGTTGAAACTCGATACGTGCGCCATTTGTTATAACGGGGCTTTGATTTATGACCCTCCGAGTCGGACGGTCCTGGCCCATCATCCCATCCAGGTCGAGATGACCCGTAAAATCATCCACATGGCGAGGGATGTTCACCCGGATATTGTCATTTCCGTGGAAGTGCTCGATCACTGGTTCACTGATCGGCTCAGCCTGGAATATAAAACGGAAGTTTCCAAACAGTTTGTTCCCGATAAACTGGCCCCCATCGAGACGTGGCTGAACTGCGATGTGACGAAAATTTTGATTCTGGGTCCGGAACATTATCTGACCAGTATTCGAAATCAACTGGTCTACAATTTCGCCAAAAAACTTTCCATCGTTCAAAGCGATCATAATCTTCTGCAAATCATGGCAGGGGGAGTGTCCAAGGGCAAGGCTTTAAAATTTGTCTGCCGGCATTATGACATTCCGCTGCGCCGAACCATCGCCATTGGCGACGCCAACAACGATCTGGAGATGCTTGAACTGGCGGGGATCGGGATCGCCATGGCGGATTCGCCTTCCAAAGTGAAAAAGGCCGCCGATTATGTAACCACGACCAACGACGAAGACGGAGTGGCCGACGCCCTGGAAAAATTTGCGCTGTAAACGAAGACATGGAAAATTTTATTATGACAGCCAAGAAAACCACTATCAAAGAATTTATTGAATGGACCAATATGCGCTGGAACAACGCGCCGGATACCCAAAAACCCAGAATCCTGCTGGTGGGCGATTCCATCGTTGTCGGACATGGCGACCAACTGTTCGAATTGATCAAGGACAACGCGTGTCTTGATTATCTAGCCACCGCCAAATGCGTCAGCGATACAGACTACATGACAGAACTCGACTATATGCTCAGCCGCAACAACTATCGCATAATTCTTTTTAATAACGGACTTCATGGCTGGGATGTCGATGACAAGATTTATGCCGAAAACCTCCGTGAAGTATTGACCTGCCTCAAAACAAAAACCCAATTTCTGGTGTGGCGAAACAGTACTCCCCAACGGATCGTCGGGAATCTGGAAGAATTTGACGTGGAAAATAATCCCAGAGTAATAAAACGTAACGCTGAGGCGGAAAAAATCGCCAGGGCTCTCGGTATCCCAACCCTTGATCTTTATACTCCGATGGCGAAAAATCCAGGCTGCTTCAACGCGGACGGCGTCCATTACAACGACGATGGGAAAAAATTCCAGGCCGAAGCCATCGCTGCATTCTTTATGCCTCTTTTAATATAGTAACCGTACAGCATCATGATAAAAATACTGCCGGATAGGGATTATTCTAAATAAGGAGGCATTATGACATTACGCTGCGCCGAGCCATCGCCATTGGCGACGCCCTGGAAAAATTTGCGTTGTAAAGAAAAGGCCGGATTAATTAGTTTCTGTTGCGGAAACAGACTTTTGTCATTCCCGCAAAAGCGGGAATCCAGGGGTTTTTCCCTTTATGAAATACATGGAAAAAGTTTACAGACAAAGAAGGATACTGGGTCGTCCGGTCAATCCGTACGATGACGGTGGATGGGTTGCCAGAAAAATTGGTCAGACACCCCTTACGATCATCCGTCATTTTTCCTTGCCACTTTTCCTTGATGGTCTTATACTTAAATGTTTTCAGGCACGAGCTGTTTTTAATAAGGAAATGTGAAATCGCCGGTGGGTAAGAATATTGTCATATTAGGGTCCACAGGCTCAATCGGTAAACGCACTCTGGATGTGATTCGGGAATTGGGCGAAGGATGGAAAGTTGTCGGTCTGGCGGCAGGGTCTAATTGGCAGGCTCTGGCCCGGCAGGCGAGGCAATTTTTACCGGCGGAAGTAGTAATTTCCGATGAACGACATTATGAGCGGCTGAAGGACGCGGTAAAGGATTTACCGATAAAGGTTTCCGCCGGGTCGGCGGCGGTGGAAAACCTGGCAGAACTGCCGGCCTCGGATTTTGTGGTCTGTGCCATTGTCGGGGCCCGAAGCATTCTATCTGTGTTGCGGGGTATCGAGGCAGGCAAGGACATCGGCTTGGCGAGCAAAGAGGCGTTGGTCCTCGCGGGGAAGTTGGTGATGTCCCGTGCGAAGGCCAAAGGCGTGAACCTGCTTGCCGTTGATAGTGAACATAGCGCTGTTTTTCAGGCCATGCAGGCCGGCAGGCACGAAGAGATCAACCGAATCGTTTTGACCGCGAGCGGCGGACCGTTTCGCGATTGGACACAAGACACGATTTACAATGCGACGCTGAAAGAAGCGTTAAATCACCCGACGTGGTCGATGGGCAAAAAAATCACCATCGACTCGGCCACCATGATGAATAAGGCTTTGGAAATTATCGAAGCACATTATCTTTTTGATCTTCCTGGGGATAAGATAGAAGTATTGATCCACCCGGAGTCGATTGTGCATTCGCTGGTTGAATTTTGCGACGGGTCGGTGATGGGTCAGTTTTCCGTGCCTGATATGGCTATTCCAATCCAACTGGCGTTGACCTGGCCGCAACGGCGACCTTGCATCGGAAGAGCGTTAAATCTGGCGGAAATTGGGCAGTTGAATTTTTACAAACCTGATTTTGAAAAATTCCCTGCTCTCCGATTGGCTTACGAGGTCGCTGATCGAGGTGGAACCGCGGGCGCCGTCTTTAATGCCGCCAATGAGCAGGCGGTGGAAACGTTTATGGCCGGGAATATAAAATTTGGCGAGATTGTGGAAATTATCGAACGTGTGTTCCAGGATCATCCCTGGATGGAAAATCCGTCGCTGGACGAATTGCTCCAGGCGGATCAATGGGCAAGAAATGAGGTAAATCAATGTTTACAGAAATAATCGCTTCCGTCTTATTGTCCGATCTGGTCGGATACCTGAAGGATATCTGGTTCATCCTGCTGGTTTTAATCGGGTTTTCCGTCATTATTTTCGTCCATGAACTGGGCCACTTCCTGATGGCCAAATGGGTGGGAATTCGCGTGGAAACTTTCGCCATCGGATTTGGCCCCCGATTGCTGGGGTTCAGGGCGGGCGGGACGGATTACTGTTTACGCCTGCTTCCACTGGGCGGATATGTCAAAATGATGGGACAGGAAGATTTTGCCATGGATCAGGATCGGGTCGAAGCCACCAAGGTCGATTCCGCGTCATTCCTGGCCAAGACGCCGGGCCAGCGCGCCCTGGTGGTCTGCGGCGGAGTGGTAATGAATGTTATTTTCGCCGCGGTAGCTTTTATCATCGTCTTTATGAAGGGTCTGGACTTTACCGCTCCTATTGTCGGAGGGGTGATCCCGGAAAGTCCCGCCGCCGCGGCGGGGATCCAACAGGGCGATAAAGTTATTGCCGTCAACGGTCATTCAATTCTTAATTTCAATGAATTGCAGCTGGCCATCCTCACCAGCGATCCTGCCACGGGGGTCGAACTGGAAATCAATCGAAATGGTAAAATTGTCCAAACCACCGTAAAACCCCGGGAAAACAAAAAAGAGGAACTCCTCCAGATAGGAGTCTCCCCCGCCGCGTCGCTGACGGTGTGGGACCCCGGAATGCCCGAACCCGGCGGACAAAACCTTCAAGAAGGCGATACGATCCTGCAAGTCAATTCGGTCAAACCGAAATATTTCGACGACGTCGAACAACTCGTTATGAAAGCCGCCGGAAAAACCGTCGAGTTGACCGTGGAGCGAAAGGTCGAAAATCGCCTGCACAAAATAAAAGTCCTCAAACGGGCGTATCTAATTCTGCTTCCGCAGAGAGAAAAACCGGCATCGGGAACCAGTCTAGCCTCGGGTAAAAATCTTTCCGATATCTCGCAGGAAAACGTCTCGCTCCTGGGCCTCGCTTCCCGACGAAAATTTATCTCCACTCCGGAATCCTCAGCCACCCCTGATCAGACGAGCAATCCCAACTACGTTCAGGGAGGCGACATTGTTCTGCAGATCGGAAATATTCTTCACCCGACGCGAAAAGAGATCCGGGATTATCTTTTCGACTTGAGGGGAAAACAGGTCGAACTGGAAGTGATCCGTGACGACGTTCGTAAACAGGTAAAACTCGATATACCCTGGCGGGAGATGAAATTTGAGTATCTGCTCGGAGCGTTAGGGTTTGACGACATGACCCCGATTGTCTCCACCGTCGTCAAGGGAACCCCCGCCGCCAAACTGAATATCCCCCGAGGAGCAAAAATTCTGGCGTGTAATGACAAACCCGTCGCCAACTGGTTTGATATCCTGGATTCTTTTAAGGCGAACGCGGGAAAACCGGTCAAGCTCACGTTTGAATACGGCGAAAAGAAACAAACCGGTGTTATGGATATCCCAAAACTCGGCGAGTGGGAAAACACAGTCACATACGCCATTGATTTCTTCAATAAGCCGGTCATGACGACGATCAAGGGCAACAATCCTTACCAAGCCCTGGGCCTGGGCCTGCGGCAAACGTGGAACATCATCAAATCCGTCTATGTCACCATTCAGCGGGTCGCCATCACGCGGACCATCGGTGTCAAACAGTTAAGCGGACCGATTTATATCATCCACAAGGGAAAAGAGGTGGCCGAGGCGGGATTCTACAAATTGCTTTACTATATGGCCTTGATTTCCGCCAACCTGGCCGTCATCAACTTTTTGCCCATGCCCGTCGTCGATGGTGGGCTGATGCTCATCCTCCTGCTGGAAAAAATCCGTCGCCGAGCGCTTTCCGCCCGATCCACCGCCATCTGGCAGGCCGTCGGACTTATGTTGATCGTCGCCCTCTTTCTGACAGTCACTTACAACGACATATCAAAAATTATTCGCGGACAATAAAAAAAGCGTGCAGGTTTATATCTCGTACTAGCCCCCTGCGGTAGCAGGGTGGGTGTAAAAATCAAAACCGGTCAATGTGAGTTACTCTGTGTTTTACTCAATGACATCCAGCCGATAATTTCTCTCGCCCAGACCGACCGTGACGCACTCTTCGATCTGGATGTACGGGTTCTTGCCGTGGATTTGCTGAAAGAGATGGCCGGTGCCGCTGCGTTTTAACGGTGCCGGCAGCGAACCTTCGATGAAATCCTCCGGCTTGATTAAATCCAACGCCGCCGTCTCCACGGCGACGATATCATCACCGGCGATAATCCCCACGTCCGGCACGATCGACGGAGTGGTAAATCCCCAGCAGTCGCAAAAAGGAGTAATCTGGAGCAGTGCCGTGATGTAAAATACGCGAGACGACTCGAACGATTCTAATACCTTTTTCGTCGTCAGAGCCATGCCCCGCTGAAAGTAGCGGTACCCGCTCTGGTCGATGGTGATCGCTTTTTTGGCACACGCCAGGACGCAGTGCATGCAATATTTACAGGCATGATCGGAAATGGAAATGTTCCCTTTTTCATAAGTAATAGCCTGGTTGGGACAGTTGTCCCGGCACAGCAGACATCCGGTGCATTTCGTCTGGTCCCACTGGAACATTCCGCTCATCAGCCGGTGAATCTTTCCCCGGGTGTTTTGGTCCACACAGCCCATGGCGATATTTTTGATCGCCCCGCCAAACCCGCTGTGGCCATGACCCTTGCCGTGGGATAAAACAATCATCGCGTCAGCGTCGATAATGGTCCCGGCCAGCTCCACAGTCTTTAAGATGCGGAAATTCGTTTTCCGGGAATAAACATATTTGTCATTCACTCCGGTAGCCGGCAGGATCGGGGCACCGATAACTTCCTCGGTATAACCGCGATCTTTGGCGTTCGACACGGCGTAAGCGGTGTCAGTGATGAACGGTCTTCCACCGGCGTTTTTGACCGCTTTCACCACTCGCGATACCAGGAACGGATGAATCGTCGAAAATCCCATCCCCCCGCCCAGATGCATTTTGATGGCGACACTTTTATCCTTAAACCGCTTTTTGAAATTCCATGTCTCCAGCATCCGGTCCAACAAAGCCGGCAGTGTGGCCTCAGCGCGAAGCTCTTTCGGTCTGGCCGAGGCAAAAGTTACTTTTACTTTGGCAGCCATACGTTTTCCTTCCTCCAATAAAAAAACGAAATTTGATTTACTTTATGATATCATCAATCGCGACCGTTAAGAAAATAATTTTCAAAGGAGAAGTCAATATGACTCAAAGAAACATCCGGAACTCTTTTATAACGCTTGTTCTTTTCCTCGGTGGTCCCTGTCTGTTTGCGGAGTCGTCAACCGCTCCGGCGCCTTCGGCGGCGGAACGGTACTTTAATTCGCTCGATCAGGCGATTGCCTGTTCTCGGTCCCGGATTTCGAAGATCACCGCCTCGGCGGAACAGGCTGCCGGGAAGATTTTGGCGGGCGGAAAAATCTGGGTTGCGGGTTCCCAGACGGACATCATTTCCGAGGCCTGCGGTCGGGCCGGCGGACTGATGGACATCCACCCATTGAACAAAAATACGCCGGACAAAAATGATATTGTCCTGTATGGTTTATCGGGCAAAACCATGAATGACGTGGAAGCGGGTACTCTTCGAGCATGGGTTAAAACGGGCACGAGTGTGGTTGTTTTTTCCGCTGCCCTCGGGACGATACCCGTGGGAACTTTGATTGGAAATTGCACGAGCGGAATCGAAGGTTTGCAGGCCCATGTCGATGGGAACAAAAAAATGTATCCGGTCGATACGGTCGCCAACGTGATCAATTTGTGGGTCTGGACGGGCGAATTTGTAGCCGCCTGCACACGGGTGGGGAACATGCCCGTGCTTTATCAGAGCATCGGCCTGCCCGATGGTTACGAGCGAATCAAAAAATACACCGGAAAAATGTTTCATGACGATATGAAAATAAAATCTGTCGCGCCCTGTGTTCTGGGCCGGGTCTATCTGGATCAAATTCAACATATTCTCGCCTCTGTCCGCAAAACTGAAATGGCTAAAATTACACAGGCCGCCGATTGGTGGCGAGACACACCGTCCGATAAGGTCCATATCCTGGTCCTGGGCCACATGTTCCCACAACACTTCCAGGATTCACGCTGCCCGCAAAAAGGATATTTTTCTTCCGGTCTGCACACGACCAGGTTTGCAGATCTCAAAGGCAACCCTCGTTTGGTTCTATTTGTCGGATACCAGTATGCCCCACAACCTCTGGCCGACCAGTCGGCGGGCATGCATTTTAAAATGGTGTATTCTACCGTTCAGCCGGCCAAACCGGCGAACAACGTCCTCTACATTAATCCTCATTGGCCTTTAGCCGACGGTTGCGTCAAGGTTCCCGGCTACGACATCCCAATCCTGCCCGCCAGCGGGGTGATCGATGCCGCCATTTATTGGGCAATCCTGGCCCAGGTATGCGAAAAATAGCTCCGTTTTCGCTTTCTTGACTTTATTGAGGCAGGACGATACACTATAATGACAAGTCGGGTATGTTGATTTGTCGCCTTTCTGAGTTTGTTGATTTTTTCATTCTAAGGGTCGCAGGGAACTTAGAAGTATTTCAAAGGATGAGTCTTGGCAAATATTTATGTGATACAGGGGCAAGACAAAGGCCAAACGATTGAAATTCCTCAGGGAGGAATCGTCGTCGGTCGAGGTTCGGATACCATTCATCTGCGCGACAGCACCCTCTCTCGCACCCACGCCCGACTCTTCGTGCAAAACGGAAGATATTATATCCAGGATGCCGAAAGCGCTAATGGAACGTACGTCAACGGCGTTCGGATTGGCAAACCCTTTCATTTAAAACATGGCGATCATATCCGCGCCGGAAAAACGGTTTTGGTCTTCAGCGAGGATCAGCCGATCGAATTACCACCCGATGAAACGGAATTCGGGGATTTGATCGATCTGGACATGCAGGGCGAACTGGTCGATTCCTCTATCATGGAGGCGATCCCGTCGGACCAGGAGAGTCTGCTGGCCCCGACCGAGCCCGCACAGGCCAATAAACATCTTCGCGTTTTGTATCAACTGGTCCTGACTATCGGATCCATTTTCAATATCGAACAGCTTCTGCATCAGGTCATGGATCTGATCTTCCGCGAACTGACAGTGGACCGGGGATTTATTCTCCTGAAGGACGAACAAACCGGAAAATTCGAGCCGGTGGTGGTCAAGTACCGCAAGGACAACAAACACGGAAAAATCACCACCTCCAATACGATCATCAGCCACGTCCTGTTCAAAAAGGAAGCCGTTTTGTGCACTAACGCCATGACCGACAAACGGTTCAACAAGGGTGACAGTGTTGTTGGATACGGTTTGCGATCCGTGATTTGCGCCCCTATTATCGCTCGCGATAAAATCCTCGGGATTATTCACATCGACTGCTCCACGGCCAATTTCACCTACACTCGGGAACAGCTTCTTTTGCTGACCGCCATTGGTTTTCAAACGGGCCTCGCGGTGCAAAACGTGCATTTATATCTGGAGAGCGTCAAGGCAGAGCGTTTGGCGGCCACCGGTCAGGCGGTGGCGAGCCTATCTCACTACATTAAAAACATCCTCCAGGGTTTGCAGGGCGGGGCGGATACCGTGGAACTCGGACTGCGATCTTCCACGTTAAAGACAGCGGAAACCGGATGGCAGATGGTCGTCCGCAATCTGGATAAGATTCAGAATCTCATGCTAAATATGCTGGCCTTCAGCAAGGACCGCGAACCGCGGTTGGCTCCGATGCAGATCAACGTTACCGTCAAGGACGTCCTTGAACTCATGCACAAAAAGGCCAATGATCGCCGGATCATGATCATCACCGATCTTTCGGATGACATGCCTCCCATTCCGGTCGATCCGGACGGAATTCACCAGGTGATCCTGAATATCCTCGTCAATGCCATCGAAGCCACCCTGACCGACACCGGAGTCATTACCGTCAAAACCAGCTTCGACGAACAAACCCAGGAAACGATTATTTCCGTCGGAGATAACGGGCCGGGAATCCCCAAGGACGAGATGGATAAAATCTTCGACTTGTTCCATTCCACCAAGGGGCACGGCGGAACGGGTCTGGGACTGACTGTGGCCAAGAAAATCATCGACGAGCATAACGGACAACTCGATGTAATCTCCCATCACGGAGAGGGAACGCTCTTTACCATCCGCTTACCTTCGGTTCAGCCCAAACAAAAATCCTCCGATAAAACCGGTGGGGTTGAAGACACGCAGTAAATTAATGACTGAACCTTCTTAGATACTAATGTCTGGTCAATGACTAATCCCAATCCGTATTAGTCATTACTTGGCGGGTCTTTGTTTTCGATGGCTTCCTGACGCATCGGGTTCGATTCGTTAAGCAAGGATGCTAAATTCCGAATCTCATCTTTAATCTGGTCCTCCGGGTCAGCCAGGTTATCACAAGTCTTGTGGCTGGGGATTGTATCGATCTGGTGGCTTATTTCTCTAAGGACTGCCCCAATGGTCACCCCGCCTAAAACAGCCGCCAGGGCAATGAGTATTTCCAGCAGGAGCCTGGTCTTTTGAACGGACTGGCGCAAGGAACTTTTTGCCAGGCCATTCCTGGCTAATATGTATTTTTGAAAGGAAACATCGTACCCGGCCCATGAATTTTCGATGGACTGGATAATTCGTTTTTCTTTTTCACTTAAGGAGGGGGTTTGAGCTAATTTTTTCACCTCACTCAAAAATTTATCTTTGGCCTTTTTCCAGTCCGTGGCAGCTTGATTACCCGCTCCCTCACTCTTTTCCATCACTGATTGTTCGTATGCCTCGCGCATAAGATTTAAACAAAGATTCGCCTGATCCTGGAAATTCGACTGTCGGGCAATGGCGTTGATTTCCCAAAGTCCGGCAATACTGATTCCAGCGATTAAAATCGTGATCAGGGCAAGGCCGACCAACGCGTTTACGCGGAATGTCATTTTGGAGATAAGCATCTATAACTCTCATCGGCAAAGGGTGTTGTATGCTTAAGCCGAGCCGGTGATTACGCGAAAATGTTTTTTCTGTTTTGCCGTACAGAATTTCTTTGCAATAAAAAAATCGAGATTGACAATTCCCAAAGAACGGTTAGAATACGATATTGCGCCGCCGATGTGTGTCGGCGGAGGCAAAAATATTAGGAATAAACTTGATGCCAATTATTATTAAAGGTTTTGGGTGAAATTCTGGTGGATTTGAAGGGTGTGTTACCAGGCCGCCAGAGTGGAAAAAATTTTGGCGGCCTGTTTTATTTCTATGGCTTTTTGAAAATTTAAGAACCTGCTAAAACTGACTCAAGTGGATAATCTCGCTTATCCGACATTAAGAGTGAGACTAGCATAGCCGGGCTCGTAGCTCAGTTGGTTAGAGCGCGTCGCTGATAACGACGAGGTCGATGGTTCGACTCCATCCGGGCCCACGTCGTTCCATTTTGGATTAGGCGGACAACCCCTGATTTCTTCAATCCAAAATGGGAGAATCGGGGACGTAGCTCAATTGGGAGAGCGCCGGCTTTGCAAGCCGGAGGTTGAGGGTTCGATCCCCTTCGTCTCCACGTGAAAAGAGTGGGGTAAAATAAAAAATAAAATTATTCGAAATTTTGTTTGACAACGCGATGCGAGGTAAATATAGTAGAACGTCTTGCCCCTTAAACGGGGCGAGTAAGGCCGAATGAGCGAAAGGGGTGTCAAAGCCGCCCGGTAGCGAAACGAGGCCGGAATAAGAAAAGAGGTTCTTTGACAATTAAATAGGTGTTGGCGTATTAGAGCACCAATACAATTAATCGAGCCGGCTCCGAAATTTAAAAATCGGAGCTTTCGATTGAGGCGCGCCTGAGAACGAATTTGGCGAAGAAAAAACATCTCGATCAGCTAATGATTGAGGTGGTCAAGTTACTAAGGGTGCATGGTGGATGCCTAGGCGCTAGGAGGCGATGAAGGACGTGGCAGCCTGCGAAAAGCCCAGGGGAGTTGGCAAACGAACATTGATCCTGGGATTTCCGAATGAGGAAACTCGACGTCACAGGGCAACCTGATGGCGTCACTCTCGGATGAATTCATAGTCCGAGGTGAGCTAACCCGGGGAACTGAAACATCTCAGTACCCGGAGGAAAAGAAATCAAAAGAGACTCCGTTAGTAGCGGCGAGCGAAAGCGGACCAGCCCAAACCAGACTTCGGTCTGGGGTTGCGGGCGACCGATATGAGTGAACAGAACTAACAGAACGGTCTGGAAAGGCCGGCCAGAGCGGGTGACAGCCCCGTACGTGAAACTCCTGTTCATTCTAGGTCGTACCAGAGTAGCACGGTTCTCGTGAAAGGCCGTGTGAAACCGGGGAGACCACTCTCCAAGGCTAAGTACTACCTAGCGACCGATAGTGTACCAGTAGGGCGACTGAAAGGTGAAAAGTACCCCTTCGAGGGGAGTTAAAAGTACCTGAAACCATGCACTTACAAGCGGTAGGAGCCCTATGCCCCGCAAGGGGAATGGGTGACTGCGTGCCTTTTGCATAATGAGCCGGCGAGTTAGGGTCAGCGGCAAGGTTAACCACTTAAGGTGGGTAGCCCCAGCGAAAGCGAGTCTGAATAGGGCGTTAAGTCGTTGGCTCTAGACCCGAAACCAAGTGATCTACCCATGGCCAGGATGAACCCGCCGTAAAAGGTGGGGGAGGTCTGAACTCATTAACGTTGAAAAGTTATGGGATGAGCTGTGGGGAGGAGTGAAAGTCTAATCAAACTTGGAGATATCTGGTTCTCTCCGAAATGTCTTTTGGGACAGCCTCGGGACAACTACACTGTAGGGGTAGAGCTACTGAATGGAAATATGGGGTCCACCAGACTACCAATTCCAATCAAACTCCGAATACTATAGTGACTATCCCGGGAGTGAGCCTACGGGTGATAACATTCGTGGACGAGAGGGAAACACCCCAGACCGCCAGCTAAGGTCCCTAATACATGCTAAGTGCTAAAGGAAGTCCGGATTCCGAGACAGCCAGGATGTTGGCTTAGAAGCAGCCACCATTTAAAAAGTGCGTAATAGCTTACTGGCCGAGAATTTGGGCGCCGAAAATGAACGGGACTAAAGCATGTAACCAAAGCTGCGGATTGATCGTGATCGTTGATCGCGGTCAGTGGTAGGAGAGCGTTCGTAAGTAGATACTAGCGGTACCGTAAGGAGCCGTGATGGACTTATGAAGTGAGAATGCCGGCATGAGTAACGATAAACCAGGTGAGAATCCTGGTCGCCGTAAACCTAAGGTTTCCTGGGGAAGGTAATTCCGCCCAGGGTTAGTCGGAGCCTAAGTCGAGCCCGAAAGGGGTAGACGATGGACAGCAGGTTAATATTCCTGCACTCCGTATGGAAGGTTTGCACTTAAGGGGTGACGCGAAAACAAAGGTCAGAAGCCCGCTAGATGTGGCTATCGTGGGTCTGTCCCTGGGAGGTAGGTAAATCCGCTTCCCGTTAAAGGGCTGGATCACCGCAAGGGACGATTTGATTCCCGAGTGATCGGAGTTTTCGCCGTGAAAAACCTCGTAAGGACAACCATGCGGATCCGTACCGCAAACTGACACAGGTAGGTGAGGAGCGTATCCTCAGGCGCTCGAGAGAACTGTTCTCAAGGAACTAGGCAAATTAACCCCGTAACTTCGGGATAAGGGGTCCCTACAGAACGGTTGGGATTAATCTTCCGACTGTTGCTGAGGGCGCAGAGAAACGGGTCTGCCGACTGTTTATCAAAAACACAGGACACTGCTAAAGTCGTAAAGACGACGTATAGTGTCTGACGCCTGCCCGGTGCGGGAATGTTAAGGAAGGCGGTTAGTGGGAGTAATCCTGCGAAGCTGGCGACCGAAGCACCCGTAAACGGCGGCCGTAACTATGACGGTCCTAAGGTAGCGAAGTTCCTTGTCGGGTAAGTTCCGACCTGCATGAATGGCGTAACGAGTGGACCACTGTCTCGAGAACAGACTCGGTGAAATTGTAGTGGCGGTGCCGATACCGCCTACCAACGGCAAGACGGAAAGACCCTATGAACCTTTACTGTAGCCTGGTATTGACCACGGTCTGCAAATGCGTAGGATAGGTGGGAGGCGTTGATCCGCAGGTTTCGGCCTGCGGGGAGCCAACGTTGAAATACCACCCTTTTGTAGTTCGTTGTCTAACTGCGTGCCCATGAAGCTGGGCGCAGGACAGTGCTAGGTGGGCAGTTTGACTGGGGCGGTCTCCTCCCAAAAAGTAACGGAGGAGTCCAAAGGTCGGTTCAGCGTGTTTGGCAATCACGCGTTGAGTGCAAGGGCACAAACCGGCTTAACTGTGAGATCGATAGATCGAACAGGTGCGAAAGCAGGGCCTAGTGATCCGGTGATCCCGCGTGGAAGGGTCATCGCTCAACAGATAAAAGGTACTCTAGGGATAACAGGCTGATCTCCCCCGAGCGTCCACAGCGGCGGGGAGGTTTGGCACCTCGATGTCGGCCCATCGCATCCTGGGGCTGTAGGCGGTCCCAAGGGTTGGGCTGTTCGCCCATTAAAGCGGTACGCGAGCTGGGTTCAGACCGGCGTGAGCCAGGTCGGTCCCTATCTGTCGTTGGCGCACGAGACTTGAAGAGGGATAACCCTAGTACGAGAGGACTGGGTTGTACTGACCTCTGGTGTTCCAATTGTCCCGCTAGGGGCATAGTTGGTTAGCTAAGTCGGGAAAGGCTAAATGCTGAAAGCATCTAAGCGTGAAGCCATCTCTAAGACTAGGTCTCGGTCTCCGCAAGGAGTGAAGGCCCCGGGAAGACCACCCGGTAGATAGGCCGGAGGTGTAAGAGCTGAGAGGCTCTGAGCTGACCGGTACTAACGGCCGATTGCTTGACCACTTCTATCCTTGGCTGATGGAAGTTCGAAGCGTCAAATTCCTATTAGACGCGTCTTGAGGTAATCTGATCACCAACACCTATTTTAATATTCAGTTCGTAATGAAAAATTACGAACTACCGATTTTGTCGGTCAACTTACGTTAGGGGAAATACCTGGTCCCATTCCGAACCCAGTCGTCAAGCCCTGACGGCCAATGATAGTCCTGTCGTTAGGCAGGGTGAAAGTAGGTGATGGCCGACATTAATATTGAAAGTCTGCACTACTCCATGAGTAGTGCAGGCTTTTTTTATACAGCTGCATATTAGCAAAATTGAACAAAATGGATTTGTGTACCCAAAGGGGCTTATTATGTAACCGTTCAGACCCTCAAGGGGCCTGCGGAATGAGCGAAGGCATTGGCGTATGGAAATAATGAGCGGACAGTGCGTCTTGAAGGAATTGCCAGGTCGAACGGCCCTGCTTTCGGCAGGTGCCGAT
>Ga0265292_1001234_pt1 | contig 24001 bp, 22 predicted proteins | sample Munlanlewell296A_FD_189080 | JGI IMG/M metagenome (GOLD analysis project Ga0265292, IMG submission 189080) | Leachate microbial communities from a municipal landfill in Southern Ontario, Canada - Leachate well 296A | ecosystem: Engineered > Solid waste > Landfill > Unclassified | place: Canada... | reverse complement strand
AATGCTGATGCGACGTATGATTTTAACAAACATTCAACAAAGTTTAAAAAAATGAAAGACACCGGGTGTGGATTTGCATCTGTAAATCAGAAAACCGGGACTTTATACACAGACTCTAAATAGAGTCCATAAAGTCTTGTTTTGTCATTATCCGGCTTGACCGGATAATCCAGTCCCGAAAGCTTTCGGGATTGAAAACCCTGGATTCCCCGATCAAGTCGTGGAATGACACATTGTTTAAATAGCAATTTATGGACAGACTCTAAGTACAGCGGACGGATTAATTCAACAGGGTAAAGATTTATGAGGTTCTATTATTATGAAAAATCTCATAAATAAAAATCCATATGCTTATCCAATAGAGCCTCTTGCAAAAGTCTACCTTTCTTAGATGTTGCAATTTATATCCATTATGTCTATAATTCTATAAAATTGAGATAGTTATGCAAGCAATCTTAAAGCATAGGTTTATATTTACTTTTATACTTCTTGTATTTTCAATATACATGTCTTCCCGGGTTTTGCCTGTATTCTCCGATGAACCTAAAAAAAATGTGATGGTTATCACTGTAGACGGCGTCATTAATCCGGTATCTGCAGAGTTCATGCAAAAGAGCATCCATAAAGCCAATGATAAAAAATATGAAGCCCTTGTTATCGAACTCGATACCCCCGGAGGATTGGATGCCAGTATGAGAAGTATAGTAAAGGAAATGATAGGCAGCGAGGTCCCTGTTATTGTTTTTGTTTCTCCGAGCGGCAGCAGGGCGGCTTCTGCAGGGGCATTCATAACAATGGCTGCTCATATTGCAGCTATGTCGCCGGGAACAAATATTGGAGCGGCACACCCGGTAGGCGTTGGCGGGAAGATGGATAAAACAATGGCCGAGAAGGCCACAAATGACGCCGTAGCTTATATAAAGTCTTTGGCGGAAAAAAGCGGCAGGAACGCGAAATGGGCTGAAGACGCCGTAAGAAAAAGCATCTCTTCGACGGAGACCGAAGCATTACAACTGAAGGTAATAGACCTTATAACAAAAGACATTAATTCCCTTTTAGCGGATATTGACGGGAAAAAAGTACGGACCGTATCTGGTGAGAAAATCCTAAGTACAAGAAACGCATCGGTTGTCCGGGAGGAGTTGGGGTTAAGGTATAGAATTCTCAATCTCATTTCCGATCCGAATGTAGCCTATATTCTGATGCTCCTCGGTTTCTATGGTCTGTTTTTTGAACTCACTAATCCGGGTTCGCTTTTCCCCGGCGTTACAGGCGGAATATGTCTTATACTGGCATTTTACGCCTTCCAGACATTACCGGTAAACTATGCGGGTTTGCTTCTGATTATACTTGCCATTATTCTCTTTATACTTGAGGTAAAAATTATATCTCATGGAGTTTTAACAATTGGCGGGATTGTCGCAATGACCATCGGTTCTTTAATGCTCTTTGAATCGCCTGCTCCATTTATGAAACTCTCATTAGCCGTTATTCTTCCTGCAGTCGCTGTGACAGCCCTGTTTTTTACTGTATTAATCGGGCTGGCATACAAAGCGTACAAGAGAAAACCTATCACCGGCGCTGAAGGTCTTTTAGGGTCCTATGGTATTGCGGATACCGATATTGACCGTGAAGGCGGCAGGGTAACGATCCATGGAGAGATATGGTCGTCATACTCTGAAGATGCAATAGATAAAGGAAACAGGGTTATCGTTGAAGAGGTTTCGGGTTTGAAGTTAAAGGTTAAAAAAGCCTGAAAGGCTAAAAAGTTCACACGGTTTGCTGCATATGGTAGCAGGTAAACAGGGGTATTAATGAGTGCATAAGTAAGACTACATCACACCCTCACCCTTGCCCTCTCCCCTCAAGGGAGAGGGGACTTAAGAATCGCCCCTCCGTTGAGGGGAGGGGATAAAGGGGAGGGTGTTATAATATGTATCCTTACTTATTGCCGTTTTAGAAACATTTTTAAAAAGGAGGCAGCAATGTCTATTTTTGCACCGTCGTTGATGGGTGTTTTATTTGTGGTTTTTCTTGTTTTTTATTTTTTATCGAGCGCTATAAAAATATTGCGGGAGTATGAAAGAGGCGTCGTCTTCAGGCTCGGAAGGATAATTCCTATTAAAGGTCCCGGGCTTGTTATTATATTGCCTGTTATCGACAAAATCGTTAAGGTCAGCCTGCGGACGGTAACAATGGATGTTCCGCCACAGGATGTAATAACCAAAGACAACATCTCGGTGAAGGTAAACGCCGTTGTTTATTTCAGGGTAATAGACCCCATCAAGGCAATTACCGAGGTCGAAGACTTTTATTTCGCAACGTCGCAGATTGCGCAAACGACTCTCAGAAGCATTCTCGGTCAGAGCCAGCTCGATGACCTGCTTACCAAAAGGGATGAGGTAAACTCGGAACTTCAGAAGGTCATCGACTTTCAGACGGAACCATGGGGAATAAAAGTCACGTCGGTCGAGGTCAAAAATGTAGACCTGCCTATAGAGATGCAGAGAGCAATAGCAAAGCAGGCCGAGGCCGAACGTGAGAGAAGGGCAAAGATAATCCATGCCGAGGGAGAGTTTCAGGCCGCGCAAAAACTTACAGAGGCTGCAACCATTATTGCATCAGCGCCTATGGCAATGCAATTGAGGTTTCTTCAGACGCTCACGGAAATTGCAACAGAGAAAAATTCAACGATTATATTCCCGGTGCCTATTGATCTGATAAAACCGTTTTTAGAAAAAGCCGGGGCGGGGAAATAAGCATTAAAAAAACGGGGCATTTAATGATAAGAAGGGAGGCCGTTAAAGGAAGTCATTGAAGAATAGAACTTGGCTCAGGCTGCTCATTCTTGTGGGAATCATCGGGGGTTCCACCTTCATTTTGTATGAAACCGGGCTCATCTCATTTTTTCTCAACAAAGAAAAAATGATGAATTTCCTTAATTCCCTCGGCCCGCTTTCATTTGTGGGATTTATCTTCCTACAGGCGTCACAGGTCATCATTTCACCGATCCCCGGAGAGGTGACCGGTCTTATCGGAGGTTTTCTCTACGGCAAATTTATCGGGATTATCCTCTCAACCATAGGCTTAACGGCCGGTTCATTGATAGCCTTCAGCCTTTCAAGATGGCTCGGTAGGCCCTTTGTCGAAAAGTTTGTCAAAAAAGAGACCCTGGAGCGGTATGACTACCTTTTGCATCATAAAGGCGCTTTTCTTGTATTTCTGTTATTTCTTATACCGGGCTTTCCGAAAGACTTGCTTTGTTATATTCTCGGACTGGGGCATCTGAACACAAAAGAATTTCTCGTCATAAGCACCATCGGAAGGTTTATGGGCACGGTGCTTCTTACCCTTGGAGGCGATTACATACGTCATCATCAGTATTACAGGTTTTTCATACTTACGGGTGTTGCAATTGTCTGCATCATGCTCTCAATGGTGTACAGAGACAAGATCGAAAAACTGTTTAAAAAAATGCATTCAACTAAGAAAAAAACCGGAGATGATAGTAAAAACAAACTATAGACGGGGTGTTGAAATATTAGTTTATCCATCAGTTGAGAATGTCTTTTGCAACGTTTAGGTCTAATTAACTGAAAAGGAGGTAAGGAAAAAGGTTTTTAATCGGGGAGATCTTTATTAATAAACAAACAACCTGTAAAGGGGGAAGAGCTATGCAGAATGTTTCTACTACAAAGTATGACAAGATGAGGAGATATGAGAGAAAACCGTATTCGGAAACCATCGCATATTCTTTAAGTGTAGAGGAAGAAAAGAAACGCAAATGGCTTGAATTAAAAGGCAAGGCGCTCAATTTATGCGATGCAGGAGTCTGCATTGAAACTGATTATCCGCTGGCGCCCGGCCACATGCTCTGGTTTAACAGCGGGGTAGATAAAAAGGCGGGCTTCGTCAGATGGTCGCAACAGTTTGAGAGAGGCTACAGAGCAGGCATTGAATTAGACGGAAAACATATCCAGGAACTTGATGAAGCAACGGACATATTCAATAAAAGGCTTGAGGAGATAGAAAACACTTGCCTTAATTCTGAAGAAACCAATGATGATATTTTACCGGCAATCAGGGCTGCGTTTGACGATGTTCTGAATGCCTGTAAGCTTTTTGAGATAGCAATAGAAGACAAAGAAGTTGTGCGCGATGCCCAGGTAAGATTCCGCGAAAAAACTAATCCGATTCTTTCAAAAAGCTATTGTATAAACCGCACCAGGACATGGCCGCAGGGATATCAGGGCGATTATAAAATGCTTGAAAGCCTATACAAGAACACTCCTCTTTCTGAAGGGATAGGATATTATCTGGATTTGTGTAGCTTGAACGTACCTCTTGCTATAGGTGTAAGAAACAGGATAAAGAAACTTAAGGATATACTAAAAGATGAACTACTAAAAAGACAAAAACCGTCTGTCCTGAATATTGCATGTGGTTCATGCCGTGAGGTTTTTGAACTGGCTCCTGTAATTGAAAAATCCGGCGCTAAAATTACTTGTATTGATTTAGATAATGATGCCCTTTCTTTCGCAGCAAACCGTTTATCTTATACCAACATTTCACCACTCTCATCAAATCAGGTTAATCTTCGTAAATATAATGCCCTCAGGATGTTTGACCATGAACTGAATATGAGTGAGTTCGGGATGCAGGACATTATTTACAGTGTCGGGTTCTTTGACTATCTTGAATCCGATTTTCTATCAAGATTTCTAAAAGCTTCATATACCTTGCTCAATCCGGGCGGTAAGTTAATCGCTTCCTTTAAGGATGCAAGCCGGTACAGACATCAGGATTACCACTGGATTGGTGACTGGGATGGGTTCTTACAGCGATATGAAGAAGACTTCATGAGTATCTTTTCTAAGGCCCAAATACCCTTTTCTGCAATAACAGAGATGCGTGAAGAAACTGGTGTAATAGTTTTCTATGTAATAACAAAGTAGTATGGATAGAGTTGTTATCACAGGCATAGGCGTTCTTTCTCCTGTCGGTATTAACCGGCAAGTATACTGGGAGGCATTATTTCGCGGAAAAACTGGATTTAAAGCGATAAGCCTCTTTGATACCGCCCCTTATAAAGTTCGTATAGCAGGAGAAATAAGCGATTTTGACCCTGTTTCCTTTCTTGGCAAAAAAGGACTTCGTACCCTTGACAGGAGCACAAGATTGTTAAGCTCTGCTGCTAAACTCGCTCTGGACGATGCCAATCATCAGATAACAGACACAAACACCAATTACATAGGTGTCTCCATAGGTACAACATTCGGAAGTCTTCACAGTATTTCTCAATTTGACCGGGATGGCCTTATTGAGGGACCAAAGTATGTTAATCCTTCTCATTTCCCTAACACAGTAATAAACTCTCCGGCAAGCCAAGTCTCGATACGATACAGGATTAAGGGATTTAACACAACCATATCCACAGGATTCTGTGCAAGTCTCGATGCTGTTTCATACGCTTCTGATTTCATCCGTCTCAAAAGGGCCGATATGGTGCTCGCTGGAGGAGTCGAGGAATTGTGTGAAGAGACTTTTAGGGGTTTTTACAAACTTGGATGTTTGTCAGGAAGAGAGGGGTCGGACACTATATGCTGTCCGTTTGACGCGAGAAGAAACGGGACAGTGCTTTCAGAAGGCGCTGCGCTCCTGGTTCTCGAATCAGAAGAACATGCTTTAACGAGAGGCGCTGATATTCTTGCGAGGATATCCGGATATGGAAATTCCTTTGATCCTGAAGCAAGAATGGATTTTGGTCATCAGGGAAAAGGACTGAAAAACGCTATTAAAATCGCCTTGGAAGATGCTTCACTTTCGCCGGAAGATATTGATTATATATCGTCATGCGCAAATTCGACAAAAGGACTTGATAGGATGGAGACGATGGTTATTAAAGAGGTGTTCGGAGAACACGCATATAAAATACCTGTAAGCTCAATAAAATCGATGGTGGGCGAAACTTTCTCTGCATCAGGCGCTTTATCTCTCGCTTCAACTGTAGGGGCAATTAAAAAAGGAATAATTCCGCCTACGGTCAATTATAAAGAAAAAGATGTCGAATGTGATCTTGATTATGTTCCTGATGGACAGCGACAAAAAGAAATCGTCAATGCGCTTGTGATCGCAGCCGATCCATACGGCAACAATTCGTCCATCATATTGAGTAAAATATAAAGGTGAAGGGTGAGAAATGGAACTCAGTTTTGAAGAGATCAAGAACCTGATACCTCAAAGATTTCCCTTTATCATGATAGATAAGGTCATCGAGTTGGTGCCCGGGAAGGAGGCGGTCGCAATAAAAAATATCTCGGGTAACGACATATTCTTTCTCGGTCATTTCCCTGAAAAGGCCATTATGCCCGGCGCTTTAATAATAGAGGCAATGGCACAGACTGCGATAATCCTTTTTGCTACTGCGAAAGAAACAAAAAAAGATGACAAAAAACAGATTTATTACTTCGGGTCAGTCAAAGCACGGTTTTTTCATCCTGTGGTTCCAGGAGACCAGTTAAAGATAAAGGCAGTTAATGTTAAATCTTTGCCTAATGGCGCCTTTGTATCAGCAGAGGCATTTGTTGATGAGAAAAAAATATCAGAGGCAGAGCTTGTTTTTAGTGTTAAGTTTGAACCGTAGGATCATTATCTTAAATAAATGTTTCTTGGGGGAAAGATGTCTAATGAACAAAAAGTGATAAAAAATGTAATAAAAAGCTATTCTGAAAATATTGGATTTATCGTTTACACAGCAAAAGAACTCGAAAGATTATATCAAGCTCTTGGAATAGATCCAAAAAGCACTCACAGAAGTATTTTCGATTTGGAAAGTATGTCTCATCATTTGCAATCAGAAGTAATAAAATTAATCAAAATGATGAACATCGTCCAAAATGATTTAGTATTAGACGCTGGATGTGGAAATGGGGCTCCAACACGACTTATTGCTAAAATATGTGGTTGTAAGATTATCGGTTTCGACATTAATCCAAATCAGATTAAAAAAGCAATTGATTGCGATCAGTTTGAAGGTGTTGATCACTTAATAGAACGGCAAGTTAAAGATGTTCATAAATTAGATTTCCAGGAAGAAAGAGTTGACAAAATTTTCCATAATGAAACAATGGGGCATTGGATGGATAAAAAAACTGCATTAGCAGGACTATTTAAAGTGCTTAAAAAAGGTGGAATAATGGGATTCCATGATTGGTTAAGAGGCGATAAAGGAGATCTTAACGAAGCAGGTGGTAATTTTCCAGGAACTTATGCTGAAAAAGTATTTTTCCAACATACTCTTAACGAAACCATGCAATTATTAGAAGAGGCAGGCTTTCATGTTCTTTATTCCGAAGACACAACTGATATAGTAGATCGTGGACTCCGTGCTAAATTAAGGGAAGTAGAGATATCCAAAGTTTATTACATAAAAAGTGGTTTTGAAGAATATTTCCATAAATCAACTCATTATTGTCAAGTCATGATTGAAACTCACTATGACTATCTAAAATATGGCCGGTTTTTATGTATAAAAAACAAATAGAAAATATACCTTATGTCTACTAATCGTAGAGTGGTAATAACAGGTTTAGGAGTTGTCTCTTCTATTGGAATTGGTTGGAAAAATTATTGGGGTAGCCTCTTGAAAGGAAAATCAGGGATAAGCCCTGTGTCAGCATTTGATACCACAAATCATTTTACTCACAATGGTGGGGAAGTTAAAAATTTCAAACCAGAGGAATTTGTTGCAAAAGACAAAATTAAATTATTCAGCAGGGCATCACAAATGGCTCTCGCTGCTGCAAAGCTTGCAGTGAAAGATGCAAAACTATCCCAAGAGGATATTTCTAATGTGAAGATTGGCACCTGCATTGGAACAACCACAGGATCAGTACAGGTTATTGAAGAAATTGATGAAAAATTCATAAAAAATGAAGCCATAGATAAAGAATTAATATATCAACTACCAACTCATACAACACCTGCAATTGTAGCTAAAGAGTTAAACCTTAGCGGGCCTAATTTTATGTTTTCTACTGCCTGCGCAGCAGGGAATTATGCTATTAGTTATGGTTATGACCTAATTCGTTTAAATAGAGCTGATCTTATTTTTTCTGGCGCATCTGACCCTTTCTCACGAATATCTTTCACAGGATTTAATCAATTCTCAGCAGTAGCACCTGAAAAATGCCAGCCATTTGATAAAAACAGAAAAGGGATGATGGTAGCTGAAGGTGCGGGAATACTTATTCTGGAACCATTGGAAAATGCATTAAAAAGAAATGCAAATATATATGCTGAGATACTTGGCTATGGGCTCAGTTGTGATGCAAATCATATGACTAACCCTTCTATTGAAGGCATTTCAGAATGTATAATAAAGGCACTGCATGAAGCTAATATTGAAAGAGAGGACGTGGATTACATAAGTGCTCATGGCACAGGTACACCAGCAAATGATAGAGCAGAGTGTGCTGCTATTAAAAAAGTCTTTGGCCCACTCTATAAAAGGATACCAGTAAGTTCTATCAAATCAATGCTTGGTCATACAATGGGTGCAGCCTCTGCGCTTGAGGCAATTACATGTGCCCTTGTTGTTAAAAATGATATTATTCCTCCTACTATAAATTATGAGACTCCCGACCCTGAATGTGACATTGATTGTGTGCCAAATCAAGCAAGGAGACACATCGTCAATATTGCTTTGAATAATTCGTATGCCTTTGGAGGCAATAACGCTACACTAATTTTTAAAAAATATTTTCTATAAGGAGAAAAAACGGAGAATGTCTGAATATTTAGAGAAGGAAATAATATTAATAATTTCAGAGATATCAGGCGTTGATGAAGAAGAAATTAAACTTGATTCAAATTTTGCCACCGATTTAGAGTTTGATTCGATTAAATCTATCGAGCTTGTAGTAGCACTTGAGAAAAAATATAAAGTTTCTATACGAGATGAAGATATACCCAAGATTGCTACTGTAAAACAAGTCATTGATATAACAGGACAATTAATAGAACAAAACACAACTCCTTAAATTGAGAATTAATCCGAGCATGAGACGTAATCCTTCAGTTACGGGTGTTTAAGATCCTCCCCTTTGCAAGGGGAGGTTGGAGGGGTTTTGATGAGATGTAATAAAACCTCCCCTTCTCCTTGCAAAGGAGGGGATTCTTTGAACACTGCTACCCGTAACTGAAGGGATACCATGAGACGATTATTATCCTTTGTTTTGGGAAGAAAATTTGGTAAAATGAAACAATTACTCGAATAAAAAGATCATAAACAAATGGACAAAGATGAATACATAAAACAAGAGCTTCTTAAATTAACAAAATTCTGGATATCATTTGCACTTATTGCTGGTGCTTCTATTATTGTCTTATTAAGTTTATTAGATTATTTCGTCATACCGAATAACTTCTTCAAATTTTTACTTTATAGAATAATATGTGCCCTTTTAATGGTTAGTTTGTATTTTATCAATAAAAAAACTAAAAAACAGAATTTTCAGTATAGCATAATCATTGCAGCCACTATCATCACATCTTTAACTGTTGAGTTAATGATACTGTCTTTTGGAGGTCATCAATCAACCTATTACGCAGGTATAATGATCACTGTTATCTTCTTGTTGGGAATTCTTCCACTTCCTTTTAAGATATCGTTTCTCATGGTCTCTGTTGCATATTCTATCTATCTCCTCCCAATTTTATTTATTGACAAAATTACAAATATACAAATATTCATAAATAATAATGCATTCTTGATATCTATTGTTTCAATTGCTCTTACTTGGAGGTATATGAGTCAACGGAGTCTCATCAATGAGCTAAGTCTCCAATATGAACTTGATAAAGACAAGAAAGAGCTTGAAGTCTATTCTACCCAGCTTGAAGATTTAGTCCAGGAGCGCACTAAAGAGCTTGCCATATCGGAGACGTGGCACAGGTCTATTTTCGACAATGCAACCGACGGAATTATTGTGCTCGACAAGAAACAAAATATCGTCAATGTGAACCGTAAGACCTGCGAGCTTCACGGTTTTGAAAGAGATGCCCTTATCGGTATTCATATTGATCTGCTTGAATCCAAGGGAGACAATGAAAACCGGGAAGAGAGACTATCGAGGATTCTCAACGGCGAGACCCTTATCTATGAGACCGAACACTACAAAAAAGACGGCGAGAAAATCCTTTTGGAAGTCAGCTCGAAATCTCTTGAAATAGAGGGTAAGACATATATCCAGTCGTTCTGCAGGGACATAACCGAGAAAAAGAAGATTCAGGAACAGTTGATGCATTCTCAGAAGATGGAGTCCGTCGGCGCTTTGGCGGGCGGTATCGCCCATAACTTTAATAATATTCTGACCGCAATACTCGGATATTCGGAACTGCTCCTTGAATTCAGCGAACTGGACGATACATCGAAACATAGGGTCAGAAATATTGAAAGCGCCGCGCGCAAGGCGGGTGTTATGGTTTCAAAGCTCCTGAGTTTCTCCCGGAGGGACTCCCACGAAGTGCTGCCTCTGAACCTTAATGATGTTGTCAACGATTCGGCAAAACTCTTTGAAGGCGTTCTGGACAAGAGGGTCGGCCTTAAGATAAACCTCTGTGAAAATATGCATGTTATCGAAGGCGACCCTAATCAACTCGAACAGATTGTGATGAACCTTGTGGTAAACGCAAGAGACGCTATGCCTGACGGCGGCCTTATCACAATCAAAACAGGCGTAATCGAAATCGGAAGGAACAGCTTTATTAATACGCCTGCCTATATAAAAGCCGGCAAATATATTCTCATGTCGGTTTCCGATACGGGGTGCGGCATCCCGGCAGAAATACGTGACAGGATATTCGATCCCTTTTTTACGACAAAGGAAAAAGGAAAGGGAACAGGTCTCGGACTTGCTTCCGTATATGGGATTGTCAAGGACCATAAGGGATATATATCCTTTCAAAGCGAAGTAGAAAAGGGCACAACCTTTGAGATCTATCTTCCCGTATCGGAAAGGATCGTTCCCCTATTGGCAACGCCAAAAACCTTTTCTATAGAGGGGAGCGAAAGTATTCTCCTCATCGACGACGACAAGGACGTCATGAACCTTATCAGAGATATGCTTGAAAGCCATGGATATACCGTCATGCCTTTTAATAATCCCCTAAATGCCGTTGAAATATTCAAAAATCAATCAAGTAGAATACAATTGGTAATAACGGATATTATGATGCCGCTTATGGAGGGTGGTGAACTTATAAAAAGCCTAAGGCAGGTGAAACCCGATATTAAAATAATTGCAATATCAGGGTATACCGATACGAATATCATCAACAATAAAGAAATTATAGTAGATGCTTTTATGAAGAAGCCTTTTGAGAAGCTTGAGATGCTGTCGACAGTCAGACGGCTTATTGATACGGGAATCAGAAACTTACCACTTTATTAAAGCGGAAGCCCATGTCAGCCCGCCGCCGAAGGCCTCAAGGAGAATGTAATCCCCGTCTTTGATTCTACCCGATGTCAATGCCTCATCAAGCGCTATCGGTATGGATGCGGCTGAAGTATTGCCATACCGGTCCAAGTTAATGATGACTTTCTCCATAGGCAGCTTCAGCCTTTCCGCGGTTGCCTGTATTATCCTGAGGTTTGCCTGATGCGGTATAAGAAGGGAAAGGCTTGCCGGGTCCAGATTATTCTCTTCCAGGGTCCTTACAGCGATGTCTTCCAAAGTCCTCACCGCAACCTTGAAGGTCTCGTTTCCTTTCATCTTGATATAATGCAACCGCTGCTCCAGCGATTCTGAAGATGCAGGGGTCCTGGAACCGCCTCCGGGCACATGAATCAATTCCCATAACCTGCCGTCGGAATTAATATTCGTTGAAAGGATACCTCTGTCTTCATCCGTAGGTTCTACAATGACGGCTCCGGCGCCGTCGCCGAAAATGACACAGGTCGTCCTGTCATCCCAGTCCGTTATTTTCGACAATACCTCGGCGCCTACAACAAGTATTTTCTTGTGAAGGCCGGATTTAATAAAACCGTCTGCAATATGCAAGGCATAGAGGAATCCCGAACATGTTGCATTAACATCGAACCCTGCCGCATTGACTGCGCCGAGTTTGTCCTGGAGAAAACAGGCGGTGGAAGGGAAGGGCATGTCTCCTGATATAGTTGCGACAATTATCAAATCAAGGTCTTCCGCCTTTAATCCGGCCATGGTAAGGGCCTTCCTGGACGCCTCATAAGCGAGATCGGATGCAGCCTGATGTTGACCGGCTATTCGCCTCTCCTTTATCCCTGTCCTCTCTATTATCCATTCGTCGGAGGTATCAACCAATTTTTCGAGTTCGGAATTGTAAAGAACTTTGTCAGGGGCATAAGAGCCCGTAGAGATAATTCTACTTCTTTTCAAGGCTTAACCTTTCATGGTGGGCCATATCCTGTTCGATGGCGGACGATATGATATCATAAACCTTTTTTTCCGCAAAATCCGATGCGACCCTTAAGGCATTCCTTATGGCCTTGGAAGTGGACCTTCCATGGCTTATAATACATGTGCCTTTTATTCCCAGCAACGGAGCGCCTCCAAATTCGTCATAGTCGGTTTTCTTCTTAAAATTCTTTAGTGCCGGCTTGATTAACAGGTACCCGATCCTTCCCGTCGTAAGCTTTGCAACTTCCCTCTTGATCATCTTAATCATGTTATCCGCAAGTCCTTCACTGGTTTTTAAGATAACATTTCCCGTAAAGCCGTCGCATACAATGACGTCAATATCTCCCGTAAAGATATCCTTGCCGTCGGCATTGCCTATGAAGTTGATGTCGGCCTCTTTCAGGAGTTTAAAGGTTTCCTTTGTCAGCTCATTCCCTTTGGTGTCTTCCTCGCCGGTGCTGATAAGCGCAACTCTGGGTTCTTTTCTGCCCAGGATATGACTGCAATAGGTGCTTCCCATGAGAGCAAACTGAAGGAGATTGTCCGGTTTACAGTGGATATTTGCGCCTGCGTCTATCAGGACAAAGGGCGCTTTTAAAGTCGGCATGATCGCCGCTATAGCCGGTCTGTCAACAACATCCGAGGTCCCAAGCAGCAGGAGAGCGGTTGCCATGACGGCGCCGGAATGTCCTGCGCTGACAAAGCCGTCCGCCTCGCCGGTTTTTACAAGCTCGAGGCCTCTTCTGATGGAGGAGTCTCTTTTCTTCCTGATTGCAGCGGTAGGAGGTTCATCCATTCCGATTGTCTGCGACGCATGTTTTATGGATATCCTGTTTTGAGGATACCGTTGTCCTGATAGCTCCCTGATGAGTACGGATTCATCTCCGACCAGAATGATGTCAATATCCCTGGAATTACAGACAGTTTCGATAGCGCCCTGGATATTGACGTCAGGGGCATAATCACCACCCATTGCATCAAGGGCAATCCTCATACCTCTTTTTCAACGATTTCAAGTACCTTACGTCCGTTGTAAGAACCACAATGAGCGCATACCCTAAAAGGCAGTTTTAATTCATTACAATCGGGACAGAGGCCGAGATTCGGGAGCTGACCTTTCCAGTTGGCCCTTCTCTTGTCTCTTCTTGTCCTTGTATGTCTATGCGTTGGATTTGCCAATTTATTCTCCTTTCATTAATTTATTAGTTTTTTTAATGCCGCAAAACGAGGGTCCGTTTTTCCCAGGTTGCAGAAGCACCGGCCGGTATTAAGGTCCGTGCCGCATCCCGGGCAGAGACCTTTACAGCTCTCGCTGCATAATGGTTTCATCGGCAGATTCAGCTCGATTTGTTCTTTTAAAAGGACCTCCAGATCAAGTTCATCTCCCGAGTAAAAATCCATATCCAGTTCCTCGGACTTTATTTCATGCGTATCCTCTCCTTTGAGTTCCTCGACGGGATGATATAGGGCTTCAACCGGGATCGAAAGGGATTTCTGAAAATCTTTCAGGCACCTGCCGCACTGAAGTTTGGCTTCAGCCGTCAAGTCACCCTTTACGAAAACTTCGGTTTCATGCTTTTCAATTCTTAGTCGCGCCCTGACGGGAGTAAGGAGAGCATCCGATTCGACGGAACTTTCAAAGTCTAATTCTAAACCCTCTAAGGGTATATCCGATATTATAATCTTCATATGTAAAAGACCGGCCTATTGTAAGCAAAGTATTAAATTATATAAATAATTGACGAAAACTGTCAAGGACGCTAATTTGTGCGAAGGGGTTGGAAAAGTATATCCCCTGATAGTTTATAACCGGGGTTGATTGCGAATATTAAAACAGTCCGGTCAGGTACCAGGTTGAAATCTCCTGCCCGTAAAATAGTGTAATCAGAGAGCCGAGCGCCAGAAAGGGACCAAAGGGAATCAGGGAACCTTTTTCCCTTCCCCGGACCAGCAATGACAGGATACCGATAATCGAGCCTGTCAGACTTCCAAGAAAGGTTGTCAGGATTACGCCTTTCCAGCCGAGGACCCCTCCAACCATAGCCATCATTTTAATATCACCGCCGCCCATTGCCTCTTTCTTAAATATACGATAACCGGCTGTTGCAATCAGGGCGTACAAACCGAAGCCGGCGGCAGCTCCTATAAAAGAAGATTTTATGCCGAGGAGCGTATATCTCATAAACGGATCGGGAAGGAGAAAAGAGCCGGCAAGCAACCCTAAAGGGATGCCCGGCAGGGTAATCCTGTCCGGGATTATCTGGAAATCTACATCTATGAATGTTATAACGATAAAGGCCGAGCAGAAGATGAAATAAAAAACGGTATCCCAGCCAAGGCCGAACCTCCAGAGGACCATGACGTAAAAGGCTGCGTTTAATAATTCAACAAGCGGGTATCTGAAGGATATCCCGGATTTGCAGACCCTGCATTTGCCCCCGAGGAAAAGATAACTAAGTATGGGGATATTGTCGTAAGGCTTAATCGGGATGCCGCAATCAGGGCAGCGCGAAGAGGGGAATACAAGCGAAAGTTTTCGCGGCATCCTGTATATGCAGACATTCAGGAATGAACCGATGACGGAACCCAATATGAAAGTTATTATATAAATAAACATTTTTAAAGTTATAAACTTACGAACAGCTTATATCCGAGGCCTTATTTTTTGCAGCGTCTATGTCGCTGTTGATCCGTTCTATCTCGCCAAGGGCATCCATGATGATTGTGTCTTTCAGGATATTTCTTTCCGGTTGTCCTTTCAGTTCCCAAATGCGTTTCCCTATGGTTTTCATTATATCGTCTTTTTTCTTTTCCAAACAGTCCGACTCATAGAGAAGTTTCATGACCGAAAGCTCTATTTTAAGCCTCTCGGAAAACATGGAAGAAAACCACTTTAATTTTTCTATGCCGCTCTCAAAATTGCTTCTAATCTTCGTCCACATAATAACCTCTTTAGGCCGTTTTAAATAGTTCCATCTTTCCTTCCCAAAATGTTTCAAGGGATTTCTTCAGCGCCGGGAACTCCTTTATTTCAGGATCTTTGTCAATAATAGAGAATGCCTCTTTCCTTGCTTCACTCAGCAGGAACGAATCACGGACAATATTTGCGATCCTGAGGTCGGGCATCCCGGATTGCCTTGTGCCGAAGAATTCGCCGGGGCCTCTGATATTCAGGTCTTCTTCGGCTATCATGAAACCGTCGTTGCTTTTCACCATTATCTGAAGTCTTCTCCGGGCTTCTTCTCCGTAAGGTTCATATGCTAATAGTATACAATATGATTGATGTGAACCCCTACCAATTCTTCCCCTGAGCTGATGGAGCTGCGAAAGTCCGAACCTCTCTGCATGAATGATTATCATGAGCGTTGCATTCGGCACATCCACTCCTACTTCTATGACGGTTGTGCTGACCAGGATGTCTATCTCTCCCTTTTTGAAAGACGCCATGATCTCTTCCCGTTCCTGCGGCTTCAACCTGCCGTGAATAATGCCTGTCCTGAATTCCGGAAATATTTTCTCAAAGGCGGTTTTTCCTAATGTTGCAGACCTGAGGTCGGTTTTTTCCGATTCTTCGATTAAGGGATAGACAACATAGACCTGTCTTCCCTTCTTTACTTCTTCTTTGATAAGTATGTAAACCGATTCTTTCCGTGTTGAAGGGACCATGCGCGTTGCTACCGGCCTCCTGTTTGGCGGTAGTTCATCAATGAGGGAATAATCAAGGTCTCCATACACGGTAAGGGCAAGTGTCCTTGGTATCGGCGTTGCCGTCATGACGAGCACATCTGGATTCAACGATTTTTTTCTGAACAATGCCCTCTGCATAACGCCGAACCGGTGCTGTTCATCAATGACAGCCAGTCCCAGATTTTTGAATTTTACCCCTTCCTGAATAAGCGCATGGGTGCCGATGACCATATCGATCTCACCGGATGCGATTTTTTCCAAAGGCCTGTCTTTTACGCTTGCAGTCAACAGACCAAGCCTCAAACCAAGTCCATGAATAAACTGATGAATGTTTATATAATGCTGTTCGGCAAGTATCTCCGTGGGCGCCATGAGGGCGGACTGATACCCGCATTCTGCGGCAGCCATCATCGCCATTAAGGCGACTACCGTCTTTCCGCATCCTACATCTCCCTGTATCAAACGGTTCATGGGATGGGGGTTCTTCATATCTCCGGCGATATCATTGGACACCTTTTCCTGCGCTTTTGTGAGTTTAAACGGCAGCATGTCAATAAACTTTCCCAGAAGTCTGCCGTCAGGTTGAAAGGCAATCCCTTTTTCGACGGCATTTCTTTTCTTTAAAACGGCGAGACCGAGTTCAAGCATGAAGAGTTCATCAAAAGCGAGTCTTTTATGAAAATCGCTCTCTCCTCTGTTTAGCAGTTCTATCTTTACGAGCGCATCCGGGAAATGAATCTGTGAAAGGCTTTCCGCAAGCCCGGGCAAAGCGTTTCTCTTCAGAATATAATCGGGGATGTCGTCGCAGACGTCGTTGATATAAAGGCTTACGATGTTGAACATTATAGACCGCATTTGTCTTACACTGAGGCCTTTGGTCACCCTGTATACGGGGACAATCCTGTTGAGATGGATATGGGAGTCTTCTCCCTCCGTTAATATCTCGTATTCGGGATTATCCATTTCAAATCCGATTCCCCGGTAAGGGTTCTTCTTTACAGTGCCGCAAAGAAGCGCTTCATCGCCGATTTGAAAAGTTTTTTTCATATAAGGCTGATTGAACCACTTACATTTCAGCAGGCCGCTTCCGTCGTTGACAATAAGCTCAAATATCCTGAGGTTTCTTCCGGGGAGTTTTATGATTTCAGCGGAAATGACTTTTCCGGAAGCAGTCTCTAATGCGCCGAAACTCAGGTCGCAGATCTTCTTTATCCTGCTTCTGTCTTCGTAACGGTTGGGGAGATAATAAAGGGAGTCTTTGACCGTTTCTATGCCGATGCGGTTGAGAAGTTTTGCCCTGTTCGGTCCTACGCCTTTTATGAATTGGATCGGAAAATCTGAGAGGTCTTTAGCCATTAGCAGAAGGCGGAGTAAAAGTCCTGTCTGCTTCTTCTATTCTCATCTTGGAGTATTCGCTTTCGCTTATGATGTCTATGTCCCATCCGGTAAGTTTCATGGCAAGCCTGACATTCTGGCCCCTTTTGCCTATGGCTATAGAGAGCTGCTGTTCGTTGACGACTACCATAGCGGTTTTCGATTCTTCGTTTATGCCTATTCTGTCGACGGTGGCCGGACTCAATGACCTCGCTATAAGCTGCCTGGCGTCATCAGTCCATGGTATTATATCTATCCGCTCACCCCGGAGTTCGCGCACGATCAGTTGCACCCGCGTGCCTTTCATGCCGACGCATGCTCCTACAGGGTCAATGGATGTATTTTTTGAGAATACCGCAAGCTTTGTTCTTTCGCCCGGCTCCCTGACAATGCTTTTTATGATCACCAGTCCGTCATTGATTTCCGGGACTTCCAGCTTAAACAAAGAGGCGACAAACTGCGGATTTGTCCGTGTCACCATAATAGAGGGTCCTTTCGGGGCTATCCTTACATCTTCTATATAGGCCCGTATCGTGTCCCCTCTCTTGAGGTTTTCATTCGGCAAGGTCTCTTTTACGGGAAGCAGGGCGTCTGTTTTACCGAGATTGAGATAATATATGCCCTTTTCTTTCCTCATGACTATACCGCTGACTATCTGTCCCACCTTGTCCTTGAATTCATTATAAATTGCATCCCGTTCCGCTTCCCTCACCCGCTGGAAAATAACCTGCTTTGCGGTCTGGGCCGCTATCCTGCTGAAATCATGGAGGTCTAAAGGTATGTTGGCTACATTCCCCTCAATGGCCTCGGGAGCTATCTTCTTAGCGTCATCAACGGAGATTTCCTCGTCTTTATTGACTACTTGTGTAACGATCTTTTTTGTCTCAAAGACCGATATAACACATGTTTTTGTATCAATCGTGAGGTCGATATTTGTCCTGCCGCCGAATTTCTTCCGGACGGCTGAAAGCAGGGCGGACCGGAGGGTCTCGATCAGCACTTCCCGTGAAATGCTCTTTTCCCTGCTTAACTGTTCTATGACATAACAGAGTTCTTTTGACATTACAATTCTATCTCCAGCCTTGCTTTTGAGATTTTTTCAAAAGGTATCGGTATCTCATATTCCTTTATCATAAGTTTTACTATATTTTTATCAACGCTTGATATCCTGCCGATAAAAAAATTCCGATTATCTATTTTGTCCACCGTAACTATCCGGGCTAATTTCCCCGTATTTTTCTCAAAATCAATCAGTCTCTTTAACGGTCTGTCCATTCCCGGAGATGAAACTTCCAGGTTATAAGAACCCTGAAGGGGGTCTTCAACATCAAGCAGGGCGCTGAAACTCTTGCTGAAATGCTGACAGTCATCAAGAGTAACGCCGCTTTCTTTATCTATTAAAACTCTGAGCAATAGTTTTCCTTTTCCAAGTAATTCGATATCAAATATCTCCACCCCATGCGCATCGGCAGCCTGTTCCGCCAATTGAGTAAGCTTCTGTTTGATATCGCCCATACGTCTTTGTCCTGATATAGATAACTGCATTCTTAATGCCCCGAAAAATTCGGGGCTGTTACCGAATATTTCCAGTCTCCGAATGCTTGCTGCACCTTTTTCAAAAGGTGTGATGAGATATTAATATGCCTTATAAAACAAAAGAGTGGGACTGCCCACTCTTTAATCAAAAACGAATTCTGTTAAATATATCAGTTCTACACCGAAAAAGCAAATTTAGGGGACAGGTAAAACAACTGCCTGTCCCCTAAAATATACACACAGACTATTTATTTGCCGGTTTCTCTGGTGCAGGAGCCGTGGCCGGAGCCTCAGCCGGTTTCTCAGGAGCCGGCACTGTTGCAGGAGCCGGAGCCTCAGCCGGTTTCGGCTGTTCAGCCGGTTTGCAGCCTATTGTGAATGCTACCATTAAGACTAATGATAAAACTAAAGCTAATATCTTCTTCATTAAGTTTTCACCTCCTTTCAATAATAATTGCTTAATATCTTAAAAAGATATTATATCACAAAAAACAATTGTCAAAATAAAAGTCATGAAATTTTATACTTTATTTTTTTAAAAAATCAAGTTATTTTTTATTAATGCATAAATGATTTGCCTAATAATCGGTAAATATTAACAAATGCTACTAATAATACTTTACTATTAAATCGATTTATGTTATTATACAAAACTCTGTTATTTCTGAAAAGAGTGGAAATTATAATTTAATCAGGGGCGATTCTCGAAGAACTTCGAATCGCCCTTCATAGTCAGAAAGGAGCGCAGGGAAGATGTTAATTATCGGTGAGAAATTAAGTATCATAGCCAAGCGGGTAAGGGAGGCTATGCTGAAGAAAGACAAAGGCCCCATACAGGATATAGCAACCGCGCAATGGAAAGCAGGGGCCGGCATGATCGACGCCAACATCGGACCTGCGGAAGACGGGGGCGAAGACCTTATGCAATGGATGGTGACCGCGATCCAGGAAGTTGTCCCTGCGCCGGTTTGTCTTGATACTACAAATTACAAGGCGATAGAAGCCGGGCTTCAAGTCCATAATAACCAATGGGGGAGGCCTTTAATCAATTCTACATCAAATGACCCTGAAAGGTTCGCGATGCTCGAGCTCGCAGCGAAACATAATTCACAGATCATAGGCCTTACCGTTGGAAAGGGCGGTTTGCCGGCGGACGCTGAAGAGAGGGCGGCTATTGCCGCGGAGATTATGGCCAGGGCCGCTGAATACGGAGTCCCGCTCGAAGATATATTCCTTGATCCTTTGGTGCTTCAGGTCGCAACTTCCCAGGACCATGCATTAAAGGTGATTCAGGCAGTGAAGATGTTTCAGGAATTGAATGATCCGCCGATGAAGACGGTTGTCGGCCTGAGCAATATTTCAAATGGTTGTCCGAAAAACCTGAGACCCGTAATAAATAATCACTATCTTTCTCTTTTGATATATGAAGGGTTGACCGCAGCTATAGCGGACCCGCATGAAATTGCGCCGACGGTGAAAACGATTGATGTAATTATGGGCAGGACTCTCTATGCCCATTCATATATGGAGATGTAAATAAAAGGTTACGCAGTTTATTGAGTTTACTCGGTTTACACTGTTGATAAAATCGGGCAAATAACGTAAACCATTTAAACCGGGTATCTCAAGGAAACTCTGTAGACCTTCTAAACAGGAGGAAAAGAGATGGCTTTTGTCCCGCCGAAAGAGACGTTTCCAGGTAAGGTTTACTCCGTCACAACAGGCTCTGCGCCGAACAATATCACATTTGGAGGCGAAAATGTCCTGCCGTTTCATGCGTTTGAAGGTGTTTCGCCAAACCGTCCCGTTATCGCCTATGAAATTCAGGATGTCCCGCCTAACGAATGGCCGGAAACCGTTCAGAAACCATACAAGGATGTTTCAGGCAATCCCGCTTCCTGGGCCAAATTCTGTCAGGATACCCTGAATGCAAAGGCTATAGCATTAAGATTGATCGGCACACATCCTGACCGGGAGAACCGCTCACCTGAAGAAGCTGCGCAAACCGTAAAAGAGGTCCTTTCATCAATAAATATACCCCTCATTATTCTCGGAAGCAACCATGCGGAAAAAGACTCTCCGGTCCTGATAGCCGCGGCAGAGGCTGCCAAGGATAGAAATTGCACAATTGGAAAGGCGCAGGAGGCAAACTACAAGACGATAGCCGCCGCAGCAACGGCGAACAACCACACATTGATCGCCATGTCCGAACTGGATATAAACCTTTCAAAACAATTAAACATACTTATCACGCAGATGGGTTTTGATAAGGAAAAGGTGATCATCGATCCCATGTGTTCGGCCCTTGGATACGGTATTGAATATACCTATTCGGTCATGGAGCGTATAAGACTTGCCGCATTGGCCCAGAATGACGCAACCATGCAGCAGCCGATACTGGGCGATGTCGGGATGTTCGTATGGAAGGTGAAAGAGACCATGGCGAAGGAATCGGACCTCCCGCAGTGGGGCAGTCTGGAAGAAAGAGGCATTACCTGGGAAGCGGTAACCGCAACAGCTATGCTTACCGCCGGCGCCGAACTGCTAATCATGAGACACCCAAAGGCGATTGAAGCCGTTGAGAAGGTAATCGAGGAATTAATTTAAATACAACCTGGTTTGCTAAGTTCCCTCAGTTTGCACTGTTTGCCCTGTTGTTTTGTTTGTTCTATCAACTTTGTAAACCGTGTAAACTTTGCAGACTCGGTAAACTGATTATGGAGGTTTAGAATGGCTTTAACCGGTGTAGAGATATTTAAATTGCTGCCTAAGACAAACTGCAAGAAATGCGGTTTCCCGACCTGTCTTGCCTTTGCGATGAAGCTTGCTCAAAGGCAGGCGTCGCTTGACGCCTGTCCGGATGTTTCCGAAGAGGCCAGGCAAAAGCTGGGTGAGGCATCCGCTCCACCTGTAAGAGCTATTATTCTGGGAGCAGGCGACAGGGCGGTCAAAACGGGTGAAGAGACGGTCCTCTTCAGACATGACAAGCGGTTTGTGAACCCTTGTGTTTTTGCCCTTGAGATAAAAGATACGCTTGGCGAGGCCGACATAGAGAAAAAGATTGAAGAGATTCTCGATTCAGAGATAGACAGGGTAGGGCAGAAGCTGAGAGTCGATGCAATAGCCCTTACAAACGACTCGAATGACGCCGGCAGATTTGAAACTGCTGCAAAGGTTATAGCGCAAAGGGTTCCCGACATGCCTTTAATTATCTGCACGGCAAACCCCCGGGCTGCCGAAAACGCGACAAAATTATTTGCCGGTAAAAAGCCTGTTTTATACGGCGCCGATTCTATGAATGCGGAAGCAATGGCAAATATTGCAAAGTCTTACAAGGCGACTCTCGGGGTTGCAGCCTCTGCCGCCGGCGGACTTAACGAACTTGCCGAACTGACTGAAAGGATAAAGAAATCAGGGATTGAAGATATGGTAATAGACTCCGGCGCAAGGAAGGCAAAGGATATCCTTGAGCATAATACTTTGATTAGAAGGGCGGCAATAAAAAAGAACTTCAAACCCCTGGGTTATCCGGTCATTACCTTTGCCGGGCGTGAAGACAACCTTGTTGAAACGCTTATCGCTTCACTCGGAGTTGCAAAGTATTCTTCGATTATAGTGTTGAGCAGTATCGAGAAATGGAAGGACCTTGCCCTGTTTACTTTGAGACAGAACATCTACACGGACCCCCAGGTCCCGATGCAGGTTGAACAGAAGGTCTACAATATCGGAGAACCGACCCCTGAATCACCGCTGCTTATTACTACAAATTTCTCGCTTACCTATTTTATAGTCTCCGGTGAAGTGGAAAACAGCAGGGTCCCGAGCTTTCTTGCGGTCATGGACTGTGAAGGGCTTTCAGTCCTTACGGCATGGGCGGCGGGAAAATTCACGGCCTCAAAGATCGCACAGTTCATAAAAGAAAGCGGAGTCGAAAGCAATATTAAGCACAGGGAACTTATCATACCCGGCTACGTGGCAATATTAAGCGGAGCAATTGAAGATAAACTTGAAGGATGGAAAGTCACCGTAGGGCCGCGTGAAGCAAACGGAATTCCGGCTTTCATGAAAACAAGAGCGGCATAAGAATAATAAAAAATGCTAAATTATCAATATAATCTCGCATTGATTTTTATTTATAGGAGGATTCGATGTCTAAATTAATAGCCTCGGCAGCGATTAGAGGCGCCAATGTTCTGGTAAAAAAGGCCGAAGAGATGCTCGAAAAGGCTATCACGGAAAAGGGCGAACAATTTGCTTTTGAGTTTCCGGACACTGCCTATTATCTGCCTTTGGTATATGCGCTTACGGGTTTTGCCGTAAAAACACTTTCAGATATGAGGGTAGCGCTTGGAACGGCAAAAGAGCAGCTTCATCCGGAACCCGACGAGCATTTGTGGAAACCTTATCTGGGCGAGGCGCTTGATTCAGGTATGGCGTCACTGTTTGCTGAAGAGATCATTATGGCGCTCCGGTATGTGAATGGTCTTGAGCCGGTTACCGATCCTGAAACAGGCTATGTCTATAACGGGTTTATTACCGATACCGTTCAGAGGAATCTGGGGATACAGCTCGTTGACGGCACGATGCCGGGGTTTGCTGCAATCATTGGTGCAGCCCCTGACGATGATACCGCGGTAAAGATTGTACGGGAGCTTCAGGAGAAGAACATCCTCACCTTCCTTATGGGCCATGTAAACGGCAATAGCGTTACGAAACAGCTTCTGAGAAAGGGAGTTGAACTCGGATTTGACACAAGGATAGTTCCTGTGGGTCCTGACACAGAACACACGATATACCCATTGAGCTGGTCGGTGAGGGCCTCTTTGATCTTCGGAGGGAAAAAACCCGGAGATTTTAGAGGTCATCTGAAATATACAAAAGACAGGGTCTTTGCCTTTGCCATGGTCCTGGGTGAACTTGACGACATAAAGTGGACGACCGGAGCAGGCGCTATAACTATGGGT
>Ga0265292_1001233_pt1 | contig 24037 bp, 24 predicted proteins | sample Munlanlewell296A_FD_189080 | JGI IMG/M metagenome (GOLD analysis project Ga0265292, IMG submission 189080) | Leachate microbial communities from a municipal landfill in Southern Ontario, Canada - Leachate well 296A | ecosystem: Engineered > Solid waste > Landfill > Unclassified | place: Canada... | reverse complement strand
GAATTCAACAATTTTATTCAAGCTGGAAAATGACATAACAGAAACCAGCTTCATGATCGACGGTTCCATACCTGCACTTATGGAAATCACGTACAGAAGAGATGACTTGATTGCGACATATATCGAGCCTGGTTCAGAATTTCAAACTGCGGACTATTTTATTCATTACGATGTCAAGAATCGCAAGTTAATTGATTTTAAAGAGACCGATGTCCGGCTCGAGAAACCCTGACATTACCAAGTCGATTGCCTTAAAGGTGCCGAGTCAAAGAATGGCCAGCGATTAAGCCATATGCTTAGGGAGAGAAGTTAACAACATCATTTGGCATAGCGAGTGCCATACCGCGCAAATACTTATTATAAATAAACAATTTCGTGAAGATTGGTAGACCAGGTGCTACGTTACTCGAAAGACTACAAAAACGATATTTACCTTTTGAATAGCCTTAAACGGCACATGAGTAGCTTTTCTGTCTAGCGTCGTATTGCAGACCCCAGCATATTGAATTGGTCGCCCATCTTCTGAGAGAGCAGAGACCGATTTCTGGGAGTGCCTCCAGTCCTTCTTCCGTTAATGAGTTACTCGGTCATGAGCAACTTGCATGGAGTAGGATCAATACTGGTTTGGACTGGTCTCGTGAAAGTCGTGAAGGAAACGATCGCCTGTCCTGGAGCCAGGGTTGGAAGGCGTAACCAGAGACTTTCATTAATACCTCCAATTGACTTCTTTAGCCTTGTTACGACGCCGGCGTCGCTGACTTTGTGAAGGACCCAGTTGTTAATCAGACCCATAACTTCGTCCGGAAGATGCTGTGGTAGTTGAGTAATAAACACAAGTCCCAACCAACGCTTTCGACCACGGCGAGCAATTCGAGCAACTTGTTGGAAAAGGACTTGCATCTTCTGTATTTTTTGAGCCGATAGAAACTCATGTGCTTCCTCGATCATAATCAACGTAGTCGTTGGTTGCTTTCCAGCCGCGACAGCAGCCGTATAGTTCTGCTCTTGCCTTGCCTGTACTCCGCGCAGCAGTTCGGCGATGACAAGATTATTAATTTGTGTTGAATCGGTATCACTGAGATCGAGTATCGAAACCCGGCCGGGTTGAACGAGTTCACCATAGTCTAGTGCCGGAGCCGAAGGCGAGTCGAAGATATTCAGTCGCTTGATCTTGGATAATTTACCCAACAGAGCTCGCCAGCTAATGACGTTCTTAGGTAGGTCTGTTTGGCCGATAATTTGCCTAAGTTCCTTACGCTTGTCACGAAAGATACGGGTGTCAAGATGGGGCTCAGTCGGCTTCTTATCCAGAATTGCCTCGATCTCCCGAACGATATCCCATAGGTGTGCGAGAGTCATTTTAGGATATCCTGTCTCAAATTCATCTAGCTCCATCATCATACGGCGTTCGTCGTCAGTTTTCGGCCAGACGCCCATCTTGTCTAGCGCCAATTTGGTCACGTCAAAGGCTTTGAAAAAACGCTCACTTTGCGCATCGGTGAGACCGAGAATCTCCTGGACGGCATATGGAGAAAGCTCACTAAAGCGGAGAGAGAAGGTAGCAAGACTTGGGTGGCCTGGATTGGAAGCGGCTCTGCCGACAAGATTATAGACGTGCGTGTTCTCAACGCCCGCAGCTTTGAGATCTCGACGGGAAAGAGCCTGGAGCATAGCTGCATCTTTGGTCGGCTCATTTATACTACAATATTCTCCCTCTGTATCAATGAGAACGATCGCTGCCCCCAGTTGCTGTCCTTTTGCCACCAGACCAGATACAGTTGTCGACTTTCCCCCACCTGTGGTACCCAATATGCCAAGATGTCGCGGGAAGACGCTCTTACTGTCAGCCGGAACAGCAACTGGTAAATCTTCGAAACCTTCCGCCATTCCAAGCCTCAAATTGCCACCAATTTTTAGCACTTTGGCGGTCTCTTCGCCATCTAGTGCGAAGATAGGGCTATTTGGTTTCGGTCTGCGTCTTGGTGGTATGACGCTACCTTCACTTAACCTTTCTCCTAGAATCTCTACCTGGGCGCGGCCATGATAGGGCGGCATCAGGAGTCCGCCCTTTACGCTACTTACGATGATGGGAGTCGAATCTGCACGCAACCCGTCCGGCTCAGCAAAAGGACCTTCAATGACGGCTCCCAAATATGTTCGTTTGTCCGCCAAGCTCTCGATTCGTATCAGTGCTTGATTAGGGATCTCGTCGACATTTTCGCGAGGCATTAACACTGTAACCGTTCCATCCTTGCTTGTCGGCAAATCAAACATTGTTCGACCTATACTGCCATCGTAACCCTCTGGCGTGACCCAAGCGCCGCCGGCCTTTTCAGCATCGCTATCTAGAGATTCGAATGCCTCATCGGGTGTCTCGGTTATGGAATTTTCTTTGTTCGCAACCTTGTCACGTTTTTCTATACTCATCATGGCCTCCCTATTAGTTTCTGGTTCGACGTTCACCTAAGTATCTGAATGGTTGCCCAGCTCTGGCATACGCCAACTGTGTAGAAGCTGCGAAAGTGTCTGCACCAAAATTGGCTGAGCACAAACCATCGGCTAAATCAATTAGCATGGGGAACCCTCGATGTTCCTGGAGGACACTGTCCGCCATAGCGATTAGAGCTGCCTCATGTGCATAATCAGTATGAGCATAAAACATTTGCGCAGGTGACAAACTTGATGCTCGGTACATTCCGACAATGATCTTTGGTCCACATTCTCTTACGAAGTCTTTGACATCTTGCTTCAGTCTTCCCCATGTTTCCCCGCGGTAATGACCTTCCGCAATTCGGCTTAGAAAGTCTTCATTGGTATCAACTATTGCATATTCCAATGGTTGGAGAGCATTTCCAATAGTAAGCAGGTCACGAGCCTTCGTCGAACTGGGAACAAAGACAAAATGGCGATGTTCCAAAACCATCTTTCGCATAAGATCGAGGCTTGCTCGTAATAATTCCGGCATTCCCGAACCAGTTACAAGCTCATAGGGTGTCGGGTTGCCATGTCCCATTCTCCATACAGCCTGTGATTTCTCCAGTAGAACAGCTCTTTCTGCATATGCCATAATTCCACGCCGGCCTAATTCTGCCAGGCCATCATGCGAATTATTTTGATCGACTGCACCCCGCTTGCGTCGCTTCTCCAGTAATGCCACCGTCTCTTCGATGGGATTTCTTGCAGCGGACGTCCTGAGGTCGCGACGAAAAATTCGGTGCACCCAAGAACCCTGATCGCCACGATATGAAACGAGACAAACTCCTATTTGAGTGATTGTGACAGGCAAAGTATCATGGGAAGCAACTGTGCCATCACATGCTTCTACTCCGCCATTGAAAAGTATGTCCGCGTGAACTCGTTCCAGTTTTTCAACAGGCACCCGGTAAATGCCGGCACATGAAGGAGCGCCTTTTCGAGAACTCAGGAGCGGGAATATTTTCTCTCTAATCTGACGAAGGTGTTTCGCTTCATCCTTTACGGCTTTAACTACCTCTGCTTCGAGCCGAGCGTACATTTCAGCAAGATCCGCTCCAGGCATCCAAGTAGCTAAATCAAGCGTGCTCGCGAGCGCCTCCCCGTGGGCTCTTTCGTATTCGTTTGCCGATACCGGTGATAATTCCTGCGCTAATGACTCGGAACCGTGATCGCGAATCGCATTCAACGTAGGTTTCTTCTCTTGCACGTTTTTGGTTTCGTCGCTTTTCATCTCACTTTTTATTCCCGGTTCCAATCCAAAGTTCGACAATTATCAATTCATTCCAAGCCATTCCCGAAAGGATGTCTTTGCTTTTTGACTACTGATAATATAATTACCGTAGGATTTTGCCATTTCAGATGGCAAGCCAAATCGTTGCACTAGGAGATCGTAAACTACTTCTAAGGATGTTGGCTGAACTGGGGAATGACCACTAAGTGTAATTGTCTCTAGAATCAAATCTTGGGGGGCTAACAACTCTAAGGCTATTCGTTCTGCGCGATCTTCGATAGCAAGAATTCCAACTTTGTTGATGATTCCGGTGCTTGGCCGATCCATTAAATCTGTATAAACACCTAACTCAACGCCTCGCAGTATTCCAGTCACCTGTTCTTTGAGTGTAGGTTGTCGTTCACCATCTAGAACTTCCCGCGCTGTTTCTCCAAGTAAATTCATGGCCTGCTGGCGAGGATGTAGATAATCGACAAGAAAATGAGCAACTTCATGCGCCAGTGAGATGCGTTGCTCATCTTCAGGATCACTTCCATCAAGAGCGACTAACCCGCGGCCAGCCTTTGCTATAAGGCATGCTCTTAAAGGACGATCAGGACCATTTACCTGTATATTGATCCCTCGGTGGAGCAACCAATTGCGAAATCCTCCGAGACCAAGTTTTGGAAGCTTGACTATAGCAAGGGGCAGGGCTAGAGCCACTGACTGCTCCAATGACCTAGGGAAACTTTCCGTTTCACCTGCCAGGGTCCAAAAAAGATTGGACCAATAAACTGCTTCATTGTCATTTATTCTTAGGGTCATCTTTACTGTCTTTGCGTTTCTGCTTTCTTGTTTCATTCTGGCCCCTGTCACGTGCGGCCATTAATAAACTAGTTGACGCATCCCCTCGCAATGTTTGCAGAGAAGTAACAGAAGCAACCTCTCTTAAGATTTGCACGAGGTTAATAAAATTACAACTAGCAAAATCGGCAATACGTCTAACGTCGCTTTGGAAGCCTGGAGATTGGTCATCGGGTAATCGGCAGAGGTCCAGTTTCAAGACATCCTCTAGCTTGCACTCGAGAATAACGGCTAGTGCGTCATCATTGATATCGTGAAATTGTTTATATTCAGCCAAAGCCCGTCCTAAGAAAAAAGCGTCATCGCTCGCCCTTGTTGCAATCCATGCAAGTTCTCGATTATTTGCCATGAAGATCTTCTCCATGTCGTAAAAGCACTTTCTTTATCCGGTCCTTGTGACGTTTAACAAGTCTTGTTTGGTCCTTGAACGACAGATGATCAACTCTCCAAACTTTGGCAAAGACTTGGGTTGAGCGTTCACCATCGAGCAATAGCGCTACAGCTTCTCGATCCTCGGTATCCTTAAAGAGCTTATTTATTTTTGTTTCCAGATGTTGGGCTTCTTTCGAATCTTCTTCTGTTGTCTCTATATCTTCCTTCCCGCGAATCTCGTTAAGTGCGACAGTGTCCATACTTGTTTCTTTCATCCTTCTACGCTTGTTTTTCGCGAGGGCATTCAAGAGATCGCCTTCAGCTGCCATCAATAAGAAGCCAAATAGGCCACGTTTGGAGGGATCAAACTGAGTGGGTCTTTTAATGTAGCTTAGGAGTGCATCCGAGACAGCATCAAATATATATTCGCTCTCAGTTAAGTTAGGGAATCTTTTCTTTAATGCATCTAATAATGGCTTCCAGGCTTTGCCCGCCAGTTCACTGGATGCAATAGGATCACCGGAAATTAGCCGTTCATGAACATTTGAATAAAGCTCGTCATCTTTCATCATCAAAAATAGCGTTATTTTCGAAACGCCACAATCACCTCACGACGCATACGATTGGCTAACGGATTAGCGGTTGTAGCTCGCGGTATTGGTAATGATCTGTGTGAAGCTTTTAAGTCGCGAGTTACACTTTCAATGAATTCAAGACCGCAGCTTTGTCCTATTGAAGTCAAGACTTTGGCAGCGTCGGTCCTCTTTAAAGAGATCATGGTTGGGCCGACGGTGAGCAATGCTAAGCCGCCAGGTTGTAAGACACGGTTTATCTCAGAAATAACCTTTGTAAGATCCGAGAGATATCTCCTCCTTATTGCACGGTCGCGCGTATCCTTTCTTAACCTATTTAAACGTTCTTCTAGCTTCTTGGGCAGTCCATCAAGGCCAAATAAACCGCGCTCGCTACCTACCATTGTTCCTCGAAGCTCGCGCAGATCGTGCAGATTGTAGCCCATCCAAACGAGTGAAAATTTGTGTGCACGCAAATAATCAATCGCATTAATGTACGGGGGTGAGGTTATTACCAAATCGATAGAATCGTTCTTCAATGGAAGATTGCGAGCATCTCCCAAACTGACTAGTGCATCCGTTGTTTGCTGTTTGTTAATAAATGGGAGTCGGCGGACAGCGGCGTGAAATCTTTTCGGCCACGCTTCAAACGGAAGATAAATTGACTTTTCAAAACATCTGTGTGGTCTAGACCGGGGAAGGTCCAATGCGTAAGATGCACCAGCCGATTTTGCGATGATTAAACTTGAAAAGACCACCCAGGCGAAATCCTTCTCTTTTCCATTTGCTTCTTGCTGAATAGAAGTAGCAAGCTTAGCAAGCTGCTGCTGTGATTCTGGAGGAAACCAGTAATCAAGGAACTCTTGGTCTTCTGGCGACATCTTTGCGCGAAGGCTTTTTAGTTGAATCTTTGCTGAATTCAAAGTTTTTTGGGCACGATCTAAAATTCTTAATTGCATTCTTGCCAGTGTTTCTGCTTCGAAGTCAGAAGTGGCTGTTCGTGATATTAAAATAGCCAGGGGATCACGATCAAAGCCGATACTTTGTCTCTGCACGTACTTAGCTGCAACAAGGGTCGTCCCTGAGCCGGCCATAGGATCAAGGATTTTGGCGCCAGAAATAGTGATTCGAGAAATCAGATGTTGTACTACAGAGACAGGCATACGTGCAGGGAAAGGATGGAACCTTGCTGGTTCTGCAAGCTGGCCATTTGCTCGAGACCCCTCTAATTCTAGTAGGGCTTCTCTCACTGCTTTATTATCTACAAGTTTTTTTCGCATGGTTTCTCACTACATAGGGGGCCAATGTCAACTCCATGTTTCATCTGTCTTCTCTCGTATGCGTAGATCGCCCTAACTTCGCCCTTTTTTCTTGAAATAGTTGATATAGAAATGTTTATTGCTATTGCTTATTCTATTGCCCGAGTACTTTGACAATAAGAATAGATCTTTGATAAATTGCTGCGATTGATGAGCTTATGAAGTCATGTTGGTAAGGAAATATTTTGTTTCTAATCATATCGCTTCCTCGACAAAAGCTCATCTTTTTGTCACTCCAGCACATTAGCGAAGGGATGAGGAATGTTTGCTTCTTTTGGTTCACTTTTCTGGTTTTTGGTCATCGTCCTTGTAGTAGTAACCGTGCTCAGACTAAGCAGCCAACCAAAAGAGGGAAATGTAGTTCAAAGATGGAGCGCTTATATACCGGGGCAGAAACAAGTCGGCGATGAGTATCTTTCTCTTGCCGAACAGGAGTTTACAAAGAGAAAGACGGGCCTCAGCAAAGAACGGGTCAATTTCGGTCTTGCTGGTAAAGGAGGTCCTGCTTTACGAATTATATACAGTCCAACTTATTCGAGCTATATCACATATGAAACGACAGGCGATGACATTTCGCTTCATTACATTCTCTATCGAAGAGGCGATTGGTTCTATGGGATCCCGATGATTGGACCTATTCTTTTTCGGCTTTTGAATAACATTTACGTTCATGACCACAACAAGCTGATTGGGTTTGCCTCTATGACAATTGACTGCGCCAAAGAAGCCGGCGGAACGCTGATGGATAAATTCGATATGGATAAATCTAAGAAGATTAAGGAATCGAGCGGTCAGCTGGGTCCGCTTTAATCTAGAAAGCTGTAAGGCTCATCCGGTTCAGCAGCAATCGAAGTTGGAAATGTAACATCTTCGTCCAGCTTGGTCAGGCTGATCGTCTTTCCAGAATCCTTGTTTAGTGTGCGTAGCGTTGCCAGATGTTCTTCCAATCTGCAGCTTTCATCCAAGTCATAGGTTCTGAACATCATTGGCTCTTTGCCCTTTGTCTTCAAAATTGCAACCTGGGTCGGAAGGCCGATAAGTTCGCTTATGCCCTCTTCTCTCTGCTCGTCTTTAGTGAAATAAGTGTATGAGTTTTCGTTCCGGAGCTTACAGTCATACGGGTCATAATCTTTGACATACTTGACGATCAGCTCGGCATCCTGCCTGTCGCACGCATAGACGACGAAATTCTTGGCATTGCCTAAAATGATGTCTCGTAAGTGTTGGTCGAGCTGAACCAGGCTCTGATGAGCGAGAATCAGCGATAGGCCGTATTTTCTGGCTTCGCTCATGATCTCGGCAAAGCTCAAAGTCGCATAGTTCTGAAACTCATCCACGTAAAAATAAAAAGGCTTCCTTTCCGATGGCCGCAAGTCTACCCTGGACATGGCCGCCATTTGTATCTTCGCAACAAAAAGAGCACCCAAAAGGAAACTATTTGTTCGAAGAACACCTTTGGCGAGATTGATTAGGATTGCTTTTTCATCGTCCATGATCTTTCTGAAATCAATTGTCGATTTCTTTGCTGAGAGCATGAGTCGGATTCGTGGATCAGAAGTGAATGAGGAAACCTTGTTCAAGGTAGATTCGATGTTTGAGATTTTGTCCTTCTCGGTCCATTTGTTAAATCGATTCTCCCAGAAGGAAGCGACCGCTTCATAAGTAACGTATTTAAGCTTTTCCTGCCTGAACTGCTCATTGGTAAGAAGAGGTTCGATGTCCAGCATGGTCCCGCCGGCTTCGATCAGGGTGAGGACGGAATTTCGAAGAATTTCAATAAGCCTGGGCGTTGTGTCATCAGATAGATTCCATATTTTTCTGAAAACCTCAACTAGCTCTAAGGTTTGGGTGTAGGGATCAATACCCTCTTGCTGTTCAAGAGGGTTAAAACCAATGATGTTTTCCGGATCTATCATTTCGACCAGGACAACCTTGTGAAAATCCTCTAGGTTTCCAACAATGTCATTTACTAGGTCACCATGAGGATCAATGACTCCACAACCATTGCCTGCCTTTATATCCTCTAATATCCAATTGGCAAGGCCTTTTGACTTGCCTACTCCGGAACTGCCGAGCACATAGACGTGTGTCATCCTGTCTTCTTCGGGCAAATAAAAACCGGCAAGTTCGCCAGATTCTTCATCGTGAGTCATCCCGAGTTTAAGAACTGAATTCATAATTGTTAATTATATTCTGAGCCATCAGTTTGGCTCAAGGACTGAACCACACCTTTAGTTAACACCATAATTCATCCCTTTTACTAACGTGGATTAATACAACTCAGTTTATTGACAAAACACGACAGTGCACATAGCATCAGGACTAATTAAAAGACGGTTATTGAAACAGGAAAAACCAATGTTCTGCCAAAAATGCGGTAAAGAAAATGAGAACGTGGCTAGTTTCTGCAATAGCTGCGGAACAGAGCTTGTGGTTTCAGCGCCCACAACGCTTCCTCCTGCATCAAACACACGACAGGGCGATACAGAAGCGCCTGATACTTCTGGAACTCCATCGCCTTCCCGGGTGCCCGCTCTTTCCCCGATCAGCATTTGTGCCGCCTTGCTCACCTTCTCATTCTTCATGCCCTGGGTCTCAATTGAAGGAGTAAGTGCTTCGGGCTACCAGTTTTCAGAGCTAGCCAGATTGCTTGATTTCCCAAGGGGCCAGATCGTTTGGGCAGTCCCTGCATTGGGTGCTGTGGCTCTGGTGGGTGGCCTTTATAGAAAAGCTCATCAGTGGTTGGCAATACTTGCCGGCACCGTTCCGATATGCGTATTTATTTATCTGGTGGTCAAAGCTGGGCATTATAAGGGTGATCTTTTTTCCATGCTAAGTTTTGGCTCGTGGCTCATGCTGGTGATGGGTGTGGCACTGATATTTCTTGGTATAGCTGAGCTTGCGAAAACCTCGGGCAGTTCTCAGATAGGTCATTCCACTATTTATTATCTCTGGTGGGCAACAATGTCTAAGACGTCCATAGCTTCGTTGGCTTCGGTTATGAACGGGGTTATTTCAATTTTTTATTTGCTTCTTGCTAAATATTATCCTGGCAGTTGGACAAGTGGTGGTCCATGGACTTGGTATCTATATCATTCGAGCTCAAATCAAGGCTGGCAAATTGTTTTATATATTGTAATTCTTATTGCGAGCATCTTCTCTGCTTCAGTTGGCATTGCGGCCTTGATAGAACCAAATGGATATGGTGCGGTCCAGCCTATGGATGAAAGCATAATTGATAAGAGAAAGCTTGGTATTTTGTTATTCTCAGCATCAATGTTTAGCATTTTTTGCATCATCAATTTACAGAGTGATTCTTACTATAACGGCTTGGGTGCGTATTCCCTCTTGTTGGGATTCATGACAAGTGCATTAATGACTATATGTAGCCTTCTTATCGCCTTGAAGCTTCACAAGCAATCAGCAATCTCTTCCAGCACTCAATAAGAGCCTCCGACCACACGTCAAGGACGTCTACCCTTAACTTGCACTGGCCTAGTCGCCAGCATTAAGAAGTTACTGTGTAATGAAAATCAGGAAGAGCTCTCCAGAGAGAGCATCGTTTGTCATGTTTGTTTGAATTGTATCTAAGAGGTCGGCAGGTGACCTTCTGGGCCTACCCCAAGAATAGTTAGAATCACATTGACAAGAATAATAAGGATTAGGCCTATCAGGGCATAAAGGATATGTTCCTTGGCGCTAGATATTCTTTGGGCATTACCGGCGGCGGTCGCATACATCACGCCGCCAAAAACTATTTTCAGGACAGCAAGTCCACCAAAGACTATTGAACCGACACTCCAAACATCTTTAATAAATCCAGGGATAGTGAGTTCAGCTCCCCAGCCAAATCCTCCGGGGATTGGGTCAAAGTTTACTGAAGGGATATCTTTAAAATTGAAAACTGAGTTTATTTCAGCATTTGTAGAACTGTTTACTTGTTGAAGAGCCTGCTGGGAGTTGTTGGCACCATTCTTTGGATCTTTAATCCAAGCCATAACTGTCTCCGGGCTGTTTTTAATACAGGCACCAAAGCAGTCTGGATCAACATTATCGTTTGTTGGATTCTTTCTACAAGCATATGTGCACGACTTGTTTACTGCATCTTGGCCGGTCGGATATTGCCACGAACTTATCCATGACGGAAGCGCACAGGACCAGTTCACGTCCTTATTATCGTCTTGTTGGGTATTAAAGGAATGAGTGGGAACGTCAGCCTTACAACTTGCTAGCCCGGGTCCGCCGCTATTTATACAATCTTGGTAACTGGGCTGACCGGTTAACTGCCAGTTATACCAACACCAGTCAATACACTTGTGGCAGGAGTTAATAGTCAGATCGCGTATTCCTTTAGTAGGATTATTCCACAAGTCCCACGATACCTCTCCTCCAGCGGCGCAGTCACCGTTTCCCCAAGCATCGCCCTCTGATTTACCTGGGTCATGACTCATATCACGAAGCATGCAGTCAAGAACCCAGCTCTTGTCCTTACAATAATGCACTGCCCATTTGTCTACAGTTATGTCCGGACATTGGGATAACCCAAGATCGTTCCTCCAGCCTTCATTCTCGAGAATGTTTTGTTGAAAGTGTACAGCGTAAGCGGTAGATGAATTTTGTGTATTTGTTCCGAACAAAATGCCCCAAAGGAGAAAAGCGAAGAATATAAATATAGCGGTTGCTAAAACTAGGAATCGAGATACCACTATACTTGCCTTCATATATTTATTATATAAAGTTTATGTCATAAGTAAACTTCTTTATTAACCATCAGAGATGGATGAGGCCGGTCTTTTAGCTAGCGTTCAAGAGAGAGGTAATTATTTAAGCGACCGAAGGAAGCGAAAAGTTAAAGGCTCCAACACGATGCTGTCGGAGCCAATAAGTTTTTAATATGAAGAGGATGTTTTCGTGAAATAAATATCATGCTTAGCATCGTATAGCTGATTTCCATCTATTACCTGTAAGCTGCCAGGAAAAGCTTTGCTCGGAGTACGATGGGGGTTTAAGAGCAGCACAGAGTTTCCTTCCATAATCCACTCATCACCATTAGCGCCAATTCCAACCGGATCATCAACACCAGGAGCGAAGTCATAATAACCTTTCTCCGACAATCTGATACATCTCCCATTGGCTGGTGCGCAATATGTCCCCTGCATCTGTGCGTAGTAGGCGGGTTTGGCCGTACGGGACTGGTAAGTAGCGATGGCAATATAAACTGTGGAAGCGGCGATAATGGTCAGAAGCGTGCCTGCGATTATCCACTTCCACGGCAGATGCTTGTAACCATGCCTTGAAATGCTTGTTTCCGGGGTTACCAATAGGATCATCTCCTTTTAGAAACGATAGAGTGGGGTAATGAAGGAATTGTGCCGCCAGAATGTGAGCGGCTGAGAGCTGAAGATTGGATCAGGTGGGTAATGTTGTTTCAGGAGCGCAATATCATTTGATATTGGTGACACTGAATATATCATATATCGTCTTTATTGTCAAGTAGTTAATGGTTTGGTAATCTACCACAAACCCGTCCTTCGGGTCAGAAAGGACGGGCGAAATATGCAGCGTTCCGGATGTTGCGAGTTCGGAGTCTTTGTGCGAAAAAGCTCAGTAGTAAGATTATAGTACCCCCCCCCCCCCCCCCCGACCTTGTCAAGTCTTCCAGCTCCGTGGTGCAACAGCGGTTTTTCCAAGCCGTCCAAAAAGACAGGCAGGACTATGGCGAGCGTGTTGAGTTGCTGTCAGAATAGTGAGATTTCAAAAGAGAAGAGAGCGAGGGGCGCGGAAGTGTTTACCAATATCAAAATAATCTTGCGAGGACGCTAAGCAAAAAGAGTGCCGCCATTGCAATGAGGAAGTAGAAAAATAGTTTATTGGATAAGATGGTTTTCTTCACTATAAAACATTAAACAGGTAAATCTATTTAACATCAATAGTTTTTCTTGCGTTGAATGCCTAATAAAGTAGGCCGATAATGGATAAAAAGGAAAATTTTTTCCAGAGGTAGCCAATCTTACCAGCGTATCGATCCCGGCTTAGGTGATCGATACTGTTTCCCTATATGCTCGAATCTATTTACTCGGGATGATTTAAAGTCTGGCTGGCTTAACCTTATAATAATCTGTATTAATGCCATGACCTTCTACATTGCTTCATAGTTTCAATCGAACAAATCATCCCAGTCAGACGTATGACCATTAGATTCTATATTTCCTGGGAAAAACATCCCAAGACTTTTTTCGTAGGCATTTTGATATGTCGTTCTGCATTTGCACCATCTTGGATCACAATCTCGTCTTCTCACAGGAACGTCTATATTTCCTTTATGCATCGCTAATTTGATTGCGCCGTATGACATGCTGAAGAAATCGACTCCATCTTCTGTGCTCAACCTTGGATCGTCAAGAATGATTTCTCTCAGATATTTCATTAGACTAATTTCGCCCCCGCAGTGTCTAAACATCATCATCTGGTCAAAGTTTGTCGGATCAAACTTCTTTTCAAATTCTTCAATAGATGTGAATACTCTTTGTTCATGTGATTTCTTTGCCCATTTAATAGGATTCAGTTTTGTAACCCAAACTTGAGCTGGATATATGCTCTTAAGTATCTCAATATCGATTACAAATTCTACTGGTCCGTAAAAAATAACATTATTTGCCGAATTATGAATGTCAATGAAGTTGGCAAAACCATCAAACCAAACACCGTATTTCTTATCTTTGTGATCTGAACTTTGTGGCGTTTGATAATATTTTCTTTGTTCCATAGTGCCACGAGATAATAAAGCTCCCGAGAGTAAAAATTGGCACGAGGTTACAACACTATTTGCATGATAAATAGAATTCCGCCCATCTTCTGTAAGAAGTTCATATATTTTTTTATTTAAAGATGCCATTTTCCCGTGCTTTGATCGCACGACTATTCTTTTGTTGATAACGTTTCCTTGACTTTTGTTCATCAAGGCAATCGATCAATTGTTTATAATCGTCACAATGACGGCCTGCGCTCCAATTATTATCAATGACTAGCTTGGCTGAGCTTGGCCACCACTCGACTAAAAATCCTTCTCTTTCAAGTATCTAGTAATGACCATGATTCTTTATTGCATTGTCATATTTACTTTGGAACTCTGCTATTCCAGATGTTGTTAACCGCAGATTCAACTACCAAATTTATTTTATCGAAGTTTGGTTGCCTGTGAGTTGCTTGCTGTGCACTTATTTTATATATTTCATTTCGTTTTTCTTCTTCCACAAATATACGAACCTTGTGGACCCATTTTTTAAAATTATCTTGGATTAATTTCCAAATGTCTGAATGTGCGTACATTGAAACTGCACCATTTGAATATTCTGGTAATACAAAAATTTCCTCAATTGTTTCTTTATTAGGATTAGGAACATCTATTACTAGATCTGCCTGTGAAAGGTTGATATCAAATGTAGTTGAGAGATCAAGTCGCAATTGTTCATAAAAAGCGTGAAAGTCTTCTTTCTTCATCGTCCACTTTAATTTAACTATTTTCTGAAATAAAGTTGAAGTATTTTCATCATCTTCCTTGTAAACAACCAATCTTTTGAACATTTGTCTTCTCTTAATTCTTTCAATAATTGCTTTTACATCATCATCTCCTTTTTCTTGGAGCCAGTCGATGATTTCATCATCTGACGACATAAATAATGTGTTATAGAAATTTTGTAAATTTGCCTCCTCGTTTAATTCTGATTCTTGTGATCTAAAAAAAAGATCAACTGCGTGATTTAACATAGATTCTGCAACTCTAACTGTATGGTGTTTATAAACATCTTTGAACATCGCGTAACGCGCCATTAATAACATTTCGGCAGGAACTTTAGCTTTTTCTAACAGAATAATTTTGTTGTCATTCTCATCAATTGTGACACCTTGTAAAAACCGATCAACATCAAATGATCTTCCGTACGTCACACCAACGTGAAGTGCGTCACGCCTTATATAATCAATTTTGTCAGCGTCTATTGGACTATCTAGGATATATCGCATTATGCGACAAATAGGATCCTTAATATTAGGCGATGTATCATTACCTAATATTGCTATCAAATCATTGGGGTCGATTTTCCATTCATCTTTTATTATGTCAATAAACTGCTTTGGTGACGTCGAAGCTATTTCTTGCAAAGCGGGAGCATAGGAAGTGATTGAACCATCAATAAAGCAACGAGAAAATCTAGCATGCGAAAATTTTTCAAAAGATAAGTCTTCAAATGCATGTGCAAACGGATAATGCCCTATATCATGCAAAAGAGCTGCCAGGAGTAAGGTCCTTTGCTCATAATCGTGAAAGTGTAATCTCATAAAAGGGTTGTATTCGTCTGACATTAGAGCATTTATATATTTGGCCGTCTGGTTATAAACACCTAAAGAGTGTTCCAATCTCGTGTGCATTGCTCCCGGATAAACCAAATGAGCCAAAGCTAGTTGACGCACGTTTTTTAATCTCTGGAACCACGGATGGTTCACTATCAATTTTACTTTCTCAGATAGGTAAACGCTTTGTTGCTCTGGAAGGCGGACTGTGCTGCGTGGATAAGTTGATAGCTCGGAAACTCTTGGATTTGACCATGATGAAAGAGCTAAATCGTTAAGTGAAAGTAAAACTCTTCCTGAGTTACAAAAATCATCATCGCTTTTCTGCTTCATTTCTTCAATTAAATGTTCAAGGTATCTTTTATCCGCATTGCCCAGTCGTGAGCGATTATCAGAGTTTTCACAGTATTTGGTAAGAAGATTGCTGTAAACGCAACCGAGCGCGTGAATATCCCACTGAGTTTTTCTCTCATTTGCTTGGATGTAAACTACTGTATTGTTCGGGTCTTGATCTTTCTTATCTTTCAATAGTAAGCAAAGTTCCTCACACCAATATTCCGGTGTTCCATGTTGTGAATCAATTGAGGGACTGTCTCGAACGTGTTTTGAGAATCCAAAGTCGCCGACTTTAACGGTCAGATCGCTACTGACAAAGATGTTTCCCTCTTTGATGTCGTTGTGACATAAAGGTGGACTACAATTATGGAGACAATGTAGTCCTTCAATAATCTGCTTGTACATTGAAATAAATTCTTCTCTTGAAAGATTCTTGAAATTTTCACTACTGATAAATTTCTGGAGATCACTAGGGAAATATTCCATCAGATAGTAGGGCACCGTGAGTCCATCAAAAGATATCTCATCCAGATCATAGATTTCGACAACGTTCCTGTGCTTGACTGACGACAAAAGACTAACTTCATCAAGGAACATCTGATGAAGGTTTGGATTATTTTTTAGTTCTGAAGGCTTGGCGATTTTAATTACTTGTCGGCCAACATGTTCATGCTCAGAAAAAAAGGTATACGCAGTTGACCCCGCGTTTATATATGATATTTCTTTGCATTTCCTTAAATGATCTTTTAAAACTTTTGATACTTCCAAACTCTCAGAATTTTGTGATGGCGACATAGCCAATTACACACACTCTCTCTCTAAGAAATAGCAATTATTACAGTTTGCGCTCTTTTGCTTTTTGAATAGTTTATCCTCCTCGATCATCTGAATTTGTTGCTGAAGTTTTGCTAATGCATTATTTTCATCAATATCTGTTGGGCGAAAAGAAACTTTCTTGCTCGAGGCTAGGAAATAAAATGAAACCATTGATGGCTTATAATCTAACTGCTCGTATTTTTTCTTAAATGCATACCAGTAAAAAATCCATTGCAGGTCATCTTTTATCTCTTTCTCAGTTTTGCCAAATTCGTCACCTAACTTATAATCAATAATTTCAAACGTTTCATCTTCCAAATAATCAATACGGTCAATTTTACCTTTCAAAAAGGAATCTTGAAATTTAACTTTGAAACCCGTTTCACGTTCAAAAACATTGGCCCCTACGGGAAAAGTATTAAAAAACCGATTTATGATTTCTTCACACTGTTTGTATCCAGATTCTTCTTGATTTTGATCTATATTCCACCGGCCCCATCTCGTATCAAGAATCGAAAGCATGACTTCTTGAGTTCTCTTGTTCCTTTCAAGTCCAAAAAAATCTTGAAGAACTAGGTGTAGGGTCAACCCGGTCATGAGATAATGTTTTTGTTTCTTACTAGAAGTAACTTTATCAAGATAAGTAAGTTTGTAACGGAAAGGGCACTCAATATATGTTGCCAGCATTGAATAGCTGTATCGAGTGGCTGGTCTTAAATCAAAAAGTTGTAAATTATTATCGTTAGTCATGAAGCAATTAATATCACCGTCCGTGCAGAATGTCAAAAGAAAAAATATAAATAAGCAAGGTCAATACATGTGGAACGGCACAGTTTCCTTAAGGAAACTGTGCCTTATTTGCGCTGATTCTAACGCATGATGCTTTTGACCTTACCACCAGCTGCCATGACGACCGAATCCAGTAGCTGTATGCCCAAGATTTCCGCTGATTTCCTGAGCCGTTCTGTTAACTGGTGGTCTTCCTGACTGGGTTCGGCATTGCCAGACGGGTGATTGTGAACCGCTATTATAGCCACCGTGCCGTTTATGACCGCCTTCCTCATGACGTCCGCAGGACGTACGAGACAGGCGTTTACACAGCCGATAGCCGTAAGTTCTTTCTCAATCACCTGGTTTCTGGCGTTAAGGTGCAGAATCCAGAAGCACTCGCGATCAACAAGCGCTTCTTCTTCCATGTTTTTGCTCACGAAGTCAGCAACGTCATGAGGAGACCGGATCGGTTCCCCCGTGGCGATCTCCTTGACCTTCAATAGCTCAAAGCTCATCTCCTTTACCTCCACTTCTTGCAAAACCCTGCTCGATGATGTTTGAAAGCCACTGGTTCAGAAAGACGTTTAAGTCCTTCTTGGTTTTCAAATTGACCTGGCTAGGCGATGGATAGACCTGCTGGTAGCCGAAGCTGTCCTGATACGTCAGAGCCTCAGCCATCTTCATTTCCGGATATATCCTCACTTCCATATCCGGGTCCGGCACCATGTCGCCGTTCTGCTTGAAATAGTGGCTCAAGGCGATAGTGACCGATTCCTCGTCCCCGTAGAGCTTGTCTACACCCAGATCCATGAAGCCGTGAGCCACGAACTTCGTGTAAGCCGGAATGTCTGACAGATCGCCGATGACTCTCTCTAACTTTTTGAAGATCCTTTCGTTGATTGTAGGTGCCATTTTTCCTCCTCGGATTGGTGTGCGGGCACGCAGAGGCCAGCACAGGGTTTTGGGACACGAAAATCAGATGGGATGAAGCTGATGATGGATGGAAGGTACTTTGAGCTTTCAGCCCGGCTCAGGGGCGCTTACCCGCAGCCTGAGCCGGACCTTCCGCAGCCATGTAAGGGGCGATACCTACTAATGTTCAAGGTGCGTGGTAAGTTTTACGGAAAAGAGCTTCGTCCTTTTGGGAATCTTGCTCCGAAAGCTCTTGCCCTGGCGGGCTATTCCAACAATGAAGTTGGTAAATCAATGAAGGGAGAAAGCCAAACGCTTCCAAGGGGGCTGTTTTGCTGCATTGCTGAAAAGGTTGTAAACAGAAACATCTGCCTTCCCCCCACTTTCCCTGTTGCCTGCCTTAGATTGGCCAGGCGTCTTTCACTTTCGCAGACCGTCAGGACGCGAAAGTTATTAAATCCGTATTCCTCAGTGTATTGACGTGATTTCCAATATCTCTTGTAGGCCGTCACTTTCTCGGCAAATCTCGAAAGCGTTTCCGTCCCTAAATCCACTTCCAGGAAGAAGATGCATTTTCCGCGCCCAGTCTGAATTCCGAAGAATGCATCGGGCGCGACCACAAAATATTTCTTCCTAACTCCTGTGACGGAAATACGCCTCAAATGTGATCTGTCGCCTCGTTGGTAAAACAGCAATTCTTCTCTGCGAGCGGCCAGCGCCACGTCAAGACAGACTCTGAACTCGGAAACTCCGAGGGTGTGTTCCAGGAAGAAAAACTCAACGCGGTTGTTTGCTCGGTTCCATCTGACCTGGTGCCGGTCAATTTCCAGGGTGGCCGCTACGACGTCCGCGCCTCGCTTGTCGAGGGCGTATGCTGCTTGAGCTGAACCGGCAGCGACAGGCTTAACAAGTCTGTCAAGAAACTGATGCTCTTCGAGTTTCTTCATCCTCATATTGCATGCCGAAACTGAGGCATTGGGAAAATGAAGCCGCTGAATCTGGTCCCGCTTTAGAAAACGGTTCTCGTAAATACTCAGGATGATGGATACATCCCTAACTGTCAGCGACATTGGAGATATTCGATTGTTTCTTCTTGCTGTTTTCATTCTTTTGCTTTCCGTTTTAAAACCAGGGGAAATTAAGCGACCGAAGGAAGCGCCGTCTGGCTGATAAGCCAGACTTCCCGCGCCTCGCCGACGAGACGAAGGAACGAGGGAAACTGCAAGTCGAGGAGCGGGAAGTCGGGCTTCGTTTGTGCCTTCCAAACGAAGACAGACGGCGCTGGATTTAAGTGGGCTAAATGCCCCGCAAATTCAGTTAATTTCCCCCTGGTGGGTTTAATGTTTTTCAAGGTTTTGGGTCTTGTAATGGGGTCTTGCATCGGATTGCAAGGGGTAATGCAAGGGGTTCACTTCTGTGAATCGGTGGTGGGTTTCTTGTGGGAAGGGTCGGACGTGGCTTTTTTAGCGGCTTCCGCTTCTTCCCTGATTTCATCTTCTGCTGCCCCCAAAAAAGCGGTAACTAGTAAGTTGAGCTGCATTTCCACTTTCTTGCGGTCAACGCCTTCCGGCAGGTCATCGAGAATGTCGTGTTTCTTGGTCATGTTTGCCTCCTTGATTGAACTTTTGGTTCCTGGACGGGTTCAAGATTACCGGACTGCTTTCGTTCTTTAAGAATCTCTTCCGCCAAATCCAGGAAAGCGTCGATCATTCTCTGAAGCTCGTACTGGGCCGCTTTCATGTCTATTTTTTTGGGGAAGACGTCGATCATTTTTGCCTCTCTGAACCAATTAAAACGTATGATTACGATATAGAGGGGGAAAAAGAAACGGGTTTTCTGACCCGTATTCGCCCTCGGCTGCTATTTGTATATCAAAAATATCGTAGTATTACAGATGTGTCAATAGGAAAGTTATCCACAGTAAGTGGCTAAAAAACTATTGATTCATTGATGAGGCTGGTTTATAGTACCCATACTATAGAGGCAAACTTACGATAGAGATAAATATGAATTTTGGCGATAAATTAAGACAATTAAGACGTGAGCGGGACATTACCCAAGACCAATTGAGGGAAAAAATGGGCTATGCCACCAACAGCTACGTTTCCGATGCCGAACGCGGGAAGTTCATCCCCCAGCCGGACAAGCTGGCGAAGTGGGCTGACGCCTTGGGAATGACCTATGAGGAAATGGAAGATGTGCTTTTGGAGTACCGGCTGCAGGAATTGGGGCTGGATGATCCGGGCTTCACTCTCATGTTCAAGGAAGTCCCGAATATGGACAGAGAGGAAAAGCAGTCATTAATTCGAGCCTATGAGGCCGTCATGCGGGCCAGGAAAGGCAAGAGGAAGAAGAAGTGAAACGAGTAATCGACAAGGCAAATGAAATGAACCGGCTGTACGGAAATGACCTGGACCAGATAGCAGAAAGTCTAGGTCTAGCTGTCATTTACGAAAAAATGACCGGGAGCTTTCGGGAAGTCTATTTTCAGGAAGCAAGCTCAATTGTTATCCGCGAGGATCTGCACAGAAGAGAAAAACGTGAACTGATTGCTCACGCAATCGGTCATCACCTGCTTCATGCCGGAAACCATCTCTCCATGCAGAATCGGATTTACTCATTTGGAAATTATCACGAGAAACAGGCCAACGTTTTCGCTGCTGTTCTGCTGATGCCAAGCGATGATCTACAAAAAGTGATGAGAGCTAGGCCGAGGATTGATGAAATTGCTGATAATTTTCATGTTACAGATGAGTTGGTCAGACTGAGACTCTTAGTCTTGGCGAACTTTGAAAAAGTCAATAAAGGAGCGGCCGCGAAAAGTGAAATGAGTAATTATTGTTAAATTCGCACCTTCAAAAAGGAATCGCGGCAGACGTCGAGTGATTATTGTTTCTTGCTTTTCAGCTCAGCAAGATAGCCATTTATCTGTAGATAACCGCAAGAAGTCGCTACCTTGTTTGCCCAGTTATCTTTGCCTTCCCAACCATGATATTTATCCATGGCCTCATAGCATGACCTGTTTTCAGGCGAGGCAGTTACCGCTAAGTTGGGAGATGGAGTCGTGTCTTCGGCGGGAGGCTGAAATAGGAACAGTCCAAGAACCAAAATTATGATGATACATGCTCCAATGCAGGCTGAAAGAATCCAAAACCGACGCCATGGGAAACTGCCGTTTTCAGATGCTTCAGGCACAGTACTCGGCTTACTGATAATGATCACTCCGTTTCAGAATCGTGTGCTTATCCATCGGTGATGTATCTTTGTCAATTATTATATGAAATATATTGTTCGTGATAAATAGAGACTTTCCAATCATTGTCAAAAAAAGTATTGACATTGTCGAAAAGTGATATAACATAAATTTAGTAAGGTTATACTAAAAAGTAGATAGATATGTTATCAACGTTAGTTACATCCAAATCGAGAAGAACACTTCTAACCCTGTTCCTGACCCACCCGGAACAGAAATTTTACCATGCTCAGTTGGTGCGTGATCTGAAAATGCCGTCTGGCAATATTCAGCATGAACTTAAGAAACTCAAAGAGATCGGCTTTTTAACAAGCTCCAGAGAAGCCCAGGTCCGCTATTTCCAAGTAAATAAGGCTTTCCCGCTTTATGGCGAGCTAAAAGGCATTATCTATAAAACTGTCGCGCTCGCTGATCCTCTCAGAGACGCCCTTAAGAAGATCGGTGACATCCAAATTGCCTTCATTTATGGATCAGTCGCTAAAGACACTGAAAACATGGGTTCTGACATCGATCTGATGGTAATCGGCCATCCTCGTATGGATGATCTCAGTGAGGCCGTTACGAAGGCTGAGAGAGGGCTTTCGCGAGAGATTAACTTCACAGTCTTTGAACCGGCAGACTGGAAGAAAAACTTGAAAGAGAAGAAAGGCTTTGCCACCACTGTTTTTAAGGATAAGAAAATATTTTTAATGGGGACTGAGGATGAATTACGAAAGATTAGTTAGAGAAGGTGCCATCGAGCGGATCTCCACCAGCGATGGAGAGATCGCCGATCACATCAGAAAAGCCCGGCATGATATTGCCGTGGCTCAAAACGTCACAAACATTGATCTTGATTGGGCTTTTACCATTGCCTATAACGGTATCCTGCAGGTCGCCCTGGGCTTCATGTACTCAAAAGGCTACCGCCCGAAGGGTGAGGCCAAGCATTACAACACTTTCCGCTTTTTGCAGGAAGCCCTGCCCGCATCGTATTCAAGCCAGATCGCACGTCTTCAAAAGCTCAGAAAGAAGAGAAACAGGGCTGTCTATCAGCAAATGGACTCGGTCTCGGAAAAAGAGGCCAAGGACATAATCTCCTTTTCCGCCAGCTTCCTTGAAGAGATTTCTGAGATCATGCCAGAAAAAATAATTGAGCAAAGCAGGGAATCATGAACTGCGTAGTTTATCTTCGGGTTTCCACCAAAGATCAGGCCCTTAAAGCAGACAGTGAAGAGGGCTATTCCATCCCTGCCCAACGTGACGCCTGCGTTAAATACATCAAGGAGAAGGGCTGGAAGCTGATTGACGAGTATTTGGATCGCGGGGAGTCGGCAAGAAGCGCCCGACGTCCCCAACTTCAGGAAATGCTCGGGCGGATTGCAAAACAAAAAGATGTTCAGGTCGTCATCGTCCATAAAATTGACCGCTTGGCGCGGAACATGGAAGATCACGTCGCCATTAAAGCGATTCTCACGAAAGCGGGCTGTTCTCTTGTCTCCGTCGTTGAGAATTTTGAGGATAACGCTTCCGGCCATCTTGTCGAGGGCATTCACGCTCTCATGGCTGAGTTTTACTCAGCCAACCTTGGGGCGGAAACAAAAAAAGGAATGGTCCAAAAGACAAAGCAGGGCGGATGGGCGGGCATGGCTCCGCTCGGATATCTGAACATTCAGACGCCGATGAACGGCCGCCTGATGAGATCAATTGAAGTTGATGAGGAAAGAGCGCCATTCGTAAAACAGCTTTTTGACCTGTACGCCACCGGCGATTTCTCGCTGCATGAACTGGAAGAGAAACTGTATAAGCTCGGATTCCGGAGCAAAGGCACGGCGAAGCAGCTCCCCGGGAAGGTCCATAAGTCCCGGCTGGCTTCCATGGTCCAAAATCCTTTCTACATAGGAACGATCCGCTGGAACGGTATCGAGACAAAGGGGATTCATCAGCCGTTGATATCTAAAGAACTGTGGGACAGGGTTCAGGAAGTTGTGAAGGTCAGAAATCAGGCCGGAGAGCGCAGGCGGAAACATCCTCATTACCTTCGCGGAACAGTCTATTGCGGGGAATGCGGCTCAAGGATGTCTTCCGACATAAAAACCAAGAACGGCAAGGAATACCTGTACTTCTACTGCCTGGGGCAGAAGAGGCGCAACGGGTGTAAACAGAAATATATTTCCGGTGGGGACCTCGAAAAGCTGATTGTAGATACCTACAAAACGTTTCAGATGCCTGAGCGCCTTCGAAAAAAACTGAGCGACCGGTTTGAGAACCAATTCCTGGAGAGGCAGTCCAATACAATCAATGAACAGCAGTTTGTCACCAGACGAATGGCCAAACTGGCGGATCAGCGGCTGAAACTCATGGACGCTTATTATGCCGGGGCTGTGCCCTTGGAAGTATTGAAAAAAGAACAGGACAGAATCAGCGGTGAAATCGAGGATTGTCAGGGCAGGCTGGAGTTTATGAAGGATGGCGACAACGAAATTAGGGAATCAATAGACATGGCGTTAGAGATGGCCTCGAAATGCTACCTGGGATATAAAAAAGCCAGCCCTGCTGTTAGAAGGAAGTTCAATCAGGTTTTCTTTAAGAAACTAGAAATTAAAGACAAGGAAATTAGTAAGCGACGTTTTACTAACATTTATAGCGTAATACTCGATTCAGGTTCGAGTAAGGGTGAAATGGTAGCGGTGGCAGGACTCGAACCTGCGACACGCGGATTATGATTCCGCTGCTCTGACCAGCTGAGCTACACCGCCACGTAAAAAAGACATTCTGCTTCTTCTATTGTCATTCTGAGGAGTGAGAC